>WARQ01000636.1_pt1 | contig 50837 bp, 72 predicted proteins | sample 4769161 | NCBI WGS metagenome assembly WARQ01 (sample SAMN08893024, study PRJNA449175) | gut metagenome | isolation source: rumen sample fed with dry roughage | host: buffalo | place: India: Nagpur | collected 2016 | reverse complement strand
TTTCAATTATTTTGAAATTAAAGCTTGACATATTATACTAGGTATGATATAGTTTAAGTATAAAGACCATTTATGGAGGTCATAATATGGCTAGAGGAAAGAAAATGGAAGAAGTAATTGTAGCAGAGACTAAAGATGTTGACTTTGGAGAATTGGAACTGAAGATTGCAAAACCTTCATTGAATACAGACAAGACTATTGCAGTCAACGGAAACTTCTCTGATTTGAGTACAAAGATTCAGAGCGTTGTAGACAGATACAAGGGAACTAAACTCACAGAGGATAACGTAGATTACGTTAAAACTCTTAAAGGACAGTTTGCGTCTCTTCGTATCGGAATTGAAAGAGAACGCAAGGAATACAAAAAAGCTTATTTTGACCCGGCTGAAAAGCTTGTAGATTCAATGTGTAAGGAACTTCTGAAGATTGTTGATGAAGGTGAATCAGCTCTCGGTAAACAACTTGATGAGTATGACCAGAGACGTAAAAATGAACTCACACTTGTTTTGAATGAATATGTTCAGGATGCTGTTGAGAAGTATGAACTTCGTGCTGAGTACGCAACACAGATTCAGCTTATTGACAAGTACTACAACAAGACACAGAAAGAAGAAGATTCTATTGATGACATTGACAGACAGGCTTCAGAGCTTGCCAAGAAACAGAAAGAGTATGATAATGGAGTAACCCTTATCAAAATGGAATGTGAAGAAGCTGGCTTCCTTCCTGATGCTTACATCCGTGAGCTTCAGTATAAGGTTGCTTCTGAAATCATCATGGAGATTAAACAGGACAAAAAAGCTAAAGCAGAACTGAAAGCTAAGGCGGAGGAAGAAGGAAAACTTGTTATCGGTAAGACTGAAGACGATGAGCTTGTTCAGGAACTCAAGAAAGCTACTGAAATCAAGGAAGAGACAACTCGTACAAGAGTGATGAGGGTTACCTATAAGCCAGCTCAGGCAAAGCTTATGGCAGACTTCTTTACAAAGAATCAGATTGCTTTTGAGTTTCTTCAAACAAATTTTTAACAGTCAGGCAGATTTTAAGGGGGAAGGCATCTACTGTCAGTAGATTAAACACACTTAATATGAAGGAGGAAGTCTTATGGATTGGTTCAAAAACTTTCTTAATCAGACATGGGTAAGAGTTGTTTGTATTGTAATGTGGGTTATTGCTACAGCCGTACTTCTGTATGACGGTGTAACTGTAGGAGAACTCACAGACACAGCTAAGCTCATTGTAGGTTTAGGAATGGCTTTGTCACTTCTTATTGCAGGGCTTAGAAAGCTCTTGCAGAAGAAAGACATGACAAAGAAGTAAATAAACTTTTATTTACAGAAAGTAAACATTACCTCTCTGTAAAAGTCATTGGACAACAGAGAGGATTCATGGCAAGGTAGTTCAACGAGTAATCAAGGTAGAACTTCGGTGATTGAAAGGAATATTTTCACCTGAATGTCCTTAATGGAGGTTCGAGCCCTCCCCTTGCCTGTCCTAATTTCATATGCTTCAGCAGGGTTACAGCTCATAAGCATATACGCTGTTTACTGTTTCAGCGTTCTCTCAAAGGAGAGATTAAATCGGCAGACGTGCTGATTAACAGAAAGCCTGTGATGACTAGGAACGGCTTTACCACAGAGCGAGGGGTGGTCTTGAAAAGAGCATAATCAACGAGTTAGGGTTCAACTCCCTACACAGGCAAAGGGCTACGGCTTTGAAACCCTTACACCAAAAAGATAAGCTAGGGAGACGACCCTTCCTTATGGAAACTAGTAGACTGTGACTTAAACAGTAATCTCGCCATTAAAGCTGAAGTACAAGGCATAGCAGTAGGAGTGCTGATAGCAAACGGTGATACGCTCTATCAGCCAACCCTACGTTATTTTAAGGAGAATGTGTTGAAACGTCTTTGTCTAGTTTTTAGCTTGAGTGTTTTTATTACATTACTTTTATTTTGGATTCATTTTGATTCAAGATATAAAGAGCTCGAGATATCTTTTGAAATTACCAAGAAGACATTAGAGCTTGAAAACGAGAGACTTAAAAAGGATATAAGACTGTTACAGACAGATATTTATATCTTGCAATATGGTTATGAGAATGAATAAATTAATGTTTGACAAATAATGCTAAGCATAGTATATTGGATTTGTACTCTCGAATCAAAACTAAGTCAGCGTTGCTGATAGACTTGAGAGACTAAATAAACTAAACGCAAGCGGAAGGCTTGCAGAACAAAGGAGAACCTTATGTCAAACGAAGTAAAATCACAGACAGAAGGAAAAGAAATCGCCAATATTGACGATGAGTTGGCTGGACTTATTGAGCAGAACAGTAAGCTTCAGGAAAAAGAAAATGCAGGAGATGGTGTAAAAGCAGATTACATCCTTCTTGCAAAAGCAGGTTGTAAAGCTCTTAAACGTTCTGAAAAAGACCTCTTCATTGAAGGTCTTGCAATCGGTGACATCTACATTCAGAAATCAAAGCTCAATCTTGGAGCTGAATTGAAGGTAGTTCCTCTCGCTTTCATTACACTCTACAATGAAAAAGCCGATGCAACTAAAGACGCTCAGTTCTTTGGTGTATGGAACAAAGAACAGGCAGTTACTTTCCCTCTTGTCGAAGGTAATAATTTCAACAGACAGCTTCCAAATGGTCACATTCTCGTACCTGTTAACTGGGTAATGATTGAAGTACTCGGTCACAGAGACATTGAAAATGCTGTAATTGCTTTCAAGTCTACAGGTTCACGTATTTGGAGACAGTGGAAGGAAGATGCAAAGAATCGTTCAAGTTCTTCAGCTACTTTGGTTTACACAATCAAAGAAGAAAACTACAACAACAAAGATTATGATTGGACAGACTTCGGTTTTGAATATACTGAAAGTCTTCTTGAAACAAACAAAGAAGATGCTTTGTATTGTCTCAAAAAATCCAATGCAATTCGTGAATCTTACGAAAAGCATATCTTAGTTGGAAATCACGATGTTGCTACAATCGGAGCTCCGAAAGCTACAGCTATGCTTGAAGACGCTTCTGATGTAGAAGATTCTGACAACAGTGAAGAGCTTGGGTTTTAATGGTAGCTGGTTCGTAGAATCAGATACAAACAAACCAATGTAGGTTAAAGGGAAGAGTGAACTAGTCACTCACTCTTCCCTTGTTTTTATAGGTGAATAGGTGCAATATGATTTCAGCAGTAGATGTTCAGACATTTACCCAATTATTCAGGGGTAAAACTAATACTTATGTCCGTAATGAACTTCCAAAAGAAAAGCCAGAAGAAGGACAGAAAGCCAAAACAAAAATAACAAACAATGAAGGAAAAGTTGATAAAGACCTTTTGATTAATCACCTAGAAGGTAAATTCGGTGTAGGAATTTGCCCTGTAAATGCTGAAGGCAAATGCTTTTTCGGAGTACTTGACATTGACTATTACAGACCAAAAATCAAGAGAGTTTTACATTTTATTAAGGAATATCAGCTCCCTTTGTTACCTTTCAGAAGTAAATCAGGTGGACTTCATGTTTATTTAATGCTTTCAAAAGCTGTATCGGCTAAATCAATGAGAGAAGTTTTAGCTTCAATCAGTTACTATTTTTCACTTGATGCAATTTACGGTAAGAATAAAGTAGAAATTTTTCCTAAACAAGAGAAAGCAGAAGGCTTTGGTTCTTCTGTAACTCTCCCATATTTTAATGCAGAAAATCCGTACACATATCTTCTTGACCTCGATGGAAACCCTATTGACTTCAATGAAGCTTTGACATACATAAAAAGACGCTTTACTTCACTTGAGACAGTGAAGGAAGCTTTAGAAAATCTTCCTTACAGTGATGCACCACCATGTATTCAGAGAATCTTACTCTCTGAAGAAGTAGGCGGAGAAGATACAGGAAGAAACAATTTCCTTTTTTCTTACGCTGTATATGCTAAGAAAAAATATGGAAACGGCTTTGAAGATTATGTAAGAGAAATAAATGAAAACTTTGAATGTCCTTTGGAAGAATCAGCAGTCAATCAGACTTGTGAATCTGTAAAGGCAAATGAATATCTTTATAAGTGCAAGGATATTCCTTGTAACTCTTTCTGTAACAAGATTGAATGTCGTAAAAGAGAATATGGTCTTGGCAAAGAAAAAGGTCACTTTACAGGAATAGATTACGGTCAGCTTTTCCGCTATATGACAGCTGAGCCATACTATATCTGGAAACTTCGCTTGAACGGACAGGAACAATGGAAGGATGTAATTTTTAAGGATGAAGGTTATCTTCTTGACCAGAAGAACTTCGCAAAGATGTGTATTCGTTATTTGAATCAAGCTCCAATGCAAGTTTCAAACAATGACTGGTATGCAATCCTTAACTCTGTCCTTCCGAATGTACAGGATGTAGAAGTTAAACAGGAAAGTGATACTTCTGGACTTTCTATGCTTCGCAATGCTTTTGTTTCGTACTTGTCAAACAAACAGTCGAGAAGGGATTGTCCTTTCCAGATTCGTATGGGTCTTTGTGTAAGAAAAACAGAAAACGGTGTAACAAAATATTATTTTACTCATAAGGGATTTTTTGATTACTTGCATAATCAGAAGATTAACTTTGATTACACTATGCTTCGTGAAACTCTGAAACAGTTTGGAGCAGTAGAAGACATCTTTTCTTATATAAATCCACATGAAGAGAAGGTCAACTTCCCTTGTTGGTCTAAGATTGAGGATAATGATATTCAGGAAGAATATGAAGGACTTGTAGAAGTTGAGAATGGAGATAAAGCTAATTTCTCTGTGGACAGTGTAAGTGATGCAAGTAACATTGATACTATAGAAACTAAGGAAGTAGAAAAGCCTTATACAGATAAGGATAGAAAAGAAGCTGAGGATTTATTCTAATATAGGAGGAAACTATGTTACAAAAAGTGAAAAAAGCTTTGTTGATTTCAGATGTTCCTTCTTTTGTAAGTAACTATAAAGCTCTTGCTGAAGACATAGGTGTAGAGCTTCAGACTGAAGAACATTGGAATGTAAAATACAGAATTACTTCTGAGCTGGTTATTCTTGGGTCTAATAAGCTCGAAGAAATAAATGAAGCTTATTATCCAATAACTGTTCTTCTCCTGAAACAGGGTGAAAGTCCAGCTTCTTATATACATAAGGGAATAACAAGGTTTATCTTTGATTACAAGAATCATTATGAACTCTTGTGTGCCTTGTTTAAGACTGAAGCCATAATGGTTCACTATAGTTCAGCAGATTATGAAGAGCTCTTAAAAGGTTATGATATATGGAGCTTTCAGGTCGGAGATTATGATTTTAGATTTGACATTAACCAGTTCAAATATAAGGGAAAGCTTATATATTTGAACAAGTCAGCTAAAGCTTATCTTGCTGAATGGTTGTTACGGGGTAATAAGGATAATTCAAAGAGGATGCTTTTATGTAATCTCAGAAAGAGATTAGGAGCAGACTTCTTGAAGGATATAGACCGTGTAGGTCAATTAAAAGGAGGAAAAAATGAGTAGTCAAGCAAAGAGAGTAAAAGACAGTATTGTAGGTCAGCGAATTGCAACAGTATGTGATGTACTGAGTATCATGCAAAATGAAGCTGATAAAATGTCAAGATGGCAAAGAAGAAAGCTTGCTCGTCAGTTTGTAAAGACAGGTAACATTGACAGTTTCTTCCAGCTGTCTAAGCAAAACAGAGACAAGGAGCAGGAAAGTGACAAGAAAGATGTTTAAGCTTTTGAAACAGAAACCTGATTGTGTACTTCTGAAAAAGGATATGCCTCCTGAAGACGTACATCAAGTCAAGTATTATGTTCGGGATGTAGAAAACGACATAATCTATTCAGGCTACGATTATTTTGAAGCTGAAAAGATTTTTAATGAATACGACTTAAATAAAGTCAGAGAAGAAAGAAAAAGAATTTTTGATGATTGGATGGAAGAATACGCTGAAGCTTAAATCAGCAGAAGGAGAATGTTATGTTTGAGAATAAGGATGTAAAGGTTCTTTTAAGTCAGGCTGGGTCAGGAAAAACCCGAAGACTGATTGAAGAAGTAGCTAAGGAACTTGAAACAAGAAGACCTGAAGAGCTTGCTTTTGTTACATTTACACGTAAGGGAGCAGAAGAAGGACTTCACCGTGTTTGCTCAAAACTTATGCTTGAACCTGAAGATTTACCTTATTTCAGAACATTACATTCTCTGACTTTTCATGCTTTGAACTTCAAAGCCAATCAGATGCTCGGTAGACTTGACCAGCGTAAATTTAATAAAGAGTACGGTTACAATGTTAACCGATGTGAAGTAGATACAGGAAAAGTAGCACCAACACGTGATACAAAGTATCTTGACTTCTATGACCTCGAAAGGTCAGGGGCTTTAACAAGTAAACAGCTTGCTGAAGCCGATATTGAATTAGGCTATTATCACCAGCTTGTACAGAAATATGAGGAATTTAAGGTCAACGAGCACCTAGTTGACTTTTTCGACTGCCTCATAAAGTATGTACAGGATGGTGATTCTCTTCCTGTAAAAGTTGCCATGATTGATGAGTGTCAGGACATCACAACTTTACAGTGGAGAGTTATAGAAAAAGCATTTGCAAAAGCAGAAAAGATTATTATGGCAGGAGACGAGAATCAGGCTTTGTATGAGTATTCAGGAGCTCGCCCTGATTTACTTATCAGTATGGCAAAGAAATTTCCTGTAGAACATCTTTCTGTTTCCTATAGAATTCCACAATCTGTCTACAGGCTTGCTAAAGCTATTGTCAACTTTATTGGTGACAAGACTGATAAACCTTTTGAGCCTCGTCTGGAAAATCCTGAAGGAAGTATAACTCAGCTTTCTTCTTTAGAAAGATTAAAGAACTTTATAGATGTAAGTGATTTAAGCGATAAACCAGAAACTCAGTGGTATATCCTTGCACGTAATAACTGTTTCTTAGAAGAACCTATGAGACTTCTTGAAGAGAATCTTATTCCTTATTGGACAGCTGACGGGTTTTTCATGGGCGGACAGATTATGAAACGCTTGAAGGACTATGAAGGATTTGGCATGGAAGGTTATGGAAATCCTAAGAGGAAAGAAGACTTTCAGAGAAAGTTCGGGATTTGGGATTTCTCTGTTCCTTTCACTGAAACTAATCTTTTTACTGATGGTCGTAAATGGGTTTACGCTTCTTACATTGAGAAATACGGGCTTAAAGAGCTTGAAGAAATGTGCAAGTGGAATCCTCAGATTTTGATTAGTACGATACATCACGTGAAGGGAGGTGAAGCAACTAATGTTGCTATTATGCTGGATGCAACAAGACGTACTCAGGGAAACGTTTATAAGGACATTGATGAAGAGCTTCGTGTACTTTATGTTGGAGTTACACGTACAAGGAAAAATCTGTTTTTGATTGACAGTCAGAACGGACAGGGATATGACAGAATAGTTCAGGTAATAAAAGAAGAAAATGGACTTGAATGGTAAGGAGGAAAAGATGAAGGAAGTAACTAGTCTTGACGCTTTCAGAAAGGTAGGAAGCAATGAAGAATGGAAAAGGTGGCTGATTGAATATAATAGTAAGCATAAAGCAAAACTAGACAGGAACTTCTTTATGGATAGATACTCTGTCTATGATTTTGCTCGCTCTCCTGAAGTACAACACGCAGGATTGGAAAAGCTTATAGCTTATGAAGAGTACGGAGAATACTATGTTCTGAAGGATGAGTATTGCTAGGAGGAAAAGATGAAACAGGTTACAAAACAATGGCTTGAGAATGGAGATGACCACAGCTTTTATCTGATTGGTGACACAGACAGAGAGAATTACTACCCTGCCATTATCGGCATTGCTAAGGACAACAGTCACGTAGCTTACTCAAGAGAACGTTTAATTGCCTGCTTTATGGCTGTCAATGATTAGCAGTACTATGAGGCAGAGGAATGGATTGATTTTAATGTTATGCATACTCTCCCGTATTACGGAACTAAAGCTCCCGTGATTCTTGATGTTGATTACATTAATTCTCGGAATAAGAAATATAAATCAATAATGGTTGTTTAATTTTTCTTGACATAAAATACTAAGTGTAGTATAATACAAAGCATAAGGAGTTGGATATGGCAGTAGATTTAGAAGAATTACGAAAAGAAAACAAGAAGAAAGTTGTTTACATTGTAGGAGCAATATCTCTTGATATTGATAATTACAAGAAGAAGTTTACCCAAACTGAAGAAGATTTAAGATATGCAGGATTTGAAATGATTATCAATCCTACCTGTCTTCCTGATAATCTTCCTTACAGAAATTATGCACCTATCAGCATAGCCTTTGTAGAAGCTTGTGATGTCGTATACGTTCTTAATGATTGGAAGAAAAGTACAGGAGCTATGGCAGAAGTAGCTTATGCTAAAATGGCAGGAAAGGAAATTATTTATCAGGAGGAAAGAAAATGATTTATCAGGGAAATAAAGCAAGATTGAGAAAAGATTTAGTTCCTATTTTACAAAAGTGTATAGATGATAACAAAGTATCAATCTATATTGAGCCATTTGTAGGGGGGGCAAACGTAATTGACCATATTAGTTGTGCTCGTAGAATTGGAAGCGATAACAATAAAGAGCTTATTGCTTTACTACAGTACATGCAAAGTGACCCTGAGCTTAGCATATTTCCGGCTGAGTGCTCTTTTGAGCACTACAAGGAAGTAAGAGAGAACAGGAAGCTTGGAGGAAAGCTTTTTTCTGTTCCTTATACAGCAGGGATAGGTTACTTTGCTTCTTATGGTGGAAGATACTTTGACGGTGGGTATGGTAGAGACGCCAAGGGAAGTCGCTCTGTTTATGCTGAGCGTCTTGCTTATGCTAAAAAGCAAGCTCCCTTATTAGACGGAATAATTTTTTGGGATTGGGATTACAAAGTTTTCGCAAATTATGAAAACTGTGTTTTCTACTTAGACCCTCCTTATAGAGGAACTAAAGTTTATAACGGACAGAATAGATTCGATTATGAGTCTTTTTATTCCTTCTGTAGAACTTTAGCTCAAAAGAATTGGGTATTCATTTCTGAGTACACAATGCCTGAAGATTTTGATTGCGTTTGGAGCAAGGAAAGAAAAGTGCTCCAAAAGTCAGACAGGGAAAAAGCAGAAGTAGCTACAGAAAAACTTTTTGTTTATAAAGAAGGAAGACGATAAATGGCTAAATTAGTAGTGGGCTTGGACTGTGAGACACATGACAGTCTCTTAAAGACAGCAGGATATTCTTGGAAATATAAGCAGGGCTATGTTCTTGCTACAGCTTTGTATTTTGAAGCAGAGGATAAGCTCTCTGTCATAGCCGGACTTAACAACGACAACTGTCCTTGGGAAGCACAAGCTCGTAGAGATGCAAATGAGCTTATCAAGAATCTGTTGAAGAATCCTAATGTAATAATCGTAGGAGCAAACATACAGTATGACCTTGGTTGGCTCTTGTATGAGTATGGAATGACAACCTATGATGTAAAGTGTTCCTTCGTTGACGTACTTCAAGCTGAGCATATCCTTAATGAGTATTCTATGGATACACTCGATACGCTCTCTTGGAAATACCTCAAGTACGGTAAGAAGAAAGAACGTATTGAGCAATGGGTAAGAGATAACAAGTCAAAGAAAGGAGACTTCCGTAAATACCTTCAGGACGCACCTTGGGATATGCTCGAAGAATACGTGTCAGGAGATGCTGACAATCCTGTTAAGATTTGGCGAAAACAGCTAACTCTGTTAAAGAATGAAAACTTGTGTCAGAGAGCGAAACTTGAGTTCGACTGTATCCTGCCTTCACTTGAAATGACAAGAACAGGAATACCTATTGACCTTGATACTAAAGCCAAGAATCTTGAGTTCCTTGATTGGGCTATAGATAAACTTCATAAGGACTTCATGGCTCAGTATAACCTTCCGAAGTTCCGTATTACAGCTCCTAGGGATATTGCTTCCTTCTTGGATATGAGAGGTATCCCTTATAAATGTGCAATCACTCTTAAAGGATACAATGGGAAAGTATTTGCTAATGGAGATGAGACAGACAGAGCCTACAGTAAAGCAAAACAGCTCGTAAGCAGTTTCCGTCTCAAGAAAGGAAAGCCTGTTGCGTACGTACCAAAAGAAATGGCAGAGCGTACTTGTGAGCTCCTTAAAGAAGAAGGATACATGTTTAACTGTTCTCCGAACGTAGATAAGAATTACTTCGCTTCTAAGCGAGAAGCTTATCCTGAAGTTGCCTTGATTGCAGATTGGAAGCTTGCTACAGGAATTAAATCTAAAATCCTTGGTAGTGGATATGACAGATACATTACAAAGAACTTTAAGAATGAAGACTGTATCAAACCACAGTTTAAGATTACAGATACAAAATCTTTCCGCTATTCTTCTGTAATGCCTAACGGACAGCAGATTCCGTCTAAGGGAGGATTTATCTTAAAAGACGGAGACAAGGAAATTAACATCAGCTTCCCTGCTCTTACAAGAGCTTTGTTCGTACGAAGCAAAGGATGTGTATTCGGCAAGATTGACTACGGACAGATTGAGTATCGTCTCATCTGTAATATAGCTTGTGGACAATCCGGTGATGAAGTAAGAAGAGCCTATGCTGAAAACCCACACCTTGACTTCCATAAGTATGTGTGTGACCTTACAGGGCTTGACCGTAAGCGAGCTAAAAACATGAGCTTCGGTGTATCTTTTGGTATGGGGCTTCCTTCTATGGCTGAGAACTTCGGTTGGACAATGGAGCAGGCAGAAGAGATTTCAGATGCTTATCACTCTAAAATGCCTTTCGTTGCACCTACCCTTGCTCTCGTTGGTGATGTAGCAAAAGAGAGAGGTTATATCAAGACTGTATATGGCAGTCATGCACGCCTGCTTGACAAGAAGAAGAGCTACACAATGCTTAACCGATATACACAAGGCTCAGGAGCTGAGTGTTTGAAGCTGTCCATTGTAACGGCTTATAAAGAAGGTTTGTGGGAAAAGCTCAAGGTAGCTAACACTGTTCATGATGAGCTTAATATGCCTTATCTTGAACCTACTGAAGAAAGCATGATTGCCTTGTATCGTATGGCTGAAATCATGCGAACTTCAATGCCGAACTTACGTGTTCCGCTAGAAGCAGAAATAGAGATTGGTGATAACTGGGCTTCAACAAAGGAAATTAAAGACTGGGTAGAAATCAGAGAGAAAGACAAGGAAGCTTGGGAGAAAACTTCTCCTGAATTGAAAAAAGCTATTTCAATCTGTGAAAAACTTATAAAGGAGGGTCGAGTACAATCGGCATAAGATTATGATAAAATATATTTATGGTGATGTTTTACTGTATGCGAGAGAGCATACAATAAAAGAAATACAAGAGTTTTTCCTCTTTCCCAGCTACCAAGCAACGAAACGTTATTTGCTTACCCATAATATAAAACACCTTGCAGAAAGCAGAGCAGGTAGTAATAATGCTAATTATAAACATGGAGGTAAGCACACAAGATTATATAGCATTTGGTGTGGCATGAAAAGTAGATGCTACAATAAAAATGATTCACACTATCCTCGTTGGGGAGGAAGAGGAATTTCAATTTGCTCAGAATGGCTTTCAGATTTCAGTAACTTCAAACATTGGGCAGAGAATAATGGTTATAAAACAGGTTTAACGATAGATAGGATAGACAATAACGGAAACTATTGTCCTGAAAATTGTAGGTGGGTGACAGTTAAGGAGCAGAATAATAATCAGAGAACTAACCGTTTAATTACTTACAACGGTAAAACACAGAACTTAAAACAGTGGTCTGTTGAACTTGGCATAAATTATGGAACTTTGTTGTCAAGACTTGATGCTTCAAAATGGTGTATTGAAAAAGCTTTTACAACAAAAGTAAAAATGAAACAGAGATAAGAACTGTAAACATCTGTGACAATTTACTCAAAGAAAAAAGAGTAGATATTGCTTAATTTCTCTTGACAATTATATTTATACCGAGTATAATATAATTATAAAGTACCTCGTATGAGGGAAAAATTCTTTGTGGGTTTAACTCACATTTTGTTGTTACGTTTTTGACTTCGTTGCCCTAGCTCAGGGGGAGTATGTGATAGCGTTGCGTTCCAGACGATACTCAATGAGCACCCTTTTTACAGAAGGAGGTAGATTATGATTTGTTGTGAAAGTTATCAGTCAATTCCAGATGACCCAAGAGATAATATCTTAGGTAAAGATGACTTCTTTGACATGTTCCTTACTGCTTGGAGTAAATATCACAACGTAAACAATGTGTCAGATGAAGATTATGAAGTCCTCTTAACTTGGTGGGATAAGTTTGTGTATGGAATGAATGAAGAACCAGAATACGGTTATAATTGGGAAATTTCAGATATGAAAGAACAACTTTCAGAGGCATAAGTATGACAGAAGAACTTAAACAGAAAGGTATAGAATATGCTTGTAAATATCCTTCAAGTCAAGAACTTGGCTATGACAGACTTGGTTACAAGAGGAAATTAAGGAACAGAAGGAAGAAAACAAACAAGCAAAAGAGATAATTAAAGCTCTTTACGATTGCCTTTATGACTTTGATGAAGACACGATATTCCCTTATAAACAGTGCTTAGATAAGGCAGAAGCCTTTTTGAACAAGGAGTAAAACTATGACAGAATTAAAGTTTTTTCCAATTTCAGAGTGGCATATAACAAATTGTAAAAGTGAAACAGATAACAGAAAATATATCGTGAAAATGGTTGGAAATAAAGGAAAACTCTTTGTTATGAAAGGTACGGAAATTATGACTGATATGGCATACGGACAATTTGTTTCAGAGTTTGCAATTTTATAAGGAGTAAGTATGAATACATTAGAAGGAATTATTAAAGATGTTGGTAAATGCGAACTTGTAAGCAACAAGGTAATTAAGAAAGTCCGTGAGTTGATAGGTGAAGAAGAATGGAATGACCTTTATGATGAAGAAAACGATGTTATAACTACGACAGGTGAACTTTTAATTACTCTCAAAGGGATTCCATACCTTGAAGCACAGATTGAGAAAATGAAACTGTGTGCAAATTGTAAACATTGTGGTGTATCTGGTTGGTGTCATAAATTAAACAGATATCTTCTTGATAAGTCTAGTAGTAGTTGTGGAAATTGGGGATTAAAGGAGTAACTATGTTTGAGGAAGAAGCAGAAGATTACGCATTAAGTAATATTGGTCGCAATGATTTGTTGGCGAAGGCTTTCCAAGACGGTGCAGAGTACGGCTATAACAAGGCTAACGAATGGCATTATATAAAGAATGAATTACCAATAGGAAAACCTTATCAAAATGGAACGAAAGCCTTTGTAACAGTTGCATATATCAATAACTATAATGTTCCTAGAAAATTAGATTGTTATTATTGGAATAATGAGTTTCTTTGTGATAGTACTTATGGTTACAAAAAAGTGGAAGATGTTTATGGTAAAGTTTATGCTTGGAAATATGAGGATAAACTTCCAGAACTAAAGGAGAAATAAATGAACAGTGATATTGGTTATTTAATTGGTGCAGTTTTAGGCTTTGTTATCTGTCTGATACTGCATAAAATCTTTCTGAAGAAAGGAGACTAAGCTATGGCTTTTATTGCTGGACTATTTGCAGGAGCTGTACTTTATCTTACAATAAGACTTCTGACTGAGAAGTTAGATGATTAAGAAGAGGTAGTTATGTTAAAAACAATGACAAAAAAGAGGTAGCTATGTTAAAAACAATGACAAAAGAAGAGCTTGCTGACTATATGCATAGAAAGTATCTGAGAAGAAAAGAGAAAGCTCTGGCTTGGCAGAAAGCTTATTATGAAAAGCACAAGGAAGAAATTAAAGCGAAAGCTAATTTAAGATATAGGAGGAAATGTGGATTATGAGATTCAGAATCTTAAACAAAAATCCCCTGTATGATTACAGGGAAGCTTGCAAAATTACGGAAGGTAGGGATTTATTCAGTGAAGATTCTACCATCCACTTAAAGGATGAGGTAGAGTTCTGGATAAAGCAGATTGTAGCTAATCATTCAACTCTACGCTCTGTTCATTTCCGTCTTGTTGATACAAGACCGAAGAGCGTGGTAATGCAGATTATTCGAGCTACGACAGGACATCCTCAGCCTGAAGTGCAGAGCTCACGACCTGACTGGACAGGAAAGGAACGTTCTTCTGACCCTTATGAAGATAAGCTCTTCATGCAAGACCATACAGCTGAAAGCTTTGTTGCTATGGCTAAACAACGTCTTTGTATGAGAACAGAAGCAAACACAAGAAACTTTATGAGAGAAATGGTTGAAACTCTTAAAGAGAGTAAAGACCCTTTCTTAAAGGCTGTAGGTTACTGCTGTCATCCTGCTTGCTACTGGCTTCAGGGATGTCCTGAAATAAAAGGTTGTGAAGAAGCTCAGAAAGTTTCTGATAAGATTATAAAGGTTTACAAGTTTGAAAGCTTGATATAAGGAGATAAATATGGCATGTATGGGTACGATAGGTATTCCACTTGAAGAAGTGGGAGGCAGATTAGAAGCTCTTGATGAGAGCTTAAAGCAAAATGGTATGGCTCTGAAAGCAGACACAGGAGTTCGCATAGACTGTAGCATAGACAAGAGAGCTATTGAGTTTGTTTTGGAAGTTGTAATATTCAATAAAGAGGAGGAAAAAGAAAATGGGTAAATCAAGAAACGTTAGAATAAAGCTTTTAGAGGGATATCAGCCTGAGCCTTTGATTGGAGACCACGAACTAGTTGCCTCTCCTATCACAGATGTGAAAGTTCCCAAAAAGGGAACTTCTGCCCCTGCAAGTGAAGAGCATATCTCAATGGATATTGTAAATGCAATGACGATTGCAGACCAACTGAATAAGTCACCTTGGAGAGACTTGCCACCGACACAGCGGAAGATTCATGAAATTATGGAAGCAATGAAAGACCTTCTTCTGTACAAGAATCAGAAATATGGAGATTCAGCTATCAAACCTGAAAAGATTTTTTACAAGGGAGATGCAACTAACTCGATTCTGATTCGTCTTAACGATAAAATAGGAAGAGTAAAAGCAAATCCCGATGATAAGCCACGTATCAATGATATATGTGACATTATTGGTTACTGTACTCTGTTACTTATCAGTATGGGAGTAACAGAAGAAGATATAGCAAAATTCAAGGATTAAGGAGGATAAAAATGGATTTTGGAATGGCTATTGTTGCTTTGAAAAGAGGTGAGCGCGTAGCACGTAAAGGTTGGAACAGCAAGGGAATGTTTCTTACCTTGCAGAATGGTTCAGTAGTAACTGGTGAGAACATGAGAAATGAAGGAGCTAAAAACTACTACAAGAATTGTAAAGTTCACATTGCTCCGCATATTGACATGAAATCTGCTGATGGAACTTATGTAGTAGGCTGGCTTGCTTCACAGACAGACATGTTAGCTGAAGACTGGGAAATCGTGAAGCCAACCCCATTATGTGAAGAGGTGCATGTAAAATGATTAACCTGAATGATTTAGCAGAACAAGCTCATTCTCTTGCACAACTAAGAGAGCTTAAAGTTGATATATTCAGTACATTAAAGCATTGTGCAGGAGAGGTCACAGAAGCTGTAGAAGCCTTCACAAAGCTTGATAGACTGTATGACAGAGCAAGTCCTAATCTTGCTGATAGCTTATTTAAGTCTCTCGGCTCAGAGCTTGCTGACATTATCATTTGTGTTCTTACTGCTTCGTACGAAGCAGGAATAAACATAGAAGAAGCAATTTATGAAGCAATGCAGAAAAACGCAAGGAGAGCTTATGAAACAGAATAATGGTATTCCAATGTCAGAAGAGAGCTTGAAGGAATGGCAGAAAGCTTTTACTGACATTGAAGAATGTATAAAGCTTATTGACAAAAAAGGAAAGGACTGCTAGAATATAATTAATAACCACAATAAAAGGGGCTGTAAGCCAAGTCAGTCAGAATCCTGCAAGAAATTGCAGGATTTTTTATTTTTGTGCTTGACATTATATTAAACTAGGTGTAATATAATAAATGTAAGGGGGCAGATATGAAGACATTACATGAATTACAAGTTGGTGACAAGGTTGTAATAAGACAGTGTGGAAGGGCTGGACAGGAGATGGTGACACATACTACTGTCATAAGAATAACAAAAACACAGGTCACTGTTAAATACGGTATTCACGGAATGAGATTCTTGAAGAGAAATGGCTGGAAAGTTGGTGAGTGTCAGAAAACTCGTGGTTGGTTTACCTTCCTTTACACAGAAGAAGAATGGAATAACTAAGAGGTGCAGATATGTATGTAATAGGCAATATGAGTGATGACTTTATAAAATGTGTTGACGAACAGGCATTTAAGAAACTCTACTGTGCTAAGTATCTTAGACATAATTGTACAGGAACAACACAGAAGATATTTTGTATTGAGACAGAAGAAACTATTGCAGGGTTTCCTGATGTAATGGAACTTATGACTTCTAAAGGCGGTGTGACTACAGTACAGTTTTATGAGTTCAAGGCTTCAGATAGATATGGTAATATCGAGTTTCAGAAAACTCAGCCACCATTCTACAAAAGCAATAAGGAACTTGATATTCATGTTATTGCATATAACCGTAAGAGCCAGAGAGTACATTTATTCAGTGCCAGCGAGATATTTGACAAGAACTCTCCGTACTACACAACGAACAGAAGGATAAACCTCACAAAAGCTGAAAAGGAGACAGGAATATGAACAAACTGATAGAAATGGCAAAAGAAATTAGAGAAGCTTGTTTAGATATGGGTGTATATGCTCTAATGTCTCATGCTGAAGCTATCGGTTATAAAGCAGAAGAGCCTGAAGAGTGTATAAGATGGGAACTAGCTAAAGCTTTTTATAAAGAGTTCAAGAAGGAGACAGGAGAATGAGCAGAAAAGAAGATGTTGTTAAAAACTTTATGAACTTAGGTATAGTAGAAACCATTACATCAAAACATATCAAGAGTGTCATAAAGTATGCCGTGACCTATGGCTTTGAGCACGGTGAAAGCTATGGTAAGTATGAAGCTTATATAGGGGAGCAGAATGATAAGATTGCCGAAGCTATTATTCAGCCTGAAAATGACAGAGTTTGGAAAGAACAGCTCAAAGCAATCCAAAAGGATGAAGATGCTCCTGACAGCAAGCAGACTGTAGAACTTTTGAGCTTGATTGCAGAAATGATTCTGTACGGAAGGAAAGGAGATTAATATGAAAGAGATAGTATCATCACCATTATGGGAGACAGTCATAAATAAGGCTGTATTCTTGCAACAAGACCTGATTTTTTATCCTAATAGAGAAAAAAGTATGCCAGATAACCTTGTGAACGCTGTGAAGTTCCTTTTCGGTGAAGGAGCTTATGTAAAAGAAGACTTTGCAAATGGTTATCCTGTCATTGTGATTAGAGGTGCTAGTTTTACACTTAATGGAGCAAAAACAATAAACGCAGACTGGATAACAAGAGAGGTACGCAGATGAAAGCATTGATAGTTAGTTTAGAATCATTCCAGAAAGGAGATGTACCTCTGGAGGTACAGGAATATATAAAAAGTCAGTCTGTAGAACCTTTCATTATTCTTGATGAAAGTTCTAAGATTAAATGTAACGAACCTTGTAAGACAAGCAAAATGAGTAAGAGAGCTCAGGCAGTTCTCAAGCTCAATGAAGTTGGAGAAAGATGTATTCTTACAGGAACATTTACAAGTAAGTCTCCTGTAAATGCATATAATCAGATGAACTTCCTTAAAAAAGGATTCTTCTCTGAATCTATCTATGCTTTTGCTGAGCATCATGTTATCAGAAGAAGCCTTAACTCTGTCCGTGGAGCTCGTATAACCCTTCCTCAGAAGGACTATGAAGTAATCAGAAAGAGATTAAGAAAGGCAACAGATAAGGTTTCCTTTATGAACATCTATGAAGGGATTCATTCTTATTATGGTATCAGTTATGAAGACTGTGTACACATCTACAAGAATGAAAAATACTCACCGTTTAAGAATGTCGATGAGCTCTGGCAGAGAATTGGAGATGTTTGTTTTCACCCAGCAAAAGAAGATATTCTTGATGTACCACCAAAGAATTATCAGACTTATAATGTGCATCTTACAGAAGAACAGCTCAAGCTTTATTTACAGCTTCAGAACCAGAACTGTACAGACAACATCACTGTAGACAACGGGCTTAAACTGTTCCTACGTTTTCAGGATATCTGTAACGGATATGAACCTGTAGATACAGGAGAAGTAAATGACAAGGGAAACAGTATAGTTGAACTTGTACCTTTGAAGGAAAATCCAAAGCTTGACTGTATGGAAGAAATCATAGAAAGTATAGGAGACGAACAGGTTGTTATCTGGTGTTCCCGTTCAAAACTGCTTCATGATGCTTGTCAGAGAATGAAAGATAAGGGTTATACCTGTGGAATCTATGATGGTAAAGTAGATGAGAAAGCAAAGCTGGAAGCTTATAATAATTTTTATAACAAAACCAATCAGCTTATTTTCATTAATCAGGCTTCAGGTGGTTATGGACTTGACAAGCTTCGCAATGCTAACTATGCAATTTACCTTTGTAATGATGCTTCTGTTGAAAGACGGCAACAAAGTGAAGACCGCATAGATAGGGGAGAGCATGAAGAGCAGAAGTTTATCTATGACATTACCTGTAAAGGAACTGTAGAACAGAGAAATACCGAAGCTCTCCTTCTTGGTAAGGAGCTCTTGGACACTGGAATTACTGATGCAAGTATTTTCAAATATTACGGAGAAAGTGCTTGACATTATACACTAAGTATATTATACTGAGTGTAATTAAGGAGGTAGAATATGATTTTACTTTTATGTGTTATTGGTTTCGTTGTATTCTCTATTGTAGAAGCAAGTGGAAAAGACTGGGAAGCAGGACAGAGAAATGCTGATAGAAGAACTCAGTCAATCATTTCAGCTATTCATAATTCTTCTTATGATATTGAAGAATCTAACAGAAACTTGATGCAGAATCAGGTAGACTACCTTGAACGTTTATGTCATGATACAGAGAACGAAGAGGAATTTCAGGATTCTCATGGCAGATGGTTTCGTAGAAGACTTGTATATAATGAGCGAGGTCAGGTAGTTGCTGAAGAACTTGTAGGAGTAGAAAGATGAGCAGGAAACCGTGGAAACATCAGCAGTATTGTATAGATAAATATTCAGACAGACCTTATTTTGGTCTTCTGTTACCAACAGGTACGGGAAAGACACTGACAGCTTCCCGTATCGCTGAAAATAAAGAGAGACCTGTCTTGATTATAGCTCCCAATGCTCTTTGTGACCAGTGGGCTGAAGAGCTTACAAAGAAGGGAGAAGACAGTATAACAGAGAAAGATTGGGATGTTGTAATTTGTACATCAAAGACCAAACACAAGAAAAAATTTAAGGAAGATTTTGCAAGAATCTGTGGAGAATAAGATGAAGTATGAAGGATTGAAAGAATATGCTAAAGAGCACTCTATACAAGAGTGTGCCAAGTTATATAATGTGTCTTACTCAGCTATGGCTTCTTACTTGAGCAGGAATAGAATACTGCACAAGAGTACATGTCGCATACATGGTTGTACTAACACACGACTGTTCTCTATATGGCAAGGCATGAAGAAACGATGTTATTATAAGAAGATGAAGACATATATGAATTATGGAGGCAGAGGAATAGCCATGTGTTCAGAATGGAGAGATTCTTTTCTTGCTTTCAAGACTTGGGCAGAAACTAATGGCTACAGAGATAACTTAACTTTAGATAGAATAGATAATGATGCTGGTTACTGTCCTGAGAACTGTCGTTGGTTAACAAGCAAAGAACAACAAAGTAACAGAAGGAATAATCATTGGATAACATATAAAGGAATTACTAAGACAGCTACACAGTGGGCTTCTGAACTAGGAATAACTAGGCAAGGATTACTATATAGATTGAAAGTTTATTCAGTAGAAACAGCCTTTCATAAAACAAAAAGGAGATAATTATGATGCTTGAAGAAAAAGTCTCGAAACATTTAGGAGTAAGATATATTTACCTCCCTGAACGAGAGTTGTTTTTATGTGAAAATGGAGTTCCATTTACTTTAGAAGAGTACAAGAAAGGTATAGACCTACAATCTGAATATGAAAGGAGAAAACATGAAGGAAAACTTTTTGATTATGTGTATGCAAAAAATACACAAATACTTCGCAAGAAGAGAAATACGGCAAAGACAGAGGAAGATAAAAAAAGCCCTGAACAGATTCAGAGACATGACACTGAGGGAAGTGACAATACTAGACCCGTCAGTGACGAAAGTGGAGATACAGCAAGACGGAACACTGAAGTTAGCGAACGGAGATACAGTACAGCTCTCATTGAAGCTAAAGAGCGAAGGGAAGCTAGACGTACAGCCGTAGGATTTATTATTATCCTGCTCACTTTTACTTCTGTTATAAGCGGATATATTTCCACCTTGCAGACAGCAACATATCTTTTTGATTATGTTGATATGATTTCAGCATGGCTTATGAGTGCTTCTGTTACGGCATACAATGTAACTGCTTTTGAAGTAGCAGTCCTATTCAAGCAGAACAAACGTTATGGTTTAACTTTCATATTTATTACCCTTTGGGTAACTGTAACGTTTTTCTCTATGGCTACAGCTGTCTCTGTATTCTATGACAGATTCAACTTCAATGAAACTATAATAGCAGAAGAAAACAAAAACATTGATTCAAATAAGCTTGCTCTTGAATTGCTTCGTACTAAAGAAACTGATTTACGAGATTCCATTGCTTTCAAAAAGCAGGATATTGAGTACCGTCAGAGTATGGACTATGCAACTGCTCAAGTAAGAAGTGAACTTGTTGAACTTGAAAAACAGTTACAGGAGAATCTTACTGAACAGCAGAAGCTTCTCTCTGAAACACCTGAAGTTATTCAGGAGACAATAAAGAAGAAAGAAAAGCTCTTTGCTTTCTTGGGAAGAATTCTTCATGCAGACAGTGGAGTGTTCGAGTTTATCATGTCAACATTATCTGCAATCTTCGTGAATATCATCAGTCCTATGTCACTTGTGGCTGTAGCTGAGCTGAGTAAAAGAAGGAGAAATATGTATGTATAAACATGGTTTACGTCACACAGTATTATATGACACTTGGAGACACATCAGAGGTAGATGCTATCGGGTGACCGATAAGGCTTATAAAAATTATGGAGGCAGAGGGATAACTGTTTGTGATGAATGGAGAAATGACCCTGTGGCTTTCTATAAATGGGCTATAGCTAATGGCTGGCGAAAAGGCTTATCTCTTGACCGTATTGATAACAATAAAGGTTACTCTCCTGATAATTGTCGTTGGACAGACAGCAAGACACAAAACAATAATAAACGCTGTACTCCACACATAACATATAATGGTGAAACACATACTATAATGGAGTGGGCGGAGATTACAGGAATAAAGTACCATACTCTTTTTGTCAGAATAGTCTCAAGAGGTTGGGATATAGATAGGGTCTTTAAGCAAAAACCTAGAGGTTATGGAGAGCCTGTAACCTATCAAAATTAAGAAAGAAAAAGGAACTTGACAAAACAAACTAAGTTTAGTATCATAAGATAAAGGAGTAAAATATGAAAACAATTCAGAGTACTGATACAGTAAAATTAAAAGTTTCCAAGAGTGAGCTTTTAGAAGGAAAATGGCTCAACTTCCAGCTTCTCTCAAAGAAGCTCGGTGAGATTGAGAAAAACAACAAAATGGAATACAAGAGCTTACGTAACAAGTTCTATAATTCCAGAGCTTGTAACAAATACAACATGAAGGAAATTGCTGGTCTTTCATGTATTGATATTGAAGAGCCTATGAAAGGAAAGGCTTCTCTTGAGCTTGTATTTGAAATGGAGTAGACTATGAATAAGACTATACAAAAGATAACTTACATAGTTGGAAATATTCTTGGCTGGTTATTTACATTCGTTGCCAGTTATCTTATTTCCTTTATAATTACAGGAAGTTTATTCTCTGTCTACTGTACAATCGTAAGCTTCATGAATAAGTTTCCTGAAATTATCATTAAAGGTTATGGAAGAATACTGCTTGTTTCAAGTATTCCTATGACTTTATTTCTGTTTTTCTATATGGTTCATTATGCTGTATCAAACAGAAAAACAAAGGGAAGCTCTGAAGCTTCCCCTGATAAAACTAAATAAACAGCATAAGAATTATCACAATCACTGAAACAGCTGTTGTTGTAGTAGTTACAGTAACAGCTGTTTTAAGTTTCTGATTCTCCTTTTCTGCTTCTGTTAATTGCGTTTCGTAATATGTCTTCTGCTCGCTGTAATCGTTCTTCACATCGTTCAGCTGTGCTTCGGCACTCGTCAAGTCTTCCTGTAGCTTCGTCAAGTCCTTCTTGGATTCTTCTATCTCGCTCAGAAGCTCCTGAGCTTCCTTGTCCGTCAGAACTACCTCTGCGTAACAAGAACAGAATGACCGCGAAAAGAACGACAGAGAGAACAGCACCAATAATACTGAAAACCTTTTTAATCTTTTCCCACACAATCTGGTCTCCTTTATCCTTCCTTTGAAAACTTACCAGTAGCAATCAGTCCTGAACCGAACGCGACTACCCACTGGAAGTCAGACTTGCCTAAAAAGAATCCAACAAGTCCAGCAATTACAATACCAAAACCTAAGACTTTGGTAATATCACAATCCCACTGACTGTCCGTAAACAGAGAAGTGAACCAGTTCTTTTTCTTTTCTTTCTCTTCTGCCATGTTAATCTCCTATCTGACTTAATTTCAAGCAAAATGCAATAAAATCAGGAAGCTTGACTAAAGCTATACTTCCGAGTGAAGTAGCAACAAAGGCAACTACTGTTTTCCACCTTTTAGCATCCTTCTTTTCCTCAGCATGTTTCAAAGTGTCAACTTCTCCTACAAGGTTGTTTTGCACACTCTGAAAACCCGTGATTTTTGTAGTAAGACGAGTTTCAAGTTCAGATAATTTTCTGTTATTCTCTGTCTGGATGTCATCTACTTTCTTACTCAAATCACAGATTGTCTTGGCTGTGTTTTCCTTTTCAATACGCTGAGCTTCCTTAAAGTTAGACATATCCGTTTTAATTGAAGATACGTCTTCTTTAATTCCCATGAGAAGTTCAATAATGTTGATTTCCTTTGTTGCATCTCCACTCATTTTTAATTACCTCTCACAATTAATTAGCTGTGAAAACAGCAGTGTAAACAGCAGAAGTTTCACCTTCAGCAAGTGGCTCTGCTTCAGCTTCAAGAATCTTATTCTGTCCAACAACCTCACCATTGCGTTCCCAGTGGTCAAATGTGTAGTTTTCACTGTCAACAGCAATAGCAGAAATGTTTCCGTTTGCTGGGGTAGCTCCACTTGGAGGGAAAGCAACAGCTCCGTCTCCTGTAGCTTCAGCAGGACTTACAGCTGTAGTCCACTGAACATCAGCAAGTTTGAATGTTGCTGTGAATACGGCAGAAGCTTCTCCGTGAAGCTCTGGCATTGTTAGTACGAATGATTCCTCGTCTGAAATAACAGCACCGTTGAGCTTCCAGTTTACGAATACATAATTACGGGCAGGAATAGCTTTGAGAGCTATCTGGTCTCCCACATGAATGACACCTGACAGAGGTGTTGCAATAGAACCACCAGCTCCTTCAGCTACAACAGAAGTAAACGGAACTTCAGCTGGAATATCAGCAACCAGTGTTCTGATTCCTTCTACCTGCATATATGTCTGAAGAACAGGGTCAAGCTCTTCTGAAATCTGAAGATTGCTCAGAGCTTCAATAAGATTACTAGCATTGATTTCTTCAACGCTTCCGCTTTTGTGTGTAATTCTGTACGAATTAAGACTTTTAGATTGCATAAAACCACCTCATTGATTTAAGATAACCGTTAGCAACGGTATTAGATTTACCATAAGAATCATATAAAACTTTTTTTAATCTGCTTATTAATACAAAGTGACCACTTTTCCACCAGAACTGTCCTATAATAAGCTTGACAGAAGGAGGAATGATTTCATCACCTTTGTGATGTATACCATCATATTTAACTTTAAGATTGAAGAATTTTTGAGCAAGTTCGGAAGGTTTGAGTATTTCAGCTTCTCCATCATCATCTACATCCCCATCATGATTTAAGTCACCTGAGATGTAACCCATTTCTGTTGCTTTAGCCCATATTCCATTGAGCTTCATGCAACCTTCATCTCCACTAAATACTATTGGAGAAGCTTCAGCAAAACAGAGAAAATAACAGCCATATTTATTGATTGCTCCTAGCAGTCTTGTATCTGACTGAACTATACCTTTAAGCATAAAGACCTCCTATGTTGTTTATTATACAACGTAGAAGGTCTTTTAGCAAGTTGTTTCAGTTAGTCTTCATGACTTCTGAAATATTCAAGTTCTCTTTGTGTAGGGTGTCCATGCTTTCTTGGTCTTATAGTCAGAGGAACTGGCTTTTTCATTTTAGAAAATTTTGATATAAAGTTTTTTGCAGTAGACCACTTTACATTGTACTTCTTGGCTATAGCATTTATGCTCTTTCCATTCCTATAAGCTTCCAGTATATCTTTTTCATATTTTCTTAGCTTAACATAATACACTGTTTCACCAAGCTGTCTTCCAATTCTTTTGCCTTTCATTTTAGCAACAGCTAGTCCTTGTTTAGTACGCTCAGAGATAAGGTCACGCTCTATCTGAGCAGATAAACCAAAAGCAAACATAAGTACTTGAGAAACAATATCATTCTTGTTTGCTGGATTTAAGTCAAAATTATTTTTGATAGCTATGATTCTTATGTTCTTGTCCATCAATTCATTAACAATCTTGAAAATCATATTCAAACTTCTTCCAAGTCTGCTGATTTCTGTGACAATCAGTGTGTCACCCTCTTTGAGCCTATTCATGAGCTCACCTAAATTACGTCTGTGGTAATCAATAGTTCCACTCTTTTTCTCTTCCACCCATTCATTAACTGCATATCTGTCCTCTATAACCTTTCTCTGGTTCAACAGATTCTGCTCTTCAGTACTAACACGTAGATAACCATAAATCATAATACACCTCCATTTGTGTTTATACATATATAGTTATATAAAGTTTTATATGTCTTTTCAAACCCAAAATAGAAAAACGTTAGATATTTATTTTATGCAGACGGTTATAATGAAAAAGATATTTTCTTAACTTCCGAAGTAAAAACTAATAAAGTATGGATAGACGGTAAACCGATTTATAGAAAAGTCTTTTATTCATCAACGGGTTGGAATGGTGCCACTCTGACTATTATAGGAACACTTAACAACTTAGACACAATTATAGAATTGTCAACACTTGCAAAAGATACAGATAATCCTCCTAGATGGTTTAAAACTTATGCAGACTCATCTAATAACTTATGTAATGTTCGTGTACGCTCAAATGATTTTGGTATTGAAATTGTCCGTGGGGGCTCATTTGCAAATGTTGTTGCTCTGTCTTATGTTATTGCAGAATATACTAAGAGTACAGACTAAAAATAAAACCGCCTTAATTGGCGGTTTTTATACTAGCATGTACTAATATTTCTAACATCATTAGCGTATACAAAATCACTTTTTACAAGAAGTAAACGAAAAGGTGTCATATATGTAATTAAAATTTTATAAATTAGATTATTTTTATAATGTATGTAACACCTTTTTGTTTTGTTCGAGTAGTAGAACCTTGTCTTGAAGTATAACCAAAAACCTTTTGCTCAAGTTCACTAAAGTATTGATAAGTAAATATATTACGTCCACTATTGGCAGATATGTTGTCTGGAAAACCTTGATTTCCGCCTATAGATGTAGCATGAATTTTTGTTGTCAACACTCCATCATTAATAGCACCATTCGCTAAGTAATGCATATGGTCTTGAAATCTATCATCTCCAAAATAACCGACTGTATAGATGTCATGGTTTTGAGTTCCTGCTTGACCTGTTCGTGGGTCTGTTTCTGTACTATCAAAAATGTTTGTTGTATTCTTTCCAACACCAACTAATGCAACCTCACGATAATCAGGCAAATTAAAAGTAGTGCTTCCATCACCAACACCATAAACTGAAAGCAATGTATGTGTTGGGTCATCATCATAAGTTTCTGTATTGAATAAATTAAATAATTCAGAATATATAGTTCGGCTGATTGCAGAACCATCACATTCGTGCCAACCATATGGGATTTTAGTCAAACTTGTTGATTTTACATCACCTATATTTTCATTACCAATCTTACCGTCTGCATAAATTGTATATCCTGTGCCTGAAAGCACTATTGGATTTCCTACGACAACAAATGCAGGGTTTCCACTTCCATCATCAGAAACATAAATCAAGTCAAGAGTTGTCCAAGCATCAATATATCTGAAGATATTTGTAGCAATTTCATGAGCTGTCAGAGCAACTAATGTTCCACCTTTGTTTACTTTTACAGGAACGTTAGTTGTAGTTCCTCCTGAAGTATAACTCAAAGAAAGTCCTGTAGTATCATCTGAAGCTGACACATTAGCTGTGAAAACTACAGATAAAGGTAATCCGTTTGTAGGTACAACAGAAACAGGAACTGGACTTAAAATAACTGTTGAAGGAGAAACTGGATTGATAATCTGAGCACCAGCTGAACCCCACTGAGTTGTATAAGCTCTCTTGTTTACTGAATCCCAAGCAAGAGGAAGACCACCACCAAGATTAGAAGCTTCATCACGTGTCAGAAGTGGCTGTAAGTTTTCAGGAGGTGTAGCTCCTTCAATGTAATCACCTACAACAGCTGTACCATCACCTCTGTAAGCCAAGATACCGTCTTTACCGTTTCCATCATAATTGTTCACTTTAATACCACTGTAACCCGTTCCCAAAGCTCCTGTAGCATCCTCACGTGTAATGATATTGTCTTTCTTTGTGTAAATCTGTTCAGCATGTGTTACATAAGTTGTTCCAGACTGTGTAATATTACCATTAATAGTAACACTTCCGTTAACTGTCATAACATTAGTGTTACCTGAATTAGATTTACCTATAGTAACAGAGGCAAATACACCACTGATTTCTTTCCAGTAAGTTGTATTAATTAAGCTTCCGTCTGTATAAACAGGAGGAAGGTTTGCACTAGGACAATCTACAATACACTGGAAAGTTCTTTTACAAGGCTCATGGTTTATTTCTGTCATGAAGTAAACAACATCACCAACAGTATATTCAATAGTTGGAGACCAAGCATTATCTCCTTCCTTGAGAAAGCCTTTGAAATATGTCAGAAGATTCTTCAAATGGTCTGCAAGCTTATTTATATTAAATGAAGTTCGACCAAAGAAATGATTTAAGAGCATACGTGTAATTGAACTCGCCTGACTTCTTACACCTTTATCAAGAATAGTACCGTCAGTATTAAGGACAGTAGCATCTCCTGTAGGAATATTCTGGTGATTATCATAATTATAAACACTAACACCAGCTACTTCATCAGAATTGTAAGCAGTACTGTCATAGCAGAAGTTCGCTACCTTACCACTAGGCTGAGTTAATTTCTGTTCACTTGTAAGAGTTGTGCTTACATCAGCATTAAAATCTGTAGACATAATTATCTCCTTCTAACAGAAGCTGGTCTCCCGTCTCTGTTTCTTGTTATTGTTATTTCTACCTGATTAAAGGTAAGTTGTGGAAATTTCTTTTCAACTAAGAACTTGAAAAGGTTTTCTTTCAAGAGTTTATTTTCTGTTTCGTACTCTTCATCAATTCCATATTCTACTACACCATGAGCATAAAAGCTAGTCCAGTTAATATCAACAATGAATAAAAAGTCAGGACAGATAATCTCAGCAAATCTGGCAAGAGAAGCTATGTTAGCTCCATTATAGCGAACCCATTGCATAGCTTCAATTACAAAAAGCATTACTTTCATGTCTGTAATTGCAAGTACAGGATAGTTCTCTGACAGATACAAGAAAATATCTCCGTAGAAAGGTGAATCTGCATGGTTCGGTCTTGGACTTGGCATAAGCTTTGAATAGTCTATACTTCCGTCATCACGAATTACACTTTCACCTTCAGGGAAATATCCTACTGGTGTTCTTCCAGCTTCTACAAGAGAAGAACGGTCTTCACTTGTAGCAAGTGTATTGATGTCAGTTCCATATTTAGTTTCAACTGAAGGGTCATCATTTTCGTCAGTACGAACGAAATTGAAAGCCTGACCTTCGATATTATACAAGCCTCGTTCTGAGTATTCTCTTCCACCTACAATATGACTTCCCGTAAAGCGTAAAGCACTGTTCAAGCTTTCCTGCATGACATAAGGAGGGAAAGCACCAGAGATAACTCCGATGCCTCTTATTGAATTACCATCTATGGCTGTCTCATCACCTACAAGCTCTTCCTCTGTCTTAAACTGCATATGACTGAAATAAGACAGAAAAGTTTTTATGGATTCAGAGAAAGTGTTATTTACATTGTAGACATTCTGAGCATAAAAACCATTAAGCTCACCTCTGAGAAATCTAAAGAAAGCTTTCATTAAATGCCTCCGACATTTGTAAGTTCAGGAAGTTCAGTCTTATTAAAGCTTATATAATTTGTCGTTGAACTTCCTACAGTGAAGGTAACACTGAGTACTTTAACTCCTGCAAGTCCGAGTTTATTAATTTCATTAAATACATCTTCAGCTGTAATGTCAGCGCGATAAACATTGGAATTGAAAACATTCATAAGGGCACTTTCAATTCTGTTCTTTACATTACTTGAAGTATTATAAGCTGAATCTACAGTAGCCTGTAATGTTATACTGAACTGCTTCTTCACGAAGTCATTAAGATAAACCTTATAGCTTCCACTAGCAAATACACTATTAACATATTCTACTTCATGTGATTCATTTTCGACATTAACAGTAGGATAAATCGCACTCTGAGCAACAATATCGGCTATCTCATTTGTGTACATTGCTGTACTGATAACTATAAGAAGGTAATATGGAGGTATAGTAAAATCCCCTACAATCATATCAGATTCACTCTGATTAAAAATGAGAGAACAGTCATAAACATAAGGAAGCTCCAAGAGCTTTTCTTTAAGTTCATTAATTGCATCTTGTCTTTCTGTATCAGTATTTACACGCTGTCTGAACTCCAAGATTGTTTCAGGGTCATGACCAAGCAAAGGCTGATTATCTGTACAAGAGAATACGAGACTTACAGGAATTGTAGAGTTTTCTGTAGTAATAGTTATTGCTTCCTGCTGAGTTACATGGAAAGCTCCCACCTTGTCAGAAAGAGCTGTGAAGTAATCTGAAGTTTCTGAATTAATCGTTACAGGATTATCTACTGTAAATATAAACTGTGTATCAGTATCAAACTGATAAATGAAAGTACCAGCAGGAAGTGTTACAGGAAGCATATCTGTATTAAATGCACTGATACGTAAACCTGAAACAGAGCCTGAACGCATTTTTGTACCAACAAGTTTTCCAGTACTTACCAAGTCATCATCTGAGCAGTTAACAGGATTGAACTTATTATTCAAGGCAACACAAACATTATTGATTACTTCCCAGCCTTTAGCTACAGCTTTGAAAATCAGATAAAAGATATTTGTGTTACTGCGTGACATTGTTTTAGGTGAAATGAGACTGTCAAAATCATCACAAATCTCAGTCAGTATAGTATCAAAAGTTTTTAATTCCATATTAAGCAACCTCATATAAAGAATAAGCTAAAACATACTGTCCGCTTGATGTTTTTACAGCTGAGAATTCTACTTTTACATAGAGTGTCACATTGCTCACTGCCTGAGTAATCTGTTCCATGAGCTGTAATACATTGATTTCTCCAAGCAGTACTTCGCTCCACTGTACACCATCTTCCAAATCCAACGGGTCAAGCCCTCTCTGGAAGATTGTAGCAAGAGCACACTGCTGTTCAATCAAGTCATGGGTATTATCGTCAAGTAATTCAGCCCCTTTAATGACACCATTTTCTTCTTCTACAATAAAGTCAATGATGTCTGGCATGAGAACTTCTGCTGTTCCTGAAGGCTGGTAAACTTCTTCTTTTTTGTAAACCTTAATATCCATAATCTTATTCTACTCCGTTTTTTCTGAATCGTCAATATTAAAGAGCTTCTACATCAGTCTGTCCAGCATTTGTTATTTCAGCTGTAACAGGTAAATCTACAGGTGTTGTTCCTGTTGCTGGTGGAGCATTAGTAAAAGTGAATGTAAAAGTCTTGGTCGTTTTATCCCCTTTCTGTACAGCTACATTATTATTCTTATCAAGAATGTTATCTGCTGTTCCTGAAATATCTATAGAAGAGCCAGCTGGCAATACACCCGTTCCTGTAGTTCCAGCAACAGGAGAAGAGATAGTAAGACCCGATAAGTCTACTGTAACCTTGTCAAAGAAAATACCGTTTTCTCCTACAGAGTTTACCTGTGACTGAGTTTCCAACGGGCTTTTTGAAGAAGGTGTTAAACTCCCAGCTATAGATGTCAGAGAGACCTTACAGCCTTTTACGGCAAGTTCACTCATACAGCACTTCCTGTTTTAATCTTGAGATTTCCATTTATAACTGTAGCTTCAGAAGTAGATTCAATCTCCATTCCGTTACTGTCAGAATAAACAGGGTTATCTCCTGACAAGTCTATAGTAAGTTCATTGCTTTTATTTCCTTCAGTAAAAACAATCTTGTTATCGGACTTTACTTCAATCTGCATCTTATTTTCCGTTACAAGCTTTAATCCGTCATCTGAGACATCTATAAAAGTCTTATAATTATCCCGAAACTGATTGTACAGGATTGCAAGACAAGTAAGCTTATTATAGCCGTGACACTGTTCATCAATGATAACTTCAGTGTCATCTGAATCTCCTGAAGAAACATCAAACATATCAGCATCATAATATCTTGGAGAAAGTACTAAAACTTTATCACCAACTTTAGGCATAATATTTATCGAGAAAGATTTTGAGCATGGAGATAAGAGCACACAAGTTACTGCTGTAGCGTTCTCTGGCTTATCAGTAACAGCAAGTAAAACTTCTACAACACTTCCACCTCCAAGCACTTCCTTGATTGTACCCCATTCAACAATCAAAGTTCTGTTAATCATTCCTTTGATTGAAGAGGATTCAGACTTTGATAGAGCTTTCTGTGTAGCCTGATTACTCTGCATTATTTTCCTCCTTCAACACTTCCTGTACATACAATAGTACATTCATTGATGTCTTCTACTGTAGCAAAAGATACTGTCATGTACAAGGCATAAAACTTACTTTCCTTGACATTAAAATCTGCGTAGTACGAAACAAGTCCACCAAGAGCATATCGGCTTTTGAATCTGATTAAGTCAAAAGGATTCAAAAAGTAGAAGAACGGACAAACAATAGTACACAAAGCATCTGTCGTAATGTTCTCTACAGCTGGAAGAATGTTCTGATATACAACAGAGCCGACATTTCCAGCTTCCGACAAGTCTGTGTCAATATCTTTGTATTTCTCAAGAGACTTGGCAAGAGCTTCAGAATCATAAGCTTCATCAGCAAGGTAAGCTATGAAGTTTCCGTCTACAAGAGCTTTGAAACTTATATCAATTCCAACTTCATCCCTGACAAGATTAAGAGCCTGTACTACGCTGTTTGAATAATACCCTTTGACTTTCTTATTTTCTATGAGGTTTCCGTTCTTGTCTTTTGCACTGTATTTCTTTGTAAGCTCCTTATCTATCTCAGCAAGCTTGTCAGACAAGAAAACCTTTACACCATATTCCTTAGCTACTGCTGGGAGCATAAGCCCTGAATCATTATCAATCTTTACTTCTTCAGGGTTAACAGATTTTCTTGTAAAACGTCTTGTAACATTTGTAAACAGATAATCCTGAAGATAAGAATGATAGCCGAGGTCAGATGCATAATCAAGATTAGGACTGTTCAAAGTCTTCCAGTCAGATTTAATCTCAACACCTTTCAAGTCAGAAAGAGCTACGTTATAACAGCTTCCTACGAATCCGTGGATATGAAGTACACCGTCAGGAGGAAGCTTGTCTGTCTGAACATATCCGCCTCCAACGTTCACTGTAATCGTATCTACATTGACCTTATTCTTGAAATCAAAGAAATCTTCTATAGTCTCTGGCTTCTGATTGAACTGTCCAAAATATCCCATCTGAACTTCAACCTGACCAAGAGGGTAAGTAAGATTACTGAAAGACATCAAGCTTCTTCCGTCTGCTGACAGCATAATGAAGTTAGTAACAAAGATGTCAATTTCAATGGCAGTTCCAGAAGCAATCTGTTTGTACTGCACTTTAATTGAAGGTTTATATGTACATCTCTTTATATATTTTCCTATCAAGAGAGAATTGCCTTTCAATTCTCCTGTGACTACTTTTCCTATATCAGGATAATGAATCTCCCAGTCACTTCGGATAACATATTCATCATGGGTTATATTCCCTTTTTCGTCTTTATAATCTTGAGTAGTAAGCTTCAGATTGATGATTCTGTCGAACATGTCAGCTGGTGTAAAAGAATACACACCTTTTGACTTGTCCTTATCTGTCATAAGATTAGTACGATAATCATTCATCAAAAACCTCCAAAGTACAGTATTGGATATTGTCTTTATTCAGTACAGTACCTAAATGCTCTTTGTAAGCAGAGTTCAAAGAGAAATACTCATTTGTCATACCAATTACGTTACTGCAAATCTTCTGATTACCTTCAGTATCAACAACAGCTATGTTAATTACATTTATAACTGCTCCTGCACTTCCAGATTGTATGTCCTCATCAATAAGATTCAAAGCAATGATTGAACCGTCTTCTCTGTCAATATAGTAAAAATCATTAACAAATATAGCTTCACTTAAATTGTATGTCATAAGTTTCTCCTTAGCTTGGTAAACCATTAATTGTATTACTAAACATTGCACGTAGCCTTTCTCCAGCTTCGGCTGAAGTTCCTTGAGCTAGACCCAGATTCAAGCTTGATGTTCTTCGGGCTGTAATAATAGGAACTTCAGTAACATTCAATGTTGCTTCATAAAAATCTGATTCTTCTCCTGACTTTGAAGGAGAGTAGTTTTCTATGGCAATATACTTGAAATTCCAGCCGTTCCAGTATTTCATTCTGAGGATTGTTCTGTTCTCCCACATAGCTTCAATAGAAGCTTTATTTGTATCGTTTACAGCTCCACTGATACTGTCTGAAATATACTCAGCAATATCAACACCTCGTACAGCTAAGCTTGTCAGGTTGGTAGTGCTTAATGCTCCGATTAATTGTCTCAACAATTCTTTTTGTACATTGGTATCAACATTAGGAATGTTAGGAAAATTAAAGAGCTCAGTCCAGTCAACTCTCTTACTGAATATAGCCTGTTTAAGGTAAACTTCTATTGTTCGAGGAATAAGAATCTGCATCTGATATTTCTTTGGTTTATTGATAATGTTATCAGCTACAGTACCAAGTAAACCTCCTGTAACAGCGTTCGGATTGTTACTGCTCTGAGAGTTATAAAACAACAAAGTCTTCTGGCTTATATCAGATTCCATAACTTCCTGAAAGCTTTTGACAAAGAAGAAAGCTATGGGCAAAGTGTTACCTATACCCTGCCAGTTAGGGTCAAACAGAAAAGTCATGTGATTAATTGCATTAATCATATCCAAATCATATTTAACAGCCGTAATGATATTCAAAGCTCCATTACGTAAGTTTTCTTCAATCTCTTTCACATTTGCCATATACATCTCCTAGTTAGTATCATTTTGATAACCTTTATCTACAGTATAACTCATATTGAAATCTGAAGTTGCTCTTGCTGAGGCTGATTTTTGGATAGTATCGAGTACTCTACCTTTAGCATCAAGTACTCTAATATCAATATTAATCTTGCCTCCTTCTCCTTGAGTGAAAGCATAATCATAATTATAAACATTACCATAATACCTTTGTTGAGCTACTTCAAGTTCAACTTCCTTCATAACTTGGAAAATATTTGCCCACTCTTGAGTATCAAGACCATATTTTCCAGCTGAGTACAAAAGTGAACTTTCTGCTGACCTTCTCTCTTTATCACTAATTCCTAATCCCCCAACGTTTCTCTTATCAAGTGATTTTGGACTTAATAAAGCTGTTACAATATCCATAAGTATTGTGAAGTCTTCACTATTCATGTCAGCTTCAGTCAACTCTTTTCCTGCATATGTATTTATCAATTCACTCAGCTTGGTACGACCAGCATGATGTCTAGTTAATATTTCAGAAGCTGACTTATTGAAACCAGTCCATTCAGCATTATCTGAAGTCTTTAGACTTTCTGGGATATTATTAACATTTTGTAAATAGTTCAGAGCCTTATAAGCAAAATCTTCTCTAACATCAGGAGAAATATCTTGCCAAGTCATAAGTCTATCCCAATAATCTTTCATTTCGCCAACACTGTTGCCAGCAAAATTATACTGTGTAGCTCCAAAGACACCTCCTGTAGTAAAGTTTAAGAGCTCCATTGCAGTATTATTTTCAGCAAGTTTTATAAGAGCTTGGTCAGAAAAATCAGCTTTATCTCCTATATCAAAATCTTGTTTATCGAATCTCTTTTTTATCTCTTTTAACTTATCCTTAGTAGCATAATACATACCTAGTTCATTATAGAGTACAGGATTATTATAAACTGTTTTCATTCCTTCAAAAGCTTTTCTATCAGTCTCTGACCACTCATATTCTGGTACACCTCTAAGATTTTCTAATGTTGCCATTGCTTCTTCTACAGGCATACCTAATGCTGATTCAAGATGTTGTACTCTCATCTCTTGAGCTTGTTCATATTGTCCTTTCTTGAGTGTTAAGAATTCACGACCTTCAAGACTTGCTTCGTACTCTTCAGTTTCAGTTCTATTTAATCTTTTTGCTACTTTATTGAGCCAACCGATAAAATCAGAAAGAGACAATAAGAGACCAGTTTTGATAGTATCAGAAAGAGCATTAAAATTAGCTCTAAGCTCGTCTACTTCCTTACCAATAAGAGAACCCAATGAGTAATCATTCTCTGTTACTCCACCTGAACCAATTCTGTACAGAGCTTGGAGCTGAGACCAGCTGATAATATTTCCAGCATTTAATCCACTTGTCTGTTCCTCTATCATTCGTTCAAGCTGTCTTGCAATACTAGGAGATACAGATTCAAGAAGAGTTACTAAAGCTCTTCTTGCTTTATCCTGTCCGACTTGATTGCCATACTGGTCTTGACCTGACTGCCAACGTTGAAAGAAACTATCTATGATTTCTTCATTAAGCTTTTCAGGATTGTCACCACCAAGTCCAGAGAGTACATCATTGGTAACTTTGTCTCCCATTACCATTGCAAGCCATTTCAAAGCTTCAGTGTTTAAGTTAGCTGTATTACCAAACATTGAACGTATATCTTCTTGAGCTTGAATGTTAGTTCCTTTATCCATTCCTAAAGCTGTATCAAGATACTCAAGCTGTTTGTAACGTTGCGTAGATATTTCAAGTGTACTTGCTTTTGAAGCATCCTTACTGAGCTGTGAACCAAAAGACATAACAGAAGTAAGAATACGTCTCGTGATGTCAATTAAAGTCAGTACGAGTGTAACTATTTTTCCTATCTTTCCAATAGTAGCTCGTCTTGAGATAGCTTTTTCTTTAGAAGCTTGTTCTTCTTCCTTTGCCATCTGTTTTTCTTGTTCTTCTGATTTACGCTTGTTCTCTTTTTCAATTCTGTTTTTCTGTTCAGCCTCAGAAGCACGATTAGTCTGTGGTGTCAATCCTCTAAGATACTTAACTTGTTCTGTTTTTGACATACTATTCCAGTCAGAATCCATAATAGGAATATAAGTAGTCATCATATCCTTATTGGCTGTACCAGCTGTTCTCTGAGCCTTTCCACCTACTTCTACAAGCTCTTCTTTCAGATACTGTTGAGCTTTTGCCCCTTTTACTTCACGTGTTGTTTCAATCATGTGTGCAGGGGCATAACTCTTTGCAAGATACATTTCGTCTTGTACATCTGTTCCAGCTCCTATATTCTGTTGATAAACAGAATTAGCTACACCTTGCAACTGCTGTTCATATTCTTTCGGTACGAAAAAACGTCTAACCAGCTGTCCTGATTTTGAATCAAGTTCAGATACAGTAGTCAAGAATGAGCCAAATACTCTTTTGAACTCTCTTTCATAACCATCCATAAGTTTAGCTATCCTGTCTAAACTTTCAGGATTAAAAGCTCCTTTCACAGCTTTCTGGGATAATGTTAATGAAGAAAGTTCCTGTCCTATCTCTGAAGTCATATACTACTCCTTTTTCAAACACGTGCTTCTTATATATTCCTCAATAGCATTTAAGGTATCACTGTAAGCGAGATAATCAAATAAATCTCGCCATTCTCTAGGCTCTGTATGAAACTTATCCATGTAGCTCATACATGTATAAAGCCAATCTCCACCTTTGAACTTACTGAGGATTTCAATTATTCGTTTATTTTTAACATCTTCACTTGGTTTTCCTTCGACAGGCTGTTCTTCATAAGCTCTTTTCTCTCGCTCATTTTTGCCTGTACATCTTTCAATGAGCGAGGATATTTTTTTCCTAAATACCCTGCAACAAACTCAACCATCCAGTTAACAAGTATCGGGTAAGCATCAATAATATCTGCACTGCGAAGATTCATATATCTGTCAGTAACAGCGAACTTCCCGATAACATTTCTTTTCGCTGTAGTATCAATAAAATAAATAATTACTGATTTACCTACAAGCATCTGCATCATAATATCATATAACAAGTCAAAATTGTCAGGGTCATCTGTATCAAGAGCGTTCAAAGCTCTACACTCTTCAATAAGCCTTAACTGAGCAAAACCATCTGGAAACTCGAATTCAATATTATGTCTCTGAAGTTTAAGTCTTCTGATAAAATCTTCTTCCTTGTCTGCTATGCAAGAAGCATTTAAGAATACACTACTCATCTTTTCCTCCTGTATTTACACCAATTATATAACAAAAAAGGCTGTAAAGCAATAAACTTTACAGCCTTTTTATTTCTGGTTAGTACTAAGCACTAGTTGAATGACTGACCCTCACGTACTACAGGTGTTGAACCTGAAGTCCAAGAACTATCCAGAGCTTTCTTTTCATTGTCAGAATCGAAAGTATCATAGTTATTTTCAAGTTCATCAGCAAGAGTAGAGTTAGGAATTCCACTGTTGTTGACATCAATAGGTCTGTCGCCTGTTCCTGCTTCACCACCGATGTTCTGAGTAGCGTAAGGAGAGAAGTAACCCTGAAGACCCTGAGCATTACCTACAGCCCAAATCTTCTTCATGTTCTCTGGTGTTGTTGTTGAAACTGCTTCAATCCATCCAGAGTAAAGCATAACAACAGAATATTCAGGAACATCGTTACCCATAGAAACATCATCAGGACAGCTCTGAACTGTTACACCGTAATAAACACGGGTAATAGCTTTTCCGTTTCTGAAGTCAGTCTTGATAATAAGACCACCAACAGAATCACCAGTAGCACGAATGAGCTGACAAGCACTTACAAAGTCACCTGTAGCTACAAGTCCTGTTGTACGAATTACAGGAAGTGTCAAACGACCATTAAGAAGTTTGTTTGTAATTGTTACAACTGAACCATCAATCAATACTACCTGTTTAGCAGAATCCTGAGCCTGTTGTGCATTGAAGAATGTTCCTTCAAGTTTAAGACAAGAAGAAATATCAATTTCATCAATATTTCCGTTTGTGTCTACCTGACCAATCAGATAAGGATGGCGGAACTTGATTATACTTCCTCCTGCCTGTTGGAAGTGTGCTCTAGGCTGTTGACCAGCACGGTTGTTACCATAAGCCATATTCTAGCCTCCTTAGAATGAAATAGAACCAGAGATATTTACTGATTCCAAATCGTCAATATAAACAGCAGACCATACTGCTGTACCTTCAAATGAGTTACCTTTCTTTGCTTCAGCAAAAGGAGGGAACTGCATTGTTACTTTTTCAAGACGTTTAAGTCCTGCAAACAGCTGAATATTAGAAGCAAGCATACCCTGAATCTGAGTATAAGCTTCTTCATTTGCCAGTACTGGATTAGTAAGAGTAGACAGAGCTGTTACATATTTTGCAACATCCTGAGAAGTCTTATAATCAATGTACTTAGAAATCATGTAAGCTGTAATTGGGAAGTTTTCACCACTTCTGTCTGTGATAAGCTCTGCATTGTTAGGAGAGTTATCTGCAATAGTAATAAAGTAACCAACAACTTTTTCGTCAAGAATGTCAGAAAGTGTCTTAACAAGGTTAAGATTTACATTACTGTCAAGTGGAGAAGGATTTCCTGTAGGTTTAACTTTGCTTCCTGTAAGACGAATCTTAGCAAGCTTGTTACCAACATAAAGTCCAGTAACGTTAGTTCTTGTGAACCAACTACCAAGAATAATTGGGAGCATGAAGCTTCCGTTATGAAGAATAATCTGTGTATGAGCCATACCAATAAGGTACATGAAGCCCCAGAAATTCTTTGCACGTGTAGCCTTTGTTGAACCTGTAAGAGTTGTTGCTGTTTCAAGTTCAACAGCTTTTGATTCAGACATAATCTTTGCAATGTTTGTATCAGTAATTGTTACTGTACCTCCGTCAATGCTTACTGTAGGAATTGTAACCTTCAATTCACACAAACAGAAAGAAAGAGTTGATTCATTCTGACAGAGATTAGACAAACAAAGTGTCAAATCAAAGAAGTTTGAATCATCATAGTCACCAGCTTCAGCAGGGTCATGAGTAACTTCGCTTCCGTCATAATGTTCAGAGAACATTGTCTTGAAGAAAGAAATAAAGAAGAGCTCATTAAATGCCTTAGACAAAGGAGACCATGCAATAGATTTGTCTCCTACAACAGGAGCAAAACCAGTATCATCAAAAATGATGATATACAAAGTAACGGCAGAGTTTGTACCGTCATTGAATACAGGAGACCACTGTGAAAGCAATGCTCCTGTACTTTTCAATTCTTCCCTGTAATTGTCTACTGTGACAGTAACTATTGCATACTTGTCAGCTGTAATTTCAGCTGGGTCATAAGAACCTTCAGCAAGGTTGTTACTTGCAAGAGACTTAGGAAGATAGATTGATACAGCGTCAAAGAGATTTTCTGAAATGTTCTCTTCTGTAGCCAGAGTTGAACGGAACTTCATAAATCGCTCTGCAACACTACCAATGTAGTTTAAGTTAGCCATAAACTATAACCTCCATAAGTTATATTTTGTCTTCTACAGTGATTTCACCGTTAAAGGACATATTCACACCCTCTAAAGGTTGCCAACCCGTAGCTATAACTTCATCATAATACAATTTGAACCTGACGTCAAATGCAATTTGACCGTTCAAACCAGAATATACAATCTTTCTTGGAATTACAGGAGAAGTATATTCAAGCTTTTCAGCATTACATACACCACTCCAAATCTCTGTAACTCCCTTTCTTTTAGCAAGGTGTCTGAAAGCTTTTACCCATTCTTCTGCTTCCTTGCCAATAAACCTTACAAGAATTGAAGCTACACACTTCTGTCTGTTGTAACCTTTACCTTCAATCTCAACATAATCATCCTGAGTAAGGCTTTCATCTCTTTCAATCCAGTACTGAATGAAAGTATCTTTGTCATTCAGCTGTAAAGGGTTTTCAAAATTACCCTGCATAGGAATAATGTATTTATACTTTGGTGAGCTGAAATCCTGACTATAAGCTTTTATAATTTTACCCTTACTGTCTTTCACAGCATCTACACCAAAATACATAAGATAGAGGGCTTTGCGTAAATTGTTAAAGTTTACACCAAAATACCTTGTCTGGTTTTCCATTTACCATTACCTCCTATACTTACATATAACTGAATACTTTCTATCAACTGCTTGGTAGCTACAAATACAGGATAAGGAGATAACCCTTTCTGTATACGCTCTCTTGTAGTATCAATATCATTAATATGATTTACACAGCGAGCCTGTAACTGTCCACTTTCCATACTGGCAATTATATCATCTTTTATTAGTTTTGCCAAATATTCTCCTTCCTTGTTTTCCCAAGTTTCAGCAAAACTTTTATATTCCTGAAGTCTCTGTGCCATACCTATGTTTGCTTTTCTTCTCTTATGCAATGTACCTTTTCTCGTAGCTATTGCTCCTTCCAGATAATTGCTTGCCTGACCAAGAAGATATTCCTTAGCTTCTTCAAGTCTAGCATCTACTTCAGGTTTTATTGTATAAGGATATACCGTATCAAAATAATCATCTATAAAATAATTCCCGTCATTAAATCTTTCACATAAAATCAGATAAAGCCTTCTGAAAGTTACGTGTTTTCCACCATATGAATGTCCAGATGGTGTTGTAGTATCTCTAGTTTTATTAGGGAAAGCATAAGTAATCTGCCAGTCAAAATCTTCAGAAAAGTTTATAGGATTCTCTTTTTCGACCCATCTTCCCTTTTCATTCTTTCCGAAAGCGTTAGGTTTCTTAAATCTCTTGTAGAACTTAGAAATGTCATATCTTGTAGGAAGCCTCATACGTGTAGCATTAATTCCTGTTTCATTATGAAATCTTGTATCATAATCAAGAACTTCTACATCTAAAAGCCCTGCGTTTTTAGAATAATCTTTTTTAATCATAACTATTCTGTCCTAAGTCTACATGTTCAAAAGGTTCTTGAACGTCTGTGTTTCCTACTACAGTTTCAAGTACATAAACATTAAACCCACCTTCAAATAACCAGTCAGCAGGATTAACAATTCTATAAGTTTCATCTTCTTTCTGAATAAAGAAGTTCCCTACCTGAAGCTTCCTTCTTGTCCAGAAAGTAGGAACGTTTACATCAGCGAAAGCATCCTCTTCCATTCGGAGCTCTCCCCGTTTCATATATTGAAAGACACCTCGTACTTTTTCTACGTTCTCTCTTTTTGAGTACGAAGCAGGAGTTTCAGGCTTCATAGTGAAATATTCAAAATTTCTAAACTGCTCGCTAAAGAAAGCAAGCATATCACCATAAATAGCCATGTTATCTCCTAGAATCCTTCTGATTCATCTTCAATTACAGTATCTACTGTTTCTTCAACTTCCTTTACAAAAGTTGGTGCATCTACTTTTTTCTCTTTCTTTTCTTTTTTAGCTTTCTCAGTTGTTCGGTTTTCTTCTACAACTGGTTTCTTTTCTACAATCTTTCCATTGCAGAAAAATACTCTTTCAGGATAAATTGTTACGTTATCCCCTTCAGCAAGTTTTTTAATTGTGAGTTCAAGATATGGTGTAACTTCATAACAAATACAAGGTCTGAAAGTCTTTCCACCAATTCTTATTGCTCTTTTAACACTAAAAAACATATAATCCTCCTATCCGTGACTAAAGAAAAGATTTATTTTTCCTGAAGTCTTAATCATCAAATAAGCCTTAGCTCCGAAGCTGTTGCTCTTTAATGACTGTAATAAATCAGCGTTGTTTACTGCTCCTACCTTAGAAGAGGCTTCACCAAACATAATCTTAGTTCCACCTATCTGCTTACTCTTTAATGGTATACCACCAGTACTCATAACACCCAAAGCATAATCTGGGAATAAGTCAGTGATATACCAAGCAACAAGCAGACCATAACAGAGCTGTGTCTTTTCTACGTAAGCTTGTCTTTCTAGGTGTTCCCATAATTCAGAAACACCATAGAAAAGTGTATATACATCAGAGATACAAGTGTTTAATGTTTCTGTTTTATCTTCTGAAAGAAGGTCAGGAAAATTCTGACCATATCTTGTACGAAACCACTCTGGTGTTATTCTTTCAGGTTTTCCACTTGTAGTTACTTCCATAATTAGAATCCTTCTGTATTTACATTTACAGCTTTGTTTTCTTCTGAAACTTCGTCAGAAGGTTCAACATCGTCTACGTTGATTCCACGCTTAGCCAATGATTCAAGTTTAGCCCTGAGTGTAGCATTTTCATTTTCTATCTGCTCTACAGCTTTGGTATCTGCATTGGCTGAAGCATTTTTAGCTTCTTCTTTAGCTTTCTTCAAGTCTTCCTTGAGTTGCTTGTTTTCTCTCTTAAGGTCACTGTATTTCTTGTCTGGTTCACCCATAGCCATTGCTTCGTCAACAAGAGAGAGACCAAAATTAGGGTTTTTGAAATCTCTTTTGAAAGCCTTGTTTCCTTCCAAAAGCTTGTAGTCTTCGTCTTCAACGGGTGTAATACCTGTCATAGCAACATTACCTGTGTCGAGATACAATCTGCGTCTTTCAAATTTAAGCAATTTAGAGTGACCATCTTTTGTCACAATTTCATAAGCTCTTGCATATCTGCCTGTATTCAAAACGTACTTCATGATTTCCTCCTTATATCATACGTAGCTTAATTATAAAGCCTATTACATTTATCGTCAAGTTATCTGTATAAAAATAAAGTCCTAGATTGTATAATCTAGGACTTTATACATTAAGTAGTTATATACTAAACTCCCTGATAACCGAAACCAGCAATAACTTTTACTGTACCTTCGATTGGAGCAATTACACCACCGATACGTTTGTACATTGTGTAGAGCATACCCTGTCTCTGCCACAAAGCAGGAACGATATAGCTCTTGAGCAATTCAGGATGGATAATAAGTGAATCCTGTTCTCCCATAGCATCTTTGATAGACGGAACTGTGATAATAAAGTAGTCATAGTTATTAGGGTTGAATGGGTTCTGTTCACCACCTGAAATTGATGGATTAAGCATTGTATCTGATACGATTGTATATTTAACCGACATCAAGCCACCATCAAGTTCATTCTTAATATTGAAGTTATCCTGAATAATCTTGAGTGGAGAAGCTGGGTTATATACATCAGAGTATACAGTCTGTGTAAGAGCTTGGAATACATACTCAGAACAGTTAATGCGTACTTCACGAGCCATATAATGGTTCTCACGAAGGAAGTTACCAATTTCTGTCTGCATTGCACGAACGATGTCACTACCACGTGTTGTTGAAACAGTAGATGTGAAGAGGTCGTACAAAGGTGTACCAGCGTACTGTACAACAGCTCCTACGTCTGTAAGACCGTCAATACCAGCTTCATCTGAACCGAAGTAAAGTAAAGCATCCTGCATACGGTCAAGAACCATATATGCGTATTTTTCACGGTCAGCTTTAATCTGTCCTGTAATAAAGTTTCCAGACTGTTTAGCTTTAATATCTTCCATTGTGTCAGATTCATAGTCAACAGAAATATTAAATACCTCGTCAACAATCTGACTAGCTTCATTAGATACAGGGTTTGAGTTGTTCTGTTTGAAGTTACCACGAGCAACATTAGACAACTTACCATATCCTTCAAAGCTTTCTTTGAAGAGACCTACTACATCAGCCCACGGGTTATTGAAGCTTTCTACACTTACCAAGTTTTTAGCATGGCTTGTAGCAAAAGGCTGTTTAACAATCTTAGTGAGCCAACCTACGTTCCACATCTGAATAGATGTCTGTTCGAGCAAACTATCAGTAACACCGAAAGCTTTTGCTTCCTTTTCAGGAGCACGAGCAGAAATTACGTACTGTCTTGTAGCTGAATCAAATCCCATTACTGGAATAAGAGAATCCTTAACTTTCTTTTTAGCTTCCTCTTCAGTCAATCCAGATTTGATTGCTGAATCCATAGCTTTATCAATGTACTTTTTTGTACCAGCTGAAGGCTCTTCATAACGAATAGCGTTCTGTGGCTGTACACCAATAGGAAGTGCTTCCTTCATACACTGAGAATCAGTGACAGCAATACCGAGACCAGCACTTCTTACGTCAGCAGAAAGGTGTCCTTTTTCGATATGAATGTCATTGATGTGTTCTGAGATTGCAGGAAAACGCTGTAAGATGTCGTTCTCCATAGCTGTTTTAAGTTTTGTATAACTTACTGTTTTCTTTCCACGCATTTTCGTCTCCTTTTATGCCAAATAGATTGAAGGTGATAAGTAAACAGTTACAGACTTATCATCAGGGTTGATTGTAACAATCTTACCTACAACAACGTCATCATTGTCTACCAAATCAGAAGCAGTCTGAGCAAAGTAAACAGCTCCGTTAGAAGCTGATACAACCATAGCGTAGCCGAGTTCTGCATTTTCGTATACGTTCTTCTTTGTACCAAGTGCTGAATGAGAAGCTGTTGTTACAACATAAGCATGTTTGTATTCAACATAACCTTCCTTAATGAGAAGACCCTTCTGGAAGCTTGCTACTTCATTGTTAATTGCAGGATAACCTGAAGCAATAGCAGGTTCACGAGCAATAATTCCAGCAAACATAGGTACAGCATTAGATACTGTTGGAGCTCCAACATATACCTTGTTGTCTTTCTGGTGAGCGTCATAGAATACACCATCACCAAAATAAACTTTACCTGCACTCTGTCCATTAGGAGAAAGGAGTGCTGAGTAACCATCTGTGAACGAGTTCTCATGGATTTTCTTCAAGATACCATTGTCTGTGAATGTACCCTTCCAGATTGCCTCGTTGTGCATTGACAAAGTTTTTCCATTCTGTGTCATATTGTTCTCCTATCTTTCAAGGAAGTCAGAGTAATCATAAGTTGCTCCACTTCCCATAGAATCCAATTCAGAACCTTCTACTGTAGAAGGTTTGTTTTCTTTAATACCAAGACATTCTTTGACAGCTTCTGCAACCATAGGTTTCAGTTCAGCTTTAAGACTGTCCATTACGGAAGCTACAAGAGCATCAGCTGAATCTTTAGCTCCGTGGCATCCATCTTTTTCATCTTTAGAATCTTTGTCAGCCTCTTCCTCTTCAGAATCCTTAGAATCGCCTTCTTTCTCATCTTTAGAATCTTTAGCTTCCTTATCAGCTTCTTCCTCTTCAGAATCCTTAGAATCTTTTGCAACAGCTCCCTCAGCTGGTTTATCCGCTGGTTCTGCCAGTTTAGCAAAAGCTTTAGCCATTTCTTTAAGACTGTCTCCGTGAATATCAATCCACATGCTGTCCAAAGTAGCTGTTACTTCAGCTTCATTAGATACAGTCATTTCTTTGTTGTCAAAGCAGTCTTTAACTGCATCCACCAATTTTGTCTTTGCTTCACAGTCTTTAAGAATAGACATAGAATCCAAGACACCCTTCATTTCACCAGCAAGTTCTTCCTCAGTAGTTCCTTTGCTGTTCTTGACAGCTTCAAGAACCTGTTTACCGAAGGAAGGAGCAGAATCATTTACTGCTTTCTGCTTTTTGCTTGTGATAAAAGCAAAAAAACCTGTTCTCATAGGTTTCATACCTCCTATAACACTATCAATCACAGCAACCTTACTTCCACCTCTACCAGCTTTAGTGATTGCCAAATGATTCACTTCTGTAATCTCATCTAAGATAATATCATAACCCACTTCGTCTGGATTGTCTACAAAATGCTTCTTGCAAGTGTAGCCTACTGATACTTCCTTATTATCGAGATAATAATTATACAGTTCTTCTGTATAGAATGTAATGTTTGATTTAAGACCGATTTCTCCGTCAGCTTCACCATCTAAGGCTACAACATCAATTTCTTTATCAAGAGTTCCACCAGCTAAATCCGAGAAGTTCTGTGGAGTTACCCATTCTTCAGGATGTTCTTTTGTTACTGGAAGAGACTTAAATTTCTCCTTAGCCTTTACAATAACATTAGCTGGTCGATATTCCCTGTACCAGTCTCGTTCTACTGCTGGCTTATTATCCGCAGTAATAAAAGATTCAAGTTCAGATTTATGATACAACTGTATTCCTGAACGACAGAGAATAACATCTTTCTGTTCTATAAATGGAGAAGCATCTGAATCTTTTACGTTAACTGTCTGTTTCATTAGAATGTAATGTCTCCTGTAGCATATCTAGCATAAGCAACATCACTGATTGTTACACCAGTAGCTTCTGCATAGGTAGCATCTACTTTTGATAAACCTGTAGCTGAAGGAACATAAGCTTTTACAGCTCCATCTGCTGAAGGTACTGCTGTGAGATATACAGCTTTTTCTGCTGAACCGAAAGCTACCAGACCTTTTACAATACCTGTCACTGTTACAGTAACTTTCTCCATACCGTCTTTACCTTCGGCAGGAGTAACTTCTACAGGCAGTGTATATGTACCAGCATTTATTGAAACTGCATGATTTTCTTCAAGGTCAGCTGTACTACCTGTTAGTGTAAGGGTTACTTTCTCCATTGCTTCGTACGTATCAGAAGGTTTAATCTCGATTGGCTGAACATATTCTGAAACATTTACTGATACTGCCTTGTTCGCTTCGAGGTCAATACCTGCCCCAGCTGTAGCCTGTTTGAAAGTTTTACCCTGTAAGGTTTCAGGGCAATCATAGCCTGTAGCTTTCAAAAGGTCTGAAAGTAACATGCCGTTAGGAATTGTTGCACTCATTGTGTCCTCCTATATTTATTATAATGCCTGTTATATTTATTTGTCAATCTAGTTTTAGTACTAAACAGACTTATTCCTTGATTTTGCCAGTTTTTCACTACGCTTAGTAGAACCAGTACGTGTCTTTTCATGTTTTTTCTGTTCAAGTCTTGAGTAACCTTTTTCTTCCTTGTCACTCAAAGTTTTTTCCCTCTGCTCTTCTGCTGGGCTCTTTCCACGTGTACCCTTTTCTTTTTCAGTTTCACCGTGTTTCTTAGCCCCTGCACTACCTTCAACAGCCATAGCTTTCTGAGCCTTAGTTCCTTCTTCAGTAGCCTTTGTTTGTGCTTCTGTCTGGTCTACATCAGCTTCTTTCTGTTCCATTTCAAGTTTGATACGTTTATCATCATTCTTATCGTTCTTAGCCTGAATATCAGCAAGACGTTTAAGAATATCTGCTGAAGTACGCATATCACTTGAAACATTCTTATCTGCCATTTCAACTGCAATATCCATAGGAATTTGAGATGATACAAGATTGAATACGTTCTCTGAATGGAACTTACCAATCTGAGCTCTTTCAAGAGCATTAGCAATGACGGGCTGGTCAAAGTGAATCTGAGTATAAGGAAGAGCTTCAATGATTTCTCTGTCTGTTCCAAGAGCATCAATAATCATAATCTTTGCAAGCTGTTTGAACTGTGATTCGAGGTCTTTATGAATCATCTGTACTGATTCATTCTGCTTGAAAAGGTTGCCCTGTGTATCATCACCTGAAGAGAAATTACCTTTTTCAGAAGAGAAAAGTAATGGTTCAGGAAGAACAGCATCTGAAGCAAAATCCTGTCTTAAAAGTCTCATAAGTTCAGGAACTTGAGCAAAGTTTCTGTTAATAGATTTAATATCACCAAGTACATCCATTGTAATAGGATTGTCAGGAGAAGCTTCCCTAGTTCTTATTGTTGAGTTCTCTACAAGAGAATCAAGTGCATTACTACCTTCTGTAGCAAGAACACCATCAACATTTATCGTACGTGCAAGAATACTCATCTGCTGAATCATTAAAGGTAAACTCTGGATAGCTACCTTATAGTTCATACCTGATTGCAAGTAGCCACAAAGGTCTGAAATACCCCAACCCTGATTCAATATCTGACCCCAGTAACCAGCCTGTTTAGCTGGCACTACCCTAGCACATCTTCCATGATATACGTCAGCTCCGAGGAATGGAATTGTATATACATCTGGTCGTAAGAAATCCTTCTGAGTAGGATTGTATGGAGGAATAATGAATGTATTCCATCTGTCAAGTCTTACAAAATAATCAATACAATTCTTTCCAAGAACACCGAGTTTCAATAAAGTATCAAGTTTCATACTTACTGTAACTGGTGTATCTTTCTTAAACATAGGGAATGTAAGACCACCACCGTAAACCAAAGCTATAAGAGTAGATTCAGCTAAAATACTCTTAAAGTCATGTTTACAGTCAGCCCGTTCGTTTACTATGTCCAGCTGAGACTGTTTCAAATGTTTATTTTCAATAACACAACCGTTAAGCAATATGGATTTAGATTTTTTATTAATTACTGTTTCAAACAAACCTTTCTGAGAATATAATGAGTTTGCTTCCCACGGGGAGATATAGATATTAGGCAAAGCAAGATTAGCTCTAGTTGGGTCAGCTGAAGTATTGTTATTCCATCTTCCATTTATGATAGAATCTCTTATTGCTGTCTGGTGTAATTCTTCTGCTTTTACATCCTTTTTGGTTATCATGCAGTCCATCACAGCCCCAATATTTTCTTTAGCTCTATCTGATACAGACTTTAAGGAATCAAGCTGAATACCACATTTTTTCGCATAACTTTCTGTATCTTCCTTAATAGAAGTTTCAACAAGCTCCTGAGCTTCTTCAAGAGCTGACAATTTCATGCCCTTAAATATTTGAGAATCTGTGATTGCTTTCTTTCCATTAGCATAGTGCTTTACAGACATTCCTGTATTAAGAATCTGTCTGAGTTTCTTAAAGTCTGTCACTTTTCTACCTCTCTATTGTGTATTAGGTGCTTGCTTCAATTCTATACCCTTTATACGTGTAGGGTCAAGTATATTTGAAGTAACTTCAAGCTCTGTGGCATCTGCACCTCTAGCTCTTCTCTTATCATAAAGTCTTTCCAGAGTAACCCTGTATAAAGGCTTCAATTCTTTCTTCCAAGACAAAAGGTAATGAACTACGTAACCAAGACAGTCACCCTTATGGTCAGGAGCTCCCTTGCTTCCTTTACTTGGTAATCCTGTTCTAGGGTCTTTCTGCCAAGTTAAAAGAGTTGTTTCCAAGTCCTTACACATAGGACATATAAACAAATGTTCCGTAAAGAAAAGCTTGTTACAAGCAAAGTTACGGTCTCCTACAAGAGGGTTACATGAACGGTAAGCAATCTTTATACCAAATGTACGTAATTCCTTCTTGAACTCGACAAAATGTTCCTTATATGTCATATCTGGAATCCATACAATTTCATTATGAGGAAAATCATATCTGAATACTTCAGGAGCTCGTCTTATATCAGGGAACTCGTAATCCTTGATTGCAATAATGGCTGTATCTATTACAGCAAAAGCTACAGCATTATTACCGAATGTATTGAAGTCCTGTCCTATATAGATTGTACTTCTTATTTCGCTTCCTGTTTTCTTATCATAACCAATAACAGTATCTCTTGCATATTCGTAAAGGTCATTATCCAGTTTATTAACTGCTGGGTTATAATCAGGAAATATAAGTCCTGAATCTATAGATACAAACTTACCTTCAAGAAGACATGCTCTTTCTTTCTTGTTATAGATAGCATACATATTATCTACGTAGTCTTTAGGTAAGAACGTATTCATACGTGTCTCAGCTCTCATAAGTACATATCCGATACCACTCTTCTTAAAGTGCATTACTGTCTGATATGTACCTTTCAATCCCTGAGAAGATGTTGTATATACCATAAATGGAGAACGAAAATCTTCTACCTGTTGTCGGCAACGGTCATTAATAGATTTTACTACAGCCATCGCTGTCTGTGTATCAAGCTCATCAAGCTCATCTACAAATGCACAGGCACAAGAGAAACCGTAGATATTTGATTCATCTTCATCAGGAATAAGCAGTAATTCTACGTTACCAACTGTGATAATGTTGTGAGCCTTATCATACGTATATTCTGAATTAGTCTCTTTCAAATCCTGTTCCAAAAGACCTGTTAATGTCTTTTTCATAAACGTAAGGTTTTTAGAGGCTATTAATATTTTAGGATTATGTGCTTCCAAGTCCTTTTTACCAAGAAGGTCTTTAATTGCTTTTTCTATGGCTTTAGTCAAACCAGAAGTCTTCCCCGATGCGTAACCAGCAACAAGGAAGAAAAAGTTAATCTCAGGAAATACATAAGGAGCTTGTACAAGCTGTCCTTGATGAGGAAGCAATTTAACAAGTTTAGCCATTATTCTCCCTCCTTCAATTTATCCTGTTCTTCCTTTTTCTTCAGTCTTTCCTTAGCATCAGCTTTCAGTCTTGCTTCAAAGCTGTCTGTATCTTCTGATACTCCGAAGTCTGCGGAGAGTTCCCTTGAGTTTCCACCTTGATTTACTTCTATTGTTTCCATAGCTTCAAAGTCTTCCTTACTCATTGCTATGAATGAAACGTTAAGGGCATTACTTTCATCTTTAGTAATATTAAGGTCTTCGAGAAGAAGTTTCTGCTTGAGCTCAAGACAACGTAATACCGTAGGGCTTCTATCTGTACCCTTTTCAGAATTGTCATAATAACCTGACATTATCCTAGTTAATTCATCAAGCTGTCCAATAAAAAGATTAGCTCTTAATGCTTTGGTTTCTGCTAAGTATTCTGGGTCTTCGAGCATACGGATTCGTAGCTCCTTTGGTACTTTGCAAGCATCCATAGCTACAGAATCTTTACACACTATACCGAACTTACGTATTACTTCAGCACGTAAATCCTCATAACTGATATTTTCTGCCATAATCTTTTCCTCACTTTATACAATAACACAGTTGCAAACCAAAAGCAACTATATTATAATCTAAGTATTAGAGCCAAGACAAGTCTGCTAATGTTAACGCTCTTTTCCTTCTTCTTGGGGTCTTCAGAAATGGAGACCCCTTTTTATTTCAGAGGTATGCCTTTTACAGAGAAAGGGTGTGGTGGGGGTGTACCCTCTTTTAAGACGTTTAATATCCTTTAAAAAGGTAGCTTTATTATACTAAGTGTAGTACATGGTAAAGCTGATAAAGCTGATAAA
>WARQ01000551.1_pt1 | contig 51029 bp, 44 predicted proteins | sample 4769161 | NCBI WGS metagenome assembly WARQ01 (sample SAMN08893024, study PRJNA449175) | gut metagenome | isolation source: rumen sample fed with dry roughage | host: buffalo | place: India: Nagpur | collected 2016 | reverse complement strand
TGCTCAGGCCTACTCGACTGATCTGCATCCGTCACAAGGCATCTATCATCCTCACAACCCTCTTCAATAAAGGGATCCGAGCGATAAAATGACAGATGACAGATGTTTTTCGCACAAATCGTTTTCGATGAATAAATTTCAGTAGAATAATGAGATAGGCCGACACGAATTATTTTATAAATTTATTCCGTTTTTTTGTAACAACCTGCAAGGCTGTGCCGTCTACTTTTTGAATGCCTCGCCAAAGGTGCACATGGAAGAGGGATGAAAACAGATTCTAACAATTTAAATTTTAAAAAGATATGAAAAAAATCATGGCCATACTGGCACTCGTAATCATATGCCAGGCAGGATATAGTCAGAAAAATGTAAACGACCTGTTCAAGGAGTTTTCGAAAATGAACAATGTAACTACCATCAGCATGGGACAGATCACCATGAAATTTGCCAGTCTGTTTTCGGACACGATGGGGGTAGACGGGATAGAGGTGTATTCGTTGGAAGACTGCACCAATGATGTAAAGGAAAAACTAAGCAAGGCGGTGAGCCAGCTTAAAGACAATAAGTTTGAGACAATGGTCAACGCCAACGAAAACGGAGAACGCACCAAAGTGCTGGTCCGCATCGAAAATGAGATGATCCGCGAGATGGTGATCGTAACCACAGGCAGCGACGCAGCATTGGTACGTATAAAAGGTAAAATCAAACCATCAGACATCGAACGGATGGTTAACAAACACGGTAAAGGTGAGTCCTGATCAATTCAAACAGACGTTCCTTCCGTTGCATCCGAAGCTTTTCCGCGTTGCCTATGCCCTTACGGGTAATAAAGACGATGCCGAAGACATTCTTCAGGAGGCTTATTGCAAACTATGGAACAAACGGGAGGAACTTACAAACATTATCAATCCGGAGGCCTTTTCGGTCACCCTTATTAAAAACCTTTGCATGGATTTTCTCCGGTCTTCTAAATCGGGACGCTACGAAGATAGTCTGGATACCATTACAATTGCCAGCTACAACACGCCCGATACCGTGCTCGAAAATGCAGACGAGGTTGAACGGGTAACACAACTGATTGAGCAGCTGCCGGAAAACCAGAAGAGGGTTTTGAAACTAAGAGGTTTTGGCGACTGTTCCATGGAGGAGATAGAAGAGATTACCGGATTCAGTGCTGTCAATGTGCGCACACTGCTTTCGCGGGCACGTAAAATTATTAAAGAGCAATACATAAAACTAAACGTATATGAACGATAAACAGATAGACGAACTAATCGACAAGGCACTACAAGAGGATGGAAAGCTGCCCGAAGGCCTGTCGGAAAGATTGGAACAGTATATCGACAACCTGGCTGCCGGAGAACAGACCAAGAAGATTTCTTTGGTAAGAAGGCGTTTCATATACTGGTGCGGAGGCGTTGCGGCGGCTCTGGTGATTGGCATCGCTCTCTTTTTCCAGACGGAATATGTTCAGCAGAAACCTACCACTGCCGATACATTCTCTGATCCGATGGAGGCTGCCATCGCTGCAAATAAAGCGCTCGCCTTTATGTCCACTCAGCTGAACAAAGGATTGGACGAGGTGTCTGACGCTCAGCAGGAAATTCACAAGGTAAATAAAATCGTAAACAAACAATTGAATAATAAAGAAGAGATACAATGAAAACAAAATATATCATACTCGCACTTCTGTGCATCGTATTCAGTCAGGCTGGTCTGGCGCAGACAACCAGTAAACTGTTCGAAAAATACGCCGACATGGACAATGTTACTTCGGTCTATATCTCGAAGGCCATGTTTAAAATGATGCCCACCATGCAGACAGCAGGATTAAATCTGATGAACATGAAAGGGAAAGTGGAATCATTGCAGGTACTTACCACCGAACGCAAGGATCTGACAGTGAAGATGCGCAACGAGTTTTCTCAGTTGGTAACCAAACAACACGAAGAGCTGATGCGCGTTCGCGACGGTAAAACGAAGGCAACCTTCTATGCCGTAATGAAAGGAGATCTGGTAAAAGACATGCTGATGCTGGCAGATACCGAAGACGGATTTACGGTGATACAGCTACTTGGAAACTTTACCCTGCAGGATATCCAGGAAATTACCAAAGACATGGATAAATAAGATAAAACGGTGATGCAAATAAATGAAAGAGAGGGTATCTGCAAAGATATCCTCTCTTTCTGTTTCTGCGTCATTTTATCGGGTTGTCTATCTTACCGGAAACTGGGCAATGCGTAATGTGGTACAACCGTAAGGTATTAATTCGATTGTTTCTTCTGTATCGGTATAGTCTTTCCCTTGTTGCGTATTGAATGGAACCGGACCGGCAGAACCTCTGTACAATGTCCACGAGGGAATCCGGTTCGCCTTCGTCCGGATTTGCAAAGGTGCATTATCTACATTCCAGGGATATACTCCATCCTTTAGGGCTTTCTTCTCAACTATAAAACCAGCAGGCAGAGACTCCTTCTGCAGATTCTTTTTCATGAAGGCATAATTCCACGGAGAATCTGACGTAACCTCAAAATACCAGCTGCCGTATTTGGCAACATATTCTTTTTCTATGTTTTTCTTTTCCCATTTCTCATTCATCTTCAAGGCATATAGCAGGGGACCTCTCTCCACAACGGCGCCGCCATCATACCAATAACTTATATCCACCTGAGCAGGAAATTCCACATTCAATACATCCCCGGTCTTCCAGTTACGGCTGATAGAAACAATCTCTCCCGGTTGCGTATCCAAAGATAGTTTTTCTCCGTTCAGCCTTATATCGGGCTGTGTACACCAGGCCGGCACCCTGAAGCGAAAAGGAAAAAACGATTCCTTCACCTTTTTATCCTCAAAACCAAAATGGAAAGCAATGGCCTCGTCGAAGGGATAATTTGTCTCTTCCCGAAGCAACAGCGTCTTTCCATCACCTACCTTTACCTTGGCTTCACAGGGTGCATATACCAGCGCGGCAACTCCATTATCGCCCGTCGCATAGATCAGATTCTGCACCATCTTAGGCCATCCCTGATGCAAGTTGGAGGTACAGCAGGGATATCCGGTTAATTCGCCGAAAAGCATATCGGTATCATCGTGAGGAGTGGTGAAGTCGCGCCAGTTACGGGTTACCGACACTTGATTTACCTGCTGATAATACTGACGGGCCGAATAGGTATCGGTAACCTGCGTAGGCAGTACATTGTAAGCGATTCGCTCCAGGTAATCGGCCCAATGGGTATTCCCTGTAACCTCAAGTATCTCTTCCAGCGAAAACATCATTTCTACAGCCGTACAAAGTTCGGACCCATATACCGGATTTCCAAAACGCAATAGCTCGTCGCCAGCCCAAAGTCCGGTTGGCAGTCCGATTGTATGCCTCATAACAGATACCGCTTTATCCACCGCTTCCAGGTGTTTGTAATCTTTACTCTGCTGATAGTATACAACCGGCTCCTTAAAGCCCTGAGCCAGATTTACACAATGCAGGCTGTGCTGCCTTGACAGGTGATTCTGATTCAGGAATATATCTGTCCAGTTGAATGTCTGTTTGTGAATAAGCTCTCCCAGATCCAGCAAATATTTTTCACCGGTGATATTATAGAGCCAATAAACGATCATTAAATTGTCCCCTCCCCGCTGAGATCCCCAGAAGGTCCATTTATCAAGGGGATTTGCTGGCAACTGCTTCAGCTGATACCGGAAATAGTTGTCGAGAAACTGAATCACCCGCTGGTCGCCCGTAGCCGAATAATATTGCTGCATCACTTTCAGAATCACCATTTTAGGCCACCAGTCCATTGCATTATCTCGCTGCAGTCCGGGTTCATTGGGACGGTCGGTATCCTGACCAAAATATCCATCGGCTTTCTGCGAAGCGAGTGTCCACTCTATCCAGGGTTTCACCTTCTCGATCAAACGTTTATCTTCCAGGATGTAAGCCAACGGAAGCAGGCCGTCAATCCAATAGGGACCGCGTTCCCACACGTCTCCGTCGCCTCCAAGCCATCCGTTACGCTTACCCATTACTTTCTCGTAAACCACATCGAGGTTGCCGGTCATCCCATCCCGCATGATTTCCAGTTGTTGCCTCATCCAGCCCTTGGGTTTAATACTCCCCAGCGGTAATTTAATATAAGGCTTCTTAAGCAGAGGATACCGGTTATTCAAATAATTCTCCGAATATAGATTATCCCCTTTTACAGCAGAGCCGGACCCGAAGAGGACAGAAATAAAAACAAGTCCGGTTAATAGAATCCTTTTCATTGTATCATTTATTTAGGTTGATAATCTATCCACACTTTCATTTTTCCAGCCTCTCGGTTATCCCATGCATAATAGGGAATCATACGGAAAGAAGAATTTCCATCGGTCGCATCAATCACATACACACCGTTAAGCAATGACGGGTCGAAGTGTCCATTCAGTGCAACATCGTCCGTTAGCATAGCCTTAGCATAGGCCTCCTTATTATCGGTTTCCTCCATACAATATACAAGAGGACCTCTCTGGATCGCCCGCTTTCCAACATTAGCCTTTACCCGCTGGTCTGCTGCAACCACCCTGGTCTTCATATCCAACGTCAATAAAATCTCATCCCCTTTTTTCCATTGGTTGTCAATAACTGCATATCCTTTCTCAACCGGAGCCTTCACCTCTTTTCCATTTACCCTGATCGTATAAGTTTCACTCCATTCCGGAATGCGTAGGCGAATCTGTTTCTTAATGTTCTTATCTGGATTTACAACCAGACGGATATCTCCATTCCATGGATAGTCTGTTTTCTGTATGATTTCAATCTTATTCTTACCAACAGGAATATCAGTTTTATTGCCGATGTACAGGTTTACCCACAATGCATCCTTGGAAACGCCGTAGATATAATTACCGATGGAAGGAAGAAAACGGGAGATCTGACTTGGACAGCAGGCACATCCGTACCATGCTTTGCGGTGGTGATCTCCGTCGGACTCCAACGGATTAACGTAGAAGAAAAGATCACCGGCCAGCGATATACCGGATAAGGCACCGTTATACATGGAGCGCTCCAGTACATCGATATACTTGGAATCGCCTGTAAACTGGTTCATACGCTGATTCCAGAATACCATCCCGACCGAAGCACAGGTTTCACAATAGGCCTCCTTATTAGGCAGATCATAGTCCTCCGTAAATCCTTCATTATGTTTTGAAGAACCGATACCTCCTGTAATATACATATTGCGTAACACTACGTCGTCCCATAAACGGTTCATCGCATCGATATAGCTGGTTTCATGCTTATAAGCGGCTACGTCGGCCATCCCGCAATACAGATACATACATCTTACCGCATGCCCGGCAATATCCGTCATCTCGCGGATGGGTTTGTCGTCTTGATAGTAAACCGGATTCCACGTTCCCTCGTCACCCATAGAGCCATATCCATGTCCCCGCTGCTCCAATAACCAATTGGAAAAATCAAGGTACTTCCGCTCACCCGTTGTCTGAAACAGCTTAACCAGCGCCAGCTCAATCTCCTCATGACCCGGCACCCAATTCCGTTTACCGGGACCGAATACAGACATCATATGGTCGGCCATACGAATGCTTACATCCAGCAATTGTCTTTTTCCGGTTACCTTATAATAGGCTACCGCTGCTTCTATCATGTGACCGGCACAATACATCTCGTGCTTGTCCATATTTGTCCACCGTTTACCCAGTCCTGTCAGGGTGTAAAAGGTGTTAATGTATCCGTCGGGTTGCTGGGCCGCAGCCATTTTGGCAATCCATTGGTCGGCTTTCTTCTCCAGAGCCGGATCGGGATGGTTAATCAGCGCATAAGCAATCCCTTCCAATGCTTTATACACATCCGAATCATCAAAGAAGATTCCGGAGTGTTTTCCTGTACCTTTCGCCGCATTTTCAAAGTTCTGAATGCGTCCGGTCTGGTTTTCAATCTGGTCTATACATACAGGGAGTGTAGTCGTAATATGCTTTTCCAGGCGTGGTGACCAAAAAGCATCCTGGATATGTACATGAGAGAAATCCACCTGCTCTATCAACTTTACAGGTTCCTGTCCGGCACTTACCTTACACGTGATAAACGCCATACAACTTAATACTAAGATGGGTAATTGTTTCATAATGCTAACAACCTAATCAGGCCGATCTATTAGTGAGAATTTAAGGTATATATCTTTAATTAACAAAAGTACAATATATAATTGAAATAGAAACAGTAAGCACGATTTTATCTACCTAACTTTATGTTTCAACCTTACATAGAGAAGGCGGATAAACAATGTGTCTATCCGCCTTCTCTATCTGTTTTTAAAAGCTTGAGCAATCTATTTCTGCAGCTCTTTTTCCTTCTTAAGGGTATTCCATACCGACCAGGCTATGGCTCCGGCCAGCAGCAACAGGATAAGCAGCGAGCTTACCGATGCAACCTGGGTTGCCATAATGTAGTTGTCAGGTTCGAAGCGGAATACAATCTGATGTTCGCCGGCAGGTACGCGAAGGGCGCGTAATGTCCAGTCGGCACGGAAATGAGGCGTTTCCTTCCCATCCACAAAAGCTTTCCATCCGGGTTGATAATAAATCTCGGAGAAGATGGCAAGCTGTTCGGTTTTTGTATTTGACTGGTATGTAACCACATTCGGCTTGTAATTGGTAAGTGCAATCGTTGCCGTAGAATCCGGTTGAGGAGTGAAACCTTCCAGATCGGCAGCAAAACGTTTGTCGACAAACGCCACCATCAACGGGTTGAACTGATTCATTGCGGCCATCTCGGCATCGGCATTGTCCACCATCTCCACCTTTTGGGCAAACCAGGCGTTTCCATAGGCGAAAGGATTGCGTATAGGAGCCTGTTCCGGATTGTAAATGATATAGCGCATATTCAGCATATTCAACGTAGGACAAACCATCAGTCCTTTGATCACATCATCGGCAGTCTTCGCCTGTTGGAAAGTTTTCATGATCGACTGTATCTCACCCGTCAGGCGATGGTCAATCAACTCCTGATACCTGCGCAACTTGGCGGCATGGTAACCTCCAATGGATTTATGATAAAATGAAGTTGTAGTTTCCTGGAATGGATTATTCAGGTTCAACACCCGGAAAGAGGGATCTGTATCCTTCAGTATTTCTTTATCGGCCACCGTTGCCTTATAGGTCTCGGCAGGTTGCTCACGTACAAAGTCGTCGCCATTAAGGTAGCGCTTGTCCACACTCCATAGGTCGGCCAACATAAGGATAGCTATTCCCACACCAACATATACAGCTGTTTTCTCTTTGTTCTTCGCTTTAAAATACCAGAACAAAAGAGATACGCCCAGCAGAATAAAAATCAACGAGCGTAAAGCATCTGCCTGTGCCAGAGATTTACGGTCCATCAGCAAGGCATTGTAATACCAGTCCGGCATCTGATATTGGGTATCCATGGGCGAACGGAAATCGAGGAACAGGGACGGCATCAACCAAAGAATCAGACAAATACCGCCTGTAAGCCCTAAAGCCGTGAGGGTTCCCCGCTTCAGCAGGTTCACGTCCACCTTTCCGGAAAGGATCTCCTTCAATCCCCAGAAGGCAATGAGCGGGAATACAAGTCCCGGAATCACCAAAGCCATCTCCACCGTACGGAACTTGTTGTACATGGGAAGGTTATGAAACATAAAATCGTTGAAGCCGTCAAAGTTCTTTCCCAATGCCAGCAAGGTAAGAAAAACAGAACCTCCCAGCATCCACCATTTCAGCTTTCCGGGAACCACGAACAGTCCCAGTACGAACAAGAAACAGACGATAGCGCCGAAGTAAACCGGACCAGAGGTAAATATCTTATCGCCCCAATAGGTGTAACTCTGCACATCGTTGCCTAACTGGGCACCTTTACTCCGAAGCTCCTTGTATAGGTTTGAATTATTGTCCAATGTACCTCCCGAAGCTCCTCCGTAGGCATTGGGGACTAATAAGGTGAGCAGCTCTCCCTTGCCGTAACTCCAGGCAAAGGCATACTCTTTGTCCAGACCGTCGGATACCTTGGCTGCACTTCCGGTAGTTGCCTGCGTAAGTTCCGTAGGACCGCGCATGGAGGTTTTACTCATCTCCCAGTTGGCATACAGATTCCCTAAGTTAGGTAACACAGCCAGGATAACACACACAAGCATAACACCCGAAATCTTCACCAGCGGAACCATTGCCTTTTGGCGGATCTGTTCCCAGGCGAAGCCGATGTAGATAAACAGACAAAGCAGCGCCAGGTAATAGGTGATCTGTAAGTGCCCGTTCAATACCGAAAGGGCTACACCCAACGTAAACAGCACCGCTCCCCAAAGAAATTTACTCCGGAACAACAATAGCATACCGGCTATCGTGAGCGGCATATAGGCAATTACGTAAGCTTTGGTTATATGACCGGCTTCGATGATAATCAGATTGTAAGAGGCAAAGGCAAAGGCGATGGCTCCGGCGATGGCGAGCCACAGCGGAATCCCCATTACACACATCAGGATGTAGAAGCAGATCAGTCCGGTGAGCACCATGCTGGCCCCGTTAAAGTCGACCGACTTAATCGCTTTTTCCAGATAGAAAAGGTATTCGGGTGCTGTTCCCTTCACCGCAATGTTATACGAGGGCATACCGGAGAACATGGATCCGGTCCACGCGATTATGTTACCGTCTTTGGCCTCAGCCGCATGCTTGTTGAGCTCTTCAGACATGCCTGAGAACTTGAGCATATCGCCCTGATGTATCACCTTTCCATCCAATACCGATGGAGAGAAGTAGGCTATTGTAACTACCGTAAATAAGAGGAGGGCTGCCAAATGCCCGCCCCATTTCTTTGCTAAGCTCTGCATATTTTCTGTTTTAATTATAAATTCGTTTATACCCGCCCCTTCACCCATTTGGCAAAGTAAAAGCGTACAGCAAACCATCCGTGAAGCACGATAACAGGTAACTTCCCGTAGTAACGGCACATAATTTCATAGCGCTCCTTTAGCGATGCCTTGCGGTTTACGGTGCTCATGCCCGCTTCCAGGAAGTTGGATAATATCATATGTGTATGATGAATCGTATTCGAACGCTTCAGGCATCGTATACACCAGTCGTAATCGGCTACCAGACGGTAATTCAAGTCGTAATCGGGCGCCAGCTCACGTTTTACGAGAAACGACTGGTGGCAGACCAACATACCCATACGGAAGCTTTTCCAGGTAAGCTGCTTCGGGGCTTTCAGGCGCCGTGCTCCCAGGCTGCGGCCATCCGCATCCACCAGGTTGGTTTCTCCATACAGCACATCCGGATAGATACCCCGTTTATCCAATCGTTTCACCATACGGTAAATCGTATCTGCCGTAGGCAATGTATCTCCGGCATTGAGAAACCAAACGTAATCGCCCGTTGCTTTGTGCAAGCCTTTATTCATGGCATCGTACAACCCTTTGTCGGGTTCACTTAGCAGGCATGTAATTCCGGATGCATAGCGGTTGGCTATCTCGAGGGTGCCATCTGTCGATGCCCCGTCTATCAGAATGTACTCGATGTGAGGATACGACTGACTCAGAACACTCAGGATGGTCCGTTCCAGCCATTGTTCTGCATTAAAAGTAACCGTTATGATGGAAAAAACAGGTTGTATCATCTTTCTTTCATTGTTTGAATCCGCTTGGATGCGTCTTCATATAATTGATAATATCGTCGGGCAATTTGCTGCTGATTGTAGTGGACTTTCACTCTCTCCACACAGGCATCCCGTATTGCCTCATCTCCGGATGCGGCTATCGTCCAATATATTCCCCTGGCCAGATCCTCGGCATCCAGGTAATCGGCCACATAGCCGTTCTCCTTATGATCGATCATTTCGGGGATACCTCCGTTGCGGAAACCAACACACGGGGTTCCGCAAGCCATGGACTCCATGATGGAGTTGGGCAGGTTGTCCTCCAAAGACGGAATCACAAACAGGGTTGCAGCCGAATAGGCCTTGACCAGCTCTGATTCTGAACTCAGATAACCGAATGAGCGTGTGGGATAGGGAAAATAGCCGAGAATGTCCTCCTGTACCTTGCCCATCAGCAAAAGCTCGATGCGGTCGTCCAATTCAGGATGTTTCTCTTTCAGTATCCGGCAGGCCTCCTTCAGGTACGCAGCGCCCTTACGTTCGTCCGTAAGCTTGGCGGCACCGAACAACAGATAGACTTTATCTGCATCCAGATTGAAATGGGTTCTGGCTTCAATCCGGTCAACCGGATAATACCGGGTTGTATCAATGGGATTAGGAACCCAGGTAATCTGGGCTCCCGATAATAATTCGCTGTGACGGGCAGTTTCTGTAATCCATTTGCTGCACCCTACGTAGACTATCCTATCTTGCGGTATCTTCTTTTTCTGCTCCCAGGTCAGCGCCGACAGATCGGCAAAGGGATGCGCAGGCTGCTGGGGACAGTTGAAACATTTTTCCGTAAATTTAAGGCAATTGCCCGAATAATGACAAATTCCGGTAAAGGCCCACATATCGTGCATTGTCCACAATACTGTTTTCCCGGATCGGATCAGTCCGCGTATATCCGCTATGGAAAGCAAACCCTGATTTATCCAGTGCAGGTGAATCACATCGGCCTCCTGTACCAACGGATGACGGGACAAATCATTCCCGGTATTTGCTATCGAAGTGCGGAAAAGATTCTCTTTACTAAACTTGTTACACAGAAATATAAGGAGTCTCTCTGCTACAAACCGGAGGAAATTAAGCTTGGTAGTAAGCCATGATGTATTGACAGAGTACACATGGGGATCGTCTGTCTGCTTGTCGCGGACCAACATCTTCGCCTCAACTCCAATGGAATGAAGGGCATACATCAGTCGTTTGGCTGCAACTGCAGCGCCTCCTGTGTTTTCGGAAGTACAAAGAATCAGAACTTTCATATCCTGCAAATCGTTAGCCCTCTTTTATTATTTTGTAAGTTTATTCAAATAATACCTTGCCAGCCGCTTGTAAGAGAAGAAACTCCCTTTTACGGCCACTTCATTAATGTCTTTGTTGTCCATCACATACACCGGATGGGTGAGTGGTAAAGCGATGGGTTGCGAAGATACAAATTGTTTTTCTTTTTTTCGGGTGGCGTGTGTGGCTCCAACGGAATTGAGTCCGATATTGGTAACCAAGTTGACCGACGGGTAGATGGAGAGCTGGTTTTGTGTTCGCAGCATAAAGTAATACTGCACATCCCATGCGCTTATACCATAACGGTCTGCCAATGTGTCTTCAATAAAGGAGGTGAAATAGATCTCCTCCCGTTTGGTCCGGAAAAGGGATTTACGCTTGCCCGGGTTGTTCTTTGTGGCCTCCCAGAAAGGAAAATCGAGAGAGAAGTTTTTCCATACCCTGCGCCAGGTTGCCCATCCCCAGATATGAGTAACGGAACAGAAATCGTAACTCAGCTCCGGCGATATGGCCTGAGGCAGGAAACAATTCCCGCTGATATGGCCGATCCGCTGGTCGTCTTTATAACGCAACAGCAGCTCTTCGCAATAGGGGAAAAAGGATGGGTGAGGCAGACAATCGTCTTCAAGAATCACGCCATATTCCTCCTGTTCGAAAAACCAGCTGATAGCTTCCGAGACAGCCCTTTTGCATCCCAGGTTTTGTTCACGGTACAGCGTCTTCACCTCACATGGCCAGTCAACCTTCTCCGTAATGACTCTTGCCTGTGCCGCCCTGTTCGCCTCATCGGGGCGCCCTACTCTGGGAGCATCGGCCGCCACATACAACCGTGCAGGCTTGATTGCCCGTATCTGTTCAAAAACCTGTTCTGTGGTATCCGGTCTGCAAAATATTAAAAACAAAATGGGAATATTGTACATCGTCTCCTTTATTTAGCCGTTTTCGGGAAAAGATTTCCCAATTTATCTATCTCCTTTTTCAGCGTAAAGGCATCATTAGTCATGGTGCGCGAGCTAAGACGCTCCTCCAGGTCTGTCTTTCCGTCTATCACCTCCTGCAGTTTGGATGCTAATCCCTCTACATCGTTATGATTCACCAATTCGCCGTAGCCAAAGTTAATTAAATAACTTGCGATTCCTACCGGCGTAGATAAAATATAATTGTCGAAATAAAAAGCCTCGCTCAAAACAATGCCAAAAGATTCTTTTGGGGAGGTATGCACAAATACTTTGGCTCTGTTATACCATTCCCACAACTCTTTTTTATCGTAAACAGCTCCCGGAAACAGAACCTTCTCCGTGAGGTGCGGATTCCGTTTATAAAATTCGTCGATCGTCTGCCTGAAATCGTGTGCACGGTTTTCCACCGGTCCCACAAAGACAACCTTCCAGTCCTTCAGGTCTGTCTTCTCCAGGGCATACAGCAGCTGTTCGTTGTTTTTATCGGGGGCACCGATACGTCCCACGGCCAGCATAATATTCTCCTTTTCTGGCAGTGAACGTCTTTTAATTTGCAGCTCCCGGCAATATTCATCATCAAATCCGTTCAGCATCAACACCACTTTATCATTCATCCTTGTAGGAAGCTCAGCACGCAGATAATCAAACAACGACGGAGTCTCAACCGAAATAAGATCGGCCAACCCGCAGGTGAAATGCATCGCCTTACGGATAAGGAAATTCTTAGCCTTCAACAGAAGTGAATTCTCTTTGCGAAACAGGGAGGTGAACAATCCGTAACCGTCTCCTTTGATATAAAATACCCCATTCGGATTCAGCATCTTGTAGATTAATCCGATCAGTCCGGTCTGAACCGAAAAATGAAACCGCATCAGCACATCCGTTTCCCGGGCATGCCTCAAAATATAGTAGAGAAAATACCACTCACCCTTAAAGGAAAAGGAAGAGTAATTGCTTTTGAACGGTAAAGAAATCAGTTTTACGCCTCTGTACTCCGCCGGCAGATGTTTGTTATTTTCGGATAAGGGATACACAATCCGGACTTCCAGATTATACTTTTTCCCCAGATAATAAGGCGTGAGAAATACATCTTTCCCCAAATTAATCTCCTGAAAATCGACAATCGGAAATAACAGCGTTCGTTTACGTTCCATACAGGCGTTACTTGGATGCACCAGCCGGTAAAGGCTTTCCGCAGACGGTGAATAGATAGTTGAGCCAATACACCTTGCGTCGTTGGTTCTTCTTAAGCGAGTAGAACGAATAGGCTAAAGCCGACTTCCCGAAGTGAATGGCCCATAGAACCGGATAAAGAAGCTTCAGATGCAGCTTCGAATAGGCAAGCTGACTGCTTATGAAAAAGAATTTAGATGGTTTGTCAAATACCGTGTTCAGGTGGGTTGCCCCTCCTTCAAAGTGAATTATTCTGGCTTCAGGAACCGAATGAACCGCAAAACCGGCCTTCTTGATCCGGCTGCACAGATCAGGTTCCTCGTAGTACATGAAAAAGATTTCATTAAACCTCCCTACTTTCTCAAACACCGTTCTCTTTATCATCATATCGGCCCCACAGATGGTCCCTACCGGTTTACTGTGTCCGGTATTGAAATGTTCTCCTTTGTCGGAATAAGGGATATTGAGTGCAATACAGATTTCCCTTAGCACCGAATGGGTGAACAGACTATAGGATCCGTTGGGTTGCTCGTCGGACGTATACAGGTTTCCTCCACAAAGAGCGACCGATGGTGTTGTATCGAGGTAGGTGGCCAAAATGGAAACCGCATCATTCAACAGCACCGTATCCGGATTCAGGAAAAATATATACTTCCCCTTTGCTTCATCAAAGGCCCGGTTATTGGCTGCCCCAAATCCCAGGTTACGGTCCGACTCAATTACGGTGACCGATGGATAGGAATCTTTTACCATCCGTACCGAATCGTCGGATGAGGCATTGTCTATTACGATCACCTCGAATGAGACCCCTTTCGTATGGGCAAAAAGACTTCGCAGGCAATTGTCAAGGTAATCACGTGTATTGTAGTTCACAATGATTACCGAAACCGTGTAAAGTAAGGATGAGCAGGTGTTGTTCATTGTTTTTTGTTAAGAGCTTCTTTCAGTGCTTCCAGGTACCCTCTTCCGTGCTTCAGGTCGGGTTCCATATAATTACCTTCCGCCCATTCGTTCCACGATTTGAGTATGACCACCTTGTGTTCATCGGCCTTATGATCTACGCTATCCAATACCTTCTCCACATGCTTACGAAACAATCCGGGAGAAGAATTTTTTAGAATGACACCGAATTTGCCGGTACGGGGAGAATGGTCCCAGTTGGGAACAACCGTGGGGTATACATTCTCCTGCACATCTTCCTTGCCGGAGAAGAACTTCATGGCATCCTTGTACTCGCACCAGAATCCGTGTTTAAAAAACTCACGCTTTATTTTATTGACCGCCATTTTAAATACGGAAAGTCCGTGTCGCTGGTAATCGAACAGACGAACAACGTTAACCGCATCAAATCCACGGGAGAGCAATAGATCTATATTCTCCGCTTTATAGGTATGCGCTACGAAATGAATCCCTTTAAGTCCGTTCCGGATTGCCAGCTGCTGCCAACAATCGATAAATTCTTTGGGATCGGGAATCTCCAACGGAGAGAAGACAAGGAAAAAAGGCTTTCCATCCACTGTTATGTAGCGCTTGTCTTTGAATGCAGGCAACACATCGTAAAAATGATGTTCGTAATCGGACAAGCCATTATAGGTCTGTTCAATTAAAGGCTCTTTACTCTTTACACCGCAATAGATTCCATGCCAGCTATGGTTTGCCCAAGCCAGACAAAAAGGGAAATCGGGGTTGCCGGACTCCAGCACCTCCGTAAAAGGTCTGTCCAACAAACGGCGGCCGTTACCGAACCAATAATGCCAGTAACAGAATCCCTCGACACCATATTCACGGGCCATATCAGCCTGAGCAACACGGGTTTCGGGTACTCTCAGGTCGTAATAGCCCAGATCTGCCGGTACCTGAGGTTGGTAATGTCCTCTGAACAGGGGCTTAGCTTTACCCACATTGGTCCATTCCGTAAATCCTTTTCCCCACCACGCATCGTTTTCGGGTGTTGGATGGAACTGTGGCAGATAAAAGGCCAGTACCCTTGCTTTATTTTGTTTCATCGTTTTTCTTTTGTACTGCAAATTTACGCTTCATACCGCTAAAATAACCAAGAATCTCCTCCAGAATTACCACGCGAAGCAATTTCATCACTCCCACATACAACAATGCAGAAAGCAGAATCTTGAGAATCAGCAACAAATATATATTATCCACTGGTTTTAACAATAAGGAAACCACCAGGAAAACCGCAACAGTAATAAATCCGAAGGGAAGCACATCCCTTATAAAATCAGTCAGTCCGAAACGGAGCAATCTCCACGCTACTACAAAGTAGGCCCCCAGTGTAAGTAAATTGATCGCCGTAGTGAATAACAACAGCTTAACCACTCCCAGATGCACCGTCGCCACTATGGTTACCAGGAGTAAACATCCGTTCACAAGGCTGAATATAAGGTTTACACCCGGATGACCACGGGATATCATAACATTTACATACAGGCTGTACATCGGGACAAATGCTCCCCAGATACAAAGAATCTGAAGAATTACCACCGCTCCCAGCCATTTGGCCGTAACCATCACCAAAATAAACTCTTTGGCGATGAAGGCAAGTCCCAGAATCATAGGAAATGAGATAAAAGCTGTAAACCTCATCATTTTGCGAAATACAGCCCGCTGCCGTTCGGTTTCATTGCTTATCTCGGACAATACAGGTAAAGCCAATGTGTTGATAATCCCATACACAATGGAATAGGGAATGGTATACCATTTATTTGCCTGGGTATAGTAACCAACCTGTTCCGCATCGTAATACTTACCAAGGAACAAAGAATAGGCCCCTCCGGCCAGCTGGGTGATTACACCCGAGAAAAGAAGCTTTACGCTAAACGGGAACATCCGCTTTAGAGCAGGCAGATGGAACGAAGCTTCCGGTCGCCAGTCGCTCATCATCCAGAGCAGCAGAGTACGGAAAAATGAAAGTGACACCGCCTGTATGGCGATGGCCCAATGCGCAAAATCGAGCAACGCAAATGTAAGTCCCAGGACACACGACAACAGAATGGATCCCAGATTTACCATGGCCAGCTGCTTCTGCGCAATCTGCTTGGTAAGAATGGCGTTTTGAATGATACCCAATGCGTTGAAGACAAATGACAGGAACACCACACGGGAATAATCCACCAGAACCGGTTGATCGAAGAAACCAGCTATTGCCGGAGCCGACACAAAAAGAATGAGGTAGATGACCAGACTGATAAAAACGTTGAACCAGAAGACCGACGCATAGTCCTCTTTGGTGGGTGCCTGCATTTTAATTAGTGTGGACGAGAAACCACTTTCCTGCAGTGTATTGGCAACCAGGGTGAAGAACGAGATCATCCCGATTAAACCATAATCGTCGGGCATCAGGATTCGGGCCATCACAATCCCGAATACCAGCTGGACAAGCTGTTGTGAAAAGGTATTAAGCCCCCCCCAGAAAATGCCTGTGGCGGTACGTTCTTTCAATGATTTCATTCAGAATCTTTTTTCCTAAAAATTTTGGTCAGACTCCCCCCTGTTCCAAGCTTTACGCCCAGGTACTCGTTCATGTCGTCCATCAATGCCCGGATTGCACTACCCCATCCTAAACGGATACCCTCTGACTTCTGGTGTACGACCGGTCCTCCATCGGACAATTGCCATTTATTAATAAACTGATAAACATGGGCATCGGGGCGACGCACCATGAAGGCTGCTAAAAAACGGAATGCATAATACTGTTTAAGTTCCGTAGCATCGGGACGCATCAGGTTAGATTCCTCAGCTACACTAAGCAATCCGCAGCTATTGAACAATTCAAACAAACTTTTCCGGGTAAAGAAATGTACATGGGTATCGTCAAGCAGACCAAAGGACTGGTATGGAAATTCACCTTTAAGCAGGCCCATCACTACTGCATTATGAGAAATATTGGGAACAGATGACAGAATAAATCCTCCGGGCTTCAGAAGGGAGACTGCTTTTTCGAGGGTCTTCCGTGGATTACGCAGATGTTCTAACACATCTCCCATCACCACATAGTCGAAAGGACCTTCTATTGTTTCAAACCAGGGATCAGTATCCAGATTACCTACCACCATCTGTTCGGCATAAAGAGCTGCATGGCGGGCCATTTCGGCGCTTATTTCGACTCCGGTAACCCGACAATCCAACTCTTCTTTCATATAGCGAGTCATATATCCCATGGCAGCGCCCAGCTCCAATACCCTGGATCCGGGTGTAACCCATTGCAATAAAGGCGAGGGGGTATATGCCTCTTCTGTTAATCCGTATATTTTTCCCATCTGGTTTTTATAACCTCCCGTGAGCACATTCCCGGGGCAGAATCCCCTTTACGTCGAACAGGATGGTTTTTTGATTTTTTACAAATTGAAAGTCGACCGACCGGAAGCAATCGTGCCCTACAGCAAGCACAATGGCATCGTAGGTGGTAAGGTCGGGCAGATCGGGTAGCAGGCTGATGCCGTATTCCTCCTCCACCTTGCTTCGCAACACCCAGGGATCGTACATTTCCACCGTTACTCCGAAGTCGGACAACTCCGTATAGATATCAATGATCCTTGTGTTGCGGGTATCGGGGCAATTCTCCTTAAATGAAAAGCCCAGAATCAGGGCCTTACTCTGACCGATACAGATTCCCTTTTTACTCATCAGCTTCACCACCTTTGATGCCACAAAATGCCCCATGGAATCATTCACATTCCGTCCCGATAATATCACCTGGGGGTGATAACCCAGGCATTGAGCTTTATGAAGCAGGTAGTAGGGATCCACACCGATACAATGACCTCCAACCAGACCGGGACTAAAATTCAGGAAATTCCATTTGGTTGAGGCGGCCTCCAGCACTTCGCGGGTGTCTATCTCCATGCGGTCGAATATCAGTGCGAGTTCATTTACAAATGAGATATTTACATCCCGCTGGGCATTCTCGATGGCCTTGCTGGCTTCGGCAACCTTCATGGAAGAGGCTGTAAACACACCCGCTTCAATGATTGAAGCATATAAACCGGTCAGCATCCCGGCAACCTCGGGGGTTGAACCGGATACCACCTTCCGAATGGTCTCCAGGCGGTTTTTCTTATCACCGGGGTTGACCCGTTCCGGAGAATAGCCACAAAAGAAATCCAGGTTATATCTTAATCCGGATGTTTGCTCGAGCACAGGAACACAATCCTCCTCCGTGCATCCGGGATAGACAGTCGACTCGTACACAACTACGTCGCCTTTCTTAAGCATACCGCCAATCATGGCTGTTGCCGAGAGTAACGGAGACAGGTCGGGCGATTTAAACCGGGTGATGGGAGTAGGAACCGTAACAATATAAACCGAACAGGATTGGATGGATGCCGGATCAGAGCTAACTGTAAGTCCACCGGAGTTATCAACAGAGGTTTTCAACACCTTAACAAGCTCATTTTCATCCACCTCAAGTGTGTTATCAACACCCTGTTGCAAATCGGCTATCCGGGACGAATCTATATCGAAACCTCTTACCCGGTACTTTTTGGCAAAAGCAACCGCAAGGGGTAAGCCTACATAACCGAGACCAATAATTGCTATTTCCATTTCTTAGATTGCTTAACGTCCGGATACACCACAGGTTCGTCACTCCCGTCCCCGAAAGCAACCTGCGGGGACAAAGATAATAAATTGGGAGAATAGTTATTCCTTATTTATCCTTTAAGGCATAAATACGTTGAATAATATCCACAACCTTTAACCCTTCCAGCACATTGGTGGTTATACATGCGTTTCCTGAGAGAACCCGGACTACATTTTGAATTACATAATTATGATTTTGTGCGGAACCCTTATAGGCTCCATAGTCGTTGCCGGGATTGGTGGGAGCCAATTGGGGCAACTGATAATCCTTTACATGGCAATATTCTACTTCGTTCATATACTGCCCCCCTATCTTCACGCTTCCGTTTTGAGCTACGATAAGAATGCTGCTCTCCATATTCTTATCCCATACGGAGGTCGAATAATTGAGAGTACCCATCCCTCCGTTCACAAAATCGAAACTCACGAACCCCGAATCTTCAAAATCGGTGAGTCTGCTGTGGTTGAAGTCACGGAAACGAGCCTGAATATTGGTGATATCTCCAAAAAGCCAGTACATGATATCAATAAAATGGGAGAATTGGGTAAACAGAGTTCCTCCGTCCAGCAGAGCCGTGCCATGCCAGCCTCCCGGTTTATAATACCGGTCGTCACGGTTCCAGTAACAATTTAGCTGCACCATGTACAAATCGCCCAGTTTTCGGGAATCAATCAGCTCTTTTATCCATACGGAAGGAGGCGAATACCGGTTTTGCATCACACAAAACACCTGCTTCCGATATTTCAGGGAGGTAAATACCACCCGCTCTGCCTCGGAAACGGTAAGCGCCAGGGGTTTCTCCACAACAATGTGATATCCTGCCTCAATTGATTTAATGGCCATGGAGGCATGCATCCCGTTGGGAGTACAAATACTGATTACATCTATGGGGAGGTTCGCCGACAAAAGTGTGGACAAATCCTTAAAAAACAGAATTACGTCGGCCGGTTCATTTCCGGCCTGCCCGTTTTCATTGAGAGCTCCGGCGGGAACAACCGACTGATCTCCCGTGTCCAGCTTTAGTAACTCCAGAGGCAGCACATCGCATATGGCAACTAATTGTGCTCCCGGTTCTCTGCGAACCATCTCAATGTGGCGCTTTCCGATGTGTCCGCAGCCAACAACGGCAAAGCGTATTTTTTTATCTTGTTCCATAAACGGTATCAATTTCAAGGCTCTTCTTTACGTATCGGCATGTAGGTTTTATTACTTGCATCCGGCTTCTAATCCGTCCGATTCGAAAAAAGCATTTACCTGTTGAATAATATATTGAATTTCATCTTCACGCATCTCGGTATGGATGGGCAAAGACAGCACTGTTTTACATAATTGGGAGGCGACTTCCGGTTTTTCAACCGGACGGACTGCCTGACGAAAGGCATGTTGCTCATTAAGCGGTAAAGGATAATAGACCATGGACGGTATATTTCTTCTTTTCAGAAATTGCTGCAAAGCATCGCGTTTCCCATTGTTTACCTGCAACGTATACTGATGAAAAACATGGGTGGATGAAGCGGTGCGCTGGGGTACTTTTATACCCTTGCAACGTTTAAATCCTTCGTCATATCTATCGGCAACTTTTTGCCGGGCTTTGTTGAATTCATCCAGATGTGATAGTTTGACTTCCAGAACAGCCGCCTGGATACTATCCAGTCTGGAATTGCAGCCTACACGCTGGTGATGGTATTTGGACTGCTGACCGTGGTTTGCGATCATACGTAAAGTATTCGCCAATTGCTGATCGTGGGTAAACATCGCTCCTCCGTCACCATAACAAGCCAGAGGCTTGGATGGGAAAAACGAAGTGGTGCCAATCACCCCCATGGTACCGGCCATCCGCGTCTGTCCCCCCGGGAAGCGGTAGACCGCCCCCATCGACTGGGCGTTATCTTCAATTACATATAGATTTTGTCTGGATGCAAAAGAGAGGATAGAATCCATATCGCAGCACTGCCCAAATAAATGGGCCACTACAATAGCTTTGGTCCTGGAAGAGCAGGCTTTTGCCAGCGTATCTGCGGTAACCATAAACGTATCCGGATCTACATCCGCCCATACGGGGGTCAAGCCCAGCAAAGCCACAACCTCCGCCGCAGCCACATAGCAGAAGGCAGGCACTATAACCTCGTCGCCGGGTTTTAAAGTCAGAGCCATTAGCGCAATCTGCAAGGCATCCGTACCATTGGCACAAGGAATCACGTAGGGAACATCCAGGTAATCCGCCAGCTTTCCGGCAAACGATTTAACCTCCGGACCATTTATAAACTGTCCCTTCTCCACCGTTGCCAACAAGGCGGCATCAATCTCATTCTGAAGACGATGATACTGCCTTTGCAAATCTACCATCTGAATATTAACCTGAAGTTCCGACACGCTGTTTCCCATTATTCATTATACATCGCTAACTTCCATAAAAACATAAAAAAGGCCTATTTATTATACATGCTATCCGATTATTTATTTTCGTCAGAGCCATCCATTTCAACGGGGGCTTCGTTACAGGACTTTCCGGCAGCTTTTGTAATAGGAATTCCTGATTCATCAGCCTTAGCGATTAACCTTTGCCTGAGGTATTTCAGAATACTTTGCTTCACATGGCTGGTTATTCATCCTCGTTTCCGGAGGAATACTGTATTATATACACACGCGATGACCGGTCATATTGTAAAAGACGGTACAGGAAAGATCTTGTTTAAGGGTAAAATACTTTTCAATACCGGTACAATGACATACACCTATTCGTGTGGGGTTTATTTCATTCAGGTACGCAACGACCTCTTCATACTGCCGGGAAGTACAGTTCTTGAGATGGAAACCTCCCAGGATCAGGTCGACCGGCAAGCTGAATGTTCTTACGGCTTCATACACCATATTGCTTATCCCCCTATGCGAACAACTGCTTATTATGGAAAGCTTTCCATTTCGCTCAATGGTTAAAAACAGTTCGTCCTGAAAGGTATCGTCCTTTATCTGCGGACCTTCTTTTACCTGAAAGCCGTGCATAGCGGTATCTTCTGCATTTACAAGAGGTGTATGGGGCATAACAAATATTCCTTTGTCTATTTCAGTCCGCTCGTAAACCAAACAGAGGCGATCCTTTAGTAGTTGGGTCTCGATGGTTGTTCCGATAAAACGATCCTTTCCGTGATACTTGGCATCAATGGCTCCGGGTTTCATGTAAATTATGGCTTTGGTGTTAATCTTGAGAAAGGCCTCTAATCCGCCAGTGTGGTCGTAATGTCCGTGACTAACAATCAGTGCATCTACATCACTAAGATCTACTCCCAATGCTTTGGCATTAGCTATGAAACGATCGCTTTGTCCGGTATCGAAAAGAATCTTCTTATGACATCCTTCCATATAAAAGGATAATCCGTGTTCGGCAACCAGTCCGGATTGATATACCAGGTTTTCAATCAACGTTGTAATTTCCATAGTAGCGAGATGGAATTATTTCCTTTATTAAGAGATTAATGATCAAGCAGATTGATTATCTGCCGGATGGTGAGCTGATGATCATTTACCAGAATCAGTTGAATTCGGCTTTCATCAAGAAGGGGTTTGATCTTCATCCCAAACTGTCCGGAAACAATTTTAGAACAAGAAAAGGTGGCAATCCATTCTACAACGTCAACCCCAACTCCTTCGTCATTGTCTTTAAACGGATTGGGTTGAAAAACGGATTCTTTTGTCTCCGTATTATAAAAGACAAAACAGGAACAGCGACCAAAGCGCGGATCGATAAAGCTTTCCAGCGAGTTCCCGGTACTTGTAATGGCAACTATCATAATGAACAGGGTTATCTTAGTGGGGTTTCTGTATTTGAATTATCCATAGAGCTGTCATTTTCAGGATCATCACAATTCTGTATGTTGCGACTTCCGCATAAAGCGCATTCCCTGGCCACTCCATCATCAAACGGGTAGTTAAAATAACAATTACAAGACTTACAGGTATACCAATCGTTATTAAAAACAACTTTTCCCCCTTCAATGATCAGCCTCTTCCCTTCTACAAACGCTTGAGCGATTTTATTCCTTGCAGAGGTGTAGATTCTACTCAGCGTAGGGCGCGAAACGTTCATATAAACAGAGGCCTCCTGTTGAGAAAGTTTCTCGTAATCGCACAACCGGATGGATTCATATTCTTCGTAATGCAGAAAAACAGAGCCGGATACCTTCTTGTCGGGTAAAAAACCATACGGTTTAAAACCAGACACAACCGGGTGGTGGTTGATTTTTCGGATTAATTTGGGACGGGGAGACATATTAAACTGTTTTACCGACAAATGTAATGAACATTTGTTCACTACACAAATTGGCATACATAATTTGGCGCATAAAAAAAGAGCAATTTAAATTGCTCTTTTTTAGTTACCTGCTGGCCCTATCGGGACCAGGATTGAGGTATGTCAGTATTTGTCCGCTAAGTTGAAGGAGAGATATTTCACATAATTTTGTTGCGTACTCGGCTATGGACTGCCTTTCTTCTGCTTCAAGCAGGCTGTTCTGGGCCTCGCGAAGTTCTATTCCCGAAAGATCACCCAATTTATACCGGTCGATGGCAATACTATAGTTCTCTTGCGCCACAGCCTGGTTTTCTTTTTCCAGCTTCCACAGTTCCAGGTTATTCTTATAGGCCATCCATAAGTTGCTTAGATCGGCCCGAAGAGATAATTCAAGTTCCTGCATGCGCAGTTCTTTATTCTGAATCTCAAGTCTGGCATTGCGTTGTTCCCGTCGTTTATTAAACCCGTCAAACAAATTAATTCCGATGGTAACCCCGTAATTTAATCCCAATCGTTGCTGCAGGTCGGTTGTTCCAACTTCGTACCAATTGGCGGTATATCCGTAACCGGCGTTCAGTTTTACGTAGGGATAGTTCCGGCTTTTAGCCTTCTTGTAATCCAGTTCCGAAAGCGTCCGGTTCTTCTGGGCGGCCAATAAGGATGTATTCGCTTCCAATGTAAGCTTCCACAGTTCGGCTTCTTCTAAGAATGGATTGGGATAGATAACCGAATCCTGCAATTGGATTTCACTTCCCACATTTTCGAGAGCCATTAGCTCGTTCAGCCGGATGTTAGACGCGTGGACTGCTTCAAACTGGGTAAGAAGTTTAGAACTATCCGCGTTAAAGTCGACCTGTGCCTGTTGCAGATCCAGGCGAGACATGGAGCCCAGCGAATAACGCTCGGCCACAATGCGAAGGCGCTCCTTGGAGAGATCGACCGACGAGCGTAAATTCTTCAAACGTATCTTCTGACGAATCAAATTGTAATATTCGCTGGTAAGGTTTGCCACAAAATCTTCGATGGTCATACGCGTATTCAATTCCCCCATTAGCTGCAACTCTTTCAGCTTAGTATATGTAGCCTGAATACCGAAACCATCAAACACCGTCCAGTTCAAGCTTAAACCTGCATTAGCCGTTTCGGTGGATACTCCGTTACTTTTCTCGATAGTACCATCTGTAAGGGTAGAACGCGTATTGTTGTTAACTCCGCTGTAGCCGCCTGTCAGATCGAGGGTGGGCAGATAACCGGCATTGCCCGGAGTGGCATTATTGGCACTTTGCTGTTGTTCGTTCTTAACAATGCGGATGGCATAATTCTTTTCAAGTCCGGTTTCTATGCATTTCTTAAGACTGAAAACTTCCTGCCCTTTACCATTCATTGCAAAGGAACAGACTATCAGGGAAGCAAATATATATTTTCTCATCATTGTTCAGTTGTAGTATGTTTTCTTTTGGTTGAGACATAACTGTACACGGTAGGCACAATGTACAGCGTAAGCAGCGTGGAGATAAGCATACCCCCCACAACAGAGATACCCATGGCAATACGGCTGTTGGCACCTTCGCCGGAAGCAAAAACCAATGGAACCAGACCAAGAATGGTCGAAATACTTGTCATCAGAATAGGGCGCAACCGCTGTTCGGCAGCTGATTGTATAGCCTCCATCTTAGAGATTCCGGATTCCTGCCGCTGATTTGCAAACTCCACAATCAGAATACCGTTTTTAGCCACCAGACCGATCAGCATGATCATCCCGATCTGACTGAAAATATTCATGGTCACCCCACTGAACATCATGAATATCAGTCCCCCCGCCAATGCCAGCGGAACCGTTATCATTACAATAAAGGGATCCTTGAAACTTTCAAACTGTGCCGCCAAAACAAGAAAGATCATAAGCAGAGCAAGTATCATGGCGAACATAAGGCTGTCCGAGCTTTCGCGGAACTCCTTGGACTCTCCCGACAATGCCGTGCGGAAGCTTCCCGAAAGTGTTTCGGATGCAATCCGGTCCATTTCATCCAATCCGTCGCCAATTGTATATCCCTTGGCAAGTCCGGACGAGATTGTAGCTGCAACAAAACGGTTATACCGGTAAAGTTGAGGCGGAGCCACGTTTTCTTCCAGGGTTACCAGATTATCCAGCTGAATCATTTCACCGCTTTCACTTCTTACATAAATCGATTTCAAATCGACAGGTTTATTTCTTTGCTGTCTGTTTATTTCGCCCAAGATCTGATATTGTTTACCGTTCAGATAAAAATATCCCATTCGCTGACCACTCAAGGCATATTGCAAAGTCTGTGCTATATTGCGGGTACTCACTCCCAGCAAGGTAGCCTTATCGCGGTTGATAGATATGCGAGTCTCCGGTTTAGTAAACTTCAGGTTTACGTCTGCCATTTCAAATACAGGGCTGGCATTCACCTTATCCATAAATGCAGGTAAGGCCTCCTGCAATTCGGCCAGGTTAGGAGCCTGTAATACATACTGAATCGGCATACCTCCACGCCGTCCGCCAAAGGTAGATTGTTGCTGAACAAAACTTCGGGCTTTAGTCTCTTTACGCACAACAGCACTCAGGTTGTCGGCAATTTCCATCTGAGTACGGGGTCGATCCGAAATATCCGGCAGAATGATATTGATAAAACCACCTCCACCCCACGAGCGTACGATATTCGCCTTTCGTTCGTAAGCTACAGAATCTGCCAGAAATTCGATCCGATCCGCATAATCTCTTATAAACTCGAAGGTTGCACCTTCCGGTCCGCGCAAATTGACAGTCACCATCGAACGGTCTTCCATGGGCGAAAGCTCCGTAGGGATGTTCTTCCACAAGAATCCGATGGAGATAAACAAAATGGCTACAACAGGCAACGACCAGACGCGATGTTTCAACACCCAGCTCAGACTGTTGGAATAAATCCGGTTCATCCCTTCAAAGAAGGGTTCCGTCTTTCGATAAAACAAATTCTTCTTTTCACGATGCTTCAATAGTTTGGTAGCAAGCATCGGCGTGAAGGTAAGCGCCACAATAGACGAAATACCAACTGATCCGGCAATTACAATACTAAACTCCTTGAAAAGACGCCCCGTCATCCCCTCCATGAATACGATAGGAAGAAATACCGAAATCAGCGTAATAGTGGTGGATACAACCGCAAAGAAAATCTCCTTGGATCCTTCTATACCGGCCTCGATGGGTTTCATCCCTTTTTCTATTCGTACATAAATATTCTCGGCCACCACAATCGCATCATCCACCACAAGTCCCACCGACAATACAACGGCAAGCATGGTAAGTACGTTTACGGAGAAACCCGACAAATACATTACAAAAAATGCCCCCACAAGCGAAACGGGAATAACGACCACCGGAACCAGCGTAACACGCCAGTCGCGCAAAAACAGAAAGATAATGATAACCACCAGTAAGAAAGCAACATAAATCGTCTCTTCCACCTCAAAGATGGAGGCGCGTATGAAACGTGTATTGTCGTACACCATTTCAATGCTTACATCTTTAGGTAAGTCTTTTTTGAGCTGCTCAATACGTTTGTATGCCTCGTCTGCAATTTCAATGTGATTGGCTCCTGGCTGAGGAATCAACACGTTTATAACCGTGGGTTCTCCGTTCTTTTTCAACAGGCTTCGGATATCTTCGGGTGCCAATTCGGCCATTCCCACATCGCTGAAACGAACAATATTACTACCGTCATCTTTAATAATCAAATCATTGAACTCCTTAGCCGTATGCATCAAGCCCAGAGTACGTATGGATAACTCCATGGTATTCCCTTCAATACTTCCGGAAGGAAGCTCAACATTCTCACGGTCCACCGCATTCTTGATATCTATCGGAGTGACACCATATCCGGCCATCTTGATAGGATCCAGCCACAAACGCATGGAATAACGCTTTTCGCCCCAGATATTGACTGCACTAACATTCGGAATGGTTTGCAAACGTTCCTTAACCGTAAGATCGGCTATCTCACTCAGTTCCATCAAAGAACGGGTTTTACTTTGAACCGCGATCTGCATGATTGGACTGGCATCGGCATCTGCTTTAGATACAGTTGGGGGGTCACAGTCCCGGGGTAAGAAACGCTGAGCTCTCGAAACCTTGTCACGGACATCGTTAGCGGCCGTTTCCATATCGACACTCAATTCAAATTCGACTGTAATACGGCTGCTTCCCTGACTACTCACACTCGACAACGAACGAATCCCGGGAATACCGTTGATATTCTGCTCCAACGGCTCCGTTATCTGGTTCATGATCACGTCGGCATTAGCTCCCGGATAAGATACATCGACTGATATGATGGGCTGGTCTACACTGGGATACTCACGTACACCCAGAAAGTTGTAGCCAATCATACCAAACAATACGATAACCAGCACGATAACAGTAGCCAGTACGGGTCTTTTTATACTTAGTTCGGATATATTCATGATTGAAATTTTACAGATTTAATTAAGCGCATCGATACTAACTTTCATTCCGGTACGCAGCTGCATAACTCCCGTAACAAGAAGTGTATCTCCGGGTTGTAAACCTTCCAATACCTGCACACGGCTTTCTGTTCGTAATCCTGTTATTATTTCTGTTGGTTTGGCCTCTCCCGACTTATACAGATACACCATATTTTTACCCATCTCGGGGATGATGGCCTCACTCGGGATGGCAAGTGCGTCTTTAATCTCATTCATATTGATTTCGACCGAGACAAACCGTCCGGGCAATATCGTTTCGCGAACATTGGGATAAGTGGCACGCACATTTAATGTTCGTGTTTCCATATTCACTTTAGATTCCACAGCATATACTTTGGCATGAAGATCTTCCAGCGCACCGTCCATCCGGAAAGAGATGGGAGTTCCGGCTACAATCTGACTGGCATATCGTTCGGGAATGGAGAAATCAATCTTTAAGGGAGATATTTTGGTTAGTTTCGCAATCACGGTGGAGGGAGAAGTGAAGGCGCCTTCACTTACGGAACGAAGTCCGATAATACCGTCGAAAGGAGCCCTAAGCTCTGTCTGGGCAATATTAGCCTTCACTAAATCGATGTCTGCCATCAATTTATCGTATTCTGTCTGCACTTGCTCAAAGGCCTCCTGACTTACAGCGTCTCTTTCAAGCAGTGTACGCTGGCGGAAAACCCGGTCCTTTGCAAGCGGAATCTGAGCCACCAGCTTTTTTAACTGTGCCTGTAACGGCTGATCATTAATCTTTGCGAGCAATGCCCCCTTGCTTACATGGGAGCCTTCTTTAAAGTATATGGACGTAATCTTTCCGGATGCTTCAAAAGACAGATTCACCTCTTCATCAGGGATTACACTTCCTGTACTCATTATCTTATCCGTAAGTGTTTGGAATTTTACCACTTCTGCATTCACATTGAGTACTTGGTTTCTTCCTCCTCCTTTGGGGGGTGACATGGGGATTTCGTCTTTGCTTCCCTGAAATTTTCTTTTTATATCCGGATAAAAAGCAAGCGCTGCAATAAATACAACAATAGCCGCTGTAAGGCTCCATTTTACACTCTTGGTCATCTTCTCTCTATTTTAATGATTCGTCATAAAAGTAATACTTTTGCTTAAGCATTAGAGATTATGACGTATGTTTTACAATAAGGTTTAATTACCTACAGAAAAAAATTACAGTGATAGTCGCATACGGTTTAAAATTCCTATCTTTATCCTCCCAAAAGAAATTAGATATTACATGAAACCTTTTGTTCATTTACATGTACATACCCAGTATTCGATGCTGGACGGACAGGCATCTATCGACTCGCTGATTGAAAAGGCGCAAAACGATGGAATGCCCGCTATTGCCATCACCGATCATGGAAATATGTTTGGTGTTAAAGAGTTTTTCAATAAAGTAAACAAGAAGAACAGCAAATTCACCGGAACAATCAAAGATTGCGAGAAGGAGCTGAATATACTCAAAGATAAAGAGATACTTACACCGGAAGAGGAAGAACGGATAACGAAACTAACGGAGAAAATTGCAGAATGCAAAGCCTCTTTGTTTAAACCGATCATCGGCTGCGAATGTTATTGCGCCCGTACCAATCGGTTCGACAAGGACGGAAAGGAGCATTTAAGCGGCTATCACCTGATTGTTCTTGCCAAGAATTTTCAAGGATATAAAAACCTGATCAAGATGGTTTCTTTATCGTGGACAGAAGGTTTTTACGGCCGTCCGCGTATCGATAAAGAATTATTGGAAAGATATCATGAAGGTTTGATCGTAAGCTCTGCCTGTCTGGGGGGAGAAATTCCTCAACACATCATGAAGGGGCGGTTGGAGGAGGCCGATAAATCCATTCAATGGTTTAAGAATCTGTTTGGTGATGACTATTACCTGGAGATGCAACGCCACGAGACGCATGATCCGTTGGCCGATCAAACTACTTTCCCCAAACAACAGGAGGTAAATAAGGTATTGATCGAGCTTGCCAGGAAACATGGGGTAAAACTTATTGCTACCAACGATGTGCACTTTGCCAACGAGGAAGATGCTGAGGCTCACGACCGGTTGATTTGCCTGAGTACCGGTAAAGACCTTGACGATCCGGATCGTATGCGTTATTCCAAGCAGGAGTGGATGAAGACAACGGCTCAGATGAATCAGATTTTCGCGGATATTCCCGAGGCTCTTGACAATACGTTGGAAATCGCCAATAAAGTTGAATTCTATTCCATCGACCACAAGGCGCTTATGCCCGACTTCCCCATTCCTCCCGAATTTCAGGACGATGATGATTATCTACGTCACCTTACATACGTTGGAGCTGAAAAAAAATACGGAGAAAACCTGAATGATGAGGTTCGAGAGCGTATCGACTTTGAATTAGGTGTGATAAAAGGGATGGGATTTCCCGGTTACTTTCTCATCGTACAGGATTTCATTGCTGCGGCACGAAAGATGGGCGTAGCCGTTGGTCCGGGTCGTGGATCGGCTGCCGGATCGGCTGTTGCCTATTGTTTGGGAATTACGGATATCGACCCGATTAAATATGACTTGCTTTTTGAGCGTTTCCTGAATCCGGACCGTATCTCAATGCCCGATATCGATGTGGATTTTGATGATGACGGACGTGGAGAGGTTTTACGCTGGGTTACAGAAAAATATGGTAAAGACAGGGTGGCACATATTATCACCTATGGAACGATGGCTACCAAGTCGGCTATTAAGGATGTGGCTCGTGTGCAGAAACTGCCTTTAAGCGAATCCAACCGGTTGGCCAAATTAGTGCCCGACAAGATTCCGGACATGAAGAAATTCAAATTAAAGGATGCCATCGAATATGTTCCGGAACTGAAGGAGGCAGCCCGCTCGTCGGATCCAGCCATGCGCGACACCCTCAAATATGCGCAGATGCTGGAAGGCAACGTGCGTAATACCGGGGTCCATGCCTGTGGTATCATTATTGGGAAATACGACATCTCCGATGTTGTGCCTGTAAGTACAGCAAAAGATAAGGATACGGGCGAGGAGATGCTGGTAACCCAATACGAAGGATCTGTAATTGAAGACACGGGACTGATTAAGATGGACTTTTTGGGTCTGAAGACCCTCTCAATTATCAAAGAAGCCATCGAGAATGTTCAGTTGACTACCGGAAAACGTATTGACATCGACACAATCGACATAGAAGACGAGAAAACATACGACTTATACAGTAAAGGTAAAACAACGGGGACCTTCCAGTTTGAATCGGCCGGTATGCAGAAATACCTGAAGGAACTGCAGCCCACCAAATTTGAGGATCTGATAGCCATGAATGCCCTTTACAGACCGGGGCCCATGGATTATATCCCCTCTTTCATCGCCCGTAAGAATGGTTCCGAACCTATCACGTACGATATTCCGGTAATGGAACGTTACCTGAAGGATACCTATGGGATTACCGTGTATCAGGAACAGGTGATGCTTTTATCCCGTTTGCTGGCTAATTTCACCCGTGGTCAGTCGGATGAGTTACGTAAAGCAATGGGTAAGAAGCTCATTGAGAAGATGAACAGCCTGAAGGTAAAGTTCCTGGAAGGTGGAAAATCCAACGGACACAAGGAGGATGTGCTGCTAAAAATATGGGCGGATTGGGAAAAATTTGCTTCGTATGCTTTCAATAAAAGTCATGCCACCTGCTATTCGTGGGTCGCTTATCAAACGGCTTTTCTGAAAGCTAACTATCCATCCGAATACATGGCGGCGGTATTGAGCCGGAATATCTCGAATATCACCGAAATCACCAAGTTCATGGATGAGTGCAAGGCCATGGGAATCCAGGTGCTTGGTCCGGATGTAAACGAATCTCAGCTCAAATTCTCTGTGAACGCGAATGGCGATATCCGGTTTGGAATGGGAGCAATCAAAGGCGTGGGAGAGTCGGCTGTACAGAACATCATTGAAGAACGAAAGAATGGTCCTTTCAAAAGTGTTTTCGACTTTGTAGAACGGGTAAATCTTTCTGCTTGTAACAAGAAGAACATCGAAGCATTGGCTATGGCCGGGGCATTTGATAATTTCCCCGAGATCAGGCGCGAACAGTTTGTGGCCGAAGCAGGTAAAGGCGAAACATTTTTAGATGTATTGGTACGCTACGGCAATAAATTCCAGGTAGATAAGAATACGGCCACTAATTCGTTGTTCGGCGGAGATGATTTTGTAGCCATTGCCCGCCCCGAAATCCCTCAGGGGGACAGATGGAGCGACTTGGAACGCCTCAACAAAGAAAAAGATCTGGTAGGAATCTATCTGTCAGCCCACCCGTTAGACGAATACTGGATTGTGCTCAACTATGTCTGCAACACGGGTGTTGCCGAACTGGCCGACCGTGATGAACTGAAAGGAAGAGAAATTCTTATGGGGGGAATTGTTACCGGATTCAGAGAGGGTATGACTAAAATGGGAAAACCTTATGGAATCCTGAAACTGGAAGATTTTACCGGAAGTGGAGAGATACCTCTGTTCGGGAATGAATATATCGAGTTCAGTAAATATTGCAAAGTTGGTTTCACGCTGTTGATTAATGCGTCTGTTCAACCCCGCAGGTGGAATGAAAATGAGTTGGACTTCAAGATTGGCATGATGCGGATGTTGGACAAAAATGAGAATGACACCCTGGTAGAAAAGATCCGTATCACATTGCCTATCCATGATTTAGATGAGCCCCTGATCAATGAACTATCTGTATTGATTAAGAACAATCCGGGAAACAGCTTGTTATATTTCAAAGTCATGGACGGAGAACATAATGTATCATTAGATCTTTTTTCTCAAAACGTGCGTTTTCGTATCACCCGCGAACTGGTTGATTTCCTTAGGGAAAATGAAAACGTTGATTTTAAAATTAATTGAAACTTTGTCCGGCAGTAAAGAATTCGTATTTTTGATGCCACTTAGACAAACATAAACGAAAGAAAATAAAGTTATGGCACTACAAGTTACAGATGCAAATTTTGACGAGTTGGTAAACTCTGGTAAGCCCATGGTTCTGGACTTTTGGGCAGAATGGTGTGGCCCTTGCCGCATGGTTGGTCCAATTGTTGACGAACTGGCTACAGAATATGAAGGTAAAGTGATAATTGGCAAGATCGATGTGGATAACAACGACGATGTAGTATCGCAATTCGGTATCCGCAACATTCCTACAATTCTTTTCTTTAAAGATGGCGTAGTAGTTGACAAACAAGTTGGAGCAGCGCCTAAAGCAACTTTTGTTGCCAAAATTGACGCGCTGCTGTAAGCTAAAGATATTACAGTTTTGTAGCGCGAAGCATTTCACGCTTCCCAGGGGGTCCGGGTATTCTTTCAACAGAAAATCCGGACTCTTTCATTGTACGGCGTACCGCTCCTTTGGCACAATAGGTTGTAAGTATACCTCCCGCATTCATGCGGAAATACAATTTATTGAATAGTTCCTGATTCCACATTTCGGGTTGTTTATCCGGAGCGAAAGCATCAAAATATACAAGGTCTATTTCGTTGGGAAGCTCTGCCTGGTTGCAGTCTCCTTTCATTTTGTGCAGCGTAAAATTGGGCGTGATCGATGCCGACTGGTTCCAGGGCGCTTCATGAAGCGCCATAAACATGTCTTCTTCCTGGGCACACAACACTTTTCCGTAATTAAGATTTTGGACCAACGCGATATCCAGCGGATAAAGCTCCATCGAATAATAGGTAATATGCCGATCGGCTTGCCTACTATCTAAAAGCGTAAGGAAGGCATTAAGGCCTGTTCCGAACCCAATTTCCAATACCCTGATCTCCTTTTTAGATAACCGGTGGAGGCCGGCTTCAATAAATACATGTTCCGACTCTTGAATAGCTCCGTTCACAGAATGATAATGCTCGTCCATATCGGGCATGTACAACGTATGACTGCCATCTGATGTAACCTGCAACTCCCTTTTCAACCCGTCGGAAACCGGGTCTATGTTTGCGGAATGGCTCAAATGCTGAAATGTATTCTTTTCTTTCAAGATATATTGAAAATTATTCTGTTTCTTTGGACAAAAGTACATCTTTCTTTGTTACATAAGGTATATTACAGTTATGAATAGATTCCAAAAAATAAAACTATGAAATACCGGCGCATGAATCTGAGGACTTACGCACTACTTATCCTGTTTTTTTTAATTTCCGTTGTTCAGTTAACGGCGCAGCAAACGTATTCGATCAAGGGTGTTGTGAAAGATAATCTTAGCGGAGAACCATTGCCTTTTGTGAACGTAATTATCTGGAATTCATTAAACGGATCGGTCACCGCAGAAGACGGATCCTTTACCATACAGGGAGTTTCGCCGGGAAGCTACCGGCTTCAGGCCTCGTTTATCGGATATAAGCCTTTTGTAACGGCCGAATTCCGCGTTGTAAAATCGGATGTCTTTGTGGGCATCGAAATGGAAGAATCGAGTCAGAATCTGCAAGAGGTCAACGTCGTGGCTACCCCCTTTAGAAAAACAGCCGAGAGTCCTCTTGGATTGCGAGTGATAGGATTTAAGGAGATTGAAAAGAGTGCCGGAGGAAACCGGGATATTTCAAGGGTGGTTCAATCTTTTCCCGGAGTGGCGTCGACAGCTGCTTTTCGTAATGACATCATTGTTCGCGGAGGAGGTCCTTCTGAGAACCGTTTTTTTCTCGACGGGGTGGAGATACCTAATATAAATCACTTCTCAACCCAGGGAGCATCGGGCGGACCGGTTGGGATAATCAACCCCGATTTTATAAGGGAGGTCAACTTTTATGCAGCGGCCTTTCCTGCTGCTCGCGGGAATGCGCTAAGCTCGGTCCTCGATTTTAAATTGCAGGACGGCAATCAGGAAAAATCATCCGCAAGGGCTGTAGTTGGAGCTTCCGAAGTAGCTTTTTCGTCCAACGGTCCTTTAGGGAAAAAAACCACCTATCTTGTTTCCGTTAGACGTTCGTATCTGCAATTTCTGTTTAAGGCGATCGGATTACCGTTTCTTCCTACGTACACTGATGCTCAGTTTAAGATTAAGCATCAGATAGATAAACAAAACGAAATCTCCTTTATCGGACTGGGGGCGTTAGATGATATGAAATTGAATACGGGGATGAAGGATATGTCTGACGAAAACAAATATATTCTTGAATACCTACCCGTTGTAAAACAAAAGACATACACCCTGGGTGCTGTATACAAACATTTTGCCGGGCATAACATGTATTCGCTCATTGCCAGCAGCAGCTACATGAATAATAAGAATTTAAAATATAAAGACAATATTGAAGAACCGGAAAGGCTGTCTTTAGACTATAACTCGGGAGAATCCGAGTTCAAATTACGTTCGGAGAATCTCTTTCGGTTGCCCTATATACAACTTGCTGTAGGCGGAAATGTTGAATATATAAAATATACCAATGAGTCGTATCAGAAAATATTTACCGACCGGCCATTTATTCAGGAATACAATACTTCGCTGGGGCTGACGAAGTGGGGGTTATTTGCAACCGCAACGTACGAAAGTTACAACGAACGATTTACGGCTTCGCTAGGATTGCGAACAGACGCAAACAACTACAGTACGAAAATGAATAATATGGTTGATCAGCTGTCGCCCCGCTTATCCCTATCCTATCGGTTTTACAAAGATTTTTACGTGAATGGAAACATAGGCCGTTTTTTTGAACTGCCCGCCTACACCTCTATGGGATTCAAAGATAATCAGGGAGAGTACATCAATAAAGTCAACGGACTGCAATATATAAGAAGCGACCAGGCCGGAATTGGCTTGGAGTTCAGACCAAAATCGTACCTTAAATTTACAGCAGAAGGTTTTTATAAGCATTACGATCGTTACCCGATGTCGCTTACAGACTCTATTCCGCTGGCATCCAAAGGAGCCGACTATGGTGTATTGGGTAATGAAGCGGTTCAATCTATCGCCACGGGAAGAGCCTATGGTCTTGAACTGATGGGACGCTGGTATAATTACAAAGGGTTGACTTTTATTGCCTCCTACACATTGGTTCGCAGTGAGTTTAAGGACGGACGGAATACGAACAGATACCTTCCTTCCAGCTGGGATAATAAGCATCTGTTTACATTCAGCGGAACCTATTCGCTGCCTCGAAACTGGGATATCGGAGCCAAGTTCCGCTATGTAGGCGGGGCACCCTATACCCCTTACGATCTGGAAAAAAGCAGCTTAGTTGAAGCCTGGGATGCCAAAGGCAACCTGTATTACGACTACAGCCGCTTTAATAGCGGGCGACTCAAGTCGTTTACACAGCTTGACATCCGTATTGATAAATCGTATTCGTTCAAGAAATGGATGCTGGGTTTATACCTTGATATCCAAAATGCCTTGAACAGCACCTATAATCAGCCGGACGTATATATCAAGACCGGGAAAATAATGAATCCGGAAGCGCCTGTATCTCAACAACGTTATGAACTTAAACCTGTAAAAAGAACATCAGGCACGTTGTTGCCCAGCATTGGTATTATGATTGATTTCTAAAAGATCCGGTTATTGGATACCCAGGGTATTCTTAATGCTATCGGCGTATTCAGCATCGGTTCCACTGATATGGATTAACAACCATTTTCTCATAAACGAGATCATTTCATTCAGGAGTTCCTCATTGTTATTATAATAACTATGATGGAACTCTTCCACTTTCTTCCTGAACAGCTCATGCTCCATGACATGTAAGTCAATATTAGGTGACTGAGATTTCACCATAAGATCTTCTTCTGTCTTGAAATGGTAGATAACATAGTTTTGAAGTTCATTGATTAAAGAATGCATCTCAGATTTTTCCTGCTTTTGATTAAGAGTCACCAGGTTATCTAAAATTACAAAAAACTTTTTATGCTGATTATCTATCATCGGTATACCTAGTAAATAACTGTCGTTCCAATTGGTAGTCTCGGGATTGTATTTTGTTTTCGTCATCTTTCTTTCTATATTAAATTAATATCAAACAGCCTTTCAATAACAAGGCGTAAAAGTATTGCCAAAGATAGTTTAAATATTTATTTACCTTTTGAAATTGTATCAGTTAATGGGATTTTGTTTCTTTGTACAAACTTTAAAAAAATAAATTCATTGGCCGGTATATACAGACATCGAACGAATCGATTCATTATCATATTACTTTGTATTACATTATGCATTGTTTCAACAGCACATGGGCAAGTGTATGAAAAGAATCTAAAGGCTGATTCTTTGTCCCTCAAAGATTCATTGCCCGTTACAAAAACAAAGTATAGTAAAGTTCCCCTAAAGCAGTTTGTTTTACCTGCGACTCTGATTGCGGTTGGTGCTTTTGGCTCTTCTGTAGACGGAATGCGCGATTTTCATTTAATCTCCAGGAAAGATTCCGTTTCTCAAATTCGTATAGATGATTATCTTGAATGGGGAATGTTAGGTTGGGTATTTATGTGTGATATGGTAGGTAAGGAAAAACATAGCCTGGCTGATCAATTTGTTTTGCTTGCAATGGCAGAGGGAATAAACGCAGCAGCTGTTCACGGCTTGAAAAACAACATTGAAACAACCCGCCCCGACGGACGGCCCTACTCTTTCCCCTCCGGCCATACAGCAAATGCATTTCTGGGTGCACATATGGCTTATAAAGAATTTAAAGACAGCTCTCCGGTATTGGCCTATTCCGGTTATGCCATTGCGGGATTTGTGGCTGCATCGAGGGTATACAATAACCGTCATTGGTTGGCCGATGTGGCTGCAGGTGCAGGAATCGGTATCTTGTCTGTCGAATTATCTTACTTGATCTACTTCCCAATAAAGAACCTCATAATCCGGAAGAGCGGGAATAAAGCGGCAAACAACCTGTTTCTAGCCCCCTCTATTCAGAGAGAAGGGGGCGGTTTTTATCTTTCGTACCGGTTCTAGTGGCGAATACTTATTTATTTAATTCCAGAAGCTCCTCAATATAGGTTCTTTGATTGCTGAGCCGGGGTATTTTATGCTGTCCACCCAATTTCCCTTTTTCTTTCAACCATTCGTAAAAAACTCCTTCACGCGCCTGAATAATTTCAGGGGCGAGTAAAGACATTCCTCTGTAACGCTTCGCTTCATAGTCCGAATTCAGTTTCTGAAGGGTATCATCCAGTATTTTTGTAAATTCATCCAGGGATTCCGGCGCATGCTCAAATTCGATAAACCATTGATGCCTACCGTGACCAGCATTAAGCATAAATAACGGTGCGGCTGTATATTCTTTTACTTTGGCCCCCGTAAGTTCGCAGGCTCTGGCTAAGCCTTTGTCGGCATTATCAACCATCAATTCTTCGCCAAATGCATTGATAAAATGCTTCGTTCGGCCCGTAATAATGAATTTATAAGGATTTCGGGATGTAAAACGAATCGTGTCTCCAATCATATACCTCCATAAACCACCACAGGTAGTAATTATCAGGGCATAGTTTGTATCTGTTTGTACATCCTCTAGTGGTATAACCGTAGGATTTTCCTTTTCGATCTCGCTCATCGGTATAAATTCGTAGAAAATACCATAGTCTAATGTGAGTAACATGGCCGGATCGGACAAGTCTCCCTGTATGCCGAAAAATCCCTCAGACGCATTGTAGGTCTCCACATAATGCATCTTTTCCGAAGGGATTAATGCTTTGTATTGAGCGCGATAGGGACTGAAACTGATTCCTCCATGGAAAAAAACCTCCAGGTTGGGCCATACGTCGGAGAGGGTTTCAGCTCCGGTACGTTCCAGAATTGCCTTAATGAGCACCAACATCCAGGAAGGTACTCCGGAAATGCTATTTACATCCTTGTTCCAGGTATAGTCTACGATCGCTTTAATTTTACTTTCCCATTCGTCCATAAGGATAATCCGCTTGGGGGGTACCCTCACCAAATTTACCAACGGATTTAATTGTTGCAATAGAACAGCCGAAAGGTCGCCGCAATGGGCATGCTGGTTCAACGCGACAGGTTTGTGACTGCCGCCAAGGATCAACCCTTTTCTGCTGAAAAAATTACTGGATGGATTGTTTCCTAGATATAGAGCTACAGCATCAAAACCGCCTTTATAATGACACTTCCATAAAATTTCTTTCGACACCGGGAGGAATTTACTTTTATCGTTGGTAGTGCCGCTCGATTTGGCAAACCACTTTACAGCAGTTGGCCAGATAAGTCCCTGTTCTCCCTGAAGCATTCTTTCTACATAAGGCTTAATATCATCATATTGTTGTATCGGTATACGCTGTTGAAATGTTTCGTATGTACGGATACTTTTATAATCGTATTTTTTACCCCACTCTGTATTCCTGGCGCTTTCAATCAGACTAGATAGCTGTCTTTGCTGTACAGCATCGGCGCACATTACGTGCGATTCAATCTGTTTTAATCTGTAACGAAAGAAGGGTAAAACCGCTTTAGTTAAAAAATCCATGCTTTTTCATATTGTGTTCTTTGCAAATTTAAGTATTCTCTTTTTATTTATACCTTTGCTAAGTACTTAAATGAGTAAAACAATGAAAATAGGGATACTTTCTTCCGGAGGAGACTGCCCCGGTATCAACGCAACCATTCGTGGAGTGGGGAAAACGGCCTTAATGCATTATGGTATGGAGGTGATTGGCATTCACAGTGGATTTGTAGGATTACTCAATAAAGATATCGAAGTTTTTAATGAACGTAGTCTTTCCGGTATACTCAACCTGGGGGGGACCATTCTGGGCACTTCCCGCGAGAAACCATTCCGCAAATTACTGGCATCCGGAGATACCGAGAAACCTCATATCATAAAGGAAAACTACGAGTCCCTCGGCCTGGACTGCCTGGTTTGTATCGGGGGAAACGGGACTCAGAAAACGGCGAATCTTCTTTCTCAACTAGGACTTAATATTATCGGTGTTCCTAAAACGATCGACAACGATATATGGGGTACAGATATAACCTTTGGATTTGATACGGCTGTCAACATTGCCACCGAAGCCATAGACAGATTACATAGCACAGCCAGTTCGCATAAACGTGTGATGGTTGTAGAAGTGATGGGACATCANGTAATTCTGGATCGTGCACATCGCGGAAAGCCCTATTCTATTGTTGTCGTTGCCGAAGGAGTCTCTTCGCCCGGCAAGACAAGGCCTGCCGACTATATTACAAGAGCGATTGAAGAAACGACTGGTATCGAAACTCGTGAAACGGTATTAGGATACATTCAACGCGGAGGTAACCCCTCTCCCTACGACCGTAACCTGGCTACCCGGCTAGGAGGCCATGCAACGGAATTAATCTCTAAAGGAGAATTTGGCCGGATGGTTTGTATGTGCGGGAATAACGTAACTTCAACTCCGCTGAGCGATGTTGCCGGAAAACTAAAACTGGTTACCGAAGAGCACGAACTGATTGTACAGGGATTACGGATGGGGATAAATTTTGGTCATTAACAAGCAATCCTATTCACGAACAGTAAGTGAACTAATAATTATTCTAAGACTTTTAGATTTTTGCCTTAAGGGAAGTATTTGTTTAACAGATGGGCACTTTGCATTCAACAGCTGTTAAACGCAAGGTATCCAGCTGTTGACTTTGCATTTAACAGCTGTCAAACGAATACTTGCCTTATGTGTTGTGATTAGTTTCCTTAACCTTTGCAGCTACTACTAAACTTAACAGCAATCACTTTCTGACGGATTAAACTGAAAACGTAGACGGATCAACAATCATGATACTGAAATAATGGACACCATCCCAAAGTCCGTCCTACAAAGGTTGCAGAGGAGAAACCGTTTTGGACATATAAGGGCCCTGATTCCATTGATGACAGATGACAGATACATTGGATCTGTCACAAGCCATCTATCATTCCAAGAACCCTTATCTGGAAAGGGATCTGAGCTGTTTTATGACAGATAACAGATTAAAATGACGTTTATTCGTTCCGGATAAGAACGGGGCTGATTTATTCTTCGGAAAGCAGTTTCTCCAACTGCTGATCATCCATATTTTTGGTAGAATCAACTGTTTCAGGTTGTTGTTCTTTGCCATTGGCTTCGTCTGAGACGGTTGTATCAGGGTCGGATGATTTTTTCAAGTTTGCGATGATCTCTTGTGTTGCAGGATCTTTGCGAATCTTCTTTATAGCCATTTTTGAAGCATTTTGCTGAGCCTCTTTTTTTGAAAAGCCAATTCCGATTCCTAATTGTGTTTCTCCCAACATAACAGCGTACTGGAAAATAGGATTACTTTCCTCGTCAGTAAAAGATTCTACAAGATTGAAAGAAATATCCAACTTCGTTTTCTGGCTCCATTCAATTAAAGCCGACTTGAAGTTAACCTCTTTACGGGCAAGTTTATCAATATTGATATATTTACCTATAATTACGGTAGAAACAAATTTATGACATACTTTATAGCCCTGATCCAAATAGATGGCTCCAATCAAAGCTTCCAGGACATTACCATAAATATCATTTCCATGTGTGTGCATCTTTTTGGCACAAACAATGTGTTTATCGAGGCCTAATTCCATAGCGACACGGTTCAGCGTTTCACGTTGAACGATCTTGGAACGGGTATTGGTAAGAAATCCTTCGCGCTTATTTTGAAATTTGATGTAAAGAATATCGGCTATTACGGAGCTGAGAATGGCATCACCAAGGAATTCCAACCGTTCGTTGTTCCTCCAGGGTTGTTCAATGATACCTTCTGCAATAGCAGATTTGTGGATAAAAGCCTGTTGGTAAAGGTCAGGTTTATCGGGGTAAAAACCAAGTATCTTATATAAAGAAGAATAAGGCTCCTTGTTTTTACACAGGAGGAGCCTTATTTTTTTGTATAATTCTTTCAACACGTTATTTCACAAATTTTTTAACAATCATGCTCGCATTGTGACCTCCAAAACCGAAAGTATTGGAAAGTGCTGCATTGATTTCTCTTTTCTGTGCTTTGTTGAACGTATAGTTCAATGTGTAATCTATTTCCGGATCTTCATCTCCCTCTGCAAAATTAATTGTAGGAGGAACAATGCCTTCTTTTATAGCAAGGATACAAGCTGCTGCTTCCAAAGCACCAGTTGCACCTAAAAGATGTCCGGTCATTGACTTGGTAGAACTTATATTTAGTTTTTTAGCATGTTCGCCAAAAACTTCCTTAATAGCTTTAACTTCAGAAATATCTCCAACAGGAGTCGAAGTTCCATGAACATTGATATAGTCAATGTCTTCCGGTTTCATCTGCGCATCTTCCAAAGCATTTTCCATTACCAGCTTGGCGCCCAAACCTTCCGGATGAGTAGCTGTAAGATGGTATGCATCTGCAGACAATCCCGTACCAGCAACTTCACAGTAGATCTTAGCTCCTCTTGCAAGGGCATGTTCCAGCTCCTCTAATATTAAGCACGCAGCACCTTCTCCCATAACAAATCCATCTCTGCTTACGCTAAATGGACGTGAAGCTGTTTCCGGCGAATCATTGCGGGTGGATAATGCATTCATTGCATTGAAACCTCCAACACCAGCACTGGTGATTGAAGCTTCAGCACCACCGGTCACAATTGCGTTGGCCTTTCCTAACCGAATATAATTGCAAGCGTCTGCAATTGCATTGGTTGAAGAAGCACAAGCAGAAACAACCGCAAAATTAGGTCCTCTGAATCCGTATTTCATCGAAATGTGACCAGACGCGATGTCTGCAATCATTTTCGGGATAAAAAAGGGATTAAAACGCGGACCACGTTCAACATCGTAATTCTCAACCTCTTCTTGAAAAGTGCTAATACCACCAATACCTGAAGAGAAAATAACGCCGACTTTGTTCAAGTCAAGTTTTTCCATCTCCATGCCTGAATCAGCAATTGCTTCATCGGCAGCGATTAACGCAAATTGGGCATAACGATCAAGCTTGCGGGCTTCTTTACGGTCGAAATACTGGTTGGGATCAAAATTCTTTACTTCACAGGCAAACTGTGTCTTGAATTTTGAAGCATCAAAATGAGTAATAGGTCCGGCTCCACTCTTACCGTTAACAAGACCCTCCCATGTTTCTGTGAGGGTCTTGCCAAGCGGTGTTATAGCTCCAAGACCTGTTACTACAACTCTTTTTAATTCCATGCTTTCAACGTAAAAGGATTACTTTGCGTTTGCTTCGATATAAGCAACAGCATCACCAACAGTTGTAATCTTTTCTGCTTGATCATCAGGAATTGAGATACCGAATTCTTTTTCGAACTCCATAATCAATTCTACTGTGTCAAGAGAGTCTGCTCCTAAATCGTTAGTAAAGCTTGCTTCGTTTGTAACTTCTGTTTCTTCAACACTTAACTTATCTACGATAATCGCTTTTACTCTTGATGCAACTTCAGACATAACTTTTTCAATTTAGATTAATTAATACGAATTTACTTTTTAAATTTGCAGTGCAAAGAAAAGAATTTTTTATGTTACAAAACAAATATTATGTACTAAAAATGTGGAAAACTGCACATTTTTTCTTTTCTTGTGCATTAAAACCTAGAATTAATGAAGAGTTTAGCCATTTTTGCCTCCGGTTCAGGAACGAATGCGGAGAATATTATCCGATATTTCTCTAATAGTGAATTTTTTAAAGTCGCTATCGTACTATCCAATAAACAAGGAGCCGGGGTTCACGAACGGGCTAAAAAACTGAATGTTCCCTCAATCTCTTTCTCGAAAGAAGCGTTTGAGTCGGGAGAAGCTATTCTTGATATCTTAAAAACATATCAAATTGATTTTATTGTACTTGCGGGCTTCATGTCTAAAATTGCGGATAATTTACTTGCGACCTATCCGCACAAAATAATAAATATTCATCCGGCTTTACTTCCCAAATTCGGGGGAAAAGGGATGTACGGCATGCATGTTCATCGGGCCGTAATTGCTTCCGGCGAAACAAAATCAGGAATCAGCATCCATTATATTGACGAGCATTATGATGAAGGCCCGATTATATTTCAGGCTGAATGCCCCGTATTTGCGGATGACACCCCCGAGTCGCTATGCGAAAGGATACATCAGCTAGAACATAAATGGTATCCTGAAATAATAGAAAAGGTACTTACCGATTGAACCCTAACAGATCCGACAACAAGATCTCTTCTTCCTTTATATTTAATAATGTATAGGCTTTATACTCCCTTGGATGGTTGTAATTATTTCGTAGCAACTCAAAATCATGAGGAGCATTGCGTAACATCCTGTCTACTGTTTCGGGACAAAAGGTTTTCAGCACAGCCTGTTCCATCCGTCGGGAGGTAAATAAATCAAGATCAATTACCGGCTCTTCCGGTAGAGGAGGAACAACTTCTCCAATCTTTTCAATGGGAATACGAAAGAAATTACCGATTGTTTGAAGACAGGCACGTGTTCCGTTAGCTTTTCCATCTGCCGAAAATCCGGCTATATGAGGGGTGGCTATAGAAGCAGCGTCCAACAGCTGTAAATCAATATGGGGTTCATTTTCCCAACAGTCTATGATAAGTTCGGATACAATGCCTTCCCGTTTTGCCCTTAGCAAAGCTGTTGTATCATGCACGGCTCCCCTGCAGGTGTTAATAAACCATGGCTTCTTCTTCACTTCTGCAAAGAACGCCTCGTTTGCCAGATGCTTGGTTGCATGAATGCCAGATACAGTGTAAGGAACATGAAACGTAATTATATCACTTTCTTCGGCAATTGTCTTAAGAGAAACAAAACCGGCTGAACCTTCCTGCGCTTCACGGGGAGGGTCGTTCCGCAAAATATTCATCCCATAGGCTTTACACACCCGTTCTACAGCCTTTCCAACATGCCCTACTCCTACAATTCCTAATGTTTTATTTTTCAGATCTATATTATTGCGGATAGATAATGTAATAAGAGATGCCAGCACATATTGAGCAACGGAATCCGCGTTGCATCCGGGAGCATTGGCCCAGGCAATACCTGCCTTATCGCAATATGCGGTATCAATATGATCAAAACCAATGGTAGCAGTCGTTATAAGCTTTATACTTGTTCCCTCCAGAATCTGTTGTGTACATTTATCGATACTGCGGATTATAAGTGCATCGGCGTATTTTATTCTGTCGTGCGTAAACTCTTCAGGCGAAATATAACTAATTTCCGCAAAAGTTTCGGCAATTCCTTGCAGGTAGGGAATTGTATTGTCTGCAATGATTTTCATCCCTTATGTTCTATTTAATCTTCATTTATGAGGCAAAAGTACTTGAAAGAATGCCAATGTCCAAAGATATGATTGGCTCATTAGAAAGTTTTATTACTTTTGTAATATTATAGCATAATCATCTAGCAAAGAATATCAATTATGAAGTTCAGTAAAATTATTTATCCTATTTTCGAAGAAGCGACTATTGCATATCATACCACTGACAGTGTTGATGCATTAATAAACAATCCTTACGAAGAGAAAAGTATTGAATCTTATTTCTTTTTGAAAAACTGGATTGATGCTGTTCAATGGCACTTAGAAGATATTATTCGGAATCCGGAAATTGATGCAGTTGAAGCATTAACAATTAAGCGCAGAATTGACAAATCTAATCAGGATAGAACAGATCTGGTAGAATTGATTGATAGTTATTTCTTGGATAAATACAAAGATATAAAAGTTAAGCCATCCGCAAAGATAAACACTGAAAGTCCGGCTTGGGCTATCGATAGACTTTCAATTCTTTGTCTTAAAATATATCATATGCAACAAGAGATAAATCGGGTGAATGCAAGCACTGAACACATCGACGCATGTAAAGCCAAGCTATCTGTATTGTTGGAGCAAAAAGTTGATTTATCCGACGCTTTAGATCAGCTACTAGAGGATATCGAACGTGGTGATAAATTCATGAAGGTATATAAGCAAATGAAAATGTACAATGATCCTTCTCTAAATCCGATTTTGTACGGACAAAAATAAAAATGGCCAATATTCTTGTAATCAGACTTTCGGCTATTGGAGATGTCGCAATGACAATTCCAGTACTTTATAATGCAGCAAAATCTAATCCCAAGGATTCTTTTACTGTGTTAACGCAATCCTTTTTAATACCTATATTTATTAATCGTCCGGATAATGTGAAGCTAATTGGGATCAATACTAAAGGTCCCGAGAAGTCATTGATTGGATTACTTAAATTTGCCTCTGCGCTGGTACAATACGATTATGACCTGGTGTTGGATTTGCATGATGTAATTCGTACCAAGATACTGTGTAGTTTGTTTAGGATGAAACGAACGAAAGTTGTTGTTTACAAAAAAGATCGTCGCGCAAGAGCTTTACTTACCGCCAGAAAGCATAAAGTATTTAAACCCCTTGACCCTGTAATTAAACGGTATTCCGATGTGTTTCGCAAGGCAGGATTATCCTATACCGAAGATTTCACATCGCTTTACCCTGATAAGACTTCCGATCTTTCTTTTTTAGGCTCTGCTGTTGCCGAAAAAAAAGGGAAATGGATTGGTATAGCCCCTTTTGCCAAGCATCAGGGAAAAATATATCCGGTAGATCAGATGGAAAAAGTGGTGAAGGAGTTATCCAGAAAAGAAGATGTTACTATTTTCCTTTTCGGTGGCAAAGGGTTTGAAGAGGCAATATTGAGTGAATGGGCTTATGAATATCCTGAAGTTATATCGGTTGTTGGTAAATACAGGCTCGATCAGGAGCTTGCCCTTATTAGTCAGCTTGATTTGCTTATTTGTATGGATTCCGCCAATATGCATTTTGCTTCCGTGGTAGGAACAAAGGTCCTTTCTGTTTGGGGAGCGACTCATCCTTATGCAGGTTTTTATGGTTACCATCAAAATCCGGACAATGTGATTCAGCTTGATTTAAGCTGTCGCCCTTGTTCTGTATTTGGGGAGAAGCCTTGTTTTAGGGGCGATATGGCCTGCTTGAAGCAGATTAGTCCTAAAGTAATTATTGATAAAGTTGAAGCGATCCTCTATTCATGAAAGTTGTAATTAATCCGGCATATTCTTTTTTATCTGATTTTATTAATAATCTTCCGGATTGTTTTGAATCGGAAGGAGATGTTATTTATGAAGGAAGGAATACAATCAAATTATACTCTGTAAATGGAGTTAACATTGCCGTAAAAAGTTTTAAAATCCCTCTATTTGTTAATAGAATTGCATATACTTACTTTCGCAAGTCAAAGGCTGCACGTTCTTTTATCCATGCTTGTAAAATTAAGCAACTAGGATTTCACACTCCTGAGCCGATTTCTTATATAGAGACATTCTCCGGAAATCTTCTTAAAAAAAGCTTTTATTTATCTGTTTACGATTCGGAATCCGAAACCGTTCGATCTTTGATGGCTGGAGAGGATAGACTGGATTCCACAAATAAACTTTTCAGTTTTGCATGCTTTACGGCCAAACTACATCAAGCAGGAATTTACCACTTCGATTATTCTCCCGGAAATATTCTTATAAAGAATTTACCGAACAATGACTATCAATTTTCACTAATAGACATTAATCGGATGAAATTTAAGCATGTTACCAAAGTTGATGTATATAACAATATGGCTCGTTTATCTTCTTCTTCTTCAGTACTAAGCGAAATAGCAAAGCAATACGCAATATGCCGTGGTTGGAATATCAACGAAACCGAGAGAAATATGACTGCAAGAAGTAATAGATACTTCGAAAATTACGCCTTTCGTTTGGCCTTGAAATCATGGAAAAAATCAGGATGTACATTCTGGGGTAATCCAATTTTGAAATATAAAATATGTATTTGGGGCAGCAAGCTCCCCATTTTTACCATGGCCTACAAGAAACAGCTATTACAGAAAGAACAGATGCTATATATAGAATATATTGCGCAGTATGATTTCCGGAAAGTATTGTCTGGCAGATATGTTAATCTTTGAGTTTCTTGCTCCAGGCTGTTGGTTGTGCACAGTGAGAAACATAGTATACTTCTTCATCTGATGGATTTAATGAGTCGGTATACCAAGGAATATGCTCTGCTTGATATGGAAAGTCTGTTCTATATGCCTCTACAAAGCGACTGCGACTTAACCCTACTCTTGGTCTGTAAAGAGCAAATGTTGTATCAATAGGAGCTAAATAAAGCCCATCATCATTTTTTATTTTATAAAATTTACTCTCCCATTCTATTACTTTATGTTTCAATTTGTAATGATCCGGCAAATTATCTATCCTGAGAGATAGGCCTATTTTCCGGGCATATTTATATTTCTTCAGTAGTTTAAACATGTAGTCAATAAAGTCATTTGGACATTCATCTATTGGAATGACATCTGAATCTGTGTAAATATAATAATCGTTACATATTTTTTTTGACAATCCAGATTTCCATAGAGCTTTAAATCCCAGATTCTTTTCCAACATAAATATCTTATATGGACAAGTGTTATAATACTCAAGTAACGGTGGATATGTTGACTTATTATCAATTATATAAATATTCTGATAGCCTCTTTTCTCCAATGCCTTTATCAAATTATCCAAGGAACTTAATCGGTTAAAATTATTTATTATAATAGGAATTTTCTTTCCTTCAATTATAGAAGAAGGAAAAATTAATTCCATACAATAATAATAGCGAGACAAAATAATATTTTTAACTTTTTTAAAATAGTTATTCATTTATACTTGTTTTACAATTTGTTTGTGTGCCTAAAAGCCAATTATTGGTTGCCAGAATTTTTTCATTTTTCTTTTGTACCATGAGTGACATCCAAAAGGGAGTTTATGGCCATTTAATTTGTAGCACAAATTTGGGTACTTATCAAATGAAAATTTTAAAGATTCTTCTACAGATGGATAAGTAAAATTTCTCACTTCTGTAGACCAAAATACATCTTCATTGTAAAAATGTGATCGTTTTTGGCTTAAATAGAAATTAATTCGATCCCTTTCAGAAATTGATGCTTTATAATGACTTTGGACTTTTCTAAGCGACAGACCTCCATTTCCAACTCGATTATACAAAAATTGCCTATTTGGATTTCCTAACTTTTCATCAATAACTCGATGAAAATAAAATAACTGCTTTACTAAAGGCAGATTATACACAGGCTTTTGTAGCCACGGAGCTCCAACATAATCGTATCCTTTAAGACACCAATCCTTAAGCTCATCTCTAAACACATAAGCATCCAGTTGATATATCAGTATGTAGCAACAGTCTAAAAATCGTTCATAAAAACAAGTTGAAAGCATAAGCCGATTATAACCTGATATTCCGTTAAAAAAAGAATCATCAAAAGATTCAAAGGTTAACCTAGGGTATTTAAAACTTAATGATGACAAATCTAAGTTTTCGGGTTTAATAACGACTAATGGATGACTTACAAATATCTTGTAAGCTTGATTAAGCGCTCTCTCTTCCAAATAAGAGAGTTGATTTTTATAAATAGGTATGACAATCTTCACATTCATTTTACAAATTATTTTCGTCCAAAATCAGCTGGGATTTCTCCCCATTCCGACGTTTCCCATTTAAGGATGGTCGTAGAGTATTCATTTTCATGAAGCCATTTCTCCGCTCTTTCAATCAGATTAAAGATAACTTCATTTCGAGGTTCTCTTTCCAATAATGTTTTACATTTCTTTTTTTGGACCCACATAATGGCATTTCTGCTGTCTGAATAAATAGGAAGAGGGCTATTCTTTTGTTTCAAAAAAGCAAGACCGTGAACCAGAGCCAGGAACTCTCCAATATTGTTTGTTCCCTGTTCATAAGGGCCGATACGAAATAGCTCTTGCTTGGTTGCCGTATATACACCTCTGTACTCCATCAAGCCGGGATTGCCACTGCACGCGGCATCTACTGCAATGCTGTCAAGTATGGGTCTGCCACCATTTAAAACAGGAAGTTTCTGCATTGTTCGTGTGGCAGAAGCCGGTTTTATGAATTCCTTGAAATCTTTTTCAAAGGCAGCATAAGCCTCTTCTCTCGTTTCGAAAGATTTGTATTTAGCGCCATCCTGACCTTCAACCTGCATCTTACAGGCATTCCAGCTATCATATACTCCGGGATTCAATCCTTTCCAAACCACGTAGAACTTATTTTTTGCCATATACATCATTTATCTGTGCAAAGATAGATTATATTTTGTGCTGAGATAAATCAAATATAGCTTTTACCTTTTTTTGTATGAATAATAAATATTACAACCTAACAAATCATTTAATTATTACATTGTTACTTTTAGACAAATCGAAAAATATAATCATTTAGCTCACAAAGACCTACATTATAGTATCCTTAGGTTATTTACTTTTGAAATGAAATACAGATTTGATAACGAAAATCTGATAAATATTCACTTAGATTATCTAGATTTTACGTAATTATTTAATCACCACTACTATTTAATTGAATATTGTTGACATATTAAATTATAATCAATCTAGCAATTTTAATATATTTAATTTAGCATAACATTAGTAATTAGATTAAACAAATAATTAAGTAACACTTAGGTACAAATTATTAAAAGAATAATACCCGATAGATTACTTACTCTTTATTAATAAAAAATAGATGATTGAAATCAATCTTCAACCACCTATTAATTTTGAACACGCCTCTAAATTAGGTCAATTCATTAATATAATATTTCTTAAAAATAAATATCAAAACTCAACATAGTGATCCCAAACAGTATTACAAGGAAAGCCTAAAACCTCCTGTCTTATTCTTCCTCCAAAATCTAACTCCCAGTATTTTGTGGGTTCATGAGGAGCCATCCATTTTGACAATAAAAATATTTGATCTCCAAGTACATTATTTAATGTTTTATTAACGCCTATATTGTATACCATTCCTCCTCCGTCAATTTTTGCTGTTCCACTAACATCAATCTCAACATTATGATATTCCGACCCTGTCACTTTCCATTCAGCACTTTTTCTCCAATGTAGTTTAACACCTAGATATAACTCGACCACCATAACAAAAGGCGTTGCAAATTTATGACTATATACTTCATGAACATATCGATATTGATGTCCAGCCTTATAAGTACATGGAATTATATATTTATAGCTAGCTCCTTGACTATTGTAACCACAAGTGCCTTTTGTTATAATATTCGTACTTTCTCGTTCTTCTGGCACGTTTAATTCAGAAGTTCCAAATATTGGTAGAGATCCAACTTTATTTTTTCTTTCTTTTAAGTCTTGCTTGTTATCCGTTGACAAAAGATATAATTTCCCATCATTATACCAAATAATAGAATCATTGATTTGAAATTCCAATTTATCATTAAAAATCGCTTGGAACGATTTTGGTCTATCCAAGATTGTAGAATCAATAGGCTCAATACAATCAAATATTGAAGCTATATTTTTTTTATCGACCCAATCCCTTAATTCTCCATCATTCATTGATATCAAGTTGTAATAGGTTTCTATGAAATCTTTAGAAGATTTAAAAACAATTCTTGTATCAACAGAATTATTTTTTATTTTATCATCCATTTCATTTTGACATGAGAACATAAAACCTACAATCCATAAAAACATTAAAATCCGACTCAATTCTCTCATAACAAATTAATAATTTAAAGTTAATAATTAGATAACTGCAAATAAAACAAAT
>WARQ01000683.1_pt1 | contig 52608 bp, 42 predicted proteins | sample 4769161 | NCBI WGS metagenome assembly WARQ01 (sample SAMN08893024, study PRJNA449175) | gut metagenome | isolation source: rumen sample fed with dry roughage | host: buffalo | place: India: Nagpur | collected 2016 | reverse complement strand
GACGTGGACAACTGGTACGAGGTGACCGATGCCGTGCGTCCGTTCAATATCAAGGTCGTACTGGGAGGCCATTACCATAGCAACCGACAGCTGTTTTACGACGGGATACCGGGACTGCTGAACCGTTCCACCCTGCGGGCGAAAGCGGACGTAGGAGGCTATTCCATCTACCAGGTTACCAACGATTCCATCGTTGTATCTGAACAGACCATCGGCGGCGAACCCAAACGATGGGCGGGTGTGTCTTTGACCAACACCTATTACACAGCCGACAACTCCACCTATAAACGTCCCGATTTTTCCGTAAATAAAAGCTACCCCCAAGTAAAAATGGGTTGGTCGGCCGCCACCGGAAAAGGCATCTACTCATCCCCCGTGGTATACAACAACTCCGTGTATGTGGGCGACGATTTGGGCGAACTCTCGTGCTACACTCTGAAGGATGGCAAGCTGAAATGGACATTCAAGAGTAACGCACGCATCGTAGGCACCCCCGATGCCGGCAACGGAGTGGTGGTATTCGGCTCTGCCGATGCATCCATCTACGGAGTGGACGCCAAAAGCGGCCAATTACGCTGGAAGATGGAAACGCCCAAGGCTGTGCTTGGGGCGGTGACAATACAGAAAGGAATAGCCTATGTAGGCGGAAGCAGCGGATCCTTCTATGCGATAGACGTAAAAACCGGTCGGCTTCAGTGGGAATTCACCGGCGTTAAAGGATACATCGAGACCAAACCGCTGGTGTATGGCGACAAAGTGATATTCGGAGCGTGGGATAACAACCTGTATGCCCTGGAAAAGGCAACCGGCCGTAAACTCTGGTCGTGGGATGCCGGCCTTACCCGCATGCATTTCTCACCCGCCGCCGTATGGCCCGTGGCAGCGGCAGGCAATGTGTATGTAACCGCCCCCGACCGGGTGATGAGTGCCATCGACCTGCAGAGCGGACAGACCGTCTGGCGTACCAAGCAGTCGGTCGTAAGAGAAACCATCGGTCTGTCGGCCGACTCGAAACAGCTCTACAGCAAAACCATGCAAGACAGTCTGGTGTGCTACGCAACCGGACCGGAGGTAAAGCAACTGTGGGCCTGCAACGTAGGTTTCGGATACGAACATGCCCCCTCCATGCCTGTGGAAAAAGAGGGCGTTGTTTTTGGCAGTACACGAAGCGGACTCCTGTTTGCCGTAGAGGCAAAATCGGGCCGTCTGCTCTGGAAATATAAAGTAGGCAACTCCCTTATCAGTACCGTGGTACCCTTAAGCAAGAACCGTTGCCTGTTTACAAGCTCCGACGGAACCGTAGGACTGCTGGAAGCCGGTACCAAATAACCATCAACGAACCAGGAGATATGAAGAAGTACTTCATTGGATTAGGATTGGTTGTGCTTGCATTACAATTGCAGGCACAACCTTTGCAGCGCACCCGTCCCGACAAAGTAGGGATGGACCCTGCTAAATTTATCTATGCCGACCAGGTGATACACCAGGCCATCGATAAACACGAAATCCCGGGAGCCGTGCTGGCGGTGGTCCGGCATGGCAAGATGGCCTACATCAAAGCCTACGGAAACCGGCAGGTCTACCCCGATACGCTTCAGATGGAAGAAAGTACCGTATTCGACCTCGCATCTGTAAGTAAATCGGTCTCCACCGCCATCAGCACCCTGGTGCTCATCGAGCAGGGCAAGATCCGCCTGCAAGACAACGTAAGTCTGTATATCCCGGGCTTCAAACCCTGGACCGATGCCAAAGGCAACACCGTAAACATCAAAGTGGTGGACCTGCTCACCCATACATCGGGACTGCCACCCTATGCCAGTGTAACCGAATTGAAAGCAACCTACGGAGCACCCAACCCGGCCGGACTTATCGAATACATAGCCGGCTGCCGACGAGACTTTGCTCCCAAAACAGCCTTTCAATACAGCTGTCTCAATTACATAACGCTGCAACGGATCATCGAAACCGCTTCGGGAACCAATCTGCGAGCCTTTGCCAAAAAGCACATCTTCGACGTCCTTGAGATGAACAGCACCGACTACCTCCCCACCGGACAATTACGCGACCGCTGCGCAGCCACAGAGAAGCAACCGGACGGATCCGTATTGAAAGGCGACGTACACGACCCGCTGGCACGCATCATGAACGGAGGCATATCCGGCAATGCCGGCGTATTCTCCACTGCCGACGACCTTGCTATCCTGGCGGCTGCATTGCTTAACGGCGGCGAGTACCACAAGAAGCGCATCCTGGGACCCCAGACCGTCCGCGCCATGCGCACCGTACCCCGCGAAGTAAGCTCCCTGGGCCGCACCCTGGGTTGGGACATCTTCTCACCCTATGCCTCCAATACCGGCGATCTGTTCAGCTCCTATACCTACGGCCACACCGGCTATACAGGCACCTCCTTTATAATAGACCCCTACACCGATACGGCCGTGATCCTGCTAACCAACGCAGTCCACCCCGCCGACAAAGGCAGCGTAGTACGCCTCCGCTCGTTGATAGCCAACATTGTAGCCGGCTCTATTGTGAAATAAAGCAATAAAGAATAAGCAGTAGCGCCCCTTACTCACCGTATATATAACGGAAGTAAGGGGTGCTTTCGTTGTTAAACAGTAAGTATCTCCACGATACCATCTTGTTAATGTCTTCTTGTGTTTTAAATGCCTTTTTATAAATTCAATCGTTATTAGGGTTTGACCCAAAAATGGTAAACATGTTTTAGGGTTAACTTTAAACTGAGTCAATGCATTTTAGGATAAACTTTAAATGAGTTAACCTTTTTCAGTAAGTTACACTATTCTTTTCTTGTAATACATCTATTTTTTTAATACGAAGAACTAATCGTTTGACCTAGGTCAAACGATATTTGAACCATGGTTCAACGAAATGTTGACCTAGGTCCAATAATAAGTAGACCATGGTCAAACGATTAGATACTCGTATTGAAAGTAATAGCTCTCCATATATTTAATGATTAAACGTAGCAAGGGAAATTCTGATAACTTATGCTTATTCACCTGATATTAGCATATGATTCACATTTGTTATGTGAATTTTTGTTTTATTCTTTATCTTTGTTGCGATAACGGCGCTCTGTTTGTTGTATTCAGAGTTTGGTATTGAAGCTAGTGGTTGGTGTGCGGCTATTATTTTTCTAATGACTGTCTGTTATTAAGATAAAATTCAATGAATTTGATTATTAAGCAATTACAGGATGGAAATGAAAAGGTGTTCGAGCAGATTGTGCGCGAATACTGGCCTCGTATGTTTAAATTTGCCCTGATTTATACGCAAAATAATGAGACATCGCAGGAGCTGGTTCAGGATACTTTCCTGGTATTATGGAACAACCGTTCAATCTTAAAAGATAACACAAATCTGATTACTTACCTGATGGTGGTGCTGCGAAACAAGTGTCTTAATTTGCTGGAGCAGACCCGCATCCGTCAGTTATATATTGAAGAGATAGACGATGAGACAATTTATCAGCGAGCCAATCTGTATGTGTTGCAAGACGAGGCTTCGCAGATTGTAGAATCGGAAGATCTTCATAAAGCCATCGAAAGGGCCTTAAGTAAATTGCCGGAGAAAACACGGGAGATTTTTATGCTGAGCCGCTACGACGGTTTAAAGAATCAACAAATCGCTGAAACAAAAAACATATCCCAGAAAACAGTAGAGTATCACATTTCCAAGGCTTTACAGATTCTAAAAGAGGAACTTCCCCAGGAATACTGGATTTGGATTTTTCTTATTCGATTTATTATTTAAAAAAAAGTGAATTTTTTTAATTTTTTCACTAGGGTAAAATCAATAAAAACTGTTCTTCTGTATAGAGAAAAAGAATGTATAGATGGAAGAAAAGTTACTTATTCGGTTTTTAGAACGGAAATGTGAAGTTGAAGAGGCCAGATTGGTTTTGCAATGGATTGAGCAGTCCGAAGAAAACAAGGCTGCGTTTGTTCGTTTACAATCTCTTTGGACCGCTATCGAAATGGATAAAGCGACAGTGCTTAATGAAGCTTGCGTCCGATCCATCATGCATCAGGTTAGAGCCTCACGTATCCGCCGGAATTGGTATTGGTCGATCGCAACGATCGCATCGAGTGCAGCTGCTATTCTGCTGTTTGTTTTTGTTTATCCCTATTTTAATCGCACTCCCGAATACGATTACGAAGCTCTGTTAAAAAATATTCCTTCCGGAAAAGAGATTACGTTGATGCAAGGTTCAGACACGAAACTGAAACTAGCCGACGAAACAGCCGATGTGGATTATCAGAAAAAAGCAGCGATCATTGTTAATGATACGCTTCAAATTGAAAAGGATACAGATTCCAAAGTGCTCAATACGCTTCATATTCCATATGGTAAACGATCCAAACTTATTTTAGCCGATGGTACCCTGGTCTTTTTAAATGCAGGTTCAACATTAATTTACCCTTCCGAATTTAGCGGATCTGTTCGTGAAGTCTACCTGGACGGCGAAGCTTATTTTGATGTCCGTAAGTCTAAAGACATCAAATTTCAGGTTAAAACGGCTTATAAAACCATCGAGGTTTTAGGTACACAATTTAATGTGTCCGTGGATAAAGAATCCAAAAAGTTCGAGACAGTGCTTGTTAATGGACGTATTGCATTAAATGGCAATGAAAGACAAATTGAAATTGAGCCCAACCAATACTATGTATATTCTGAAAGTACCCGAACTGAACAGATAAGGAAAGTAGATGTTGCTGACTATATTTCATGGAAAGATGGACGCCTACGCTTCAAAGAAGAGAGAATGGAGTCTGTATTAAGAAAATTAGAGAAAATATACAATATCAATGTTAATCTAAAAAACCCGAAATATCTCACATATCAGGTAACAGGAAACTTAAATCTTAAAAATACTCCGGAGGAGACTTTGGATGTATTAATGTCAATTCTTGTTCCCAACAATCATTTGAATCGATCAAATATGTATCAGTTAACTGTTAATAAATAATTCTAAATCCAGTATTAATTTAATCTTTTTATTATGTCTAACAACCTGAATCTATTTTTTAATAGAATGAAAAGCCATTGGACTTTTTCTCGGACCTTCCTGGATCTGAGTAGATGGAGATGGAGGAGATGCGTTGCTATCGGCCTTCTGTCATTAAGTGTTTTATCAATAAGTGCCAATGTGTTGAAGTCGCAAGTAACCCTGTCTATAACAAATGCGACGCTTTACGAAGCTTTCGAACAATTGAGAAAGCAATATGGGGTGAGTATTATTTATTCAAATAATGTTTTGAATGACAAAGAAAGAGTAACAGCTCATACAGATAAAATCACGCTTGAGGAAGCGCTGAATCTGTTGCTCGCAGGTAAAGAGTGTGCCTATAAGATTACTGAAAACCAGGTGGTACTTCTCCCTGCAGAAAAAAAATCTCCTATTGTGGCTGTAGAACAGCAAAATAGTAAAATTACCGGTCAGGTAAGAGATAACCTGGGAGATCCCTTAGTAGGGGTAAACGTAATGGTTAAAGGAGCTCAATCCGGAACTATCACAGACCTGGACGGTAAATTTACCGTAGAAGTTCCTTATGCCAATGCTACTTTGATTTTTTCTTACGTAGGTTTCCAGCCTAAAGAGGTGAAACTGGAAGGAAAGAAAGTGATCAATGTGGTGCTGGTTGAAGATAGCAAAGCGCTGGAAGAGGTAGTTGTAGTGGGTTATACCACCCAGAAAAAAGCTACCATCACTGGTTCAATTTCAACCATTACTACCAAAGATTTGAAGCAAAGCCCAACGGCTAACTTGAATAATGCCTTGGCGGGTCGTATGCCGGGTTTGATGGTGAACCAGTTTAGCGGAGGTGAACCGGGTGTGGATAGAGCGGATATTAAGATTCGCGGTTTCGGTACGTATGGTGATAAATCGCCCATCGTGATCGTTGACGGGGTAGAACGTGACATGAGTTACCTGTCTGCCGAAGAAATTGAAACCTTTACCATCCTAAAAGATGCTTCGGCTACTGCACCTTATGGTATCCGTGGTGCTAACGGTGTAATAATTATCAGTACCAAAAGAGGTAAAGCACAGGAGCGTGCTACCGTAAACTTCAAAGCTTCTTTAGGTACAAACAGTCCGGTTAAATTCCCTGAATATTTGGGTTCGGCCGACTATGCTACGTTGTATAACGAAGCTATCAGAAATGATAATCCGGGTATTGACCCATCTAAACTGAATTTATTTACCGATGAAGCCATTGCTAATTTCAGAAAGGCTAAAGGGGATAACTCGGATGGTCTGGGATATAACTGGGATTACTTCGATTATGCATTTAAACCTGGTACTCAGGAGGATTACAGTTTGTCAATCCGTGGTGGTTCTGAAAGAGCACGCTATTTTGTAATGGCCAATTATTTCAATCAATCCGGTAACTACAAACATACGGATCTTGCCATGTATAGCACACAGGCTGTATTTAAGAGATATAACTTCAGAGCGAATGTGGACGTAGATATTACCAAGAATTTCTATGCGAAGATTGACCTTGCCGCTCGTATTACAGACAGAAATGCTCCCGGAACAACAGCTAGCCGAGTAGTGGAAATCTGTAATACCCAGCCTTCTTTCTTACCTATTATTGTAGAAAATAACGATAATCCTCTGAATGAAGTTTATTTAGCAAATAATAATGGTACCATGTTATATGGTGACCAGCAGCATAGATGGAACCTTTTGGGTGAATTATCAAGAACAGGGTATCTGAATGAAAAGAAAACATTCCTGAATGGATCGTTTGCTATGGGGCATAAGCTTGACTTTATTACAAAAGGTTTGAAGGTAGAAGGAGTATTCTCATACGATGCGGAAGAGGGTAGATGGATCAACCGTGTGGTTGGTACCTATTCTGAAGGTTACAAAGAGTTTCCGGGATATGCTACCTTTATGCCTGTTGATGGGATGGACATCTACATGACTCCAGGTCATTACCAGGGTGAATATAAAACTGGAAATAAATACCAGATAGACCAGACGATCAAGAATGATTTTTCGCAAAATGCATCTCAAAGCAGAACCTATTATCAGCTTAAATTAGATTATATGCGTTCATTCGGTAAACATGACGTAAGTGCTTTGGCATTATTCAACCGGTCGATCCGGACTTACAACAATGATGTGGAGTATCGTTACCAGGGTTTAACCGGTAGAGCAACCTACGCATATAATAATAAGTACCTTGCCGAATTTAATATTGGTTATAACGGTTCTGAGAACTTTGCTCCGGGTAATAGATATGGTATATTTCCTGCTGGTTCTGTTGGTTGGGTAATTTCTCGTGAAGGATTTATGAAAGGTACTAACAAGTGGTTGGATAATCTGAAAATCAGAGGTTCTTACGGTTTGGTTGGTAGCGATAAAATCTCTCAACGATTCACATACCTCCAATTTTTTGAAGGTAGTGGTGGATATCGATTTGGAGACAATGGTTTTGATAGAGATGCTGCAGGTGGTGTGCAGGAGGGAGCTCTTGCAAATCCAAGTTTGACTTGGGAAAAATCAAGAAAAATGAATATTGGACTTGATGCTGCATTCTTGAATGAAAGACTGACATTCTCGATCGACTACTTTAATGAACATCGGTACGATATTATTACAAGCTTGTCTGGTGGAGATAAGTTAGGTTTCCCCGATATAGTAGGTAAAGATGCACCATATATCAATTCAGGTATCGTTGATAACCACGGTATCGACTTCGAAATTGGCTGGAACGGTAAAATTGGTAAAGACTTCCGTTATTATCTGAAACCGAACTTTACATTTGCAAGAAACAAGATTATCTTCATGAATGAAATTTATCGTGAAAATTCATATCGTGCAGCAACCGGTAAGCGTGTGGATGAGCATTTTGTCTATGTTGTGGATCATTTTGTTAAGGATCAGGCAGAGGCGGATCAATTGAATGCCATGAACAACGGTTCTGGCTTCCAACAGTGGGGAACGCTGATTCCCGGGGATGTTGTGTATAAGGACTTGAATAAGGATGGCAAGATTGATGATTTGGGAGATAAAACATCGATGGGTAATCCTCGTACCCCCGAAATTATGTTTGGTCTTCCTGTTGGATTCCAGTACAAAGGTCTTGATATGAGCTTCTTGTTCCAGGGAGCTACCAACGCAAGTGTATTATTGAACGGACCGGCTGTTTACGACTTCCCGTTGTTTGACAGCGATAAATATGGTAAAGTTAAAAAGATGCACTTAAACAGATGGACTCCGGAAACGGCAGAAACAGCGACCTATCCTGCATTACATTATACAAATAATGATAATAATAAAAATAGTGCAAGCAGCTTGTTCTTGTACGATGCCTCTTATGTCCGTTTGAAAAACGTAGAAATTGGATATACCTTACCAAAAAATACCATTCGTTTTGCTGGTTTGCAGAATGTACGTATTTACGTACAGGGACTCAATTTGGTTACATTCGATAGCTTGGATGACGTAGATGTTGATCCCGAAACAGGGGATGGTAACGGTAGTTGGTATCCAATCCAGCGAGTATTTAACTTTGGAATAGATATTACTTATTAATCTATAAATCAATATGAAATATAGTATGAAAAATATTAGTTTTTTACTTGGGTTCATCATCTGTCTGGTGATGAATTCATGCAGCGATGACTTTTTGGATAAAAAGCCTGATGATAAAATGGATGAGCAACAGGTTTTTGAACGTTATAATAAGGTAGATGGATTGGTCACTAAAGTATACGACAGAGCGAAGGCTGCAAACCGTCCGCTGGTATTCTTTAATCACTTCTCAACAGCTCCCGTAACGGATGAATGTGAAGGTTCAACGGCAGAAAAAAGTTTGACAAATGTATTTAATGCCGGGGGTTGGTCGTCTATGGGGATGCCCGACAGAAGTAGCTGTGGACAGTATTGGTGGGATTTATACGATAACATCCGTAAGGCAAACGTTATTCTGGAAGGTGTGAGAAAGTACAATACCCCTGATAATGTTCTAAATCCAGGTGAATTAGAAAAACGTATTGGCGAAGTTTATTTCTTTAGAGCCTACTTCCACTACTTATTGATCAGAATGTATGGCGAAGTTCCTTACATCAATCGGACTATAGATCCGCAAGAAAACATGGACTTTAAAAAGGAATCTTATCATGCTGTGGTTGAGAAAATTTGTGCAGATGCGGATTCAGCTTATAGCCGGGTTCCCGACAGATGGTTAAGTACAGATTTTGGTCGCGTGGAAAAAGGTGCTTGTCTTGGATTGAAGGCAATGGTGCGTTGGATGGCTGCTACCCCAATGTGGAACGGTGGTACTATGCCGGATGATACCCGCCAGTTTAAAGCCGAATATACCTATGATAAGAAACGATGGGAGGCTGCAAAGGTGGCTTCTAAAGCTCTCCTTGATTTTAAAGTGGATGGAGCAGCCCGTTATACACTCTATACAGGGGATGCTGATAACGAAACATTTAAAAATGACCGGGGTAAAGATGAAAATGGATCGAAGGTCTACAAACGCCTTTGGAACATGTACTACGACATGAATTCAATTATGAATGAATGGGTATGGTTTGCTACACGCGACAAGAGTGAAGGTTGGCAGGGTGACTGTTATCCTCCTACATCACAAGGTTCTTCTCGTCAGATGCCTGTTCAGGAACAAGTGGACGAATATGAATATGTTGGTCCGGACGGTTATGGATATCCTGTATATGCAGATAGAGCTAAAGCCGATGGATACGATGATGGTAATCCGTATGCAAGTGTAAAACGTGACCCGAGATTCCATCGTGATATTATGTATCATGGAGCGATTTTCAAGAATTCAACTATTAATACAGCCGAAGGAAATAACCGTATCGGTGGTAGTAATGCTACAACAACAGGTTATTATCTGCGTAAGTTCTTTAAGGAAGGTTGGAACCGTGATCAGGGATTTATTATCAACGGTCCTGCTATCTGGAGATTGCCTGAGTTCATCTATATCTATGCAGAAGCGGTGAATGAAACAACTGGTCCTACTCAGGAAATATATGATCTTATCAACCAGGTTCGTGCCAGATCATGGATGGCCCCAATGCCTCCAAGTGTTTTGGGTAGCAAGGAGTTAATGAATCAGTATATTCAACGGGAACGTCGTGTTGAGTTGTTTTATGAAAACAACCGTATCTGGACTTCAAGATTGTATCTTGAACCAAGTAGCTCTACCGAACTGGCTAAGGAGACTCAATGGATGGCTCAAGGTGCTAATTATTGGCCTTATCCAAAATGTCAGCGCGCAATTCATGGTATGAGACCTGTTGAAGATGCGAATGGAAAGATTGTGATCAATGGTAAAAAATACAGAATGGAACGCTACAAAATTGAAGATCGCGTATTTGTAGCGCCTCGTCATTATCTTTTCCCTATTATGGATGACGAGATTAAAAGAACGCCCAGTCTGGTGCAGAATCCTGGGTGGTAATTCATATCTAATACCTATTAATGTAAACTAACCTATCGGGGGCGGATCTTTTGACCCGCCCCTTTACTTTGTATGATTTAAATTGAAATAATTGTATGAATCAGGGTTCAATTTTTTGTGCATCGGCATTATTAATATTAAGGCTTATGATACATCATATATAAAAAGAGAGCTAAACAATTAAGCTTAGCTCTCTTTATATGTAGAAATTGAGAATTCTTTTAAATCGGGATATCGGTTTTACGATATTTTGATCGCATCCAGTTTTCCTTCGTTTACCAGGCGGTAGATAAGTTCGCCAAACAGCGTATTCGCCCAGGCAAACCACGAACGGGTAAAGTCGGCCGCATTGTCTTTATGGAATGATTCGTGCATAAAGCCTGTGTTGCCATCTGTATCGCGTAGCATCTGAACACACTTCCTGATCTCTGCCATATCGGTGGATGTGTTGGCGCGCATCACGATGCTCATCGGCCATACATAGTCGAAACCAATGTGCGGACCACCGATTCCTTCGCCTGCTTTTCCTTTAAAGAAATAGGGGTTGGAATCGCTCAGAACCATTTTCCGTGTGTTCTGGTAGATGGGGTCGTTTAATTCCACGCAGCCCAGATAGGGGAGGGCCAGCAAGCTTGGAACATTGGCATCGTCCATAAATACCCGGCTGCCGAAGCCGTCTACTTCAAAGGCATATACTTTACCGAATTCAGGATGCTCGCAGATACCGTATTTCTTTACAGCTGCCTCTACTTCGTTGGCTAAGGCTTCGCATTTTCCGGCAAATGAACCGTTGTTGCGTACCTTCCGCATGATCTCGGCTACTTGTCTTAATGAAGTAACGGCAAACAGGTTGGAAGGAATCAGGAAGCCAAACAGGGAGGCATCGTCTGACGGACGGAAAGAGGATACGATCAATCCAACCGGCTTAACCGGACTTCCGTATCCGAAATTAAGGAGCGTGTCGCCCTGACGGTCGGTTACGCGTGTAAATTTATAGGGACCCAGATTGTCTTTGCGTTGCTGCTCTACAAATGTTTTATAGACGGTTTCCATGGCTTTTTCCCATTCGGCATCGAAAACACTGGTATCGTTTGTATTTTTCCAGTAGTTGTAAGCAAGTCTGATGGGATAACAAAGAGAGTCGATTTCCCATTTGCGTTCGTGCAACTCTTTCTTCATATCGGTCTTATCGCTTTCCCATTCGCTACCGGTGGGACCTTCGTTGAAGCCGTTGGCATACGGGTCGATCAGAATACATTTGGTCTGACGATAGATCACCCCTGCCAGCATCGTTTGCAAAGCCTTATCCTTTTTTGCGAAGGTGATATAAGGGAAAACCTGTGCAGAAGAGTCTCGCAGCCACATGGCGTGAATATCTCCGGTGATAACAAACGTATCGGGTTTGCCGTTTACCATTTTATGTTCGCAGGTTGTATCTAACGTGTTAGGGAAACAGTTTTCAAACATCCATGCCAGTTTCGGATCTTTAATCTGCTTTTTTGTAGCGGCAATGGCCTCTTCGACTGCTTTGGATGTAAAATTACGGGCACCCGGAAGCGGACGTTTGCAAACATAAGGTGTTGTTTCCGGCATACCGGGTACAGCAAAGGAATGTTGGCCTACTAACAAACCGGCTACCGAAAAAGCACCGGCTTTGATGAAATTTCTTCTGGAAGTCATCTTATCTTATTATTAGAATTGAAAAATATGGTTATTCTCTGCAAAGTTATAATTTTACAGATGGAAGTTCGCTCATTTCCGAGAATAGTTCGAGCATACAAGCGTTATCCAGCAACCATTTATATTTTTTAGTTTTTTGTCCGGACCAGTCGTGACCGAGTAATCCGTTCTCGTCGCGGGTATTTGCCCACGCATAACGGGCATTTTCTGCCATGGTGTTTACATAAAGCGCGTTACCGTCTACTTCGTACAAAGCTTTAAGTCCGCGGAACATGATTACGTTAAACCACGGTGAACTTGTGTAGAAAAGGACCTCTTTTCCATCCGAAAGCCGGTGTCTGGATGTAAAATGTTCGAAAGATCCCTTTGCCGTACGTTGCGCATCCTGCAGATAAGTTTCATCTCCGGTTTCTTTGTATAAAAGAACACCTGCCTGAATCATTTGTCCGCTGTTATAGGTATACTTCTGAGTAGCCACTTTGCCGTCCAGAGCGATGTTGTCCCAATATACATAATCGGTTGTATCGCACAGATGTTGCTTGGTCCACGCATAGGTTTTTTTAGCCCAATCCAGGTATTCGGCTTTATTCGTGAGTTTGTAAAGTTTCATGCAAAGCACTGTAGCCGGAGCGTTGGAGCAGGTGTTTTTTGAAACACGCTGTTGCTCACACCAGAAAATACCTCCACCCAGTTCGTCCGACCATCCGCTGTAGATATACTTGTGCAGGGCCTCTGCCTTTTCAAGATAGGCGGGTTCTTTTGTCAGTTCGTAGTAATCGCAGAAATCAATGGCGATCCAATCGTTATCGTCGTAAAAACGGTCGCTTTTACCATTGAACATGGGATACGACTGGTAGCAGAACGGTTCGCGGATGTTATCCCAATATTGTTCCAGTCCGGGTAGAATCTGTTTTTCAAGTATCTCCTTGTACTTCTGATTTCCCGTTGTCTTATAAAGAGAAACACATCCTGACAGCATACCCGAGTAGGGCCATAGAAAAGAGACTTCCTGACCTTTCTTTTGTTCGCTTCCTTCGGCCAGATAAGTAACCTGGTTGTCGGGGTTTACGGGGTAGGTTTCCGACAATAATCCGTGTTTTTCTACATTGTAAAGAGATAGGATGTTGGTAAGCAGCGAATCGGCTACGGAAAGATCGCTGGTTTTGTCGGATGTCTTCCGTGTAGCACACCCTCCTATCAAAAAGGGTAGGCAAAGAAATGCAAGACTAAGTACTTTAACTTTCATAATCACTCTGTTCTAAAGATTTAACACAACTATTTAATTACTGATTTTTCTTTTAAAAGTGCCATTGATTCCATCAGCATACAGCCACTTAGTTGTTCTGTAAGTCCGGTTTGAGCATTGGGTTTTGTTTTCCAATACGGACCAAACAGCACACCGGTTTTGTTCGTACCTTCATTCCACAATGTTTTTGCATTGTGCTCCATAAATCGTACATACCGGTTGCGCGTTCCGTCTTCCAGTCCCGGACAAAGAATGAGCTGTGTAAAATACCTGACAAAGATTCCTTTAAACAGGCCGCCGTCTCCGGAGCCTTCACTTTGTAAAATACGGTCGTTGCTGTTTACATTGCTGTTAAGGGCATAGTCGGCTGCCTTGATGGCATCATTCAAATAGACCTTTTCGCCAGTGATGTTGTATAATTCGAGGGCTGCACCTAAGAAGGTTCCCTGGTTGTAGGTAAACTTCCAGTTGTCTTTTGCACCGTTGTTTTCACGGTTTATACCATCGTACACAAATCCGGTACCAGCTTCAAATAAATGTTCTTTCATCCATGCGTAAATTTTCTTCGACCATTCCAGGTCGCTTGCGCCGTTAAACTGTTTATATAAACGGGCGGCTAAAATACAGGCGGGAGCATTGGCGGGGGTATTCTTGTAATAAAGCTGATCTTTTTTCCAGGCGATTCCTCCATTCATGGTAGAATTCCATCCGGTCTGGATATTGTTCCAGACATCTAAAGCAGCGGTTTTGAATTTTTCATCTTTAGTGGCATTGTAAGCACGTAACATGGCCAGTGCGTTCCACTCCATATCATCGTAGAAATTGTTATAAAAGGTATTGCCGTTTTTAATTTTGACACCTGTAAACCATTGGTCTATCTCGTTTTTATAAACAGCATTCCCCGTTCGCGAATAAGCATCTACCAGCACATCCAGTCCGTGAGCCTGCGGCCAGTAATGAAAGTCTGTATTGCCGCTGTTATTATAGTTGAAATAAGAACCACCCGAATTCCAGAAGCCATTGGCCAGAGACTGACTGCTGCTGTCTGCTGCGGTAGTCCAGTTTACGGCCACATCGTTTGGATCGTCCAAGGGTATATCATTAATTTTTCCACAAGAGGAAAGCAAAAGGATGGATAATGAATAGAATAGAATATTTTTCATGTGTATATACTTTTTAGGATGATAAGTCCGCCCGGAATGGTTCTTCCGGGCGGCTTGTTTACTGTTATTGATCACCTACTTTTTTAATGATGTGAGTATAACTGTTGTCTGCCTGGAAAACAACGCTGACATCACTCAGGCTGTTGTCAATTTCGCCGGCAAACTTGAAGCAGTTATTCCATTGATCACCCGAAACCGGTACCATGTACCAGAATGATTCGGGCGTTGAGTTGTTTGGACGAGAATTATCTCCGTTAACACTTCCGAACCATTCAAATTCAGTACCTTCTTTTACAGTCATACGGAACTTATAACGTTCGTCGCGTCCCCATCCTTCTTGCTTGAATGTAATAGGCTGACTAGCTGCTTTCCAAACACCCTGACCAACATAAGGCAGTTCAAACAGGTATGAGTTTGTAGGAGCGAAGAAGATTTCCATCTTGCTGATTTCGGTATAAACAACCGCTCCGGTAGTGAAGTCCAGATTGATACGGTACACACCTGTTTTGGCCACTGTACTTTCTCCGTTTTCTTTTAATACCTCGCCATCAGCGAAATAGGTCTTGGCAGCTGCATTGGTACCATCGGCAAAATGATATTTCTTTCCGGCAGTAAGCTTGGTGTAAATTTCGAATTCTCCGTTGGCAACAGCCTTGAATTTAATGGCTTTCGACAAATCAGCACCGCCTTCAGAACCTTCACCGGTAACATATACATCGGTAGGAACCTCTGCAAAACCAGCCAGACGTGTAATAGTCATGGTCCGTACCTCTTCGGCTTTTACCTCATTCACCCCTTTGGACGAAAATACGGTCCAGATGATATTACCTGTTTCCGAAGAGTTCAATCCAGCCAGCGCACCGATCTTATTCAATGTTTTGTGAGTAACAGTGGCATAATTGTAAGTACCATTGTTGTCTGATGTAAGTTTGTAGATAGGTTTAGTGAAGTCGCCGCCCTCTACGTCGAATGCTACTTCGTACATCACCAGACCACCGTCTTCTGCTTTGGCCTGTTCCCATTCGAACAAGATATTGGCAGACGCAGAGCTTTCCAGTTTAACAGCCTTGTTATTGTCCGGAGCATACAGCGTTTTTACGGTTGTCACCTTTAGATGTTCCAATGTGTCGTCGTTTACACAAGACATCAATGCAAAAAGAAAAGAGAGAAATATGGTCGATTTAACTACTAATGTTTTCATAATTTTGTCTTTTTGAAAATTAACTGCTTTTGATTTATGCAATTTCATACAAATACTATTTCATTTACGTATCACGATAGGAATCAATAACCCGGATTTTGTCCTAAGTTAGGATTCAAGTCCTTTTGAGACAATGGAACAGCCCATAAGTAATCTCGTTCCGGATTGAATGAACGTTTCTCCAACCGGATGTAGCCGTTGTCGATACTTGCCTCGCCGAAACGTGCACCGTGAGGATAGGTATTCAATACCGTTTCTGCAGTCTTCCAACGGCGGATATCAAAGATACGCAACCCTTCCAATGCCAGTTCCACTCTGCGTTCGCGACGGATAATGGTTTGCATGTTTCCTTCCGTTGGATAATTCAAGGCAGGAGCGTCGGTAAATCCGGCGCGAAGACGAAGCGGACGGATGGTTTTATTCCAAACAGCTTCATCCATCTTTCCAAGCTCATTCATTGCTTCGGCATACATTAACAGTACATCCGCATAACGGATCAAGATGAGATTCAAACCTGATTTCATCCCGATCTCCGACGTAGGATCGTAGTTCTTTTTCAAATAATAGCCGGTTGAGGTTGAGTTCGATCCTGCACCGATATATTCGTCCACTTTACCATAGGTATTGTCGCTGGGGGTAGAACCCGGTTTGATATAGATGGTCTGAACCGTTCCGTCCGGTCTTGTCCACTTGGCACCGTGGTAAACGATGGTTGCATCCAGACGAGGGTCGCGGTTCTTGTAGGGATTGTTTTCATCGTAGTTTGATCCCGATTCATGTATCGCTTTACCATTCAGCATAATATAGTCATCCACCAACTCCTGTGTGGGAGCTTTGGCGTTGATACGGGCTCCGGCAGACAGAGGCGCCATATCGTACATTTCCTCCCAAACTCGCAGAGAGGGAACATATTGATAGTCCAGTATCACTTCGCTGTTGTATTCGTTCTCCGGCTTAAAGATACCAGCGTAGGAGGGGAACAGTGCGTAAGTTCCATTGGCCGTATTACCAATTAATTTTTCGCATGTTGCGGCTACGTTTGCCCAATCGTTCTGATATAAATAAGCCCTGGCCTTAAGAGCGATGGCTGCCCCTTTGGTGATTCGTCCACGATCGGCTTCGGCATAGGCTGTATTTACAGGAAGAATCCCGGTTACCTCGTCCAGTTCGCTGTAGATAAATGCCAGTACGTCTGCCTTCGGACTACGGGCGATGGTTTTAGACTCCGACAAGGAGATGTCTTTATCAAACAAAGGAACATCTCCATACCAGGTGGTAAGCTGCAGATAAAGCCATGCGCGGATGAAACGAGCTTCCGCTTTCATGCGGTTACGCAGGGTTTCATTCATGTTGGGCACTTTATCCACATTTTCAAGAAATACGTTACAGGTTTTAATACCTGCATACGAATTCTTCCATTCGTCGGAAAATCTTGAGTTGGAAGCATCGGCCTGACCGGAAGAGATCATCTTTTCACTGCTGTTGCCTCGGCCTTCGTACATATTGTCCGATAAGGTCTCGTTACTGAAATACCGTCCGCTGCTGCTAAGCTGACTATAGGCGGTATTTAGTACCATGGATGCTTTTTCGGGTGAAGTCCAGTAATTAGCCTCTGTAAATTTATCGGTGGGAGCCAGATCCAGATCCTGACAACCCGATAAGGTAGCCAGACATGCCATTGCAACCACGCTATATTTTAAGAAATTCAGTTTCATATCTGTATCTTTTTAAACGTAAAGGTTAAAACTCTATATCTAAGCCAAAACCTACATAGATAGGTGTAGGATAGTTACGTCCGCTGTTTGCCCCGTTATTACCCATGTTTGATCCAAACTCTGTAGACTCCGGATCGATAAATCCGTTCTTGGCAAGTGTAAGCAGGTTCTGGGCAGTTACATAACCACGTAACTTCTGCATGCCGGCTTTCATCGAAATAGTCTTCGGTAGCGTATAGCCGATCTGGATGTTTTTCAAACGCAGATAAGACGCGTTGAACAGGTATAAATCCGACGATTTTCCATAATTGTTCGTGTTGGAAGCTGTGCCGGGAGCGGCCAGACGCGGCCAACGTGCATCGGGATTAACGGGAGTCCAGTAATCAAGCTGATGTGTAAACATCGTATATGAATAATTGGAGTGGAACGGTTCAACCAACTCGCCGCGGAGGAACATGGAACGTTTACCTACGCCCTGAAGCAAAAGATTGAAATCGAAGTTTTTCCAACTCATATCATAGGTGATACCAAATGTATAACGAGGGAATGCATTTCCTAATACAAAACGATCCTTGTCATCAATAACACCGTTGTTGTCGCGGTCTACATAGCGAACGTCTCCCGGTTGAACCGTAGCACCCACAGGGATGGCTCCGTTCTTAACCTCATCTATATTCTGGAAGTATCCATCGGTTTTATAACCGTAATAGGAGTTAAAGGGTAACCCTACACGGATGATTCGCTGCATCTGATCCGAGCTGCTGATCTGTTCGTTTCCGTCGAATGCCAAAACCTCGTTCCATGAATCAGCCAGATTCAAGCCTACGTTGTGACGGAAATCGCCTTTTTTGAAACGATAGCTAAGGGTGATTTCCCAACCTTGATTCTGCATTTCACCAGCGTTGTACTTAGGAACGGCACCTCCGTATACGGTGGGAACCTCCGGAGTGATTAAGATGTCTGAAGTACGCTTGTTGAAATAGTCGAACGAAGCATATACCGAATTATTGAAGAAGGTTGCATCCACACCCACGTTGAATGTTTTGGAAAGCTCCCATTTCAACTCTTTATTGGCAAAGGTAAAGCCTGTACCGGCAACCGAAACATTATTAAACCCGTATGCATTGTTTGTAATGTTGTACGTAGTCTGATATTGATAATCGTCCACATTCTGGTTACCCAGGATACCGTACGATCCGCGCAACTTCAATTCGCCGAAACGTTCGCGGTAATTTGTCATGAACGCCTCTTCAGACACACGCCATCCTCCCGAAACAGAAGGGAAGAATCCCCAACGGTTGTTCTCTGCAAATTTGGAAGAACCGTCGTAACGGAAACTGAATTCTCCGTAATACTTTCCATTGTAGGAATATCCGGCACGACCGAACACAGAGTAAAGGCTGCGTTGGGTAGTTCTGTTAGGCGTGTTGTAACTAGACGTAATTATTTCGGTTTCCGAAACCGGAATACCTAAATCAGGATCTGTATACTTCTTTTTCAGCTCATTTGCCTTGAAGGTGTACGACTCGTTGGATACTCCCAACAAACCGGTAATCTGATGCATCTTGGCAAAGGTGCGGTTGAAGTCAAGCATAAGCTGCGAATTCAGGAAAAGAACCTTTTCATTGTAATCTTCCGTTTCACGGTTCGAATTTGCATAACCACTTGGAACTGTAGCAGTTTCGCTTGCATAGAAAGGAACTTTCTTACGCATGATGAGACGGTGGTTAGAACGAAGATCTCCACCAAATACACCCCTTAGCTTCAAACCATCGATAATATCAAGGTCGGCATTCACAGATCCGGTAAAATTGTCTTCATCTTTCCAGGTCTTACCACCAGCTTCCAGAATACCCAACGGGTTGAATTCCGATAATACGTCGTTTACCAGATACCGACCGTTGGCATCTTTCATTGAATAGGTATTGTATACCGGAATACGTGAGGCATCCACAATCAGCGTACCGGAAGATGTGGTATGATCTGTACCGTCTGTACGCACGTAAGCCATGGAGGTACTTAACTTAAGTCTCTGATACTCGGTAGACATGTTTGTACGGAAATTATAGCGCTTTACGCCATAATCGGCTCCAACAAAGTTGCTTTCCTGGTCATAATATCCTCCGGAGATCATGTAGGTAGAGTTTTTCGATCCCCCCGAGATATTTAAATTATAATTCTGCTGTAAGGCATTCTTCATTATCTCGTTCAGGAACCATTCTGAGTCGCCATTTTGTTGAAAACCCTGAATCTGAGCCGGTGAATAGATGGGAGCAGAGCCGCCGTTTACCAAAGCCTGGTTGCGTAAGATGGCATTTTCGTATCCTTTAACCGGTTTGAAAAGAATGTGAGGATTCTGTGTTCCAACCATTCCTGTAAATTTGATTACGGGACGCTCGTCTTTTCTACCTTTCTTCGTGGTAATCAAAATAACACCGTTGGCCGACCGCGAACCGTAGATAGCCGCACTACCGGCATCTTTCAATACAGATATATTTTCGATATCGGACGGGTTCAGGTTATTCATGCTTGATTGTTCAACAACCAAACCATCAATCACTACCAGCGGATCATTGTTATTCATGGTGCTGATACCGCGGATGTTGATGTTAACGCTGTTATCGTTGGGGTTGAAGCTCTTCTGCTGAATTACCAGGTTGGCAGAAGCTCCCTGCAATGCCTGGGTAAGGTTTCCAACGGGACGATCTTCAATCACACCCGATGCAATCTGGTCCACCGCACCCACAATACTTTTACGCTGGGCTGTACCGTAGGCAATAACCACTACCTCGTCCAGTTTCTTGGTATCTTCGCGAAGTACGATCTGCAACGAATTTTCTTTCTTTAATACCACATCCTGGGTTAAATATCCAATATAGGATACGCGGATAATTGACTTGTCCGGCACTCCCTGCAAAGAGAAGTTACCGTCTATATCCGTAATGGTACCGATGGAAGTACCGGCAACCATCACATTGGCCCCGATTACAGGCTCTCCGTTTTCGTCGCGGATCAACCCTGTAATGGTACGTCCCGGTTCCTGACTGGCAACAGATACCGGTGCATCATGCTTTGACAGCACAATGTGTTTACCCTCCATTGCATAACTAACGTTTGTGTTGGAGAAAATCTTGTTAAGAATTCCTGCAACAGACTCGTTTGTAACATTAAGAGAGGTTTTTCTCTCCACATTTACATTTTTCTTATTGTAGAGAAACAGGTATTCTGTCTGATTCTCTATCTCATTTAAGATCTCGCTAACCATCACATTTTGTTTGTTTAGCGTAACTTTTGCATTCTGCGAATGGGCGTTTTCGGCCAATCCCGAGCAAACAAAGACGAATAATAGGAATATCGATAGTTTCATAATCCGCACCAGATGGGTTAATTTATGTTTTTTTAAGCCATAGGGATTTCGACAAAGAATATTTATCATAACTTTGTAATGGATTTATTGTTAATACTGAGAATAAATTGGATTGTCTCGTGTTGACACATGCCGGGAGGTACACCACTACTTTCCGGCATTTCTTTTTTTTTGATGTTTTATGTATCGATGTTCTGCATGATATTAAATTAAAATAGTTAACACTCTGTTATTTCAATGTAATTGTATTTGATTCGTCGTTGCGGGTAAAAGTAAAGTTCAGGTCTTTCTGTATTACCTTTAAAGCGTATTCGATTCCGTCGTTATGCCTGAATTTACCGGTGCAACGGTACGACAGTAATCCCGGATCGGCCACTTCGATGTGGATGTCGTAATAGATCGAGAATTTCTCCATAAGTGTTCCTAAAGGCTCGTCGTCAAAGCATAGGAGACCATCTTTCCATCTGAATTCATCCAGATTGGAGATCGTCCCCTTTTTCAGGGAGCCGCTGGTTCCGGTTGCCACTTCGCCTGGCTTTAAGTTTATTTTATAGTGGTCGGACAGAACTTCTACAGAACCATTTATAAGTGATGTTTTAAAATAATCGGCATTTTCGTAAGCATACACATTAAAGGTGGTACCCAATACCTTTACATCATATAGATTTGTTTTAACTATAAAGGGATGTTCCGTATCTTTTTTTACTTCAAAGTAAGCTTCTCCGTTAAGTGTGACTTCCCTGTTTTTACTGCTGAATGCAGCAGGGTAGGTGAAGGTGGTTTTTGAATTAAGCCATACCTTCGTCCCGTCAGCCAGAAGAAGCTGTACCCGCTGACCGGCAGGTACGATGATTGTCTGATTTTGCTGAGAAACAAGATTTGCAGAGCGATCCCAGATTGTCCACGATATACCCAAAAGCAAGGCAATCGATGCCGCCACAGCTATTGCGCGCCAAAGACTGGTCCGGTTGGCACGTTTTTGCACAGGAACTCCCAAATCCTTCGAGTTGGCAGTCAGAGTTACCGCGTCCCAAAGCATTCTTTCCCGGAGGTAATCTTTCCGGTTGCTTTCGGATGCTTCCACCCAGTTCACAACCTGTATTTCCTCTTCCAACGTGCTTTTCCCTTCAAAATACCGATGTAAGGTCTCTTTATCCATTTCTTTTATTCATGATTGAAGACAACAATATGTCTGGTCTCTGCTATAATAACAAGACAGACGTTAAATACCCTAATGAGAATTTATTTTTTTTTAGATGACAAGTAAAACCCAGGATGGTAAATAGTCCTTCAGGTTGGTGCGCAGCACTTTCAAACCTTTGGTTATATGGAATTCCACGCTTTTTATGCTTAATCCCAGTTTTTCGGCTATTTCCCTGTTGGTAAGATTCTCAAACCGGCTCATCATAAACACCTTTTGAGTCTGATGAGGGAAAGTCCGGATCGTGTCATGAATGATTTCCTGAATCTCAGTAGAAAACAGATCGCTGGGATTACAGGCCTCCAACGTTGAAATACGCAGATTCAGCTCTCTGGAAGCATGATCCATGATCCGGTCTTCCACTTCCAGACGTACATGCATGTGCTGAAGATGATTCAGGGCTCTGTTTTTAACAATAGTAAGAATGTACGCCGGAATGTTTGTTCCGGGTTGAAGCGAATCCCGTTTTTCCCAATAGATCAGCATGGCTTCCATGCAGATATCTTCGGCAACCGCCTGGTTCCTTACATACGAATTTGCAAAAAGAATAAAGCGCTCCTGATACTGATTGAAAATCTCCGTAAACGAAGATGCAGCAGCAGGAGCCTGAAGATTGTTTGTCTTTTCTGTTTGCATAGAACCGGAACCGTTGAATGTTCCGGCAAATGTACAAATTCATTTGCGGAACTGCAACGTATTCCGGTTTTGTACATTTATCAGAATCCATTCATCGGGATCAGAACCGTAGGTAACAGTAAAATGGCTCCGAGTAATATCAGGAATAAAATGAACTTCCACGACCAGCGCACCCATTTATCGTAAGGAATACGGCTCACACCCAATACGGCCATTAAAACCCCCGACGTTGGTGTAATCATATTTGTAAATCCATCCCCAAACTGAAAGGCCATGACCGTGGCTTGTTTGGATAACCCGATCAAGTCCGAGAACGGCGCCATGATAGGTATGGTAAGAGCCGCTTTGGCGCTACCCGAAGGTATCACCAGATTGATCAGGTTTTGAATCACATACATCATCTCGACGGTGGCAATCTGTCCCATGCCGCTCATCTTTTCGGCAAGCGAATGAAGTATGGTGTCTATAATCATCCCTTTCTGAAGGATAACGATGATACCTCCGGCCATTCCCACCACCAGTGCCGCACTCATGATATCTTTGCATCCAGCCAGAAATAGCTGCACCAATTCATTCGGACCTTTGTTGTTGGCGATACCGGCCGCCAATCCCATGGCTAAGAAAAGTGTAGCAATCTCCATGATATACCAGCCATATCCCATCACTCCCGTAATTAAAAAGAATATGGTAAAGAAAAGCAGATTCAGTATATACAGGTGAACCGTTTTGCGTAAGGCAAAAACGGAGCTGAATATAAACAATCCCGTGAGCACCGGAATGGCCGGCAGCCCGTTGATGACTGCATTCCCGATCTGCAGTGAAGAGGTGGGGTAGGCTATGGAAAAAAGAATCAGTATGACCGACGTAACGCCAAAGCTGATCCACGCAATGCGGGGTGTGTGATACGTGAACTCCGGACTACCGTTTTCATGCAGGTCGCGCCAATATTGATCTTCTTCGTAAACGAGAGACAATTGAGGGTTCTTCTTTACCCTGTTTGCATAGCGTAATATCCAGGTAAAACCGGCTATGTTGATAATTATCCAGCAAAAGATGCGGTATTCGATGCCCGAAAACAGCGGAATACCCGCCAATCCCTGTGCAATACCAATGGTAAACGGATTGAGGATGGCTCCGGCAAAACCCAAAGCTGCCGCAACAAACACCATGCAAACTCCGGTAATGGAGTCGTATCCCATGGAGATGGACATGGGGACAAGTATAATGGTAAAGGCGATGGTTTCCTCACTCATGCCAAACACTGCACCAAATACGCTGAAAAGAAGCATGATGGAGGTAATTATAAAATTGTCGACGCCAATCCTGCGTAACATCCGGTTGTTTTCCAGTCGCCGCGCTTTCCGCAAAAAACCGACGGTACCAATATCGAACGCTTTGCTATCATTAACAATCCAGAAGGCACCACCTATTATAAGGATAAATATGATGATATCCGCCTTATCAACAAAACCCTCAAAGAATGCCGATAAAACCTGCCAGGTTTGTGGGATACTTTCTACTTGCTGATAAACCATGGTCTTATCGCCGTTTGGGGCAATCTGTTCCACGTATTTACCTCCCGGCACGAACCAGGTGAGAAGAGCACAGAAAATAATAATATAAAAAACAATTGTAAAGGTATGAGGTATTTGTCTTTTCTTCATGCGAATGTAATTTTATTAAAAAGGCAATGCTTCAGGTTATTTCTAAACTCAGGGCAATTGAAAAATCTGTTCCATGCGTTGCCACTTCTCATCCGAGGCAGCACCCGCTTCACTTTGTTGGAATTTGTCTACAAAGGCTTCCCATTCGGCTTGCCTCTCCAGTGTCGCCAATCTGCCGAAAGCACTGTCCCAGTCAAAGTCGGCCGGAGTTTCCACAATCATAAACAGACGGTTTCCCAATAAATAGATTTCCATATTCAGTATGCCCACCTCGCGGATGCCTTTGGGTATTTCCGGCCAGATATGCTCTTTACTGTGCCAATGTCTGTATGTTTTAATCAGTTCCGGATCATTTTTCAGATCCAATGTCTGACAATATCTTTTTACAGCTCCTGTATAAACCGGGGTGATATACCCAAAGTCTTCTGTCCTGTTCATAATCTTTATCTATTATAATGTATACTATTTATATTCTTCTATTTCTTCATCCTTGTGTAATGCGCCTATCTCCGGGATGATGGCTCTTGCTTCGGCATCCCCCAACGAATCTACATCTTTCAACTTGCGCTGTATAGCCCTTGTACGGGTTCCCAACACTTCGTCCAGTTGTCCGTTGGCCGCCTGAATGTTCTTTTGAGCCTTTTCCAACATACCGCCAACTTTTTCGAATTCCTTTTTAACAGCCCCTAAAATAGTCCACACCTCGCCCGAGTGCTTCTGAATAGCCAGCGTGCGGAATCCCATTTGCAGACTATTTAGAATGGCCGCCAGAGTGGTAGGCCCCGTAACCACCACCTTGTATGTACGTTGAAGTTCCTCCAACAAGGAAGAACGCCGTACCACTTCGGCATAAATACCTTCGAAGGGTAGGAACATAATCCCGAAATCGGTGGTAGCCGGAGGAGCGAGGTATTTGTCCGAAATATCTTTTGCCATCTTCCGAATGGTAGTCTCCAATGCCTTCCCGGCAGCATCAATGGCTTGGGTATCCGACGAGTCATAAGCATTAAGCAGTTGTTCGTAGACATCCTTCGGGAATTTGGCATCAATGGGCAGGTAAACGAAGTCCCTCGTATCATCTTTCCCCGGAAGCTTGACAGCAAACTCCACCACGTCCGACGAACCCTTCACCGTGCGCACATTGGCGTCATATTGTTCGGGAGCAAGCAACTGCTCAAGCAACATACTTAACTGTATTTCGCCAATGTTACCCCGTGTCTTAACATTACTGAGCACCCTTTTCAATCCACCTACATCCTGGGCCAGCGTCTGCATCTCGCCCAATCCTTTCTGTACACTCTCCAATTGTTCGGAAACCATACGAAAGGACTGTCCGATACGTTCATTCAATGTTTTCTGTAGCTTTTCGTCTACAGTCACACGTATTTCTTCCAACCGCTTTTCTGTATTTGTAATCATTCGCTGTTGCTGTTCGTCCAGCTGAGCAAATTTTTCACGCTGCAACTGATTAAAAGATTGTATCCCCTGTTCGAACGCTTTACGGAATATTTCCATATTAACCGATAGCTCTTCGCGTAGGTCTTTGCTTACGGCCCGGCTTTCTTCCCTGTTCAACTTGAAATCTTCTCTGAAATTGCGCTCAATCCGTTCGAACAATCGTTGCATTTCAGTTATAATTCTTTCATATTCAACTTTCTGGTTCTCTTTTCGGGTGCGGTAAATAAGCACAATCAAGATAAGGAGGAGTAGTGTAATCAGTACAATATCTATCATCTTTTTAATTTTTTTACAAATATAGGGATTATGAAATGGGTAAAACCAATTAAAAAATGTTAAATATGGCAACTTTGGGTGTTATTTCTTGTTTAATCCATAAAAAGTAGCTTATATTTGTAAGCCGCTTTTAAATAAGTATAATTAATAAATATTTATAAGAATGGCAAGCGTAAATTTTAAAGGTATTGAGGTACACACAAACGGCTCACTGCCGGAAGTAGGAACAGTAGCTCCAGATTTTAAAGGTGTAAAAACTGATTTGTCTGAGTTGTCACTGAATGATTTAAAAGGGAAAAAAGTTGTATTAAATGTTTTTCCAAGTCTGGATACTTCGGTTTGTGCCGCTTCTGTAAGAAGATTTAATAAAGAAGTAGCTTCTTTGAGCAATACGGTGGTATTGGCAGTATCGAAAGATTTACCTTTTGCGCATGGACGTTTCTGTACTACGGAAGGTATTGAAAATGTAGTTGCACTTTCAGCGTTTCGTTGTTCATGCTTTGAAGATAAGTACGGGATGCTTCTGATTGATGGCCCTCTAAAAGGTTTACTTGCAAGAGGAGTTATAGTAATTGACGAAGCAGGCAAAGTTGTTTACGAGGAATTAGTTCCGGAAATTACAACAGAGCCAAATTATGAAGCTGCATTAGCTTCATTACATTAATTAGATTATTGTTTTTCATTGGTTAAAGTTAAGGGTTAGTGTTGAGAGTCGCCGGATGTGAGATCTCGCGGCTCTCTTTTTTTTCAGTCGCTCAACACCCCCTCCCTCTTATTCAGGATCAGTCAGAATTTTATACTTAATAATATGTCAGTGAAGGAATATGCTTTCCCTCACAAGTACGTATTTTTTGTTTTTAATCAAACTTTAATTTTATAAATATAGAAAGATGGGATCAAGGTTACAGAAATTCACTTTTCTGTGCATACTCCGAATTATCGGCATAGATATACAATACACTTCCGCCTTTAATGGTATCGATGATTTTGGCGCTGACTGCCTCGGGTAGTGCCGGGCAGCCCTGACTGCGGCCTAACCGTCCTGTACTGGCGATTACCGAAGGATTCGAATAGGCGGCTCCGTGGATCACAATGGCACGTTCTTTAGCCCGGTCGTTGAACCCTTTTTCCAGTCCATCGAGTACAAGGGAGTAACCGTTTTTTCCGTTATAGGTATTTTCTGTTACATAAAATCCAAGGGAGCTTTGATACGATCCCGTCTTATTAGAGAAGGAAGTGGCATAATTGGTGCCGCTGTTTCTGCCGTGCGAAACAACAGATGAATACAATATACAACGCCTATCCATATCCAAAACAAAAAGACGTTCTTCCGAGGACGGTTTGGTGAAGTCGATCAATGTCATGATATTTTTCCGGTGCGCAATCTTTTCGTAACCGGAAAGCGCCTGCTCAAAGGCCGGAAAACTCACCCGGTCGGACAACTGCATATCCAGATACAACTGCATGCTGCCAGACAATCTGTTGTTGTCGGCGGCTTCTATCCAGGAAGTCGTTGAGGAAAAATGAACTGGAGTCAGTAATAACAATAAAAACAATACAAATCTATACATAAAGAAAAATTACGAGTGCAAATATATACTATTATTCTGAGCTACAATCTATTCGAGTACAAAAACTACTGTTTTTTCTGCCGGAGCCCATTCGTATATAAATTTAGCGTGTGAAGTGGCATTACGTACACACATGTGCGAACGAGGCGTTGTGCCCAGACTAGCACTATACTCAATCGTGGTGGTGCGAGGTACATTTACAGGTACGCCATGCAGGTAGGCACCGTTGGTAAAACGGCTTGCCCAGGGAGCGAAGCCTCCTGTTTCGGTAGTCCCATCTTTATGATATATCATTTTCTGCTTCTTCTCCTGGAGGAGGAAAATCCCTAGTGGCGTTTCCTGCGCGTATGGAGGACGGTGCAGACCGGTGGTGATGGGATTCATGCTTCGTACCAGCCACTTGGAACCGACCTTTTCCAGCGTGGCGATATTCTGATTGTGCCGATCTACAAAAACGGCATGGTTGAAAGTGATGGTGTCTCCAATTACTTTGACGTATTTTAGGGGGACAAGCCACTCTTCGTCTGACGACAAAAGGCATACCCGGGCTAATCCGCCTTCTTCTCCGAGATATCTGACTGGCGAGCCATCGCGCCCATAGCGTTCTCCGGTTACCGTATCAGCGGGATGAAACAGGGGGACGGATTGGAAACGCTCTACTCCATGCATGTCTGCCACACGCTTGTAGACGTTGCGTTTGAATTCTTTGACCAGCGGAGCTACCCCATTCATATTCTTATAGTTTTGAAGGATAGCCCAATTATTATGTTGCTGCTGAACCGAGTCCAGAAGATGTAGCAGATCGCGTATCTTATCCCATTGGAAACTCCGGATCGTATCTTTGTAAGGGTATTCATCGGCCAATGTATACTCGTTGTAAAGCAGATCCTTTTCGATGACAATAATAATAGGCGCCTGTGAGGCGATGGTTGTGGTGTCGGGTACATTGCTTTCTTCCAAAACAGATGTATCTTCCTTTTGAGAGCAAAAGGTGAAAATAAATATGAACATCAGTAACGGTGAAAGAAGGAATACTCGATTCATCATATATCAATGGTTCGTTAAATAATTGTTTTGCTGAAAAGAAACAATATATACTCATTTATCTTATTTCCACGAGCAAAAAGCTATTATATGAGCTCTTACAAAGTTAATCGAATTTTTGTAATTTCCATACCACCGAAGCAGCACTTAAAATGAGCATGTTTTCGGATACTAGCGAGCATGCTGTTCGGATTCTTTATTTTTAATAACGTCCCAATCTTAATGGAATTATTAAAAAGCAGAGTCCCATGATTCTGTCTGATATCACAGAATATATGATATCGTTTGATTATTAGATCTAATTTATTATTCTCAATGGATCAATTTGACTTGTATTTATTTTGGATCAGCTAGAATCTCCTTTAGATTTGTCAAAACTATGTCATGCTGACTTGTTGCCATTATACCTACACCCCCATGTATATTTGTGAAAATACGCACTGGTTCAGTAAATCCGAACGTCGACAGATTTGTGCTGTTTTTTGCATCTGCTGATAGTTGCATAGATGTAAGATAATTATGATAGGATTTTGTAATAGAGTATAAGATGATTCTCCGATCCCATGCCGGCGCATAATTATAACTTCCTCCCGGCAGAGTTTCTTTGATAACAAGTGTATAATGTTTGCCATTAATGAGATTATCGGTAAAAGAACGGCCGCCCTGTCCCTGAATCGTTTTGTCACCAAAAAGACCATCAACAACCGAAACTTGCTCAACGAAGACGGGTTCAGCAGAATAATCCAGGTTTCCTAAATCTTCGAATGGAGGTCTGGGATTATCAATCCGAATAAAATAATAGTTTGCTGTTTCTGCCTTATCCGTAAAGGTGATTCGGTACGTTATTTCAATTGTTGGTACTTCAACTATATTTCCATTAGAGTCTACATTATAGCTTGTATGATCATAAATCAATTTGTGTGAAAACGTTACATTCTCAACTGGTACTTTGGCTGGTATAGTTTCTTCTACCCAAGCTTCACCATAAGTCGTTGTCGTTTCTAATTTTATTATGTCGCCCGTTTTGGGTTTATAGCTGGAAGAATAAATACCACCACCGTAAAATGAGTTATCATCAATCCATTGTAAATGCTCTTGAAATGTACCATTTACAAATAAGGATACACCAGCCTCTTTGATAATTTCGTAACGACTGGTGTCTGTGAAAAACTTTGTACGGCTGATACTGAGCATAATATTTGTATCTGCTGATATTACTCCGTTTAGTACAAGATCGGGTTCTGGACGGTACTCTTCCATATCAATATCTTTGTAACAGGAAAACAATACAGTCGATAAAGTAGTAAGGACAAGAAATAGTTTTTTATTCATAAATCGAGTCAGAATTTATATGTATACGAAACCGATGGAATAAGAGGGAACAGTCCTATTGTTTGAAAACGAGGAGATATTTTTTGTTTATCTTTTTCCGAATACATTGTATAAGTACGTATCGCAATCGGATTCATCCGGCAATAAGCATTCCATACACTGAAATTCCAGATGCCCATACGACCTTTTTTTAATGAACGATAGATATTCAGACCCAAATCCAATCGATGATAGGCTGGCAAGCGGACATTATTTTTTTCTTTATAGTAATTTACCCAATCATCTTGAAAGGGATTGGTGGGAGCTTGCGTAGGATCAAATCCACTTTCGGAAAAATTAAGATAGTCTTCAAACATCAATGTCATCCTGTTACCGGTAATATAGGTCCAACCTCCGCTAAGTTCGAACGTTTTGTTTAATTTGTAATTTGCTATAATATTGATTTTATGTCTGTTGTCATACTTTGATGGAAATCGAGTTCCCTTATTGAGTTCCGCAAACTGTCTGTCCGACCATAGTAACCCATATCCAAACATCCCAGTAAGCTTTCCAGTTTTCTTTTCAATAGTCAATTCCGCTCCGTATGACCATCCATTTCCTTTCGTTAACTTCTGATCCCAATTAACAGAAACGGGCATAAAAGCATAGCCTTCTTTATATTCAAGTAAGTTGTGCATATACTTGTAGAAACCTTCTATGTTAAAGGAATAACCATGAGGATGCTCGTAATACAATCCGGCTGAAATCTGATCGCTTGCAAGAGGCTTGAAATTACTGTTTACAGGCATCCAAAAGTCGGTAGGCAGACTAATATAACTATCACTTATTTGTTGTACAAATTGATTCATTCTCGAATATGAAGATTTTAAGCTTAGTTTGTCCGACAATACTGTTCGAAGTGAGATACGAGGTTCCCAAGTCTGATATATTTTACTGTCAACGTCGAATAGGCTCAGACGCAAGCCTGCATTTAGTCGAAATGTGTTTGATATCACCCAGTCGTCTTCTACATAAAAAGCCATCTCGTTAGCCTTTACAGAAATACTGTTAGATTTGTATTTGATTACAGTATCGGTACTGGCTGTTCGTATGTTGTTTAGTTCAGGAAGAAAACTGTGATATGTATAACTTGTACCAAAATTAATGTGATGTCGATCAGATAGTTTATATATAAAATGAATGTTGCCGTTCAAATCATTTATACCGTTTTCGCTTGTCTTTTGAATTGATAACTCCTTATAATCTATATTGTCTTTTTGATTATTACTTTCAAATACGTTTTTTCGGAGTGATGAGCTATAATCTACGTATGAAGCAGACAGATTTACGTTCATCTTGTCATTGAAGCGATATTGCCACTTACCTGCTACCAGCAGATTGCCCCAATTCATTCGAGTCATGTTTTCTTTTACAAAATAGAACCCTTCCTCCATCGTAGTCTGATCACCTATTTTTAAATAGTCGTTGCCGTAATAAAACATCAAACTTGCTGTACTTCGGTTGTTGAAAATATGGCTTAGCTTTACATTAGCATCGGTAAAGGCATATCTACCGAAAGTTTTTTCTCCTTTGCTTTTGTTTTTTTGGTTCTTAATAGCCAGTACAGGTTCTGAAATGCCCTCAAGCCATGACCTTCGGGCAGATACGGTAAAAGACGTTCTCCCTTTTATTAATGGTCCGCCAATATTGAAGTTTGCTGATGTCAACCCAAGCATCATACTCCCGTGATAATTAAACAGATCACCTTCGCGCGTACGAACGTCGAGCACACTTGATAAACGCCCTCCATATCGAGAAGGAAAAGAGGATTTGTGAAAAGTTACATCCTTTATTGCTTCTACATTGATGGCAGAGAATAATCCACCTAAATGCACAATCTTATATACTGGGATGCCATCTAGCATGTATAGATTTTCATCTTCATTACCCCCACGTACATACATTCCAGACAATCCTTCAGTTCCAGCCGAAACTCCAGGCTGTGTCTGCAAAGCTTTAATAATATCGGCCTCTCCGAAGATGGAGGGGATACTTTTAATATTCTCTTGCGAAAAAGAGAGTGTTCCCATTTGGGAGGTATTCAATGTACTGACTTTTGATCCGGTTATACTTACTTCTTCCAGCAGTATATCGGATTTATTTAGCATAATACTGAGTAATGAGTCAGGCTTATAACTCGCCATTGAAATCGTTATTTCTTTATAGGCAACATGAGATACTCGAAGCCGGAAATTCTTTCTTGGTACCCGTAACCTGAAAAGGCCATTTCCATCTGTTGAAGTACCATTAAGTGTATTTGTTTCAACAATATTTACATTCGTTAACGGCAAACGGTTGGAGGCATCATATACATATCCTTTTACAACAACGAGCGTGTCTGCAGCCATTACATACACATTGCACAACAAAATCATGTTTATTGTACACAGTATATGCTTAAAATATATTATCCTGTTCATTCTGTTATATATATCATTGAAACAGATGTCTATCAATTTAAATACGCCTGTGAAGGAGTATGCTTTTCCTTCACAGGTTTGTATCTATAGTATTTTAATCAGACTTTTATTCTTCCAGATTTATGGATAGTACCATCGGTTCTATATATCCAGAATACTTTACGGAATGCGATTTTGTGGAATAAATACCTTCAAACTTTAGTCTTATTAATTCGTCGTTGTCAGGATTTGTCGCTTTTACAAGATCAGTTACAATCTCGGTTTTTGCTTCACCGTTTATTGTATTTAACAACGTTAAAACTGCTTGCGGTTTTTCTGAACTACCCTTTGAAACAAATTGCACCTTCTTGGTATTCAACGTATCACCGTTGAGTACCAAAATTAAATTACGTCCTAATGTTGCATCAGGGAATGTTCCTTCCATATAGCCATAGGGATGATGATAATCGTCCGGGTTAGCGTCATCGTTTCCGCAAGAAAGAAGTGAAAGAGGTAAAATTAAAAGTAAGTAAAATAGCTTTTGTTTCATAAGTTATAAGTATTAAAATGAGGTGAATTCGTTCCTTGAATCTTTACTCCTCTTGTAGGATTATTAATTACAAACATATAATAATTTAATATTAATCGGATGATACAATTTGTTAATGTTTGATAATTAAGTTATTTTAGTTATTTCAATTAAAAATTGTTTTTGACAAAACAATCTGTCATCTATCATTTTTACAGTCAGATCCTTTTATTGAAGAGGCTTCTGACAATGACAGATGCTGTGTGACAGATCCTTTTCATCTGTCATCTGTCATGTGTTATTTTTTTGAGTTGTATTCCTCTTTTACTCTTTTGTGTTGAATACAACAGTGCCGTTTGCTGGTTTGAAAAGTTTCGTGAAGATGATTTACATTTCCCGTTTATAAATAAATGAATCTCTTAAGTAAAGAAATTCTTTCATGCCTGTAACTAAAGTAGAATACTTAAGAGTAGGATTCGTCCGACAGTTGTCAAAATGCATTTTGACAGCTGTCGTAATGCATTACTACAATTGTCAAAATTGATTTCGACATATGTCAAACGATTCGTTCTCTTATATGAAAAATATTATATGTCGTTGTTTAAGAGTTATTTGGCTTAGTATTTGCGCCGATTATATACCTTGGAAATTTTCAAACATAAAGAATGAAACAAATAGATATAGTGACGAGATAAATAGGATGTATTTAGTAGAGGAATGGACAGCGGAATGATAGATTCTTCAATGATGTAACAGATTCTATATGGTAAGCCTGCTGGGAAGGTGAAATGAAAATCTGAGGGATAAAAAAAGGAGATGTTTCAGACAGAAACATCTCCTTTATCGTTATAGCAATACAGTTTAATCACATAAAAAACGGAATTACTTGGCTACGGCTTCCAGTCTCTTCATCAGGGCGAAGATAATTGATCCGGAAATGATACAGCATACGGTAAAGAATACCCATACCTGCCAGATTTCTGCTTTACCCCAAAGAATTGTACCGATTACCAGCAACTGGTTACCCAATGCGGTGGCACACAACCAACCTCCTTGCATAAGTCCCTTGAAACGGGGAGGAGCAACCTTCGAAACGAAGGAGATACCCATCGGACTTAAGAACAGCTCGGAGATAGTCAGCGAGAAATAGGTGGCAATCAACCAATAGGCCGATGCACGTTCGGCATCTGTTCCTTCGGCAAGATCTTTTGGAGCAACCAATCCCAGTGAACCAACAATCATGATAAGGAATGAAGCGGCAGCCAAAAACATACCGATACCGATTTTACGGGGAGCTGAAGGCTCGATACCTTTCTTATTCAACCAAGCAAAGAATCCAACCACTACCGGTGTTAGTGTTACAACAAACAACGGATTGAAAGATTGGAAAATTTCGGGAGAGATAGGTGATCCGTTAGCAGCAACAAATTCATTGTAGAAGTTGATGGCAATAGCTGTACCGGCAACGAAGGCAATCACGCCGATGATACGATTCAACATTCTGGTTTTAGAGAAAGCAACAATCAATCCACCTACACCGGCTGCAATACCCATCAGAGAGAAGATATTGAAGATAAGGCTGGTTCCCGGACCTACATGTGTTTCTGTGTAGTCTCTGGCAAACAGAGTAAGTGTAACTCCGTTCTGGTGGAACGACATCCAGAAGAAAATTACGATAAGGAATACCAGACCGAGTGCGATAAGGCGTTTCTTTTCCTCGATCCAAGGCATCTTTTCTATTTTAACACCACTTGCAGCAGCGGCTGTGGCCTGTTGGGCAGCAGTAACATCGCCCGGTGCAAGGTATTTTTTAGCAAACGTATAAACCAACATGGAAATAAGCATTGAACAGGCGGCAATGGCAAATGCAAAATGATAGCCGGTGTTAAATACATCCAGGTAGGTATTGGCAAATACGGTAAGGTCTGTTACAGCAGTGCCACCGCTTACTTCATTGGCAAGGTTCTGCATCACAGAGGTGTCTCCCAGTTTGCCGTTAATAAGGTCGTGGCACATTTTAGGAAGTGCACCGTTATAAGACAGTCCGTGCTGAGCTAGCCACCAGTTACGAATACCCGTAGCAGCGTGGGGAGCAAAAATAGCACCGATATTGATACACATATAGAAGATACTGAATGCACGGTCGCGAAGCTGACTGTATTTAGGATCGTCGTACAGGTTACCAACAAGAGCCTGCAAGTTTCCTTTAAACAAACCGTTACCCAAGGCGATAATCAGCAATCCACCCAATACAGGGTATAGACCGGTTCCGGGAATGGCAATAACAATGTATCCCAGAAACATAAGTACGATACCCGAAAAAATGGTCTTACCAAGTCCCAACCATCGGTCGGCTACAAAGCCACCTACCAGCGCGAGTACATAGATCAAAAAATAGAACGTAGAATAAATACTTCCGGCCTCAACCTGATCGAGTCCGAATTTAGCCTGTAAGAATAGCAACAGGATCGCCATCATGGTGTAAAAGCCGAAGCGTTCACCCATATTGGCAATAGAGGCGATAATTAATCCTTTAGGATGTCCTTTAAACATGCGTCGTTACGTATTAAGTTTATAATTATTGAATGATCTGTTTGATGGCACCGGTCTGCGGGTAGAAATAAACCTTTACAGGTGCTTTCTTGTCTTCAAACATGGAAGGTGCGAGCGACTCCTGACTACCAAATTGTGTTACCTGGTGTTCTCCCTGGTACAGGGTCTTGTTGTTCATTTTTATCTCTATTGTGGCTTTGCCAGGCAGATTGTAGATAATGCCTTTCATATTTTTGAGTTTCTTTTCAGCCTCTTTAGGATCCAGTACGGGAGCCTTCTCGGTAGCCGTAAGGTTGACGTATACAGGAGCTCCTCCCAGATTATCGGCATCCACAATTCCCATCAGTTCCGAAAAGCGGAACAGGATTTCTTTTTCCATGTTGCCGGTAGGCTGTATGGTGAATTGTTTTTGCAACGATTCTTTGGTCACCACCCCGGTAAAGAGGTTGGTGAGCGCTTTTTCCTGTTGTTCCAACTGTTCGATAACCAGTTTCATGGCATCGCCATCGGGTGGCAGGTTATCAGCTTCGCCCGTTAGTATATTCAGGCGGCTTTCACGTATGCGATAGATTTGTTTGGCTGCTACTTCTGCCTGTTTGGCTGTAGATCCCGCCATCAGAAGTTCTTCTGAAAGCACAGAGGCGGAGTTGATACCGGCAGGAACCACTTTTTTCTTTTTGGTAGAGTCGGCACTGAATATACTTTCGTCTACCTCTGCATTGATGGAACAGATCAGACCCTCTTCCGTAAGATAGACAAACGGAGCTGTGGTACCCGATTTAAATTCAACCATGTACGAGTTTTCCTTATCCGGAATTCCCTTGTTTTCCAATGTTACCTTGTCAAGTTGAAAAACCACCTTGTCTTCGGTAATAACATCTTTAACGCCCAGGTATTTCTCGGCATATTTATAATAAGGACCGGCCTTGCTTGTAATTTTAGTAACTTCAGCGTCTATTGTAAATGTTGTAAGCGGAAGCGAATAAGCAACACCGAAATTGTTGCTCTTAACGGCGTTCATTTTTACCACTTTAGTCTGGGCTGTCATAGAAAAAGAGAACATCAGACCCGCTATAAGGATGAAATTTTTCATGATTCAAATGTTTTATGTGCTAAAACTAATTTGCAAAACTATTCATTTTTTTGTAAGAAGCAAGAGTAAAGTTCAAATAATCAGTCGAAAAACTGTTCATTTTTTACTCTTAATAATTTCTAATCTGCTTAAATGCCTTGCCAAGCATTTCGATCATATCGCTGGCAATCATGCTCTCTTCCGAACGATAAACCGCGGCAAGGTCGCCAGCCGTTCCATGAAGGAATACGCCCGATACTGCTGCGGTAACCGGACTAATTCCCTGAGCTAGAAGACTAAGTATGATTCCCGTAAGCACATCTCCGCTTCCGGCTGTGGCCATTCCCGGATTACCGGTGCAGTTAAAATATACGTTTCCTTCGGGCGAACATACCGCCGTATAGGCTCCCTTAAGTACGATACACAGGGAGTGCTCCATGGCAAAAGCCCGGGCTTTGAGCAGACGCTCGTAAGAGGTACTGCTTTCGCCTGCAATACGGTCGAATTCTTTAGGGTGGGGGGTGAGGATGCTGAGGGGCGGAACCTTCTTGATCAATTCATTGTTGGACGCCAGCATGTTAATGGCATCGGCATCGATGACCAGTGCTTTCGTTTTTTGCTGAAGCAAACGTTCGAAGGCAGCGGCAGAATCCATGTGCTGACCTAGTCCCGGGCCGATCCCTACAGCCGAGTAAGATCCCGAATCGGGTACGGAAGAAAAATGTTCCGCATTATTGTCGAAGCTGAGCATTGCCTCCGGAAAGGCTGTTTGCAGGATATTGCCCCCTTTGGCGGGTACATGCACGGTCAGTAAACCCGCACCGCTCCGCAGACAGGCTTTGGCGGCCAACTGAGCCGCACCCATCTTCCCTTTGCTGCCGGCAATAAGCAGGGCATGACCAAAGGTGCCTTTGTGTGAAAATTTATTGCGGGGCCCGAAAACCGGCGAAATGTCTTCTTCAAGCAGATACATAAAGTCGGCCGGAGTCTCTTCCACAATCTGCGGATGTGTCCCGATGTCCAATACTTTCCATTCGCCTACATATACTTCGTTTTCTGCCAGCATAAATGCAAGCTTGGGGAAACCGAAGGTAAGCGTGGTGTGCGCCTGGATAATAGCCGAAGGAATATTGGTGCGGTTGTCTTCGCCAAAGAGTCCGGAAGGTATGTCGATAGAAACTACAGTCGCTTCAGATTGATTGATGTATCTCACTACCGCAGCAAAACCTCCTGTAAGAGGACGGTTCAGTCCCGATCCGAACAGTCCGTCTATCACCACATCGCGGCTGGTAAGTGCCGGAGGAATAAAATCGTCCACTACTTCCGTAAAGTCGATATTGGCCATGGCAAGCAATCGCTGTTTGTTAAGCTCGCAATCGTACGAAAGGTGGTTGGTTGGATTAAACAGATAGGTTTTTAGCCGGTAACCTTCGTCAAGCAGTAAGCGGGCGATGGCCAGGGCATCCGCTCCGTTGTTACCCTGACCCGCAAACACAATCAGTTGTGTTTGTTTGGAATAACGACGGCAGAACTCATGTACAAAAACCCTTGCAGCACGTTCAACCAGATCGGCGGAATTGATGGGCTCGTTCTGGATCGTATACTGATCAAGCTCTTTAATGATATTTGTAGGAAATATTTTCATCATAATTTTAATGTATCTGACATAAATCGACATACAAAAGTATAACAAACTTTGCTATCATGCTACACTTTTTTGTGCTTCGGCGAAAAAGTTGTACATTTGTCGTCTCGTAACAAAAACGACATATGAATAGGATTCGGCTTAAAGATAAAGAATTTGAACTGTTTATTCCGGAGAGTAAAATCAAGGAAGCCATACAAGGCATGGCTGTTCGTATAAAAGAAGACATTAAAGGAACAGATCCTTTGTTTGTTGGAGTGTTAAATGGTGCATTTATGTTTGCAGCCGAACTGATGAAGGAGCTTAATGGTCCGTATCAGCTTACGTTTGCACGCTATTCATCCTATAAAGGGACCTCATCGTCCGGCGAAATCAATGAGATTATGCCCATACAGGTACCGGTGGAAGGACGTACCGTGGTGTTGATGGAAGACATCATTGATACAGGTTTTACAATGGAATTTGTAATGAATAAACTGCGCAATGCAGGAGCCGCCGATGTGAAGCTGGCCACGCTGTTGTTTAAACCCGAAGCATTGCAGTGCAAATTGATACCCGATTATGTTGGATTGTCCATTCCCACCGATTTTATTGTTGGGTACGGTCTGGATTATGATGAACTGGGACGTATGTACCGCGATATCTACAAGATCGTGGAGCCAGGAAAATAAGGAAATTCAAAATATATAATAAAGAAGAATAAAGAGTATGTTGAACGTTGTAATTTTTGGCGCACCGGGCTCAGGAAAAGGTACGCAGAGCGAATTGATTATTAAGGAGTATGCGTTGGATCATATTTCAACCGGAGATGTTTTGCGTGGCGAAATCAAAGGAGAAACTGAGCTGGGTAAAATAGCGAAAGACTATATCGAAAAAGGTCAGCTTGTTCCGGATGAACTGATCATTAATATGCTTGCCAAAGTATTGGACAGCAAAAAAGATTCTAAAGGTGTTATTTTTGACGGTTTCCCCCGTACCATTCCTCAGGCAAAGGCGCTGAAGGTGATGCTTAACGAACGTGGAACAGATGTTTCTGTTATGATCGATCTTCAGGTTGAAGAAGACGAACTGATCCAGCGTTTGCTTAAACGTGGTGAAATTTCGGGTCGTTCGGACGATAACCTGGAAACTATTAAATCAAGATTGGATGTGTATCACAACCAGACAGCTCCTTTGGCTGCTTATTATGTAGAAGAAGGAAAGCACAAAGCTGTAAAGGGTATGGGTACAATCGAAGATATCTTTGGTCGTATTAAAGTTGCAATTGACGGAGCTAAATAAATTAAACAATGGCTGAATCGAACTTTGTAGATTATGTAAAGATCTATTGCCGCTCTGGAAAGGGTGGAAGAGGGTCTTCTCACTTTCGCCGCGAGAAATATATTCCGAAAGGAGGTCCCGACGGAGGCGATGGAGGGAGAGGAGGTCATGTGTATCTCCGGGGTAACCGGAATTACTGGACACTGCTTCACCTCAAATTTGAGCGCCATGTGATGGCAACTCACGGAAACGGCGGCGGTGCCAAGAAAAGTTTTGGAAAAGATGGCGAAGACCGCTACATCGATGTGCCTTGCGGTACGGTAGTGTATGACGCCGAAACGGGCGAATTTATATGCGATGTAACGTCCGACGGACAGGTGGTGATGCTGCTGAAAGGCGGTAGGGGCGGACTGGGTAACTGGCATTTCCGTACCTCTACCAATCAGGCTCCGCGTTATGCACAGCCCGGCGAGCCGTTTCAGGAACGGAAGGTGATTATGCAGCTCAAGCTGTTGGCGGATGTGGGATTGGTTGGATTTCCCAATGCCGGTAAATCTACTTTACTGTCTGTAGTTTCTGCCGCCAAGCCCAAAATTGCAGATTATCCTTTCACTACGCTCGAACCTAACCTGGGTATTGTAGGTTACCGCGACGGCCGTTCGTTTGTAATGGCAGATATTCCCGGTATTATTGAAGGTGCCAGCGAAGGTAAAGGTCTGGGGCTGCGTTTTCTAAGACATATCGAACGTAACTCCTTGTTGCTGTTTATGATTCCGGCCGATGCGGATGATATAAAGAAGGAATATGATATCCTGCACAATGAGTTGGTAAAATATAATCCCGAATTACTCGGTAAGCGAAGAGTGCTGGCTATTACCAAAAGTGATATGCTGGATCAGGAGCTGATGGATGCCCTGGCAGAGGATTTGCCGGATGTGCCCTATGTGTTTATCTCTTCCATAACGAATTCTGGTTTGATGGATTTGAAAGATTTGTTGTGGAAAGAGCTTAACAAAGAGACTTTCCACGAGGTTGAACGTATTGTTCATAAGAATCTGGATGTTTCGGCCCTTCAGTTTGACGACGACGATGATTACGTTTTCCCTGAAGACGAGGACGAGGAACCGGAGGAATATGACGAGTATGACTGGGATGAAGACGATGAATCTACTCAAAATTAAAGAGCTTGTAATGTTGCAATTCCCTGTCTTCGGGCAGGATTGCAACATTTCTCATTTTATAACAACCCGTTGCGGGGGAGTGGGTACTGCTGCTTATCAGGGATTAAACACAGGCGACTTTTGTGGTGATAATCCGGATACTGTGCGTACCAACAGACGGTTGCTCTGTCAATCGATGGGGATAGAACCGGATCGGTTGTTTGTGCCTTATCAGAGTCACGAAGACAACATTGTAAAGCTTACCGAAGCATCGTTGTTTCTTGATAAGGATGCCAGACAGGAATTATTGCATGGGGTTGACGCGCTGATTACAGACGTGCCCGGAGTTTGTCTGGGGGTTACTACTGCCGATTGTGTTCCTGTTTTGCTATACGATCCGGTAAAAAAGGTGGTGGCTGCCATTCATGCCGGTTGGCGGGGTACGGTTAAACAGATTGTTCTTAAAACCATTCGTTTTATGGAGAAGGAGTACGGATGTACCCCCGATGCTCTGCTGGCAGGAATAGGTCCCTGTATCGGTATGGAAGCTTTTGAAGTGGGCGAAGAGGTTGCAGATTCATTTATCGCAGCTGGTCTGCCGGTGGAAGAGTTTAGCCGCAGAAATGGACAGACAGGGAAATTACACCTCGATTTAAGTAAAGCCAACCGCTTGCAACTGCTGCAGGCAGGTGTTTCCCCAACGAAGATAAACGAAGCCGGTTTATGTACTTTTTCAGACACGAACCTGTTTTTTTCTGCGCGGAGGCTGGGTTTTAACAGCGGACGCATGCTGAGTGGCATACAGTTGACAAATACTTTACAAGAATGAATATATCGGTATCGGAACAGATCTATCAGGCGTGCCCCCGGTTACATCTGGGGATTATTTCCTGTGATGTGGTTAATACACCATCGGATGAAGCTTTATGGGAAGAAATAGCAGCAGAGGAAGAGTCTTTGCGCTTATCCATGCGCATGGAAGAGATTGCCCGGAGAATCCCAATATATGAAACCCGGCAGGCCTACAAGAAGCTGGGGAAAGACCCGAACCGCTACCGTCCTTCGGCCGAAGCTTTGTGCCGGAGGATTCTGAAGGGATATCCGCTTTACAAAATAGATACATTGGTGGATCTTATCAACCTGGTCTCTATCCGCACAGGTTATTCCATCGGTGGTTTCGATGCCGGAAAAATAAAAGGAGATCTTATTTTAGGCGTAGGGAAAGCGGATGAATTATTTACTGGAATTGGCCGGGGCCCTTTAAATATAGAGGGACTTCCAGTCTACCGGGACGAGCAGGGTGGTATAGGAACTCCTACAAGTGACGACGAGCGCACCAAAATCGATCTCTCTACGACAAAGCTTCTGATGATAATAAACGGGTATTCCGGAGAACAGGGATTGATGGAGGCTGTTGTATATGCAAAGGATCTGCTTGAAAAGTATGCAACTGCACGTAATATTCAGATTGAAACGATATTGCCTGTTTTGTAATCGAATTGTGATATATATTGATTAAATACTTCGATAGTGTTAAATTTTAGGCTGTTTTATGCTAAAAAGCATATAATTTCGTTTTAATTTCAAATATATATTTAAATTTGTGGTATTATCCTTATTATTAATCAAAATTAGTGAACATGATTGAATCTATTGGTACGAATGCCGGTCTTGTGTGGAATGCTTTGAATGAAGGCGGGCGTATGGATGTAAAATCCATCAAGAAAGCAACAAAAATTAAAACCGAGAAAGAGTTATATGCCGCTTTAGGCTGGCTTGCAAAGGAAAATAAAATTGCTTTCGAAGAGGAAGATGCCAATTTGATGGTCTCACTTATTTAATTAAGTGGGATCAAACAAAAGAAAGAGGGGCTGTTCGATATGATTGAACGGCCTTTTGTATTTTACAAATTGATTTAGTCGTAAAATAATTGATACAGTTGTTGTTTAATTCAATCCAAAAGGTTACTTTTGTGTAGAATTTGGTGCGAAATGACCGAAGAACAAGTAAAATTGATAGCTGTTTTTGAATCTAAAGTCAGACAATTGATGTCTTTGTGCGATGAACAGAGAGAGGAGTTGGACAGGCTTAGAGCATTGTTGGAACTGAAAGAGTCCGAATTACAGCAAGAAATTCTTCGTTCGGAAGAGTTGGCAATCAAATGCAATAACCTGCTTACGGCACGGGTTGTCTCCGTTAAAGAGGGAGAGATTAAGAGTGCCAAAACGCGGTTATCAAGGTTAGTGCGGGAAGTAGATAAGTGCATTGCACTATTAAATGAATAGAAGCGATGGACGATAAGTTTCTTATACATGTAGATATAGCCGATAGATCTTACGGTTTATGGATAGACCGGAGTGATGAGCAGCTGGCGCGGGAAGCAGCAAAGCAGATCCGCAATAAGATGCTTCAGTATCGGAATAGATTTAACAAGTCCGATGTGGACGTGAAAGATTTGTTAGCCATGGTTACATTACAGTTGTCGATGTCGAATCTTCAGCTTGAGGACCGGAATGATACAAGTCCTTTTGCAGAGAAGATGAGAGAACTCGGAGAAGAAATCGATGGGTATCTGAACAATCGGTAATTGATGAGAATAAGAAGAGTTTCCGCACTCCTGTGTATGGTTTCATATACCGGCAGTGCTTTTTTTGTATCTATATATAAACGAATAAATAATTAGTTTAATGGAAATGTATATAATCATAGGACTTTCAATTGTGACCTTCTTTATTGGGGGGCTAATCACATGGTTGGGTATCCGTTTCCTTTTCAAATCCAGGTATGATGCGATACTTCTGGACGCTGAAAAAGAGGCTGAAGTAATAAAAAAGAATAAATTACTGGAAGTAAAAGAAAAGTTTTTACATCTGAAAGCCGACTTGGAAAAGCAGGTTTCGGCACGTAATTCTAAAATTCAGTCGATTGAAGCCAAATTGAAACAAAAGGAGCTTACAATCAACCAGAAACAAGAGGAATTGCAACGTAAGAACAACGAACTAGATGTTGTTAAAGAGAACTTGAATTCGCAGCTCGAAATTATCGAAAAGAAGAAACAGGATCTTGAAAAACTCCATCAGAAGGAGGTTGAGCATCTTGAAACTATCTCCGGATTATCGGCAGATGAAGCCAAGGAACGACTGATCGAATCATTGAAAGATGAGGCTAAGTCGCAGGCTACGGCATATATCAGCGAGATTGTGGAAGAGGCTAAGATGACAGCTAATAAGGAGGCTAAGAAAATTGTGGTTCAGTCTATACAGCGTGTTGCCACTGAAACCGCTATTGAAAACTCGATTACTGTATTCCATATCGACTCCGACGAGATCAAAGGCCGCATTATCGGTCGCGAAGGTCGCAACATCCGTGCATTGGAAGCTGCAACCGGTATCGAAATCGTGGTGGATGATACCCCCGAAGCTATTGTTCTTTCGGGATTTGATCCGATTCGTCGGGAAGTAGCCCGTCTGGCTTTGCACCAATTGGTACAGGACGGACGTATTCACCCTGCACGTATTGAAGAGGTGGTTACCAAAGTTAAAAAACAGGTGGAAGAAGAGGTTATCGAAACAGGTAAACGTACTGCCATCGATTTAGGTGTACATGGTTTGCATCCGGAGTTGATCCGCTTGATTGGTAAGATGAAATATCGTTCATCATACGGACAGAATTTATTACAGCATGCACGCGAAACTGCCAATTTATGTGCGGTTATGGCTTCCGAGCTGGGCTTGAACCCCAAAAAAGCGAAACGTGCCGGCTTGTTGCATGATATTGGTAAAGTGCCGGATGACGAACCAGAATTGCCACACGCAATTTTAGGTATGAAGCTTTGCGAAAAATACAAAGAGAAACCGGATATCTGTAACGCCGTTGGTTCTCACCACGACGAAGTGGAGATGACCTCATTGCTTGCTCCTATCGTACAGGTTTGTGACGCAATTTCGGGAGCCCGTCCTGGTGCCCGCCGCGAGATTGTTGAAGCATATATCAAACGTTTGAATGACTTGGAACAACTGGCTATGTCGTATCCGGGTGTAATGAAGACCTATGCTATCCAGGCCGGTCGCGAATTACGTGTGATCGTAGGTGCAGATAAGATTGATGATGCTGCCACCGAAAACCTGTCCAACGAAATCGCTAAAAAGATTCAGGATGAGATGACCTATCCGGGTCAGGTTAAGATCACGGTAATCCGTGAAACCCGTTCTGTAAGTTATGCAAAATAAAGAATAGACAGATAGAATAAAAAAGCCGGCTTGATACAAGCCGGCTTTTTTTATGAGAAAAGGTCCGAATTATTGAATTCCTTCGGTTTCAACCTCTTTGTTTACTTTCTTAACTAATCCCTGTAATACGGCACCCGGTCCTACTTCTGTAAATTTAACTGCTCCATCGGCAATCATGTTTTCGACCGACTGAGTCCAGCGTACCGGAGCTGTGAGCTGTGCAACCAGGTTTTCTTTGATTGTAACAGGATCTGTCTGCGGTTTCGCGTTTACATTCTGGTATACCGGACAAACAGGCTTGTTGAAACTGGTCTGCTCAATAGCTTCAGCCAGTTCTGTACGGGCCGGCTCCATCAATGGAGAGTGGAAAGCGCCTCCAACCTTTAGTTTAAGGGCTCTTTTTGCGCCAGCAGCCAGCATCTTTTCGCAAGCCGCATCAATTCCCGGAACAGATCCGGAAATAACGATTTGTCCCGGACAATTGTAATTGGCAGGAACTACGACTTCGTCTGTAATGGTAGCACAAATCTCTTCTACGGTGGCATCGGGTAAATTTAAAACCGCAGCCATGGTTGAAGGTGTTGCTTCGCATGCTTTTTGCATAGCTAATGCACGTTTGGATACAAGTACAAGTCCGTCTTCGAAAGATAGTGCTCCTGCTGCTACCAAAGCAGAGAATTCACCAAGGGAATGACCTGCAACCATGTCTGGTTTGAACTGGTCTCCCAATGTTTTTGCAAGAATAACCGAGTGAAGGAATATAGCAGGTTGTGTAACCTTGGTTTGTCTCAGATCCTCGTCTGTTCCGGCGAACATCAGATCGGTAATACGGAATCCGAGAATCTCATTGGCCTTTTCGAACATCTCCTTTGCAAGAGGATTATTTTCGTAAAGATCTTTCCCCATTCCAACAAACTGGGCACCCTGTCCGGGAAATACATACGCTTTCATCTTTTCTTTATTTTAGTTTTTTAAGACGCGCAAAGGTAATAAATTTAGAATAAAGAGTGGAGTATTCATTTCAAATAGTATCTTTGCCCCTGTAAACAGACAAGTTTAATTTAAATCATACATATCATGAACAACTTAGCATTTCTTGGAAATTTAGGAACAGGTGAAATTATTATCATTGCAATTATCGTATTACTTCTTTTTGGTGGAAAGAAAATTCCAGAATTAATGAAGGGTATCGGTAAGGGCGTGAAAAACTTTAAAGACGGTGTAAAAGGACTGGAAGACGATATTAAGTTGGACGATACCGAAAAGAAATAAAGATCTATGCAGCAAGATGAAATGTCTTTCTGGGACCACCTGGAAGAACTTCGTTGGACTTTATTTCGGACTGTTTTAGCTCTTTTTGTATTTGCAATCGGAGGGTTTGCGGTAATGCCTTACTTGTTTGACCATGTAATTATGGCTCCGTGTACTTCCGATTTTATTGTGTACAGGGAAATGTGCAAGCTTAGCTCGCAATTTTCTATGTTGCCCGATTTTTGTAACGATTCCTTCGAAGTGAAGATCGTTAACATCAAGCTGGCTTCCCAGTTTTTCACACACATGACTACCTCTTTTTGGTTGGCGGTGTTGTTGGCATTCCCTTACATGATGTACGAAGTATGGAGATTTATTAGTCCGGCTTTGTACGAAAACGAAAAAAAGAATGTACGTTGGGTTTTCTTTTTTGGGACCATCATGTTTTTTATTGGTTGTTGTGTTGGCTACTTCTTAGTATTCCCGATGACCTTGCGTTTTTTAGCAACGTACGAGCTAAGTGCGGCCATTACGGAGCAGGTGTCTTTGGATTCCTATATGGATAATTTCCTGATGTTGGTATTTATCATGGGAATCGTATTTGAAATGCCTTTGGTGTCGTGGTTACTTTCACAAATCGGACTATTGCACAAGTCTTTCTTCCATAAGTACAGAAGACATGCTGTAGTAGCGTTATTAGTGGGGGCTGCGTTTATAACACCAAGTAGTGACCCGTTTACTTTGAGTATCGTATTTATTCCGCTCTACTTCCTGTACGAACTGAGTGCTTTCTTTGTAAAGAAAGATCCGGTAGTTGAGGAGGACGAAGATTAATAGTTAATCTGTAAAAATGTATTATGAAAGAGACGCAACCACAGTGTGCGTCTCTTTTTTTATTAATAATGTAACCTGCTTATTTTAATGAAACAAATTTTTCTTCTGACCTTGATTATTTGTGTGTTGCAAGGCTGTGCTTCCGAAAAGAGATTGAAAGCCGATTACGTGAAATATGTGAATCCGTTTATCGGAACCGATTTTACGGGTAATACCTATCCCGGGGCCCAGGTGCCTTTTGGAATGGTGCAGCTTAGTCCGGATAACGGATTGCCGGGCTGGGACCGTATCGCAGGCTATTTTTATCCGGACAGTACCATTGCCGGATTCAGTCATACGCACCTCTCCGGAACCGGGGCTGGCGATTTATACGATATCTCCTTTTTGCCGGTAACACACCCTGTTAAAGAGGCTCCGGCTCCTTTGGGAATTCACTCCCTGTTTTCACATAACGACGAAGCTGCTTCGGCGGGATATTACCGGGTTTTGCTGAAAGATTATAACATTAATGTAGAACTGACTGCCACAGAACGTTGCGGAATTCAGAAGTATACGTTTCCCAAGGCCGATGCATCTGTTTATTTGAATTTGGCCAAAGCCATGAACTGGGATTTTACAACCAACTCGAAGATAGAGGTGGTCGATTCTGTGACCATCCGCGGCTATCGTTATTCTGAGGGTTGGGCACGTGGACAACGCATTTATTTTGTTTCCAAATTTTCTAAACCGTTTGAAGGATACAAACTCGATACTACATCTGTTATTAATCCGGCCGATAAGAAATGGATGGGAACTGCCTATGTGGGTAGATTTGATTTTACAACACAGCAAAACGATGAGATACTGGTACGTACGGCAATATCAGGTGTAAGCATGGAAGGTGCAGAAAAGAATCTGCTTGCCGAAGCTTCCCACGAGGATTTCGATCGTTATCACCGGGAAGCGGCAGATCGCTGGAACCGGGAGCTGGGTAAGATCAAGGTTGAGGGAAGTAATGTTGACGATCTCACCAATTTCTATACAGCTTTGTACCATAGCATGCTGGCTCCTACTATTTACAGCGATGTGGATGGCGGTTATTATGGCCCTGATAAAAAGGTACATCAAACCGACGGCTGGGTGAATTATTCTACCTTCTCTTTGTGGGATACCTATCGTGCGGCTCATCCGTTGTTTACATTTACGCAACCCCAAAGGGTGAATGATATGGTGAAATCTTTTCTTGCCTTTTACGACCAGAACGGACGTTTGCCGGTGTGGAACTTCTTTGCAAGCGAAACAGACATGATGATCGGTTACCATTCGGTGCCTGTAATTGTGGATGCGTATATGAAAGGGATCGGCGATTTTAATGCAGAGCATGCGCTGGAAGCCTGTATTGCAACGGCCAATATGGACGATTACAGAGGTATCGGCCTTTATAAGTCTTACGGATATATACCCTACGAGAAAGAGGGTGAGTCGGTTTCCAAAACCCTCGAATATGCTTTCGATGATTACTGTATTTCGTTGATGGCCGAAAAGATGGGTAAAAAGGAGATTGCCGAGACATTCCGCAAACGCTCTGAGAACTACCGTAATCTGTATAATCCCGAATCCGGATTTATGCAACCCCGTGATGAGAAAGGGAATTTTATTGATGGATTCGATGCCAAGGAGTATACAACGCATATTACTGAAAGTAACGGATGGCAGTATTTTTGGTATGTTCCACAAAACATAGAGGGCCTTATTGGTCTGACAGGAGGTACGGATCGTTTTGCACAGAAACTGGATAGCATGTTTACATATGCGCCGGATGCAAAAGATGATCTTCCTATCTTCAGTACCGGAATGATTGGTCAGTATGCCCATGGAAATGAACCGAGTCACCATGTCATTTATCTTTTTAACGCAGTAAAGCAGCCTTGGAAGACACAGGAATATACTGCTAAAGTGATGCACGAGTTATACCTGAATACTCCGGCGGGATTGTGCGGTAACGAAGACTGCGGACAAATGTCGGCATGGTATGTATTTAGTGCCATGGGATTTTATCCGGTAAATCCGAACGGTCTGACGTACGAAATTGGAACCCCTTTATTCCCTAAAGTATCTATGCAGCTGGCAAATGGAAAAACCTTTACGGTTACAGCTCCGGCCGTTTCACGCGAGAATAAGTACATTCAGTCGGTTAAAGTAAACGGAAAGCCGTACGATAAAAGCTATCTGACGCACGACCTTATTCTAAGCGGTGCATCGGTAGAATTTACAATGGGAGCTACTCCGGGACCGGTTTGGTATAAATAACAGGGTGATATTGTATTTCTTTTTTGTACTTTTGTTTTTAAATTAATTTGTAGAGTATGAGAAAGTTGAATTGTCCCCAATGTAATATACCCAATTTCTATATTATGAACGATGCCGGAGAACGTAGATTGGTTTACGTTATGGAAGATCTGAGTATCTGTCCGAAAAATGAAGGCGAATCGCTGGATGGGTTTAACCTGGATAAGATTTATTGTCTGGGTTGCTCCTGGTCCGGTAGTCCGGCTCGTTTGAAACAAACCAAGAGATACTAAGTACCCATGGCTAAAACGAAAACGGTTTATGTCTGTTCTTCCTGCGGGGCAGATTCTCCCAAATGGGTCGGGAAATGTCCCTCGTGCGGCGAATGGAATACCTACGTGGAAGAGGTGATGATAAAGGAATCGCCGGCCAAACGGATTATTCCGGGACTTACGGAATCGTCCAAAGTACGCCCGGTACTTCTTAGGGATATCACGTCGAAAGAAGAAAGTCGTATCAACTTGATGGACGAAGAGCTTAACAGGGTTTTGGGCGGGGGACTGGTTAAAGGTTCCCTTGTTCTGATTGGCGGTGAGCCGGGTATCGGAAAGTCGACATTGGTTTTGCAGACAGTGTTGGGTCTGACCGGACTTAAAACTCTTTATGTATCAGGAGAGGAGAGCAGCAGTCAGCTTAAGTTGCGCGCCGACAGGTTACAACATCAGAATCCGGATTGTTTTATCCTTTGCGAAACCAATCTCGAACAAATATTTGTTCAGGCAAGTACCATTCAACCCGATTTGGTGATTATCGATTCTATTCAGACAATGTTCACAGAAGTGGTGGAGTCTTCTCCCGGAAGTGTTTCCCAGGTTCGTGAATGTTCGGCAGCTATTCTGAAGTATGCTAAAGAGACAGGTACTCCCGTGTTGCTTATTGGTCATATTAACAAGGAGGGGAGTATTGCCGGACCGAAAGTGTTGGAGCATATTGTGGACACGGTTCTGCAATTTGAAGGGGATCAGCATTATATGTACCGCATTCTGCGAAGTATTAAGAATAGGTTTGGAAGTACATCCGAATTAGGTATTTACGAAATGCGTCAGAACGGATTGCGCCAGGTAAGCAATCCGTCCGAGTTGTTGCTAACCCAGAACCATGAAGGGCTGAGTGGTGTAACCATTGCTGCCGCCATCGAAGGGATGCGTCCTTTTTTAATAGAAACACAGGCATTGGTAAGCTCGGCTGTCTATGGCGTACCTCAGCGAAGTGCTACCGGATTCGATATCCGCAGAATGAATATGCTGTTGGCCGTTCTGGAGAAGCGGGCCGGTTTTAAGCTGGTACAAAAGGATGTCTACCTGAATATTGCAGGCGGATTGAAAGTGAATGATCCGGCTATAGATTTGGCTGTTATCAGTGCGGTGCTATCTTCGAGCTTGGATATCAGTATCGATCCGGATATTTGTATGGCCGGAGAGGTAGGCCTTTCGGGCGAGATACGTCCGGTCAACCGTATCGAACAACGTATTCTCGAGGCCGAAAAATTAGGGTTTAAACGGATTATCATACCTTACAACAACCTTAAAGGATTTGACCTTCGACAAACAAAGATTCAGATAATACAGGTAAAGAAGGTGGAAGAGGCATTCCGTCAGCTGTTTGGATAAGTATTTCTAAATCCCTAACGCCGGGAACGAATGCAACAAGCCGGCGGCATTTACTGTTATATCCTATAAAAGAATAAAAAACAATGATAAAAGAATTTCAGTTACGGGTTTTGCCAGAGGAGGCTGCCAACGAACAGGCTTTAACACAGGTGGTTGTACGCGAAGGAGGAATCCGGGCTGACGAAGTTCGTGCTATACGGATTTTGAAACGTTCGGTTGATGCAAGACAACGAACCATCTTGATAAATCTTAAATTGCGTGTTTTTATTAATGAAGAGCCTACGGAGCTGGAATATATACCTACCGAATACAAGGATGTTTCCAGAGGAAAATCGGTTATTGTGGTTGGCTTTGGTCCCGGAGGAATTTTTGCTTCACTGCGTCTTATAGAACTGGGCTACCGTCCGGTAATCATCGAAAGAGGGAAGAATGTTCACGACAGGCGTCGGGATATTGCCCAGATTAGCCGCGAACATATTGTAAACGGAGAGTCGAACTATAGCTTTGGCGAAGGTGGAGCAGGGGCCTATTCCGATGGAAAACTCTATACCCGAAGCAAGAAAAGGGGATCAGTAGATAAGATTCTGAATGTTTTCTGTCAGTTTGGAGCCACTTCATCTATCCTTGCTGATGCACATCCTCATATTGGAACGGATAAGTTGCCTTCAATTATTGAGAATATGCGGAATCAGATTGTGGCATGTGGTGGAGAGGTTCATTTTGAAACACGTATGGATGCCTTGATTCGTAAAGGAGATGAGGTTATTGGAGTAGAGACAAACACAGGGAAGACTTTCATAGGGCCGGTTATTTTGGCAACAGGTCATTCTGCTAGGGATGTATATTATTATCTACAGCGCACCCAGGTGCCCATTGAGGCGAAAGGTATCGCGGTTGGTGTCCGGTTGGAGCATCCACAGGAGCTAATCGATAAAATACAATATCACCGGGCCGATGGCCGGGGAGAATACCTGCCCGCCGCTGAATATAGTTTTGTAACTCAAAGTGCGGGAAGAGGAGTCTATTCTTTCTGTATGTGTCCCGGAGGTGTTGTGGTGCCGGCGGCAACCGGTCCTAAACAGGTGGTTGTGAATGGTATGTCGGCTTCGAGACGAGGATCCAAATGGTCGAATTCGGGTATGGTGGTAGAAATTCATCCCGAGGACTTTCCGGAATATGCATCGCACAAAGAGTTGGCACTAATGAAGTTTCAGGAGCATCTGGAAGAACTGAACTGGTTAAACGGAGGTATGAAGCAAATTGCACCGGCTCAGCGTATGGTCGATTTTGTAAATAAAAAGAATTCGGGTGATACTCCGCCAACTTCATATGCTCCCGGATTACTCGCCTCTCCCTTACATTTCTGGATGCCGGAATTTATTACGAGCCGATTGCGTGAAGGTTTCCGTAATTTTGGCAAGATGTCTCATGGATTCCTTACCAACGAGGCTGTGATGATTGGTGTGGAGAGCAGAACTTCATCGCCGGTACGTATAATAAGGGATCGTGAAAGCATGCAGCACGTTACAATAAAGGGTTTATTCCCTTGTGGTGAAGGGGCTGGGTATGCAGGAGGAATTGTTTCTGCCGCCATCGACGGCGAACGATGTGCCGAAGGAGTGGATGCATGCTTCAGCAGTTTATCGCGTATCTGAAACGAATCCGTTTTT
>WARQ01000372.1_pt1 | contig 55569 bp, 43 predicted proteins | sample 4769161 | NCBI WGS metagenome assembly WARQ01 (sample SAMN08893024, study PRJNA449175) | gut metagenome | isolation source: rumen sample fed with dry roughage | host: buffalo | place: India: Nagpur | collected 2016 | reverse complement strand
TCGCTGCACACAGTACCGCATCGCGCGGCGACGTGATGCTGGTGTTGGAAGGGCTGATCTATATCCTAACTGAGAGACTGCAGGCAGGAACGGTCGTGAGCATGGGCAACTTCGGAAATTTTCGCATGGTAGCCGGCTCTGTAGGAGCTGTAACGGAAGAGGAGTTTAACACTTCGATGTTCAAAAAACCGCGTATTATCTTCAAGCCGGGTATCCTGTTGCGCGAAGTAACCAACAACGCCAAGTTCGAGAAATTGCCCACGGTTACGGTTACCGTAACGGAGCAGTGCGACAAAGAGCACGTGTATTAATTCTTCATTGCACCCTTGGATGCAGGTTCCGGGGGTGCAATTTTAATTTAACCCTGCAAGCAAAGAAAACGATTCTCAATACTAACCCCTTAAAACAAACAGAAAGATGAAACAAGTAAAACAGATCATTGAATTTATTTTGGTAGTGGCAAGCTGCTTTTTTCGGAAAAGGAAACAGCAAAAAGTCTACCCTCACGTTCCTGAAGATCCTTACCCTCCTGGCTCTTGTAATGGAGGAAAAGGAGATTGCCCTGGCTGCACTGGGTGTAATTGTAACCCTCAATCAGAAGCCACCACCGGATACCCCGACGCCTCCAATCAATACGGCGCCGCCAACCTGCTTGGCTGGTGTTTGATCGCAGTAGCCGGGACCAGTTACCTGTATAAGTTGCTGGTTTAGGATCCAAAATAGCAGGTCCTGGATTTACATATATAAAAATGTTCGCGCGGCGCACGTAACCTAATAAATGAATTATCCAAATTACCCGGACTGCTATGAAACATTGTATAATTAGTTGCGAGAAGAAAAATAACCCTTATATTTGCAATGGACAATTTCAATATTCACTGGTTTAATTAATATTTTGTAGAGATAAAGGAAAGTATAAGAAAAGTCCGGCTCGCGAGAGTCGGACTTTTTATATTTTATAGCATTAGAATAACCTATCTTAAATGTCAAACACCCAGCTTACCATCTCTCTATCAGAGGCTATACAAAGCGATCTTTTTATAGAAAAGAGGTAGTCTTAAACAAAATTCCGCCAAATTCCTGAACAAAATTGCGCCAAACGACTGAATTAGGCAAAATAATTGATATTAGACTGTAATGATTTATTGAAGAACAACCAGATTAATTATCTTTGGGGGATTATTTGCAGACCGTTTGTGTAGAAATATTTTAATCCTGTTTAATTATGAGAAAATTAGTGAATCAATTCTTTGTGTGGCTCTGTGTCTTCTTTTTTTCAAGTGTTGCATATGCCAGCAATAATCCGCTTCCGGTAAAGTTTGGCGATCCCTATGTGCTGCTTGCTTCGGATGGGAGGTATTACATGTATGGTACCGGGGCCGGTGCTGTAGATGGATTTTGTGCTTATTCTTCGCCCGACCTGGTTAACTGGAAAGCCGAAGGGCAGGTTTTTCGTGGGAACATCCCGGGGTCGTGGGGCGTGGCCAATTTCTGGGCACCGGAAGTTTACGAGCTGAATGGCAAGTTTTATATGTTGTACAGTGCCGATTGGAAGGTGAATCCAACCAACGAACAAGAGAACTTCCGGATCGGGGTAGCCGTTGCGGATAAGCCGACTGGTCCTTTCAGGGAGCTTTCATCCGAACCGTTGTTCGATCCGGGTTATCCGGTTATTGACGGCAACCTGGTCGTGGATGAAAAGGGCCGTATGTTCCTTTACTATTCACGTTGTTGCTATAAGCATCCGGTGGAAAGCGAGATTGCCGCACAGGCTAAAAAAGAGGGGAAGTTCGATTCGATTGAAGAGAGCTGGATCTATGGTATTGAGGTTAAACCGGACCTGACGGCTGTAATCGGGGAGCCGGTGCTGTTGCTTCGTCCGCCCGTAAAACTGAACGACAAACAGTCGGAATGGGAAAGCCGCTCCGTAACATCGGGTGAAGTGAACCGCCGGTGGACCGAAGGTCCTTTTACGTTCAGAAAAGGGGATACCTACTATATGATGTATTCGGCCAACTTTTTCGGAGGCAAGAATTATGCCGTAGGATATGCTACCTCCAAAAATCCGCTTGGCCCGTTTACAAAAGCCGCCAACAATCCCGTCTTGGAGAAAAATGTGGAAAAAGGAGGTATTGTGACCGGTACAGGTCATAATAGCATAACGTGGTCTAAAAACGGCAAGCAGATGTATTGCGTATACCATGGCCGAACACAGGCAACCGGTGATGAACGGGTTGTATTTATTGACAAGATGGGGGTGGATAAAAACGGCATACTCTATGTTGATGGGCCTACTATCGCCAAATAATTGAGCTCTTTCCGGCCAAATAACTGAATAGATGTGCGCCAAATGACTGAATGAAATCAAGCCAAATGACTGAATTCAAAAATTTCATTCTAAAAAAATTCCCTTAAGTGAACGGGATGGTCACTTAAGGGAATATTTTTTAAATCCAGGTCAATCGAGTCTTACCAGCCGGGGTTCTGTTTCCATTGGTTGTTGGTAAGCGACAACATGCGCGACTGGATAGGATACAGGTAGTCTCTGTCCAGCTTGAACTGCCATCCGTTCTGATAGTTCTTGTTATTGAATGGAATGATATAGCGTTTGGCATCTCCGGGTTTTCCGCTCAGGAACAGGTTGTTGTTGGCTGCCTGGTCGTACACCAGTTTATTGCCGTAGGCTGTCTCCAGACTGCTTCCGGTAAACAAGGCTCCCAGAGGGGTTTTGTTTACAATCAGCTTGTCGGCTGCCGCCCAGCGCAGGATGTCTGTAAGACGACTTCCTTCAAAGGCTTTCTCCACACGACGCTCCCGGCGTACGGCCTGAATGTATTTATCCAGGTCCTTGAAGGGATAATCTGATGCGGTGTTGTACTCGCGGTCGAAATCTACCGCAGGCATGCCTACACGATCGCGCAGGGGCTTCAATGCGGCAGCAATCTTAGCGGCGTTGGCTGCTCCGTTCAGCTCGGCCAAGGCTTCGGCGTAATTGAGCAGGATGTCTGCATAACGGTATTGGATGGCCGGAGCCTGACTTTTACCTTCGCCGTCGATCGTGGGAGTGTAGGTGGTGTTGAATTCAACATACTTCAGTACCGAAAATCCGGTGGTGTTCTGGTTGTAGCTGTTTCCATCCAACGGCGGACGAACAAATACGTAGGCGTTGTTGGGACGGAGCGGCTGACCGGGAATACAGACTGTCTGAGACAGACGGGGGTCGCGTACCGTAGGCAGTAGTTCGTTTCCGTATACTTTCTGTGCATTCTCACGCTCTGCACCCACGAACGGGCGACCGTCTGCCGTAAGGTAATCGTCTACCAGCGACAAGGATGCGCCGGTGATACCTCCACCCTGGTTCAGGTAGCGGGTTACCGAATGGCCGATGTTATCGCTTGCATCGTATTTTTTCCACCATAACACCTCTTTGTTCGTAGAAAGGTCCAATGTAATAAACAGATCGCGGTAGGCTGTCTGCGTATTTCCGGTTGCGATGCTCCACACGCCGCGGTCTATCACCGCCTTGGCTGCATCGGCTGCCTGCTGCAGGTAGTTGTTTATTTTCTCGTCGGTAACGCTCTTATCGTAGAAAGGGGTGCCCTTGGCTTTGTGGTACTTCTCCCAGGTTCCTTCAAACAGGGCCACTTCGCTTTTAAGCGCGCGGGCTACATCCTTGTGTACCCGCATGGTGGCGCTGTTGTTCTTTTCGCCCAGGTTCTCGATAGCCACATCCAGGTCGGCCAATATCTTATCGGCAATCATGGTACGGCTGTCTCTGGGGCGCTCCATCTGTTCCTGTACAGGGTCCAGCACCTCATCGATCCAGGTAAGCTCGCCGTAGTTTACAAACATCTGGTAATAATACCAGGCCCGGAAGTAATAGGCCTCGCCGATGCATTGGTTCATTGCCGCACCGGTCTCCTTGCAATTCCCGAAGTTGTTGATCAGGAAATTGACATTGCGGATGTAGGTGTAGTTGGTGAGCTTTGTAGCATCGCTCAGCGCCGTTTCGCCGGCAAGCCGGTCGTCTATCACGTTGGAGATCATATTGTCGCTGGCCATGTCGCCAAAGGCGATACCCGAAGCATTACCCACATTCTGAGATTGGGTACGCACGCCTGTCTCGTAAAACTGGTTCAGGTACTTTGTAATCTCGGCAGTGCTGCTGAATGCAGTAGATGTGGAGAGAACGCCCTCCGGAAGTTTATCGAGGTCCGAACAGCTTGTCAAACCGAAGATAAGTGCTAAACCTATAAATATTTTTATTCTTTTCATATTGACGCGTATTAGAAATTAACGATTAGACCTAAAGAAATCACCTTGTTCATCGGATAGTTCTTTCCTGATTCACTGGTATAAGAGGTTCCGGTGAAGATGGCTTCCGGATCGAACATCTTGGCTAGTTTGGTGCTTGTGAATAAGTTCTCGCCCGAGAAGAATACCTGGGTTTTGCTTAATCCCACCTTTTTGGTCCACGCACCCGGCAGGTCGTAGCTTACAGTCAGGTTTTTAAGTCGGCAGTAGGCCGCATTCTGCATGTAACGGTCTGTTTTCTGCGAGGTCTTGTTTCTGAAGTTATTGATAGCTCCGGCTCCGGCAGTATAGGGTGCAGGATAGTAGGCATCCTTGTTGTCTTCTCTCCAGTAGTCGAGGTGTTCTTCAAATACCGTAACCTGTGCATACGGACCCGATCCCCAGAAATAAACCGATCCCATGTCCGGCGACCAGTCTCTTTTGGCCACTCCCTGGAACAACAGGCTCAACGAAATGCCTTTCCAGTTTACAGATCCGTTTATCGTATACTGATAGCGGGGTGTGGTGTTACCGATGATGGTTACATCGCCCATATCTGCCAGGGTGTTGTTTCCTTTGTTTATTTTACCGTCGCCGTTCAGGTCGCGGTACTTTACATCGCCCGGATTCCATTTCTGTCCGGAGATATACGACAAGTCGTAAGCTGCATTATAGGCATCCGCCTCGGCTTGCGACTGGATCAGCCCCTCTGCACGGTATCCCCAGATCTCGCCCACCTTGCGACCTACATACCACTGTCCCTGAGGATCTGTTCCCGTTGGGTTTTCGTAGGCTGTAACCTCCGAGATGGCGTCCGACAAGGAGGCTCCCACTGTATAGCCCACCTCTTTACCGATCTTGCCACGGTACTGCAACGTTACTTCCCAGCCTTTGTTACGCATACGGGCGTTGTTGGTATTAGGAACCGTAGCACCGAAAATATCAGCCAGGTCGGCCGAAGGGCCTAACATATCCTTTGTATCACGCTGGAACAGATCGAATGTACCTGTAAGTGAATTACCCAGGAATCCAAAGTCGACTCCCACGTTCTTACTCTCCACCTTCTCCCAGGTAGTATAAGGATCCACCACACCGGGGGCATTGATAATCATATCCCTGCCATCCTGGAAGTAATAGTTGCCCAACGGCTGTGTACCCATGGTGGAAGCAAACGTATACAACGCCGCCCCGCTCTGATTACCCAGCAATCCCCAGGAAGCACGCAGTTTGAGGTTTGAAAGCACATCGGTTGTTTTTTCCATGAAGGCTTCGCGGGAAAGATTCCATCCCAGGGAAACAGATGGGAAGAAACCCCAGCGGTTGTCTGATGCAAACCGTGAAGAGCCGTCGTAACGACCGTTGGCTTCCAACAGGTAAAGACCCTTGTAGTCGTAGTTGATACGGCCGAAGAATCCACGGGTGGCCCATCCGTTCCGGGTATCGGTGATGGTCTGGTCGCCGGTACTCAAGCCCAGTCCGGGGTTGGTGGTAGAAATCAGATCCGTAACCTGGTTGAACAAATAGCTGTAATTGTTATCCTCTTCCTGATAACCGCCCATCAGCGTAAAATTATGATCTTCCGCCAGAGTGAACAGGTAATTGGTGTACAGGTTTACCGACTGATAGCGTCTTTTAGACATGGAACGGGTAAAACGTCCGTTGGCTGCGATATTCAACTCAGAACGGGTACCTTTATACAAGGTCTCGTTGTCGGCTCCCGGAATCTGAGGGGCCACGTTAAGCGCCTCGTACTCCTCGTTGTCGTTGCGATAGGTATAGTCTACAAAGATGCGCCAGTTCTTGATCGGTTGAATTTCGAAACCGCCGGTTAAAGACATGTTGTCGTCTTGTGTATTTGTGTAGGTACCGCTTTGCAGATAAGGAATCATGGTAAGTTCCGTAAAATGACCGTTGGGATCCACCTCGCTCACCGTGGGACGGAAACGGGCCAGCGAATGATAGAAACCTTCGGACAATCCGCCGGTTCCGAACGGAGTGTTGTTATCCGAATGCATAAACTTGGTGTTCACCTTCATCTTAAGCCAGTCGGTTACCTGCGAAGTAACGCTGGCATTGAAGTTGAATCGCTTGTAATCCATATCGGCATAGCGCAGAATTCCGTCTTCCGTATAAGCTCCTCCCGATACGTAATACTGAGCCAGCTTTCCTCCTCCGCTCAAGCTCAGGTTATGGTTCTGCTTATAGGCGGCATCTTTGTAATGCAGTTTAAAATAGTCTACATTACCCACCCCTTTGGCGGTGTTCTCGAATGCGGCCACCAGGTTGTTCTGTCCTTTCAGGTCGGCCCAGGCATCTACTCCTGCAGGATTCTGTATATATTGCTGCAATAAGCCCAGCTTCTCGTCGCTGTACTGTTTAGCTACCCCGGCATTGGCGCAGGCGGCATTAAAATAGGTGGCGAAATCGTACGAATTGGCCATATCCGGCAAAACCGTGGGAGAGCTCCAGCCTACAGTTCCCTGATAACTTACCCGCATCTTTCCCTCTTCGCCTTTTTTGGTTGTCACCAATATAACACCATAGGCGGCACGGGCTCCGTAGATAGCCGAAGCGGCGGCATCCTTCAGCACAGATATATTTTCGATGTCGTTGGGGTTTACATCCGAAAGATTCATTTCCACACCATCCACCAATATATAGGGGTTGGCTGTATTGGAAAGGTTGCCCTGACCACGCAGGGTAAGGGAACTTTCGGCACCGGGACGGCCCGAACTGCTGTTGTTAACCGTCAACCCCGGAACCAGTCCCTGTAAACTCTGGGTGGCGTTGGCAACCGGGCGCAGACTTAATTCGTCGCCTTTTACCGAAGATACGGACCCGGTAAGGTTCACCTTCTTCTGTACGCCGTAACCTACCACTACCACCTCATCAAGCGCCTGACTGTCTTCAAGCAGTTCGACACGCAGGTGTTCGGCATTTTTAACCGCAACCTGCTTGGGCTGATACCCGATGTAGCTGATTGTTAATGTGGCATTCTGGGGCACCTCCAGGGTAAAGTTACCATCCATATCCGTAATGGTTCCAATACCGGCACTGTTGGTAACCTGTACGTTGGCACCGATAACCGGCAATCCGGATTTATCAAGTACCGTACCTGAAACCTTGAACGGCTGTTGTTGCTGCACTGCAGCTTCGCTGTTTTTTAATTCGCTGTGGTTCTTCCGCGACAAAATAATATGAGATCCTTCAATCTTAAAGGAGATGTTGCGATCCTTTAAAAGATCGTTCAACACATCGGCTACCTTTTTTTGATTGGCGTTGATGGAAACCGCCTGGTTGGCGTTTACTTCGTTGTTATAGATGAACAAGTACTCCGTTTGCTTCTCAATTTCAGAAAGAATCTTATTGAGCTGGGCATTGTTCATATGAATGCTCACCCGGGCATCCTGGGAATAGGTAGATTTAGCATGTGAACAAAAAACACAAACCAAAAGTAGGAAAGTAGTTATTCGCATAGTTCTAAATATTTGTTTAAATCCAGTTTTTTTATGACAAAGTCTGCTTGAAAAATTTTCGTTCTTCATACATTTGTATTGATTTATAATTTAATACAGTTTAAAATAATTGTGTTGAATGCATGCCGGTAAGTGTTGGCGCACTTATCGGCATTTTTGTAGGCTAACAGTTCATTTTATCATAGGCAATAGATTCATAAAGATTAATAGAATTATTTAGTTTATATGTATTATCTGCGTTTCGTTATCCTTCTTATAGCTGAAGCTGATATCATTCTGAAGTACCCTGAGGGCATAATCTACACCGTCCGTCTGCCGGAATGATCCGGTGTAGGAGTATTTAAGTACATCCTGGTTGTTGATTATGATTTTGAACCCATAGTATTTTTCAAGGTCTTTCATGATGGTAAGGAAGGGTTCATCTTTGAAGCTGATGAGTCCCTCTTTCCAGCGGTAGGGGTTGAAATCGGTCACCTTCGAAACCTCCAGCCGTCCGTCCTTTAGCGTTGCCTTGTGTTCCGGTTTAAGTGTTACCTGATGCGACGGAGATGCCTGGGAGGTGAGCTTTACACTACCCTGCATGAGGGTGGTCACAAATTTTTCTTCGTCCGGATAGGCTTCCACATCGAACTTGGTTCCCAAGACTTCGATGCTGTACTTGTCCGTTTTAACGATAAAGGGCCTTTCTTTGTCTTTCACAACATCAAAATAGCCTTCGCCCATCAGTTCGACCGTACGGTTGCGGGTGCTGAACTTTTCCGGAAACCGGATCGTTGTCCGGGCGTTCAGCCATACGTTGGTTCCGTCCGGCAGAGTTACGTTGGTACGCTGACCAGCAGGAACGGACACGATGCTCATGGCCAGCTCCTTGTTATCGGCTACATAGTGTTGGTAAACGGCGTTCAGCGAGAGGGTGATCAATGCGATGGCAGCCACTCTCAACCAGTCGGATTTCAGGATGGTTCGCAGTCGGCTTCGCCCAGGCACAGCGGCGATCCGTCTCTTGTCTTGCAACAAGATGGCGCTGAACAGCTTATGCTCCTTCATAAAAATACGTTTGTTTTCGGCCGAAGCTTCCATCCAGTCCCTGATCTCCATGCCCTCCTCTACGGTGACATTTCCTTCAAAAAATCTATATAGTTTTTCCTTGTCCATACATCCACATGATTTGTTTCTGTATGTATAGCACCTGAGAAAAGAATGTTCCTAGTCTAATTGATAAAAAAATAGAAAAAAGGTAAATAGTCCTTCAGGTGGACATGCAGAATCTTCAGCGCCTTGCCTATGTGGTAGTCTACGCCCTTAAACGATATATTCATTTCCTGCGCGATCTCCTTATAGGATTTATTTTCGTAGCGGTTCAATATAAAGATGGCGCGGGTACGTTCGGGCATCTGGATGAGAGCCTCCTGGATGAGTTGTTCTATTTCGGCCGTAAACAGTTCGCTGGGTTCGCAGGCCTCCAGCGTAGCGATACGGGTACCCAGCTCCCACTCCTGGTATTGCCTCACGTTTTCCGAAAACTCTTCGCGGATATGCAGATGCCGCAGATGATTCAGGCATTTGTTCTTAATCATGGTAAGGATATAGGCCGGGATATTGGATTCGTCGCTGATTGACAGGCGGTTTTCCCAATAATACATCAACGCATCGACGGCGATATCTTCCGCGATGGCTGCATCTCTTACATACACATTGGCAAAGCGTACAAAACGGTCGTAATATTCGTTGTACAACTTATTGAAGGATGTTATGTTTTCGGCAGACATCTTTTAGGGCGTTTTGACATATTTTTCACAAAAATAAGTTTATTATTCCGGATTTTAAGTAGTTTCGTCGCGTTTCACGCCTAATTAAGTTATTACACACATAAATTACAAGAAAATGACCTTATCTAATTTAAATCAGCGTCCGCATATCGTATGGCTGGATGTACTTCGCTTTGTTGCAATCTTTATGGTTCTGATCAGTCACAGTGCCGATCCTTTCAATGCTTCTGTCGAAGCCCGGACCAATCCGGATTTTAATTTATGGGGATCGGCATTCGGCTCTCTGGTGCGGGCTTGCGTACCTCTGTTTGTGATGATGACCGGTTTGCTGCTGCTGCCTGTTAAACAGGAGATGGGTTCTTTTTATAAAAAACGGATTTCGAGGGTGCTTTATCCTTTTTTGGTCTGGTCCGTATTATTCAACCTTGCCCCGTGGTTTATCCAGTTTGCAGGCGGATCGGCTCAGCTGGTGACTGTATTCTTTCCCTGGGGCGGCGAACCTTCGGCCTCGCTGATGGACGCACTGAAAGCCATCGCCCTGATTCCTGTTAACTTCAACATGTTTGCCTGCCCCATGTGGTATATCTACCTGCTGATAGGTCTGTATCTGTATATGCCTGTTTTTTCTGCCTGGATTGAGAAAGCATCCGACCGTTCGAAGCGCCTTTTCCTGGGCTTATGGGGTGTAACGCTACTCCTGCCCTATGTACAGGAGTTTGTATCTCACTTTGTGCTGGGTACCTGCGACTGGAATCAATTCGGCATGCTGTATTACTTTGCCGGCTTTAACGGTTACCTGCTGCTGGGTCATTATTTGAAGAAAGGGAATGACTGGTCGTGGACCAAAACATTGCTTATCACTGTGCCCATGTTTGCTGCTGGTTATTTTGTTACGTTTAAAGGATTCCGCACCATGAGCTCCAATCCAGATGTGACCAATGCCGGACTGGAGCTTTTCTGGACCTATTGTTCGCTTAATACCGTGTTGATGACGGTGGCTGTGTTTCTCTTTGTACAGAAAATACGGCTTACCTCGGCTAAGGTGATCGCCACGTTTGCCAGCATTGCCAAATGCAGCTTTGGTATGTATATGTGCCACTACTTCTTTGTAGGTCCGGCTTACCTGATTGCCGTGGAAATAGGTACGCCGGTCTATTTACAGATCCCGGTTTCGGCATCCATCGTATTTATCACCTCCTGGACACTTGTTCACCTCATTTACAAATTGCCCAAAGCTAAATACGTCGTGGGATAAATCAAAATCAAACCCGGGTTGCCGATTGTTATATAAATACCTCTATAGGCAAATCGACTGGGTATGAATGGAAAGGATATCAAAATAAACAGGCATCCTGCGGTGGCCGGTCAGTTCTATCCGGCCCATCCGGATGTGCTTCAAAGGGAACTGGAGTCTCTTTTCAGCATGGCTGCACCCCAAAAGCAGGGCAGAGTGAGGGTTGTTATCAGTCCCCATGCAGGGTATATCTTTTCGGGTACGGTGGCTGCTTCGGCTTTTAATCAGTTGGACGACAAGGCATCTTACCGGAGGGTATTCCTGATTGCATCGTCGCACCAGGCCCATTACAACGGGGCGTCTGTGTATTGCGACGGCGACTTTATCATGCCCTACGGCAGGGAGCTGGTGGATACGGAGATCGGAGAGATGCTGACCGAGGTCTATCCCGAACTGTTTACAGATAATCCGTCGCCTCATCTGAATGAGCACAGTATCGAGGTACAGCTGCCGTTTCTGCATTACAAGTTGCAGAACAGCTACCGGATTGTTCCAATCATAATAGGCACCAACTCGCCGGAGATTTGCAAACGGCTGGCCTCCGCCCTGAAGCCCTACCTGAACAAGGACAATCTGTTTGTGATAAGCTCCGACTTCTCCCATTATCCGGCATACGATGCGGCCAAATCCGTCGATTCGGCAACCGGACAGGCAATCATATCCAACCGTGCACAAAACCTGTTGTCGGCTTTAGATATCAATGCACACAAGCATATCCCCCAGCTGGTTACCAGTCTGTGCGGTTGGACTTCCGTGCTTACTCTTCTTTATATGACGGAGAATGAACCGGCGTTCTGCTACAACGAAATCTGTTACAAGAATTCGGGAGATGCCAAAGAGGAGGGTTCCCGAAATCAGGTTGTAGGGTATTGGGCTATTTCCGTGACCGAAAAGCAGGTGGACGTAGAACGGTTCACGCTTTCGGATGCAGAAAAGCAGGTGCTGCTGAAAGAGGCAAGGGATTCCATCGGGCGCCTGTTCCGTAAAGCGGACACTCCGCCTGCTGCCATCGAATCGTATCCTCAGGCGCTCCGTACCAAATGCGGCGCTTTTGTAAGTATCCATAACAACGGGGAACTCAGAGGGTGCTACGGTCACCTGGAAGAGGACAAGCCGCTGATACAGAATGTACGGGAGATGGCCCGGTGGGCCGCCGCACGTGACTCGCGTTTCAGGCCAGTCACCCCGGAGGAGCTGAATGAGGTGGACATCGAGATCTCTGTACTTTCGCCTCTCAGGAAGATACGGAATATCACCGAAATCGAAATGGGAGTACACGGCATCTTTATACGAAAAGGGATGAACAGAGGGGTGTTTCTGCCTCAGGTAGCCACCGAAACCGGATGGAGCAAGGAGTCGTTTCTGGGGCATTGCGCCCGTGACAAGGCGGGTATCGGGTGGAACGGATGGAAGGAGGCCGAAATATCTGTTTTTACAGCAACCATTATCCGCGAGAAAGAGTAACAGGTGTCAGCTGTGCCATATACCCGGAACCGACTTTCCGCATCGGTTACATTTTCCATCCTGAATTTCATAGGTCCCAACGGTATACCCGTACCGCTGTATCAAGGTATGTCCGCATTGGGGACAAACGGTATCTTCGCCGTGTAACCGGGGCTGGTTACCTATATAGACAAATTTCAATCCGGCCTTCAGGGCAATGGTCTTTGCCTCAAGCAGACTTTCAGCCGGGGTAGGTGGCACGTCGTTTAGCTTGTAGTTTGGGAAGAACCGGCTGAAATGCAACGGGGTATCTTCAAAGCCATTGGACGACAGCCATTCGCACATGTGTGTGATCATTTCCGGATTATCCGAAAACCCGGGAATCAGCAGGTTGGTAATCTCCAGCCAGATCTTTTTCTCTTTCAGCGTCAGCAACGTATCAAGAACGGGTTGTAACCGGCCGCCCGTAAGTTTGCGATACATGGCATCCTCAAAACACTTCAAATCGATATTGGCTGCATCCAGAAAAGGACAAAGGTCGAGAAGAGGTTCCCGGTTGATATAGCCGTTGGATATCCATACCACTTTCAGTCCTTTGCCGCGGGCGATACGGGCTGTATCGTACATATACTCGTAAAAGACAGTAGGCTCCGTATAGGTGAAAGCAATCATAGAGGTATTACAACCGATAGCCCTCTGTACAAGAGCCTCCGGGTCCAGGTCATAGCCTTTCAGCGACTGGGGAGATGTTTGGGATATTTGCCAATTCTGACAATTAAGGCAGCGGAAGTTGCACCCGCCGGTGGCCAGAGAGAAAACCGGTTGACCGGGCATGAAGTGGAACAGGGGCTTCTTTTCAATGGGATCGATACTAAGCGAGCAGGGATTTCCATAGGCAGTGGTATAAAGTGTACCGAATTGGTTGACGCGGGTTTTACAGATTCCGGCAGCCCCTTGCTGTAGTACACAACGATGGGGGCACAAATGGCAGCGTACCACCTGGTCCGTCCGCTTTTCCTGATAGGAGGCAACCTTTTGCCATTTTTCCGCTTTCATAATACACCCTCCTTTCTCTATATAGAACCACCTGCCAAAAGAAGTGTTTATCAAAGGGCGTTACCTGAAACAGTATTCCAATATTTTTAACATATCCGCATGTTTGGTATGCACCAGGTTGTTCTCTTCGCAGAATGCTTTGACATTTTTTGCCGGAAAATTCTTTTGAAGCATCTTGATCGTGGTGACATTCACATATTTACCTTTGGCATTTTTAATCCAGTAGCGGTTATCCGGTTTGACGGAGAATTTCTCGTTAGGAGTCAGTTTGGATACCGACGCCCCTTCCTGGAAGGTAGAATAGTTGGTAATGGCTGCCGTTGCAGAATACCCACCGTAGCCGGCACCCTTCCCCTGCGACATATACGTGGTCTTCCACTCCACGTAAACCTCGCCTACCCCTACCTTGACAACCTGGTAAAAGATATGCTTGTTTACATACACAAACATATCTCCCTGGATATCTATAGCGGCTATCTCCAGAGGGTTGGCGATGGCCCAGATCTGTTCGCCATTCTTATACAGCATCTCTTCGACGGTTGTGTTGTAATTCAACATCGCGGAAGAGCGGCGACCGTCCTTAAATAAAACCAGGCCATCTTTAAATTCATCGTAAAGATAGGTCTGCGATAGTTCCTGCGCCTGCAGTATACTGCTGCTGAAGCAAACAGAAAGAAGGAGTAAAATGAGGTTGTTTTTCATAATGCCAGCGTATTATTGGGAAATTATTGTTTCAATTTATCTTTCAGGTATCTACCGGTATAGGATGCTTCGCAGGCGGCAACCTCTTCGGGTGTACCGGCGCAGACAAGCTTTCCGCCCTCTTTACCGCCTTCGGGACCCAGATCGATCAGATAATCGGCACATTTGATCACATCCATGTTGTGTTCGATAATGATGACCGTGTGGCCGTTCTCGATAAGGGCGTTGAAGGCTTTCAACAGGGTCTTGATATCGTGAAAATGCAATCCGGTTGTAGGTTCGTCGAAGACAAACAGAGTGGGTAGTTTGGACTCCTGACTAAGGTAATAGGCCAGCTTGACGCGTTGGTTTTCGCCTCCGGACAGGGTGGACGATGCCTGGCCCAGTTTAATATATCCTAATCCTACATCCTGCAGGGGCTTCAGCTTCTTGACAATCTTCCTGGCATCTCCCTGAGGATCCGACTCAAAGAACTCGATGGCCTGATTTACAGTCATCTCCAACACCTGGAAAATATTAATACCGCGGTATTCCACCTCCAGCAGATCGGCTTTGAAGCGCTTCCCTTTACACTCTTCGCACTCCAGTGTGATATCGGCCATAAACTGCATTTCGACCGTTATCTTTCCCTCTCCCTTACACTCTTCGCAACGTCCGCCTTCTTTATTGAAGGAGAAGAAAGCCGGGGTAAATCCAAGCTGACGGGCCAGGGCCTGATCGGCATAAAGTTTACGGATCTCGTCGTAGGCTCCCATGTAGGTGACCGGGTTGGACCGCGAGCTTTTGCCGATTGAATTTTGATCTACAAACTCGATGGCCTTGACAAGCTTCAGGTCGCCTGTAAGAGATAGACAAGGCACTCCCAATGGGGCATCATCGAGATGATGCTTCACTCCTTCGTAAAATATATCGCGTACAAGCGAACTCTTTCCGGATCCGCTTACACCGGTGACAACGGTCATCACATTGAGCGGAAATTTGACATCCACTCCTTGTAGGTTATGATAACGGGCACCCTTAACTTCCACATAATTGTTCCATTTACGCCGGTAGGGCGGAATTTCCAGCTTATCTTCTCCGGTAAGATAGCGTACGGTATAGCTGTTGCTGTTGAGCTGAAGGTTGGAGATATCGCCCTGATAAACCACTTCACCTCCCAGACGTCCGGCCTTGGGACCGATATCGATTATATAATCGGCAGCCCTTATTATCTCTTCATCGTGCTCTACCACAACCACCGTATTGCCAAGCTCCTGCAACTGACGAAGTACTTTTATCAGCAGGTCGGTATCCCGCGAATGCAGACCGATGCTGGGTTCGTCCAGTATATAGAGGGATCCCACCAGGCTGCTGCCTAAAGAGGTGGCCAGGTTGATACGCTGACTCTCGCCACCGGAAAGGGAATTTGAAAGGCGGTCGAGGGTAAGGTACCCAAGTCCAACATCCAATAAGAACTGCAGACGGCTGTCTATTTCGGTAAGCAAGCGTTTCGATACGGCTGCATCCGTTTCGTCCAGCTTGAGGGTATCGAAAAAGAGTTTGGCTTCGTTGATAGGCAGACTTACAATCTGGGATATATCCTTTCCTCCTACCTGTACATACAGGGCCTCCTTTCGCAGGCGGCTTCCTTTACAAGTGGGACAGGTGGTCTTGCCTCTGTACCGGGCATGCATCACCCTGTATTGTATTTTATATAGATTTTCCTCTACAAAAGAGAAGAAGTCGTTAATCCCGTGAAGTCCCCGTGCCCCGTGCCACAACAGATCCCGTTCCTTCTCCGTAAGCTCGTAATACGGACGATGGATGGGGAAATCATATTTCGCGCTTGCCTGGATAAATGCGTTCAACCACTCACCCATTTTTTCGCCCTTCCAGCAAACTACAGCCCCATCATACAACGACTTGCTTTTGTCCGGAACAACCAGATCTTCGTCTATTCCCATAATTTTACCGAATCCTTCGCAAACCGGACAGGCTCCCAGGGGATTGTTGAAACTGAACATCATATCTGTGGGCTCTTCGAACACGATACCGTCGGCTTCAAACTTACGTGAGAACTCCTTTGTCTGGGTGCCGTTCGGATCAAAAATCTTCACAACGCAGGTACCATGTCCTTCAAAAAAGGCGGTTTCTACAGAATCGGCCAGGCGGTTCTTAAACGGTTTATCGAAAGCGACGGCCAGACGGTCTATCAAAAGCTGAATACCCCCGGATGCCAAAAGAGATTCGTTCTCCATTACTTCCGGAATACGGTAAACATTCTCGTCTATCTCCAACCGGGTGTACCCCTCTTTCTGAAGAATGGTAAGCTGTTCTTTCATGTCGCGTCCTTCCGGCAGAACAACGGGTGTATAGACTGAGAAGCGTGTGTTTTCGGGGAAATCCAACACCCAGTTTACAACATCCGAAACCTGGTGCTTCTTAACCTCTTCACCAGATACCGGAGAGATAGTCTTTCCTATACGTGCGTAAAGCAACCGGAGGTATTCGTATATTTCGGTAGATGTTCCTACAGTAGAACGTGGATTGCGGGTGTTCACCCGTTGCTCTATGGCAATAGCGGGAGGAATACCCTTGATATAATCGCATTCCGGTTTACCCATTCGGCCGAGAAACTGACGCGCATAGGCGGAAAGACTTTCCACATAACGCCTTTGCCCTTCGGCATACAATGTGTCGAAAGCGAGCGAAGACTTTCCGGATCCCGATAATCCTGTGATAACAATTAATTTATCTCTCGGGATAGTAACGTCAATATTCTTCAGGTTATTGATGCGGGCTCCTTTTATCTCTATATTTGTTGCATCGTACATAGGTACATATTTTATAAACTACAAAGATAACGATATTTTTGGGTTGAATGTTTTAGCTGCTGTCAGAACCTTTCATTGTATTGACAGATAGTGATATTTTTATATCTTTGTAACATTATATTTGCATTATGAAACAGATAAAACTCATGTATTCCTACTCATTACGTCTTTTCATCTTCTTGATGCTGCTGGCATCTGCTTCGTGTACAACCTTAAGACAAACACCTAAACCCGCTGAAGGCCGCCAGGTTAAGCGGGAATTCAGAGGAGCCTGGATTCAGACCGTCCACCAGGGTGAATATAAAAACATGTCGACTTCGCAGCTGAAAAAAGAGTTGATCCGTAAATTGGATTACCTGCAGGATTGCGGTATCAATGCCATCGTGTTCCAGGTGCGCCCCGAAGCGGATGCCTGGTATCAATCCAAACTGGAACCCTGGAGCCGTTTTCTTACCGGCGAACAAGGGGTTGCACCTGATCCGGTTTGGGACCCGATGGAATTTTTAGTCAACGCCTGCCACGAACGGAACATGGAGTTTCATGCGTGGCTGAACCCATACCGCGTAAGCACATCGGGGAATACTGTTTTTGCCCCGGGACATATATACAACAAGCATCCCGAATGGTTCGTAACATACAATAAAATGATTTTGTTTGATCCGGGCCTGCCTCAAAGCCGTGCTTTTATCTGCAAGGTGGTGCAGGACATTGTTTCACGTTACGATGTAGACGCAATCCATATGGATGATTATTTCTATCCCTATCCGGTAGCCGGACTCCCCTTTCCGGATGATGCCAGCTTTGATGCGTACGGACGCAGCAAAGGATACAAAGACAATCAACGGGCCGACTGGCGCAGGGAGAATGTAAATCTGCTGGTGCAGGATATAAAGCAAACCATCCTGCGTACCAAACCGTGGGTCCGCTTCGGAATTAGTCCCTTTGGCATTTACCGTAACAAAAAGAATACACCGGATGGTTCAGGAAGCGATACCAACGGATTGCAGAATTACGACGACCTGTATGCAGACATCACCCTATGGGTGCAGAAGGGGTGGATAGACTACAACATTCCTCAGATTTACTGGGAGATCGGGAATAAAGCTGCCGATTATGTAACGCTTGTGAAATGGTGGGATAAGAATGCCAACGGAGGACACCTGTATATTGGTCAGGATGTGGCCCGCACGATGAAGAAGGACGAGCTGGACAAGAAGATGGCATACATCCGTTCTGCCTCTAATATACAAGGCAACTGCTTCTGGCCGGCAAATGAAATTTTATGGAATACCGGAGGTGTGGCCAACCAGCTGCAAGAACAATATCACCGCTATCCGGCTTTGATTCCGGCTTATACGCATTTGCACGACCGGCTACCCAAAGAGGTTTCCGGCCTTAAAGCCGAATGGACGAAGGAGGGGTATCTGTTACACTGGAAAGCCGAACAAAGTGATACAAATCCGGAGTTAGCCCGTTACTTCGTTGTGTATTGTTTTAAGGCGGGTGAAAAGGCAGACATCACGAACCCCGCCAACATCGTAACCATAACAAACAAGACTTTTTATTTGTTACCTTATGAAAAGGGAAATGATACATACAAGTATGTTGTAACTGCTGTGGATCGTTTCCATAATGAAAGCAAAAAAGGAAAAACAAAAAAAGTGAAGCTATAAGATGAATAACATTCGGCGTATTCTTATCGGGTTGTTATGCTGCATGCCTTTTTTATGGGGATGCTCCAACGACGAACCATGTCCGACGCCGGTACGTACCGTGCTTATTTACATGGCTGCGGATAATTCCCTGAGTTCATTCTCTTACAAGAATCTGGAATCGATCGTAAAGGGGAGCTCTGCAGCCGCACTCAATGGCGGAAATCTGTTGGTCTATCTGGATGCTTCCGATGCGGCTCCGCAGCTTCTTCAGATCAAGGCCAAGAGCGACGGGACGATACAGAAACTGGCTATAAAGGATTATCCCGAGCAGAATTCGGCCGATCCCATTGTTATGCGCGGGGTGTTCGAATCGGTTGTATCTGAGTTTCCGGCCGAAAGTTATGGCCTGGTTTTATGGAGTCACGGCACTGCCTGGCTGCCTTACAATGTACAGCCGATGCTCCGGTCTTTTGGACAGGATGAGACCAGTTGGATGGAGATTGATGAGCTTGCCGAAGCTATTCCCGATCATGTATTTGACTTTATTCTGTTTGATGCCTGCTATATGGCGAGCACAGAAGTGGTGTATGCCCTCCGGAACAAAGCGGACTATATTTTGGCTTCTCCAACCGAGGTACTGGCCGAAGGGTTTCCTTACAAGCTGATTATGGCTGATTTCTTCACGCAGAAAGCCGGTCTGCAGCAAATAGGTGAAAAATTTTACACATACTATGATAAGCTGACCGGACTGAACCGCTCGGCATCGGTGTCGTTGATTAACACATCCAAATTGGATGAGTTGGCCGCCGTATGCAGCGAGATTGTAAAGGGTAAGGAGCAGACAATCGCTTCGCTGCCTGTCAATGAACTGCAACAGCTGGAGTATCTGGGAAACACCTACCATGCCTTGTACGACCTGGATGATTTTATTGGCAGACTGGCTACGGAACCCCAATATACAAACTTTAAAAAGGTGTTGGACGAAGTGGTTATATACAAGCAAACAACCCCCATGGCTACCTATGCCAAAGGGTCTATCTATATCAATCGCTATTCGGGGTTGAGCATCTATGTTCCGCAAGCGGGACTGGAACAGCTCAACGAGTGGTATAAGGGAATGGATTGGTATAAGGTTACATACCAGTAACCTGACTCTACCAGTAGAGAATGATTCCGGCAATTCCGGCAATAAAGATCATCAGTATAGGATGCATCTTATATTTCCAGGTAAGGATAAAGGAGCCGATAAATATCAGCACACTTTTAGCATCGATGAAATTTTCTGCATTCACCAATAACAGGGCCGCTGCAGCAATCAGGCCGACCGTAGCCGGGCGTAAGCCTGTGAAAGCGGCCTCCACATATTTATTGTTTTTGAACCGGGCAAAATAATAGGAGATGATAAGCACCAGAATAAAGGAAGGCAGACAGACTGCAAAGGTTGCGATTACGGATCCTAAGATACTGATCTCCGTAGAATATCCTGCATTCTGCACCGCTGTATAGCCTATATAGGTGGCGCTGTTTATCCCGATGGGACCAGGCGTCATTTGTGATATAGCAACGATATCGGTGAATTCCTGGGTTGATATCCACCCATGCTTGTCGACCACCTCATCCTGAATTAATGAAAGCATCGCATATCCGCCACCGAAACCAAAGAGGCCGATTTTAAGATAGGTGTAAAATAATTGAAGAAACAGCATACTAATGTCTTTTTAAATACATCCGATAATATAAACCGCCTGCCGCGGCTACGATAATGATATAGACAGGCGACAAGCTGAGCAACCATATGGATAGCGCAACTACCACGGGAATGACCAGCACCCAGCCGCGCAGACGGAGGGAACGGGCTGTTGTAATTACGGGAACGGCTATCAGGGCGACCACAGCGGGACGTAAGCCTTTAAATGCCTTCTCCACCCATTCATTTTCTCTGAATTGTGTAAAGAAGAGGGCTATCGCCAATATGATCAGGAAAGATGGCAGGATGGTTCCTAATGCACAGATTACACTGCCTGTGAGCTTTTTCAATTTATAACCCACAAAGATGGATATGTTCACGGCAAAAACCCCGGGTAAGGATTGAGCGACCGCAAAAAGGTCGATAAATTCCTCCTTACTCATCCATCCCCTGTCAACCACTTCCCGCTGGATCAATGGCAACATGGCGTATCCTCCTCCGATGGTAAAGGCTCCGATTCTGACAAATGTGATGAAGAGCGTCCAATACATAAAATTACCTCTGCTATTGATTAAACAAACGAATCAACAACAAAGGTAATTATAAATATGCAGACTTTGCGTGCTGCGTTCTATCTTGTACGGCGTACGCTTCTTGTGGGTGCCGACTTTTCGGGTTTGGATGCTTTCTGCTTGACGGTTTTTTGTTTGGCAGGAGCCTGACCGCGTACGGATTTAACTCTTCCTTTGGATTCCTTATTTGTGCTGGCTGCAACCGTGGCTGTATCTTCGGGAACCCAAAGGCTCTCGCGGAACATCGTAAGCTCTTTCTCAATACGGGCTTGTTCCCGGCTCATCGAATCGGGCGTAGGGCAATATTGCTGAAGATTACGGTTCATCAGGTTTTCGGTCTTCACGATATCACCGGCAAACATCCGTTTCCGAAAATAATCATCAATAGTAAATGTCTTTGCATTATTGATATTGGATGTCATGATAGGCACAGTGGATACATAGGGACGTATGGATTCGTAGGGTAGCCAGAACATCGGCATTCTTTGTTCACCCATATCGCCTGCATTAAACAGAATCGGCGAAATGGCGAGTGTTTTAACATCAAATACTGAGTTATGCTGGTCAAAATACCATGCCTCTTTTACGTAATATGCCTTTACCTCTTCCGAAGGGACGTCGCTATCGTCTATTACATACTTTACTCCGCCACCGCCGGGAACAGTTTCTTCCTTATAAAGAATATAGAAGCGGTCCAGCAAATCCTTGAAATTAACCTGGTGCGACGGACTGAAATCCTCGTAACCATCCAGGTATTCGTAGGCTGATATTTTATTCTCACCTAACAGACGGAAGATGATTGTAAACAAATTCATCTGTTTATTAATGGGGCGTACAGGATAATAAAGCGGTGCATTCTGTTCCTTGGTTAGATCCACCTCTCTGTAAATTACACGCATCCAACGTGCATTCCCGATATCCTGGGTAAGATGTTCGTTCATGTTTTGTGCTCTTACCGTCAGCTCCGGAACATTGCTTTCCTGCGTCTCCACCCGGGATCCGGTTGTGGCCCGGGGTGATCTTCTTTGTTGAGTCTGCTGTTGCGACTGCCCCTCCTCCTGAGCAAATGCCGGATTTACAGTAAAGAGGAAGCCTCCAAGAATTGCTATATAATACAGATGTTTCATATACAAGATCAATTAATTTACAATAACTTCGATGGTGGGTATGGTCCGTTCAATACCATCAGGCCCTTTTGCTACGACACGGGTGATATAGAAACGCTTTCCTTTGGACAGCCTGCGGATATAATCTTTCTGCCGTTGAGAAAAGTTACTTCCGTCCGATACTTCAGGAATGGCATTCCCCATGGAATCAAAGAAAGTGAGCTCGAACCGAAGTACGGAATAGGTTACATTCAACAAATCATCGTCAATTGCCGCTTTGATTCCATCTGCTTCCACCAGATTCCTTTTGGCAAACTGTCCACCCTTGAATTTACGGATGTTACCATTGGCATCTTTATATTCGATATAGGGCAGCGGATCTGGCAAAGCCCTCACCCTGAAAGAGGTTTTTGCCATCTCTACCGAACGTCCATCCACCATCCGGGCATTTACAGAGACAACCGCCTCCATGCCCACCCGTGACGGACGGGCCTCCCATAATTCACCATGCCTGGTCAATGTACCGTTAGTCATGGTTGCCGTAATCTGAGAACTGGCTATGCCGGGAACGGCTATACGGATCGGGTTGGCTATGCCGGCATATAATACATTCATCAAAGTGGGAGCAACCGTAGCCGTAGGCTCCGTAACAAAATATTCACTCACAAAGTCTCTGCGCATAACAGAGCCGTCGCTGCCAGGCATTTCGATATAGCCCTTCAGAGGGAATGTACCCGATGAAGAAGCTGTTACACGGAACATCCCTTTGTTGGCTTCGGGCAGCTCGGTCCCGTTGACAACTATCTTGGGCCGTTTGGTGGAGTCTACTGCAGAAAGAACAATGTTTGCTTCATACTGACTGCCACGCATTACAACCTGGCTTTGAGGAATAACCTGTGCCGTTATCTGGTTTACACGATAGTCGCCCACATCCACACTGCTGAGAAGATAGTTCAAGGCCTCACCTTCCGCATAGCGTACGTCGCTTTGTAATTTGGTAAGCATGGTTACTGCCGCAGCAACAGGCATGTTTTCAAACAAGGACTCCTGCCAGGAACGGGTTGTGAGTCCGCTTCTCACCGACTCTGTATTCAGGCTCGCTTCAAGAACCTTTGTTTTAGCGGGATCCGTAACCAATTCTCCTAAGAATTTCCGATAGTTATCTATACTTCGTTTCAGCTTTTTACCTTCGCCGGTCACCGGAGACAACATGATTTGTGAGGAAGCTTCAATATCATCCTTACGAACGATATTATTTACATTCCCGTCTTTCCCGTCCGCCTCCTTTACAATACGTACCTTAAGTTCCTGAAGGTAGTTGTATAATGAATCGCTCGACTTTTTCACCTGCTGTCCCTTCTCATACCATTCTTTCACCTTGGTAGGGTTAGTCTGATAGTAGGTGTCCAACTCGCCCGATACAATCTGATTTCGTTTGGATGAGTTGTCGATCGTAGTTCGTAAACTGCCTTCCACCAATTCGAAACCATCCAAAACCTCAGACGACACATTAAGTGCCATCATGGCAATGAACACCAGATACATCAGATTGATCATCTTCTGTCTGGGCGAATTGGGATTATTTGATAATTGTGGCATATTCTGATTGCAGTTTAATTATTATCTTCCGGGTTGTCCGGGATTTGAACCATAAGAAGCAGCTCCCTGGGGTTGGTAGGTGGATGCCGATGGTGGATTGTAACCTTGTCCTCCCTGAGGTTGTGACTGAAACATCCCGGCTCCGGGCATGTTGACTGTCATCGCCTGCAACAAACGGCTGTATACCGTATTGAGCTGAGCAAGCTGTTGTGCCATACGCTCATTTTCTGCCCGGAAGACAGAACTGTCCACCACAGACCCTTCGTATAAATCTTTTATACGGCTCAAACCGCCGTTAATACGTTCGATGGTATCGATTTGCGAACTGATGCTCTTAAGCTGAATTTCATAGATGGTGTTGAGTCCTGAGATATTCCGGTTAAGCGCCTCCATCTGATGTACATATCCTCTTGAATTCTGGTTGATTCCATCCGAATGGTCCGTAATACTTTTATAGGAGCTTAGCAACGTATCCGATACTTCCGTAAGACTGTTTGTAGTCTGACTGAAACGCTTCATCTGGTCGGCCATCCCAGCCAGTTGATCCAGGTACTGTTGTGTTGCATCTGTCAACTCAGCCATCTTGGAGATCTGCTCTGCTGCACCGCTCAGCTTCTTGATGCTATCCGAAAGATTCCGTGTATCTTCTTCCGAAATATCCAAAGCTCCGCTTAATCCAGCTGATTGCTTTACAGCCATCGGGTTGATCAACAAATTCGCATTGGAATCATCCTCTTCATTCGCAGCCGAATGCATGATACCCGAAACTTTTTGATTGGCAAACTCGGGACGATCCATGGGATTCTTGGATTTCAGTACAGGAAACACCTCTTCCCAATGATAATCCTTTCCGGGATGTTCAAACCCGGAGATGAAGAATACAAAAAATTCCGTCATCATACCCACGAACAACATTTCATTACCAAAAGGGAGGTGAAGCAATTTAAACAAGGCTCCCAATACAACAATCGAGGCTCCCCAACTATAACAGAAGTTCAGCAGTCTCTTACCCATATCACTGGAAAGAAACATCTCAATTCTATTTTTATATTTCTTATACTTTCCCATCGTTCCGAAGTATTATATTATATATCATTTCTATTTTTTACCCTTTGAAAATCCGATCTGAGTTCGTACGCATCTGAAGCCGATATACGAACGTGTTTCGTTCTGGTATTCCATGGAACGCATATCCGAGCGGATAAACTGTGATACATCCTTCCAGGAGCCGCCGCGAACCACCTTTTTCTTCATGGCGTAGGGATCTTCCTTCGCTGCATTATAGCGCAAATCAGGATTCATATCATTCATCTGATTCGGCCCCGATTCAGAATAGTTGGTGGAAGTCCACTCGGCCACATTACCAGCCATATCATATAAACCGAATTCATTAGGAGAATACGAACCCACCTTCGATGTGATCAGATGTCCGTCTTCGGTATAATTCCCATTACCCGGCTTAAAGTTCCCCAGGAAACATCCTTTGCTGCTTTGCAGATCGTTGGTCGCCCAGGGGTATTTATTTTCATTTTTACCGGCACGCGCTGCATACTCCCATTCGCCTTCGGTAGGCAATCTGAAAGGTTCAATTGTATAACCGGCAGGTAAATTGGCAGATTCTTTAAAATAGTTGGTTCTCCAGACACAAAATGCGGTGGCTTGTTCCCATGAAACACCCACAACCGGATAGTCATTGTAACCGGCATGTGTAAAATACATCCTCATGTATGGTTCATTATAGGCATTGTTGAAATCATTTACCCAACAAGTTTCATCCGGATAAATATTAACGATCCTCGTATGAAGAAAGTCGTGATAACCGCTAAGCGGTCTTGTGATGGTTTCATTAACAATAACTCCATCATCGTTGATATAGGCCGTATCCTTGGAGATCATGACAACCTCATTGGGATCTACCTTTATATCTGTATTACGTTGACGGGCTGCCGGATCCAGGTTATTCTTCCTTAATGCGGCGGCAGTATGATCATACCACTCATATCGATAATTCATCTGCTTCTCATCCAGTCTTTTTTCTCCGGTGATGGGATGAATATAGTATACACTCTCAATAGCGCGCTGCTCGTCTTCAGTTGCACGCTTCCAGGGTATGGGTCTGCTCCAGTCCAGATGAGGGGTTACAGGTTCGCCATAGCGGTCTTCCGTAATCTTGAAAAGTTCGTTGCCTCCGTATGCAGGATCGGCAAGACGTTCACGAATGATCGAATCGCGTACGTAATAAAGGAACTGACGATATTTAGCGTTGGTGACTTCTGTCTCGTCCATCCAGAATGCATCAAAAGATACTCCTTTGGTTTCCGGATCTGTACCCCATAACGAATCCTTATCCGAAGGTCCCATCTCGAATGAACCTCGTTTAATAAGAATCATTCCAAACGGTGCCGGCTCATTGAAGGATGCCGTTCTGGCTCCTGTAAGCTCACCCCCACCTCCACTTAACGGACTACCGCAAGAGGTAATTAAGGCTGCTGCCCCAAGTATTGATAATACCTTCTTCATATACTTATAATATACGTACACTTTTGTGTTTATTTTTCCCTGTTTTTGTCTTTGTCAGCTTCAACTTATACCGGATCATCAGTTCGTGGCTACCGGTACTTCCCTTCAATATGGCAGATGTCGGGAAATCATAAGCATACCCCATCTGAAATCCACCGATAAGAGCCCCGATTGAAAGGACCACCGATTCATTCACCCGCCAGGATAGTCCGCCATTAAACATTTTATTATAAACTAACCGGGCCGTAATATCAGTCTGAAACGATTGCATATCAGTCTTCATGAATACAGACGGTTGCAATTCATACAACGGGTTCCTTAGTTGAATATTGTATCCTCCGGTTAAATTATACGCCCTGCCTATATAGCTGTATACATTTTCAGTAAGCGCCAGTTCCGGTTCGGAAATATGTGTCGATGCAATTCCTGCATAAAAGTCTTTATGGCTGTAATATACACCTGCATTTAAATCAAGAACCATGGCCTCAACCTTGGTATTAGGTATTCCTTCATCCGTACCTGTATGAAATTCACTTTCAGGGATATCCACCTTTGTTCCGTCGAAACTTTGATTAACCATGCCTGCCTGTACACCGATGCTGAGAATCCCTCCGAATAGTTTTTTCTTATATGCATATTGAGCCGAAACATGGGTGTTCTGAAACAGACCGATTGTTTCTGTAAAACCCACAACCCCGACCCCATGGGTGGTTTTACCAAAAGTTAACGGCATATCGGCTGAAACAAAAAAGGATTTGGGTGCTCCTTCAATACCGATCCATTGCTGGCGGTGCAAAGCAAATAGATTGATATTGTCCGTATTACCGGCAACGGCAGGATTATAGTATCCCATCGCCATCCAATACTGACTGAATTGGGCATCGTATTGTCCAAAAGCGACATTCATTCCACCCAACAATATGATTAATTGCAGAAAAAGCCTTCTCATTCTTACTTTATGCATAGTACGATTATTGTAACTGCAAAAATGGAAATAAATTGTACATAGGCATAAAAAACAGAAAAGGCAGTAAGTATTTCCTTACTGCCTCCAATGTATTTAAAAAAACATTAATACTCTTCCTCATTAAAGAAGAAATCCTCTTTACTTGGATAATCAGGCCAGATATCCTCCATGCATTCATAGATTTCGCCTTCATCTTCCATTTCTTGCAAATTCTCAATTACTTCCAACGGCGCACCAGAACGCTGTGCATAATCAATCAACTCGTCCTTTGTTGCAGGCCAGGGTGCGTCTTCTAGTTTTGAAGCTAGTTCCAATGTCCAATACATAGTTATAAAGTATTAATAGTTACCAAAAAGTTAGTTCTAATTTTCAATTTCCCGCAAAAATAGAACTATATTTCTTAGATGCAAGTATAATCCCAAATTATTTCTTTTCCATCGTTAATTATACACTCTTTTCGTGCTAAAACGAACAAATAGTCGGATAAACGGTTCACAAAAATCAAAACCGGCTCCTCTACCGGGTCAGTTTCTGTTAATTTGTATATCTGTCTTTCTGCCCTTCTGCAAACAGTCCGGCATACATGCGCCAAAGAGGCGGAACGGCATCCTCCCGGAAGAACAAAGTTTCGCATAACCGGTATTCCTGCATCCAACCGATCGATTTCATTTTCAATCCGGACGATACTTTCAGGGGTAATACGGCTTTCAATTTTCAACTCTGTACTTTGCTGGTCGGTTGCCAGGTAAGAACCTATACTAAATAATTTATGCTGAATAAAATACAGAAAATCTTTATCCAGCTGATCCTCCAGGGAAGTAACCAACAAACCGATAAAAGAATTCAGTTCGTCTATTGTGCCATAACTTTCCAGTCGCTGATGCGTTTTAGAAACACGTTCGCCACCCACCAGAGAGGTAGTTCCTTTATCTCCTGTTCCAGTATATATCAAACTTTTTTTAGTTGCCATAATCTTGATATCAATAGTAGGTTATATAATTACGTTTATGCAGCTTGTCATTAAAAAAAACTATACCTAAAGCATATAGGTCCATAGTGACAGTAACTTTCGGATGCGAACAGATTTCTTTCCAGGCAATTCTCATCTTGGAAGACGATTTAATCCCTTTAAAAACAAAGACTGAATTTTGATGAGTCTGCTCCACACATTTATTAAACAACGAGGAACAACAAATATCATCATCCTGCATATTAAAATAAACAAAATCCACAGCTTCCATATCTTCAAGGGCCTTGGGGAGCAGATCGGTATAATCGCCTTCTCTCAGATCAATCGGATTCCGGGCCTGTTTAAAGGTCTCACGTGCAACAGATGCAAAAGCCGGATTACTCTCTAATGCAATACACTGTAATCCGGAAGCGTAAGAAGTGAGGTAAAGAGTGGACAGCCCCATATTGGTCCCTATCTGTAAAATATGAACCGGTTTGAAGTAATTGACGATTTTGAACAACAATGCACCCTGTTTAGGAGAAATAGCCCTTTTCTGAACCAGCTGTCCGAGGGTCTTTTGGACAATCGCCCCCTTTTTTTTCTTATCAAGATAAGAGACCAGCTCCTCTCTGTACTGAAGTTTTAAACGTGTCAACGCAATATCATCCAGTAAATAGAAATGACCTGATTCTTCAATAACCTTAGTAATCAGATTGTAAACAAACGGAGAATGGACACCATATCCTTTTCGATAGCGGACACGTCTATAGAGGAGAATACTACGCCTTAAGGCATTTTTGCTTTTTGGTATGATCTGCATCTTATATTTTATTTACTAATACAAAGTTAGTAAATAAAAGTTTTATCTGACAAACCATTTCTTACCCAGATGATGTACCGGATACCATGCGGCTATAAAACCTATAGTAACAACCGTAATAAAAACAGTAATTACATCACTTAATGCAACCCGTACCGGATATGCATCAACTATAAAGGCCCCTGTAGTCTGCCCCAGTTTAAGCAAACCGAATTCTTGTTGAATCAGGCAAAGAATAATACCGATCAAGATGCCTATCAACGCGCCAAAGCCAGCAATCATCCAGCCTTCGAAAAGAAATATCCGGGAGATGAGCGCGTCGTTAGCACCCATATTGCGTAAAGTCTTTACATCTTCCTGTTTTTCGATCATAAGCATCGACAACGACCCCACCACATTAAAAAGGGCAATTGCCAGAATGAAGCTTAAAATTAAAAAGGTCATCCATTTTTCTATCTGCATCATTTTATAAGATGCTTCCTGCTGTTCGAATCGGTCTTGAACAATGAAATCCTTTCCTAAAATGGATGCGATTTCGTCTTTATCGGAAGAAAAGTTGGAAGATGGATGCAGCTTGATCTCGATAGAGGAGACTTCTGTTTCGTATTTAAATAGTTCGCGTGTCAAAGAAATGGGCGCCAAAATATAATTTTCGTCGTACACTTGTTGATTGATGCAGAAAACTGCTCCGGCATATGCATACGAAACCTGAAATGAGGTTGCAGGATTTGACAGATTTACTTTTTCATCTCTTTTGGGTGCATAGAACTCCATAGGCGAAAGATAACCTGCATTTACACCAAGAGCTGAAGCCATCCCTATACCTGGAATAGCATAATCAACCACATCATCCTGTAAAATAAAATTACCATCAACCAAAACACTGTCGATGGACGCCAATTGCTCAAAACTTTTATCAACCCCCTTTACAACGGCAACCACCTGCCTGTTATCATAACGCACCAAGGCATTATCTTCCAGGACTTCACACCATACGTCTATTGAAGGTAATTTTTTCACCTTCTCAATCCGACTGTCTTGCGGATCGAAGACCTTTCCTGTACGGGGAGTGATCTTTAATTCAGGATCAAAGCTGCTGAATAAAGTAGATACCAGATCATTGAATCCATTATACACAGACAGGGCGCAGACTAAAGCAATGGTTGCAACAACTACACCGCAAACAGATACCATCGAAATAATATTGATGGCATTGTGAGACTTCTTTGAAAAGAGGTATCTTCTGGCTATGTAAAAGGGAAAATTCAATGGGGATTACTTCTTTAACAAATTATCAATTTTTTCAATATAGTCCAGTGAATCATCGATATAAAAGGTCAGTTCGGGTATTTTACGTAACTGTAAATGCACCCGTTGACCTAAATCAAAGCGGATAGCCTTGGTGTTAGCCTTGATGGCTTCCAGCAATTCGGGAGCTTTTTCCGAAGGAAAAATACTTAAATATACCCGTGCAATGCCTAAATCAGGACTTACCCGCACCACACTCACGGATACCAAAGTGCCTGACATAGCCTTTGTCTGAAGCAGAAATATATCGCTTAATTCCTTCTGCAATAAACGACCAATTTTATTTAATCTTGTACTTTCCATAATTATTATTTTTTCCAAATCATTGTAAGTCCGTCCCGAAGCGGCAGAATCACCTTCTCCACTCTCTGATCAGCTTTTATTTTATCATTAAATGCAAGAATACCCGCTGTTTGCTTATCTGCCGGATGGAGAGGCTCAAGCACTTTCCCGTCCCATAAGGTATTATCAGCCAGGATCAAAGCCCCTGCCGGCAACTTATCAAAAATCAGATCGTAATAATCTGAGTAAAGTCGTTTATCGGCATCTATAAAAACAAGATCGAATGATTCATCCATCGCCGGTATGATCTCCATCGCATCACCGAAATAAAGCTTGATTTTATCCTTATCCGGCGATTGAGAAATATACTTACGGATAAAATCTTCCATCTCATCATTAATCTCCAACGTGTGGATTTCGGCATCCTTCTCAAGAGCCTCAGCCATACAAAGAGTTGCATAACCTGTATAAGTCCCTATTTCGAGAACCCGCTTAGGTTTAAGCATCCGGCAAAACATCTTTAAAATTCTGCCTTGAAGATGCCCGGATAACATACGTGGACGAAGAAGATTCACATTGGCATCCCTATTTAAAGCAGCCAACAGTGAACCTTCTTCATCACTATGTGAAAGAATATAGGATTCTATTTCTTTCGTCATTCAATATTAGTCTTTAAAAGTTGGAAGCGAGTATTTATTTCCAGCATCCAAAACTTTGCCAACATTATTAATTTCGAGGAACGAGGTACCGCCGCCTTCACCAAAGCTACCGCTAAGATAGGCAACCATATCAGAACGGGTAATACGGCCACTCTTGATCAGTTCATTCAATGCTTTAAAGTAATATTCCCGCTCAGATTTACTCTCTTCCTGATAAACAGCCCATACGCCATAAGATAAAGCCAGCTCTCTTGTAAGACGCTCGTGATAACAGATGGCATATACGGTGGATGTACCACGGAAAGCAGCCAGATAACGTGCTGTTCTTCCGGTAAAGCTATCTGTAATGATTGCTTTTACATGAAGCTTTGAAGATGCCTTCACTGCCTGTTTGGCAAGGAAAGAAGTTACATCAAGGTCGTTTCCTACGATAGGAACACGGATATCATTTGCTGCAAGCTTTGTTTTTTCGGCTTCAGCTGCAATCTTGGTCATAGTAGCAACCGCTTCTACAGGATATTTTCCATAGGCAGTCTCACCACTTAACATTAATGCATCTGTACGGTAATAAATGGCATTTGCGATATCTGTAACCTCTGCTCTGGTAGGACGAGGGTTATTGATCATCGAGTGAAGCATCTGAGTTGCCACAATAACCGGCTTTTTAGCTTCCACACACTTTCTGATCAATACACGCTGAATACCCGGAATCTTTTCCTGTGGAACTTCAATACCTAAATCACCACGGGCGATCATGATACCGTAAGCTACCTCCAGGATTTCATCGATATTATCAATACCTTCCTGATTTTCAATCTTAGCAATAATTTTGATCGGGCTGTTGTGTTCGTCAAGAATACGCTGTATATCAAGTACATCTTGTTTGCAACGAACAAATGAATGAGCAATAAAATCAAGATTATTCTTAATACAGTAAAGAATGCTGGTACGGTCTTTTTCTGTCAACGATGGCAAGCTGATACGTACCCCCGGTACATTAACACTTTTACGGCTACCAAGAGTGGCATCATTCAACGCCTCGCAAACAAGGTAATCAGAATGCTTTTCAATAACTTTCAAATCAAGATCGCCATCGTCGATAAGCAATTCTCCGCCTACAGACATATCTGCAACAAAATTCTTATACGACAGGCAAATGCATTCCCTGGTGGTTTCTCCATCAGGATTACCCATTACTTTAATTCTATCACCTGTTTTTAATTCAAGAGGCTGAGCCGTTTTGGTTGTTCGAATCTCCGGGCCTTTCGTATCCATTAAAAGCGCAATGTGATTTGACACGGCACGGGTATTGCCGACAACTCTATTAAACCCTTCTTCAACCATGTGGGCCGAATTCAGGCGTACCACATTCATTCCTGCTTTATACAGGGATCTGATAAACTCTACCTCACACCGTTGATCTGAAACAGTAGCAACAATCTTTGTATGCTTTAACATATAACCTTACTATTATAATCTTTATTAAAAAAATCTTCAAATTAAAACACAAACAAGCACCCGGTCCATCAAATTCATTTGAAAGATTCAAGGGCCAGTTTGTAAGAATCAAGCCCAAAGCCAAGGATCACTCCTTTGCATGCAGCTGAGATTTTAGATTCATGCCTAAACGACTCTCTGGCATGAACATTCGAAATATGTACTTCCACAACCGGAGTTGTAACTGCTTTAATAGCATCATACAATGCAATGGATGTATGGGTGTAGGCTCCGGCATTCAGTATTATTCCATCATAATCAAATCCTATCTCGTGAATTTTATTTAGCAATTCGCCTTCAATATTGCTTTGAAAAAAGGTAATTTCAAACATAGGAAAGTTTTTCCGCAGCGTATCAAGATACTCCTCAAAAGAGGAGTTTCCATATACAGACGGCTCTCGCTTTCCCAGCAGATTAAGATTTGGTCCGTTGATAATCTGAATCTTCTTCATTTTATTGTAAGTTTATTACCTTTGCCCCATACCACAGGGTTGGAAAAATATCCGGCAAAGATAATGATTTTATTTGACAAAATTGATATAAACTATGACAAAGCAATTGGGTAAAGATATTATAAGTAAATACCATACATATATTCGCCTCGAAAAATCGCTATCACCGAATTCAGTGGACGCATACATGCGTGACTTAGAGAAATTAGTATCCTATGCGAAAACTGAAAATCTGGACATAACAGGCATAACTTATCTTGATTTGCAACAATTTATCTCACAATTACATGATATAGGAATTCATCCACGCTCTCAGGCGCGTATTTTATCAGGCATCAAATCCTTTTATCATTTCTTACTCATTGATGAATATATAACAAGCGACCCGACTGAATTGTTGGAAGCTCCCAAAATAGGACTTAAACTACCCGAAGTGCTGTCAATCAATGAAATCAACAGACTACTGGACAGCATTGACCTTTCAAAGGCGGAGGGACAGCGAAACAGGGCCATGCTGGAGGTTCTTTACAGCTGCGGACTTCGTGTTTCCGAACTGATAAATCTTCGGTTTCCGGATGTTTACTTTAACGAAGGATTCATTCGGGTAGAAGGCAAAGGAAGCAAGCAGCGCTTAGTTCCCATTTCAGATACCGCCCTTAAAGAAATACGCCTGTATCTTTTTGACCGTAATGCCGTTCAAATAAAAAAGGGTTACGATGATTTCCTGTTCCTTAGTCGCCGGGGAACCGGATTGTCTCGTATCATGGTTTTCCACATCATCAAAGAACAGGCAGTTTTGGCTGGCATCACCAAAAATATCAGTCCGCATACATTCCGCCATTCCTTTGCCACCCACTTACTTGAGGGAGGTGCCAACCTTCGGGCAATACAACTGATGCTAGGTCACGAAAAAATCACAACCACAGAAATTTACACCCATATCGACCGCGAATTCTTACGAAACGAAATCCTGGATCATCATCCCAGAAGCCGACAAAAAAGTCAATAAAAAAGATCTGGCATTCAGCGCGAAAGATTTATTAAGCTATTTTCAGTAAAATAAACAAATAAAAGTTGAAAAAGAACTTGAGTTAAATCAATTAACAAATAATTATGTGTAATTTTGCCTACATAAAATATATGAAAACAAATATTGTTGCCCTAGTACTCGTTCTTCTTTGCATAACTGCTAAAGGAGTCGCACAAATCAGCCACGGAGGATCTCCTCTTCCGATGCTTACTCTTAAGAGTAATTCTGCTGATTTTTTTGTGGAAATGCCTGCATTCGATGTGGCCGAGGAGCTTCGTGTAGATTCATTGAACGAAAGTGATCTGCGGGGAGGATTCAGGTTTGCATATAAGTTTATGACCTCGCTGAATGTAAAGACAGCCGGAACCTCATTTACAATGGCAGACGGCACAAAAGTCTGGAGGTTAGGTATACGCTCGGCCGGGGCTTATTCCATCAATGTATTATTTTCAGAATTTGAAATACCGGAGGGTAGTCAGGTCTTCCTTTTCAATCCGGACCAAACCCATATCCTGGGATCCTTCACCCATCAGAACAATTCAAAGCTTAATATACTTCCGGTCGCCCCCGTTAAGGGAGACGAGTTGATAATTGAATACCACGAACCGGCCAATGCTGCATTCGCCGGAAGATTGGTTGTTGGTGAAGTAAACCATGATTATCGCAATTTAAGAGGGGCCGAACCCGGTCCCAACCTCGGGACCAATTTCTGTATGGATAACTTGGTTTGCGACCCCAATTATGAAAATCAATATGAAGAAGTAGGACGTAGCGTCGTTTTGCTGATCATAGATGGAACCTTACTCTGCAACGGAACTTTGCTAAACAACACCGAAAGGGATGGAACTCCGTTTTTATTAACGGCTTCACACTGTCTCAATAACAAATTTAGTGTAACCAATCCTGATTACGAAAAGGTGGCCGGCAGCATTGTCTGCTTCTTTAACTACAACAGTCCGGTGTGCAGTCCAACCATGAGGGGAACAGAAGAGCAGTCCATGGTCTCTGCCGTACCATGTGCCATCAACGAGAAAACAGATTTAGCGCTGCTGGAATTACTGCAAACGCCTCCTGTATATTACCGGCCCTATTATGCCGGCTGGAATGCAATGGATGCAGGTGTAGCTCCCTATAGTGGGATCCATCATCCGGGAGGATCTGTGAAACGGATCAATAAGTACACTGGTGAATTGAACGTTGCATCTTTCGATATTACCCATTTCAAAGAAAACAACCATTGGCATATCCCCAGGTGGAATGACGGGTCAACCGCAAGCGGGTCATCCGGATCTCCTCTCTTCGATGCACAGGACATGGTTGTAGGAGCTCTTTCAGGTGGAAGTTCAAACTGTACATTTATTCCGGGACATCCTACCCTAAAAGGTCCGATAAACGACTATTATTATACGTTGAAAGACTCGTGGGCTCCGGATACTACAAAAGAAATTACACTTAAGTATTGGCTGAACCCGATGTCATTCCCAATTTACAAAATAGAAGGATTGGATCCCTATGGAGATGCTGCCGCCGTAAGGTTAAGTAATCTCACCAACAACGGGAACAGAAATAACATTGAAGCTCTCAAGGTAGCGTTGCCCGACTCGGGATTTGTTTTCGGAACAAATACAACTAACCCGGAAAGTTTTGCAGAAGGTTATTCCATCTCCGGGGAGAAAGTTCGCATCCACGGGGTGTTTATGGTTACTCCATCTGCTATAGGTTCTTGGAAAGACAGCAAGGTTACAATCTCTGTATACAACGGAAACGGCAAACCCGATCAGCTTATCCATTCGCAAATTTTCAAGCCTACTTATACCAATCTGGATGCATCCAAGACTGGTTTTATAGAAACCGATAAGCCTTTAAACCGAGATATGGAAACATTTGTACCGTTTACATCCCGGGTAGTTGCCGAAAATGAATTCTACATCTCCTATACAATTGAAAATGTAGCCGGTGATACAATCGCTGTTTACAATCTCAAATCTGGAGAATCCACCAAAAATACGGCCTGGATTAAACGTAGCGGCGAATGGACTGAAGCTTCCAACGTGATTAACTTTGCAACATCCCTGTTTATCGACCCTGTTGTTCAATACATGGAATCATCCGGTGAAAATCCTGTCGGCATCGAACCAGAAGATTTAAATCCGGCAATCCGGGTTTTTACGGGAGCAGACAGAAAACAGCTTTACATTCTAACCAGCGAACCGGGAGAATCGGTCCAAGTGGAATTGTTGTCGGTTACCGGTAAGTTGATCCAAACGAACTCATTCCGTTCAAATCAGATTACATTACCTATAAGCCATCTTTCAAGAGGGATCTATATTGTTAATGTAAAGACTGAAAAAACCAGATATGCAACAAAAATTGTACTTTAATATTTAAATGTATCAATAAACTAAAATATATTTTTTGCCTATGAGAATTATACGTATTTTAGACAAGTAATCGTTTCTTTAGACTTGAAGTAATAGAATTATATAAAAGGTCATCGTATATAAAATTTAATTTTATATTAATTAAACATGGTCTACTTTCATTAATAAGTATTAAATTAGTGACATTTTATGACCGGAATTCTATACTTCCTTAAAATAATACTTTAGTTTTGCAGGCTAATGTATAATAAGCAAAATAAGTGAATATAAATACATAAATATCATTTTAAACTTACATCAAATTATGAACAAAAAGTTTTTCTTGCCATTTTTCATTTTGGCAACAATTGTAACCTTTTCTTCTTGCTCAAGCAAGTTGAAACCGTTAGCAGAACAGTACATTAAGGCCGAACCGCAGCCACTTGAGGCTATCGGTGGCAAAGTTCCTGTAACAATCAATGCTACATTCCCGGCAAAATGGTTCAACAAAAACGCTGTTGTAACTGTAACTCCGGTGTTAAGGTATGAAGGTGGCGAAGCATGGGGCACAGCTTACACATACCAAGGTGAAAAAGTAAATGGTAACAACCAGGTAATTCCTCAAGCTGCAGGAGCCAATGTTACAATGAAATCTTCTTTCACTTACAAACCTGAAATGAAGAAATCAGAATTATATCTGACTTTCGAAGCTAAAATCAAGAACAAAACAGTAGCTCTTCCCGACATCAAGATTGGCGAAGGTGTTATTGCAACTTCAGCTTTGGCTGACGCAGGAACTGCAACTCCAGCTTTGGCTGCCGATAAGTTCCAACGCATCATTAAAGAAGCTCACAATGCAAACATCATGTTCCTTATCCAACAAGCTGAACTTCGCACAAAAGAATTGAAGAAAGGCGAATTGGCTGATTGGAAAAACCTTGTTAAGAATGCAAACGAAGCTCCTAACCAAAATGTAGCTATCGAAATTTCTGCATATGCTTCTCCTGATGGTGGTCTTGATCTGAATACAGGTCTTGCTGAAAAGCGTGAAAAGAACACTTCTAAATATCTTGCTAAAGAATTGAAGAAAGAAAAAATCGATGCTCCTGTAGACGCTCGTTACACAGCTGAAGACTGGGAAGGTTTCAAAGAATTGGTTGCCAACTCTAACCTTCAGGACAAAGACTTGGTTCTTCGCGTTCTTTCAATGTACAACGATCCAGAACAGAGAGAAAAAGAAATCAAGAATATCTCTGCAGTTTACAGCAACCTTGCTGACGAAATTCTTCCTCAGTTGCGTCGTTCACGTTTGACTGCCAATATCGAAATCATTGGTAAATCAGACGACGAAATTGCCAACCTTGCTAAAACGGATGCAAAAGCTCTTACAGTAGAAGAACTTCTTTATGCTGGTGCTTTGGCAAAAACAACTGCAGAAAAAGAAGCAATCTACAAAAAAGCTGTTGAATTGTTCCCTAGCGATTACCGTACATACAACAACGTTGGTATGATCAACTTCCTGAACGGTGATTTGTCTGCTGCTGAAGCAATGTTCAATAAAGCTAATTCAGTTAAGGCAAACAACGAATCTAACATGAACTTAGGTTTGATCGCTTTAACTAAGGGTGACCAGGCTAAGGCTGAACAATTGTTTGGTAGCGCTGCAGGTGTTGCTGAATTAAGTGAAGCTCTGGGCGTTCTTTACCTTGAAAAAGGCGAATACGCTAAGGCTGTTAACTCTTTCGGCGCAACAAAGAGCAACAACGCTGCTTTAGCTCAGATCCTTGTAAAGGACTACAGCAAAGCTCAGCAGACTTTAGACGGTGTTGCTAACGCAGACGCTACAACAGATTATTTGAAAGCTGTTGTTGCTGCTCGTACTAACAACGTTAACGGTGTAATCAGCAATTTGAAATCATCTATTGCAAAAGACAAGGCTATGGCTAAAGAAGCTGCTAAGGATCTTGAATTTGCAAAATTTGCTGCTGATGCTGCATTCTCTGCTTTAGTAAAGTAAGAACTACATTTTATTAAATACGATAAAGCCTCAGGCATCCGCCTGGGGCTTTATTTATATAAGACCCGCTAGAAGACGTTCGTGCTGGGCGAACATAAAAAAGGGTGCCGGAATCAAATCCGGCACCCTTTCATATCTATAGATGATGTATTATCTGCTTAAGCGCTTACGCTCATTTTCATCGAGAACAATTTTACGCAGACGCATGCTGTTAGGTGTAACCTCCACATACTCGTCGGCTTTGATATATTCCAACGCATCCTCCAGACTGAACACAACCGGAGGAGCCAAAGAAACCTTATCATCCGATCCGGATGCACGCATGTTGGTAAGCTTCTTCGACTTAGTAACATTTACGACCAAATCTCCTTCTTTCGAATGCTCTCCCACAATCTGTCCTGCATAAACATCTTCCTGAGGACTAACAAAGAAGCGTCCTCTTGATTGAAGGTTATTTAATGCATAAGCAAAAGCCGTACCTGCTTCCATAGCGATAATTGCGCCATTGGCACGACGTTCGATATCCCCTTTCCAGGGTTGGAATTCGATGAAACGATGAGCCATTATGGCTTCACCTGCCGAAGCAGTAAGCACCGCGTTGTTCAACCCGATAATACCACGTGATGGGATGATGAACTGAAGATGGATACGATCGTTCTTGCTCTCCATCATTCTCATTTCGCCTTTGCGTTTTGTAACCATATCAATGATACGGCTTGAACACTCTTCGGGGAGGTTAATGGTAAGCTCTTCAACCGGTTCACATTTTACGCCATCGATTTCTTTGATGATTACCTGAGGCTGACCCACCTGTAATTCGTATCCTTCGCGACGCATTGTTTCGATAAGTACAGACAAGTGCAATACACCACGACCGTATACCAGCCACGAATCGGCCGAATCAGTCGGCTCAACACGTAACGCCAGATTCTTATCAAGTTCTTTCTGCAGACGTTCGAATATATGGCGTGATGTAACAAACTTTCCATCTTTTCCGTAGAAGGGAGAATTGTTGATTGTAAACAACATAGACATGGTAGGTTCGTCGATCGCGATGGTAGGTAAAGCCTCGGGCTCCAGAAAATCGGCAATGGTTTCTCCAATTTCAAAACCTTCGATGCCGATAAGGGCACAGATATCACCCGATTTAACCGAGCTCACTTTACTGCGACCCAGACCTTCAAATACATTCACCTCCTTGATGCGTGATTTTACCATCGAACCGTCACGCTTGCAAAGCATCACATCCTGCCCCTCTCTCAATTCGCCACGGTGTACGCGACCGATGGCAATACGACCCACATATTTGGAGAAGTCGAGCGAAGTGATAAGCATCTGCGGAGTACCTTCCAATGTTACAGGTTCGGGGATATATTCTATGATTGCATCAAGCAATGCGGAAATATCTTCTTTAGGTTCATTCCAGTCGGTAGACATCCAACCATTTTTAGCAGAGCCATAAATTGTAGGGAAGTCCAACTGTTCTTCGGTGGCGTCCAGACTAAACATCAGGTCGAACACCATTTCCTGAACTTCAGACGGTCTGCAGTTTGGTTTATCTACTTTATTAACAACTACAATAGGTTTTAATCCAAGCTGGATGGCCTTCTGCAGTACAAAACGGGTTTGAGGCATGGGGCCTTCAAACGCATCTACTAACAATAAAACACCGTCGGCCATATTCAATACTCTTTCTACCTCGCCACCAAAGTCGGCGTGCCCCGGAGTATCAATAATGTTGATTTTATAATCATTGTAAGTAATGGATACGTTCTTGGAAAGAATCGTAATACCTCTTTCGCGCTCAAGGTCATTACTATCCAAAAACTGGTCGGGTTCTGCCTGTCCTTCACGGAAAAGCTTACCTGCTAATAACATTTTGTCAACGAGCGTTGTTTTACCGTGATCCACGTGCGCGATAATCGCGATGTTTCTAATCTTTTGCATTGAGACTAATTTATTGGCTGCAAATTTACGACAAATTCCTTTCATATGGAAAAAAAGAAAAGTAAAAGTGTTGTCTATCAAAAAACTAATGGCTACCTTTGCGCACGCTTTGAAACAATAGTATTAATTTTTTAAAAGTAGAATTCATGTATTTAGATTCAGCTAAAAAGGCAGAACTTTTCGAAAAGTACGGAAAGTCTAGCGCAGACACAGGTTCTGCAGAAAGCCAGATCGCTCTTTTCACTTTCCGCATTTCTCATTTAACAGAACACTTGAAAAAGAATCACAAAGATTATAGTACTTCAAGAGCTCTTAAAATGTTGGTAGGTAAACGTCGTCGTTTACTGGATTACCTAATTGCTAAAGACATCGAAAGATATCGTGCAATCATCAAAGAACTTGGTATCAGAAAGTAAGAAACAACTTCTCAGGAAGTTAAAGGGCTCTCTTCATTGAAGGGGGCCCTTTTCTTTTGTTATAACAACTCCCTTTTAATCAAAAAACAGATTAAAAACCACACAAAACAGCCTAATCTTTGAATATTTAATGTATTTTTGCCGTGTTTTGTAACAAATTATAATCAGCCGAAAAATTAATAAAATACATACAACTTAATTATCATGGGAAATAACAAGATTATAGGAGCAAAAATACAACGCATCCGCGAATCCAAAAACCTCACCGTTCAGGAAGTTGCCGAACGCTCCGGATTAAGTGTAGATCAGGTAGAGCGTATAGAAGGAAGTCTTGATTTTCCTTCCCTGGCTCCGTTAATCAAGATTGCCCGCGTGCTGGGAGTTCGTCTGGGCACATTCCTCGACGATCAGACAGAGCTGGGTCCGGTTATTTGTCGGAAACAAGACAGCAATACCGCCACAGAAAGTATCAGCTTCTCAAACAATGCCACCAAAGCACGCAAGCACATGGAATACCATTCCTTGTCGAAAGCAAAGTCGGGACGACACATGGAGCCGTTCCTGATCGATATTGCCTCGTCATCGGGCGTAGATTTTATCCTTTCCACACACGAAGGCGAAGAATTTATCTATGTTCTTGAAGGAATCGTAGAGATCAATTACGGCAAAAACACCTACATCCTTGAAGAGGGAGACAGCATTTATTACGATTCGATTGTAGCCCATCATGTACATGCCGGAGCCGGCAGTACAGCTAAAATACTGGCTGTAGTATATACGCCATACTAATTATCATCTCTTTATGGAATTACAAGACAAAACAATCGGACAATGGCTTGAGCATTGGGCCGAGACAACACCCGATAAAGAATACCTTGTTTATTCGGACCGCGACCTGCGTTTCACCTGGAAGGAGTTTAACGAACGGGTAGACAAAATGGCCAAAGGATTGCTGGCTATCGGTGTAACAAAAGGAACCCATGTAGGGATCTGGGCAACCAATGTTCCCGACTGGCTTACCTTTCTGTATGCCGGAGCTAAAATCGGAGCGGTATTGGTAACTGTAAATACCAATTACAAACAGCACGAACTGGAATTTCTTGTTGAAAATTCGGATTTACATACCTTATGTATTACCGAAGGGGTATTTGACGGAAACTATGTAGACATGGTCTACGAAATGATTCCCGAACTTAGAAATTCTCAACGAGGTTATCTTAGCTGCAGCCGTTTTCCCCAAATGAAGAATGTGGTTTTTATCGGCCAGGAAAAATTCAGAGGGATGTACAATACTCCCGAATTATTACTTTTGGGAGATAACATCAGCAACGAAGTGCTGGACGATGTAAAATCCACCATTTCATGTCACGACGTAGCCAATATGCAATATACTTCAGGAACCACCGGATTCCCAAAAGGTGTAATGCTTACACATCACAATATAACAAACAACGGACTCTTCACGGGGGAAGGCATGGGTTTTACACAAAACGATAAACTATGTTGCTGTGTACCCCTGTTCCACTGTTTTGGTGTAGTACTGGCAACCATGAATTGCCTTACGCACGGGTCCACCCAGGTGATGGTGGAAAAGTTTGACCCGCTGGTGGTTCTGGCTTCTGTTCACAAAGAACGATGCACTGCTCTCTATGGCGTTCCCACCATGTTCATTGCCGAATTGAATCATCCCATGTTTTCCATGTTCGACCTCTCCTCGCTACGAACAGGGATCATGGCAGGAGCCTTGTGCCCCATTGAGCTGATGCGTGCAGTAACAGATAAGATGCATATTACACATATAACAAGTGTATATGGACTTACCGAAAGTTCACCGGGAATGACCCATACTACCCTGGATGATTCCTTCGAAGAAAGATGTACTACAGTCGGAAAAGAATACCCTCACACGGAAGTGAAGATTGTAAATCCGGAAACCGGCGAAGAATGTCCTCAGGGTGTTCAGGGAGAAATATGCTGCCGCGGATACCTTGTTATGAAAGGCTATTATAAAAATCCGGAAGCTACCGCCGAAGTTATCGATAAGGATGGCTGGTTACACAGCGGCGATCTGGGTATCAAAAATGAACAAGGAAACTATGTAATAACCGGCCGGATAAAAGACATGATCATTCGGGGAGGTGAAAATATTTACCCTCGCGAAATAGAAGAGTTTCTATACCATCTGGAAGGTGTAAAGGATGTACAGGTTGCCGCCATCGCCTCGCAGAAATATGGAGAAGAGGTAGGAGCCTTTATCATTCAAAAAGAGGGCGTGACTCTTACCGAAGAAATTGTCAAAGATTTCTGCCGGGGCAAAATAGCCCGTCATAAAATACCGAAGTATGTATTCTTCATTGATGGCTTTCCATTGACGGGAAGTGGCAAGATCCAAAAATATAAACTCAAAGATATCGGGTTACAACTACTCAAAGAACAGGGAATAACCCCTCAATGAGCATATAGAAGAGAGCCTTCCCCTATGGAAAGCTCTCTTTTTCTTTTCCTTAACAACTAACTTCATGCTTTTTATTTACCTTTGCAAACTGAACAATCTATTTTATTCAATATGTCACAACTATTTCCAACCACGCTGCCTTATAAAGTAGCGGATATGAGTTTGGCCGAGTTTGGTCGCAAGGAGATTGAAATCGCCGAACACGAAATGCCGGGTTTAATGGCGCTTCGTGCCAAGTATGCCGATAAACAGCCGCTAAAAGGCGCCAGAATTACCGGCTCGTTGCACATGACTATTCAGACGGCCGTTCTGATCGAGACATTGGTTGCTCTGGGAGCCGATGTTCGCTGGGCAAGCTGTAATATTTTCTCTACGCAGGATCATGCCGCCGCCGCCATTGCCGCCACAGGCGTACCTGTATTTGCGTGGAAAGGAGAATCCCTCGAAGAATACTGGTGGTGTACAGACATGGCACTCCGTTTCCCCGAAGGAAAAGGTCCGCATATGATTGTAGACGACGGAGGTGATGCTTCCCTGTTGGTACATATGGGATACCGTGCCGAAATAGACGCCGAAACCATCAACCGTAAAGGCGGCAATCATGAAGAGCAGGTTATTCTGGATACACTCAATACTATTCTGGCCGAAGATAACCAGCGCTGGCATCGTGCGGTTGAAGAGATGAAAGGGGTTTCAGAAGAGACAACCACCGGTGTACATCGTCTTTACCAGATGATGGAAAAAGGGGAATTGCTGGTTCCTGCCATCAATGTAAACGACTCGGTAACCAAATCCAAATTCGATAATCTGTACGGTTGCCGCGAATCGCTGGCCGATGGTATCAAACGTGCCACCGATGTAATGATTGCCGGTAAGGTAGTAGTTGTTCTGGGTTATGGTGATGTAGGTAAAGGATGTGCCCGTTCCATGCGTTCGTACGGTGCACGTGTGATCGTGACCGAAATAGACCCGATCTGTGCATTGCAGGCTGCCATGGAAGGATTTGAAGTAACCACCATGGAAGAGGCGGTTAAAGAGGGTAACATATTTGTTACCACTACCGGAAACTGCGATATCATCACCATCGAGCATATGGCTCAGATGAAGGATCAGGCTATTGTATGTAACATCGGCCATTTCGACAACGAGATTCAGGTAGACAAGCTGGTTAATTATCCAAATATCAAACATACAAACATCAAACCACAGGTAGACAAGTACACCTTTCCAACCGGAAACTCCATCTTCCTGTTGGCCGAAGGACGTTTGGTAAACCTGGGTTGTGCAACCGGACACCCCTCTTTTGTAATGAGCAATTCATTTACAAACCAGGTTCTGGCACAAATAGATCTGTGGCAGATGGCTTACGAAATAGGTGTTTATCGCCTGCCTAAACGACTCGACGAAGAGGTAGCCCGCCTGCATCTGGAACGTATCGGTGTGAAACTGTCTGTTTTAAGTGAAAAGCAGGCCGATTACATCGGTGTTCCCGTAGACGGACCTTATAAACCGGAACACTACAGATATTAATATAATGAAGGGTGAACCGGCAACACGGTTCACCCTCTTTTCTTGCACTATGTATCCAATTATGAAGATTGCCATCCTTTCTCCATTTTATCCTTACCGGGGCGGAATCGCCCAGTTCAGCGCCATGCTTTATGACGAGCTTGGCAAAGAACACCAGGTTAAAGCATTTAACTTCAAACGACTATATCCCGGCATATTATTCCCCGGAAAGACACAATATGTAGATAAAGACGATCAGGCAGAAGTGGTTGAAAGTGTTCGGACATTAGACAGCATCAATCCTTTCAGCTATTTTGCTACGGAAAAAGCGTTGAGAGAGTTTGCGCCGGATCTGATTATCATCTCCTATTGGATGAGCTTCTTTGTACCTGGTTATGCCCACATAGCCAACCGGATGAAAAAAAGCTGTAAAGTGGTGGCGTTGCTTCACAATGCCTTTCCTCACGAAGCCCGGCCCATGGATAAGCCGTTGGCTAAGCTGTTTTTCAATCAGTGTCATGGATTTATCACCCTCAGCGAAAATGTAAAAAACGATTTACACGCTATCCGTCCCGCGGCCCCCTGTATGGTGAGTCCGCATCCCCTGTACAACCAATTCGGCGAACGAAAAGACCGGTCCGAAGCCTGCACCACGCTGGGGCTTGATCCGGATAAAAAAACATTACTCTTTTTCGGACTGATCCGCCATTATAAAGGACTTGATTTGCTGATCGAAGCCATGTCGCATCTGGATAACACCTATCAGCTAGTAATTGCCGGCGAATGCTACGGCAGCTTCGATAAATACCAGCATCAGATCGATGCTTCCGGAGTGAAAGAGCGAATCAGGGTATTCAACCGATATATAAATGACAATGAGATCAGCGACTACTTCTCGGCAGCAGATGCTTTGATACTGCCCTATCGTTCGGCCACACAAAGCGGAGTCGTATCTATTGCGTACCATTTCGACACCCCGATGATAAGTACTCCGGTGGGCGATTTCCCGGCAAGCATTGATATCCCGAAAACCGGTATAGTAACCTCTGCCATAACAGCTCAAGCCATTGAAGAAGCTATCCTGACCCTTTTTAAAAACGACCAGCTGGCAACCTGCCTCAAGAATATAGAGACAGAAAAAAAGGCACTATCGTGGGAGACTTTTGCAGATAAGATCATTGAATTTTCAACCGGATTATAACTTCACGCTTGAACTACTGCGCATAGCGGATATTATTTTCCAGTTTTTTAGCCATCTCGGGAGTTATATCTCCTTTATCCGAGAGATACTCCAGCCACAACATGTCAATATTATATTGATCACCTAAGGCATATTTTATAGCTCCGTCGAACGACCAAGGAACGACATGCAGGCTACTCCTATTTATTTTTCTGAGGAAATCGGCATCTTTATTCAATGTAAGCCAGGCAAAGAAGAATCCGGTATATCTGTAACCATCAGCATAATTCCCACCCTTTTTCCGATCGGACTCTGTAAAATATCCATTTAAACAGCGAACAGCGTCTGCCATACCTTCAACATATGCCCAATAAACCTTATTGGAATAGTAATTCCCTATACCTTTAGGTCTCAACTGGAATACATGTGTTAATTCGTGACATAAAACCCCTTTTGTTTCTGCTTTAAGGTAAGCTGTATCCTTTTTCTCAAAAGAATAGGCTACCCATCGGGTATTATATTCAATCGTTCTGGAGGTCGACTCATAGTCATTATGCTTGGAAGCAATTATATCGGACCCTTCACCAAAGTCTTTAAGCAATAAACGGATTGTTTTAACAGAGGGAACTAATGAGTCGTTTCTATAGTAAAGAGTTTTAATCACCCGGTCTGATTCGCTAAATAAAAATAATTCAGGATCAGGCAAGGCCAAATTAAATATATCAGATTCCCGGGTAGCTGCCACCCCATTTTCAAATACAATTTCTCCCACATATTTATTTTTTATTTCTACGGACCGTTTATATGAATCAACAGAAAAGTCACATGCTGATACAAGAATCCCAAGAAATAAAAACAGTATGAATGGATATATAGAACCAAAACGTTTCATGCCACAAAAATAAATAAAGATTATTGAATATCTCCCATTTCTTTAAGATATTGATACCAAAGTTCATCTATTTGATTATTATCACCTAAAGCATACTTTATCGCTTTGTCGAACGACCAGGGAATAACCTTTAAAGTGCTTTGGTTGAACTTTTTAAGAAAATCCGGATCCTTTGTTTTTGTCAGCCACGCAAGAAAGAATCCAGTGGTCCGGTAACCATCCATATAGCTGCCACCTTTGGGTCTGTCTTTTTCTGTAAAGCAACCGTTAAGCAGACGAACAGCATCTGCCACACCTTCAATCATTGCAAAGAAAGTCTTGTTTGTACCGTAAGACCCGATACCCTGTGGTTCCAATTGGAAACCATGTGTAAGTTCATGATACAATACCCCGTCCGTCTCATAAGATACTTTAGATTTATTCTTTTCTGCTCCGTAACTCTTTTCAACCCATTTGGTGCTATAATCTATATAAATTGTTGGCGGATTACCACCTTTAGCCGAAATACCATCATACTCCTTCAAATTATAATAAATTGTTTTTATTCCCGGGATACTGTCCGACGGAGAAAAATAAAGTGTGGATAAAACCTTTCTTGCTCTATCAGCTATATAATCCTCCGGATTGGGAACAATACTGTTATAAATTACAGCACCTTCTGTTTCCGGATTATGAGATTTAAATCGTACCTCTCCAACAGGATACGAATTCCATTCTTTATTTGATTTAGCTCCTTCTGATTGAGCTGATGCCGTATTCAATATAAAATAGCTAGAAAGCAGACACAATGTCAACCGCGAAATCTGGTATTTACACATGATATATTAAGTTTGTATTATAACTTATAAAAAAGGCTGTTCCAACAAAAATATATGCAGAATTAGAATATATAGTTATTGAAACAGCCAAAATTAATTAAAGTCTATGAAAAATCAGATTATTCCCAACCTCTGGTTGTTTGTTTAATCATCGGATTTGAATTAACAATACGTGATGGAATAGGGAATACTTCGTAATCCTTATCAGTTTTATCCTGTTCTTTATCCCACCATGCTTCTGCAAAACGTCCCCAACGAATTAAGTCCGTACGTCTGCGGTGTTCACCTAAGAATTCGCGGCCCCACTCATCAATAAATTCCTGATCTGTCAGTTTTGCAATATTGGCTTCATAACTTTGCTCAGCCCAGATTGAAGCTGGGAAGTTACGTTTACGAACAGCGTCCAGAAGTTTGGCAGCTGCAACTTTATCACCAGCCTTATATTTACATTCCGCCAAAGAATAATATACTTCGGCCAAACGAATTTCGGCAACAGAGTTATTCATGAACAAGCCTTTTGTATGAGAAAGCGGTCCGAATTTAACTAAGCGAACGCCTGAATTTTCTTCACCTGTTGTAACACCTGAACCTTCAGACCAACGGCCATTAGGTTTTTCAGAGAAACGACCAACCTGGTCTACAAATATCAATTGTTTTCCAGACCATTCTTCAGATCCTGTAACCGGTTTGGATGCATCATAACCGTATCCCTTCTTTCTGTCAAATTCATATTGAGGACCTACAAGGAAGAAGCCTTCATAATTTCCATCACCGTCAATCACTTCATAATTACGTTTACGGTAATCACCATCTGCATATTTTTCATAAGGCTTACCTAAACTATAGTTGTAGATTTTACCATCAAGGTCTCTTGAAGGAGTCAAATGAATACCGTTGTAACCGTTCCAACCATCTGTATCAAGTATTGAATTTGATTTATAGTGGTGGAAAGCAGAATACATCCATCCAAGTTCATATGTATTGCGGGCATGTGGCCACTCGAAAAGATTCTCCGGAGATTTCTTTCCTAATACAGATGAACGGAAAGGACCTCTGTAGTCGGTGTCGATAGAGAATGTTCCATATTTACCATCAATAATTTCCTGAGCAACAGTCATACAGTCGGCAGAACGATCCACGCCAGTCCAAACTTTAGCATTCAAATACATACGTACCAGCAAAGCAGCAGCAGAACCTTGAGAGAAATGTCCGGGGATAGCCTCTTTTCTTAGTCCCGGGATAGCCTCTTTCAACTCTTTTTCCATATAGGCGAAAACCTCTTGAGGAGTAGATTGTGCATTGACTGTTGTTATATCTTCATTGATAGGCACAAAGCGGAAAAAGTCGATTAACCAGGTGTAATACCATACACGTAATGTACGTAATTCACCGGAATAGTTTGCTTTATCAGCTTCACTTAATCCAATTTTAGCAAAATCCAGGTTATTAAATGCCAGCAACACGTTGTTGATCTGAGAAATACCCTGATACGGACCAACCCAGCTACCATTGATCTGATTCTGTAAGAAGTCCCAGTTATGTCTGTGCAGACGTACCCACTGACCTTCATCCCAACCATGTTTTCCTTTTTGAGTCCATACAAAATGGTCGGCAGTCAATTCCTGAAGCATCCAACGATCACCGTCCCATGCACACCAATGTCCATGTTCGTAGGGGCGCAAAACTGCTGCTTCAACCGAATTTTTATCGGTAAAATAGTTATCTGTTGTCAAAATATCAAATGGCTCCTCTGTTAAGTCAGTACAAGAAGACATTATCATTCCGAGAAATAAGAAGATATATAAGAAATTTATTTTTTTCATAATTCATTAATTTAAGCTATTAATAACTTATTTGAATACCAAATGAGAAATTACGAGCAATAGGATAAACATCAAGAGAACTAACACCCGGCCATAAACCAGTTGTTCCTACAGTCGTTGGATCCAATCCCGAATATTTAGTAATTGTAAATACATTCTTAACAGTACCATACAATCTCAATGAAGAAATCCATTTAGAATTGATTTTTGGCGACCAGCCCAATGTTATGTTATCCAATTTCAGATAATCTCCTGATTCAAGGAAGTAGTCACAAATCTTCTTGCCACCCAAAATATGTCCATTCTCTTTATAAGCAGAGTGAAGTAAGTTAACTTCCGGTTCTGCCTGCAGACCAAAATACATCTGGTAAGTATTCAGGATCTGATAATCAAATCGACCACGGAAAAATAATGACAAGTCAAAATCCTTATAAGTAAAGGTATTTCCCCATGCCAATTCAAATTTAGGAGATCCGTTACCAATATAAGTGCGGTCTGAATCCTGTGCATTATCAGCCAGAATCGTTTCGGCACCTACTTTACCACCCTTATAAATCATGATACGACCTTTATCGTCCACTCCTGCATAACGGTAACCATAGAAAGATCCGATTTCGATACCATCACCCACACGTTGAGGAGATCCAGGGTTACCCGGTGAAGGCAGACCGTCTGAATTGATATATCCCTTAGTATAGGTTTCGTTAGAGAAAGATTCCAGTTTAGATTTAATGTACGAAGCGGTCAGGTTGGTCGAATAACTAAAGTCTTTTGTTTTAACAGCATCCCAATTCAATTGGAATTCAACCCCTTTTGAATTTGTTGTACCTACGTTTGTTGTAATAGATTGGTGCAAGTTGGGAGGAACGGGTGCGTCGTAATCTGCGATGATGTCTTTACCTTTACGGATAAAGAAATCTACACTACCACTCAGGCGGGAGTCAAATAATGTGTAGTCAACACCTAAGTTATAGGAAATCTGTTTTTCCCAGCTTAGGTTGGTATTTGGGTTATTACCCGGGCCATAAACCTGGATCCACTGACCGTCGCTATTAATTTGTTGACCATAACCAGAATACTTGGCCAAAGCAATGTATCTGTCAAAACCAGAACGACCGGTTTCACCATAAGAAACACGAAGCTTTAAGTCGTCAACAACAGGAGAATCCTGGAAAACCGGCAATCTTGAGAAGCGCCATGCTGCAGAAGCTGCAGGGAAATATCCCCATTTATGATCTACTCCAAACTTAGAGTTACCTTCGTAACGTAACGAAGCTGTTACAAGGAACAAATTATCATAGTCATAGTTAACACGTCCAAGGAATGCAATTGTTTTTTCTTTGCTCTTCCATGAATCCATTCCTAAACGACCTTTTTCTTTATTCCACTTACCTGCATCCAGGTTATTATAAGAGAATGCATCATTGGGGAAGTCCATATTTTCTGCCCAGAAACCTTCATTGTTAAATTCCTGATACGTATAACCACCCATCACTTTAAAATCATGGTTGTCTACTTTGAATGCATAATTTCCTAACCACTCCAATGTCCAGTCTGTCCAGTTTTCGGCATTCAAACGGGCACGTCCGGCACGAGAATTGTCGATAGACTCTCTGTGAGCTTTTGTGTAAAACTCTCTTTGTTTCTTGTTATGACCCTGTCTGCCTAACTTTAATTCGGTATTCAGGTTCTTCAGGATATTCAACTTGATATTAAAATCGACTGTGGAATATTCTTGTGATGCGCCATTTTCACGTTCTGTTAAGTTCTTGATAGGGTTATACTCATCGTAACGACCCTTAAAGTAAGCCATTTCATCTACTGCAACAGTTGGATTCAACTTTACCGCCTGCTTAAATACGGCATAGTCGGTATAATCTTCGTCTGCAAGTCTGTATGAAATGTTACCTCCTACTTCCAGCAAACCTTCCAAAGTAGTTTGCTTGAAGCTTGCCCTCAAACCATACTCCTCACGATTTGTCGCGATATCGATACCCTCTTTGGTTCTGTAGTTGGCAGAAATACGGAAAACAGATGTTTCGCTACCACCTGATAAAGAGATGTTTTGATTCTGTCCGAAGTTGTTGTCATTAATAAGTTGATCATACCAGTTGGTTCTTGATCCCCAGTCTTTAGCGCGATTTTTTGCCACGAATTCTTCCGGAGAAAGAATATCCGGTCTTGCGGCAACAGCATCATGCTCAACATAACCGTCGTAACTAATTGAAACCTTACCTGCTTTTCCTTGCTTTGTCTGTACAAGGATTACACCGTTTGCCGCACGCGAACCATAAATAGCTGCAGCAGAACCATCCTTCAATACGGTAATAGACTCGATGTCTTGTTGAGCAAGATTGCGAAGGTCACCGCCCGGCATACCGTCAATTACGATAAGAGGTCCGTTACCTGCTTTTAACGAAGAGGCTCCACGCACCTGGATGTCTGTACTTCTGTTTGGGTCGGCCGCTGCCGGATTGGAAACAGAAAGACCAGCCACCTTACCATCTACCATCTGCAGAGGACTGTTGGATGCTCCCTGAAGGAAATCTTTGCTTTTTACACTGGTTACTGCTGTTGTCAAATCTTTTTTAACAGAGCTACCGTAACCCACTACCACTACTTCGTCGAGAACTTGGTTATCCGGCTTTAGCACAATGTTCATTGTTTGAGAAGCCGGAACTTCCAGAGAGGAATAACCAATAAAAGAAACAACCAAAATTTTGTTACGCTCAGTATTAAGCGTAAACGCACCATCAAGATCGGTAATCGTACCGGTTGAAGTACCTTTTACCACCACATTTGCACCGATAACGGCTTCGCCGGAGACATCTTTAACAGTTCCTTTAACTGTAATCGACTGTGCACTTACAGATGTCACACTAAAAAAGGATAAAAAAAGCAGCATACTTATACATAAGCAGGTGCTTTTTTTGATAAAACTCTTTGTCTTTTTCTGACGTTGGTTTTGCTCCATAATAAAAATTTTAACTAGGTTCTACAAAAAAAGAGAAAATCACGTATCTTATTTATCGAGGGCAAAAATAGACGGACGTGGTTAGTAAAAGGGTTAGTAAAGGGGTTAGTAAAGCATTTATTTCACTAATAAAATACATATTTTTATAATTTAAATGTATTTTTCACATTAAATAAATAATCCTAATTCATTTCGTATTTTTATAGTATATTTGTTCAACCTTAAAAAAAAGAGAGTGAGTTATGACTAACTTTAAAAAAGTCGGTTGTGTTTTAATTATATCCTTTTTTTATTGTTTGGCTGTATTTTCCCAAGGGTTAGGATTTCAGTCAAATGATTCACCTATAGGAGAGCGTACCTCCTATACGGTGTTTGGCAACAATCTACCTACTTTTACAAATACACTGGCTATTTCTTTTGACCTCTACCTTGCCAATAAGAAAGGTCTTGGCTATATTTTCAGGTTAAACGACAGCCACAGTGCCAAAACATACAGTCTGAAGTCTTTCATTAAAGACAATCAGCCATCCGAACTCTACTTCAATATTGAAAGTGAAGCTAACAAGATAAAGGTAAACCGTCATCCCGACAGATCGGCAAGGGGACAATGGATGCATATAAATCTATTGTTCGACATGGTTGCCGACTCGGCCGTACTGATGATAGACAGCGAGGTGTATAAAACCGGAGGATTGGGACTTGACAAACAAATTGAGCCGAAAATCGTTTTCGGTAAAGACGGGCCGCACACGGATGTTCCTGACATGATAATCAAGAACCTTAAAATAGGGAACAAAGAAAAGTCCTACTTCTTTCCTTTGAGTCAAAGTAATGGAACCCTTGTGAGGGATAGCTTAAAGAAAACTGCCGGGCAGGTTGATAATCCGGTATGGATGCTTACCAAATCATACTATTGGGAAAAAAGATTTAATTATAGTCTGCAGAAACCCGGAGGCTGCTCTTTTAACCCTCAGTTAAACTGTTTTTTAATTTTCACAAACGACTCAATCATTTATTATTATCCGGATAAGGAACAGGTCGATAAACAATTGGCTGTTATACCAATTGAAAGTTCTCTGGTACTGGGAGAAAACTTCTACAATACCAAAACACGAGAAACATACAGTTATGAACTTTGGAGCGATAGTCCTGTTCAGAAACCGAATATCTCAGCATTCGATTATAATACCCGATCATGGCATCCGATCGGCAAGGCACAATGCGAATCGGCATTGAATCATCACGCATTGTTTCAAACAGAAGACGGAGAACTCTACATCTATGGAGGCTACGGGAATTACCTATATTCCAACAAAATATTTCATTACAACCAGTCGAGGGATCAATGGGAGGCTGTAACATTACGAGGTAATCCCTTACCTCACCGATATTATTCTGCGTCTAACCAGACTCCCATTAATGATAAGATTTACTTTTTTGGAGGGATTGGAAATACCACCGGCGAACAAATAATAGGAGGAAAGCAATTCTACGATTGTTACGAAATGGACATCAATACCTTTACTGTAAAAAAATTGTGGGAAAACAAGGAGAAAACCGACTTTGTTCCGGCAAACAACCTGATATTCAGCAAAGATGGCACTCATTTCTATACTGCCTGCTACAATCATTACAATCCTCAGTCGGCCATTACTATGAATTATTACGATGTTAGCAACGGGAGCCGTATTCAGGTAGGAGACAGTATTCCGTTGTATTCCGATCGTATCGAGACAAATATCAATTTATATTACAGCTCCAAATCAAATCAGTTCTTCATCGTATCCCATGTTTTTAAAGACAAGGATGAATCAAATATCACAATCTATTCGATAAACAACACACCTATACCTGCCTCATTACTTACAGAAAGTGAAGACTATCAGGAAACCGAAGTAATCCGGGTAACTCCCATACAGATTACTCTGATTGGACTGGGGGCATTATTTATTGCAGGAATCCTGTTCCTGGTAAAGAAATATAAGGTAAAAATCATCAAAAAAAGCCATCGGACCTCACCGGTTGCTGAAAAGGAAAATACAATCAAGGCTGAATCTGAAGAACCCTCCGGCAAAAAGAAAAACTGTGTCCTTCTTTTCGGAACGTTTGATGCATTCGATGAAAAAGGGAATAATATTGCTCATTTATTCAGTCCCCAGATCCGTATGGTATGCATCCAGATACTGGTCGCTTCGTTTTCGAAAGAAAAGGGATTCAGTTCCTACCAATTAACCTCCATGCTTTGGCCGGAAGAGGAAGCGCATAAGATTAAAAACCGGAAAGGGGTTCTCATTTCTGCCTTACGAAAGGTTATGCAAATGTTTAAGGGAATTGAACTGGAATATGCAAACAACCTCTATTCTTTTAAATGGGAAGAACCTTTTTATTGCGACTATATTGATTTTATGTCCAACAAAGACAATCCGGATCATGATTTTCTTACAACCATTGAAAGGGGTAATTTCCTAACCTCACTACATATTCCGGAATTCGATCAGATAAAAGCAGAAACAGATTCAATTATTTTGGAAAAACTGGAAAATGAAATTGAGCAAGCGTTGGTAAAGGAAGATTTCATATTACTAACACGATGCGCATCCCTCATTTTAAAAATAGATCCGTTCAATGAATCAGCACTTAAATGGCTGCTTCAAGGTTACATGAAAACCAATCACCAGAAGGAGGCTGTTACTGCTTACGATTCCTTCTGCAGTAATTATTTAAAGAACTTCGGCTCTGCCTATACGAAACGCCTCAATGACATTTTAAAACAGTAATGGCTATCCTCAAAACAGGCTCTTCAACTCCCGTTAAGTTGTCAGGCAATAACGTACTATATTCCCTTAAGGGTTTTAATCTTTAGTATACGGACAACTATTCGGAACGCAGTAGCATACTATTCATTTGACAATTGGATGACTTGCATTCAACATATGAGTAACTTGCGTTCAACAATTGTGTGACTTGCGTTTAACATATGGCAAACGAATAATGGCTCGTTATGAAAAAAATAGTTCATGGTAGTGATTGGATTAGTTCATCGTTGTGTTAAGACTAACCATTGGTTATGCATCCTCTCTGAACAGAAAGAATACGATGAAAATCTCCTTCGTACCCGGATGCTGGTGTACAAAACAGGCAAAGTGAAATCGACTACGTAAAGCCTGCGGTTTGATTTGATTGTGACTGCAGCGGAGCCGTACGGGAATGACAGATGACAGAGTGT
>WARQ01000233.1_pt1 | contig 56303 bp, 46 predicted proteins | sample 4769161 | NCBI WGS metagenome assembly WARQ01 (sample SAMN08893024, study PRJNA449175) | gut metagenome | isolation source: rumen sample fed with dry roughage | host: buffalo | place: India: Nagpur | collected 2016 | reverse complement strand
AATGAAAAATCAGATGTTTTTAATCGAGATAATTCTATTCAAGAATATAAAGAAATACTAAAAAAAGACATTGATAGCTATATTTTTAAAGATGTTATTTATTATAGTAATAGGACGAATACGCTTAACTTTCAGTTTGATAGAAGAGATAATGAATCTCAAAATATTTTTTCCACGAGAAAATATGATTTATTGCAAGAATACTTAGATAGTTTTGAAAAACCTGAAGAAAACGAGAAATATACGCAAGAAGAATTAGATGAACTGAAGAAATACATATTTAACATAAGAATAAATGAACATCAAAATGATAAAGAATATGGTGAAGCGAATTCAGCTTTTTCACATACTGCTTTGCAAGAATTAAGATATATAATTAAAACAATAGAAAACCAAAATAAGGATAAAAGGGATGATATTGGTTCTTGTATTGCTATTGATGGATTTACGCAGTTATCTGTCTCAGAATTAAATAGTATCAACTTTTCGCATTTAGAAAGAGTACTTAGGCGAAATGCTTGTGTTTCAATTCTTGTTTTTGATGAAGCAGAAAGCTTTACTAAATGCAATGCCGATTTAGTTATAGAGATGAATAGGGTTGAAGATTTGGAATTAAAGTATACTTTTCATCAACTCAGAATTGCTAAGAGTGTTTTTCAACAAATTGCTTATGGTTGGCATCAGTATAAAGTAAGAGATTACGGAGTAGAGGTTTTTCAAAGTACACATTTATTAATGCAAAAACGTAGATATATGCAAAAGTTACTTAAAAACGCCACATATAATGTTATTGATTATACTGATGAGTTTTTATACATGCATAATGATTTTGAAAGTTTTGAAAAACAAAAATTAAAACAAAAAGAAGAAGCTGAAAAAATACAATTTAATGAAGTATTTAATAATGTTGATGAGAAAATAGATTCTATTACAGTACTTAATTCAATACTTGTTCCTCCAATAAAAGAAGGCGAAATAACTGCTTTAATTGGACCTTCAAATAGTTGTAAGCGTATGATTTCCATGGGATATCTATGCGCAAGCAGCCTTGAGAGAAAGCATAGTATAATTGTATTGTTAGATGCAGGTGAAAAAAATATGTTAAACCAAATTCTATGTCCTGCAATTAAAAAAGAACAAAATTCCAATTGTATTGAATGTTATAAATATTTACATATTATCCCTTTAAGGATGGGTTGTATTGGCTCTGACGAGCTTTTTCATTATCTCGGAGAGCTTATTAGTTTTTATGGAGATAACCTGAAACGAATCGTTTTCGGAGATTTAATTAAAATTGATTATAGCTTTCCTATGTTAAAAAGAGATTCTCTTTTCCTTCCTGCACTAATCACTTTTTTAAAAAACCATAATATAGATTCAATAATTTTATCTTCCAACGAAGCGTTATTGGCCCCAGCATTAAAGTCCTTGGCCGATAACGTGATTTTATCAGAACGACTAATTAGTGTTGAAAACAAGTCCGAATTAGAACTTCAAATTGTCAAAAGCGATAGACTTAGTATAAAGGATGGAGCCCCTTTGTTTCGTATAAAGAATGTCAATGATGTCTACTCATGTTTACCAAATGATTCAATCAACAACAAAAGATCTTTGTCTGTGAAACTAGAATCTTTGTCTTGATAACACGAGTAGCCAAGAGTAAGCATAAGTAAAAAACTATTGATATAATATTAATAAAAAAATAATTGTTAAATAGTAAAAAATGTTACTTTAGCAGTCTAATTTATTACTGTCCGAAAAAGGGAAACTCACACAAAATAAACCTAAAATTTTCATTAATTCATTGTAGAATGAGATTGTGAAGGGATTGAATCTCGTTACTTAAATTTGAACTAATTTTAACTCTAATATTATATTATTATGGCACATTTTACAATTTATAATGAAGTTAGTAATGGTGACGTTACAGATTGGCATTTATGTTTTCAACTTGGTGAATATCATTATGATGATGGAAATAGTGAAATAGGCTTTAGATTTATTTGGAGAAGACCTGATGGAAGTTTACAAGCAGCAAGGGGCCAAGCTCGAATTCCAGATAAACAAGATATATTCGAATTGTTAGCACTAGCGGCTGAAGATGGATGGTTTTAGTTTGGATAATTATTATGTTATTTAGCCCCTGCTTTTTAATCAAGGGTGAAACCAACTATCTGCAGCCAATGCCCTGTAATCGGGTTAATAATAAATAAAATAAAGAGACTTCTTTTTAATAATACGGCTTATTTACCCGTTAAATTAGATCTACAGCCTAATATTGAACGCTTTCACTATCATCTTTCGAACGTTGAATGTTCAAAGAAAATATTGCAACAATACTTTTATTACGACTTACCCAGATTTACTGAAACAGTTTTAAAAGGTGCAAAAGGTTCTCTCAAACAATTCCTACTGCTTTTGACACGGTTATTACAAGATTAAATCAGATGAGTAAAGAACTTTTTCCTACTACTTTGAACACTATGTGATTTTATTGACAAACTAACTAAAATGTAATATTTATTTAACTATTTATCTGGAAAAGATCTAATATTTTTAAAGAAAAGTTATCTTTGTGCCTAATTATCAGCATTATTTCACACGTTACTTATAGAATTGATATGGAAATTATATTTGTCTGGCTAAATAATTTTAGAAACCTGAATAATTTGCAATTTAATTTGGGTTCTGATTATATATATGAATTAAGTTATGAAGAAGATAAAAGCATATGTAAAATAAACAGAACTCTGAATGACACATATATCCCGAAATTCTTTAATCCATATTTAAATATCTCTGCCATAGTTGGAGAGAATGCATCTGGTAAATCAAGTATTTTAGATGGTTTAAGGCAAATACTTGAAGAGCAACGTGATTATATTGAATACTTAATACTATTTAAAGATCCAGAAGGAAATATTTTTTATAAATCATTTTTTGGATACGATAAACAAAGGCAAGATGAGCTATCTATACACCCAGAACTGAATGTTGGTATTTATACTGAAGGATTCTGTATTTTGGATGGAAATACATCTGATTATATGACAATATTCTTTTCTCAAATAATAGATTTAAATATATATCCGCTTAGACATGATTCTCCTCTTGGTATTGATATTTCATCCAATTGGTTATCCTTCGATGATATAAAAGACACACCTGATAATTCAGGGAGTACGATTCTTGCATATCATAAACATTGTGAAAGCATTAGGCAAATAAGCTTTTGTTTAAATGCCCAGAATAAAGCTTTTACTAGTATGATGAGCTTGCCTGATAAAATAGAGATTCATTTTTCAACCTTAGTTTATGCTTACCATAATACAAATTACAGTCTAAGAGGATATGACGAAATCTTAAAGCGCCGGCTTAGTGATGAAATTAATTCTACCAAAGACAGTAAAAGAAGATGCTATTTGTATTTCTTATCTGACACAATTAATTGTATTTATAAAAACTTCGAGATCAGTAATCACTATCTTAGTTCTGAAGTGAAAATAGGAAAAAGTAAAGATGAAATTAACTCTATGCCTATTGAAGAAGCTGTCAAATCTTTCTTATTAGAACAGGATTTATTGGATGGAAGAGCAGCTATAGATCTTTTTGATTCTGTTAAAGAATCGATTAACATGAGTTTAGAGTCAATAGATTCATCATGGCTAATTAATATTTCTGATAAAACATTAATGTTAATTCAAAAATATAATGATTTTCTGTTATCATTAAATAAATTCTCTTCATATGGTTCTCCATATGGCTTTATTTCATTTGATTGGAGAAATATGAGTACAGGAGAAAAGGCATTTTTGAATTTATATTCCAGATTTTTTTATGCAAAAAGTTTAATTCTTCAAAAGATAAAATTAAAGAATAGATATGGTATAAAGCAAATAGGACTCCCGAAAACTATTTATATTTTGATAGATGAAGGTGAAATAGGTTTTCATCTCCAATGGCAAAAGGATTATATTCAGAATTTAATAAACAATATACCTTCAATATTATCATTTAATGGCCATCAAATGAATTATCAGATAATTTTTTCCACACATTCGCCAATGAGTTTGTCAGATATACCTAACGATAGGATTTTATATATATGCCAAGGGAAAGTTCTTAATGATAAAATGAACTCTTTTGGTGCTAATATTACAGACTTAATGACTCATTCTTTTTTTCTAAAAGATGGATTAGTAGGATCATTCGCTATCAATAAAATAAATGCCACTATAAAATGGTTAAATGATAGTAATAACAAAGATGATGCACCATTTCATAAATTATTAATTCAAAATATTGATGAACCTTTGGTTCATAGAAAACTGACGGAAATGTTTGTAAAAAAAATGAGAGATGAAGAATCTAAGGAAATCGAAAAGCGCTATATTCAACAACAGCTAGAGGAATATAAAAATAAATATGGAGAAGAGTTATGATACATTTTGATTTATCATTAAAAACAGAAATTATAGAGAATCATTTCAAGCAATTAGATAAGGACTTGAGAGATCGAATTAATAGTAGTCCGTTAAATAAAGTTCAAAAAAAATTTCTTATTGATAATTTGAAATCAATAATAACAAAGCCTCCACATGATCTATTGTCGTTATACGAAAGATTCAAGACAATTAGGGGGGCGAAAACTTCAAAGACTAATATTATACTTAAGAAAATATTTGATTATGGTAACTTTATTAATAAGAAAGAAAAAAAATATGATGCATATGATTTAGCAGAAAAACTGGATTTGAGGGTATGCTTATATTGCAATAGGATGTATACGCTAACAATTAAAACCGGGAATAAAAAACAAGAACATATTACTAGACCTGAATTTGACCATTTTTTTGATAAAGCTACCTACCCTATGTTAGCATTATCAATATACAATTTGATCCCAAGTTGTACTATTTGTAATAGCACATTAAAGGGAACAATAAAATTTGGACTCGAGACACATATTCATCCATTTATAGACAGTTGTTTATCAAATTATAAATATTCGTTTAAGCCTTATGATGTTAGTTCAATATTAGGGAATAGCTCAAATTTAGAAGTTGTAATAACTACTGATGCAGATCCCATCTCATCTAAATTAACAACAACAGCGGATGTATTTAAACTCGAAGCGATATTTAATGGTCATTCAGAAGAATTAAGAGATTTATTTGATATAAGATATAGATTTTCTAAAACTTATTTAGATCAGTTATTTTCTACTTATAGTCCTTTAAGCATTTCCTATGAAGAAGCATATAGAATTGCTTTCGGAGTTCACTATAACGAATCCGACTTTGGGCGAAGACCTTTTAGTAAATTAAAAAAGGATATATTGAAAGAACTTGAAATAATTAGATAAAACTTATTATAAAGAGAGACTGTAATCTAAACTGTCTCAGTAAATAAAAAAATATTAACTTTACTAACACCGTTTTTTATCAAAGAAGAATTTAACTTTGAAAGTATCAAGAACAAAGCCCTGGAATAGTTATAATCAGGTAAGTATTGTTGAGTAAAAACGGAGCTTTTGCTCCTTTGCTGGAAAGTATCCTTAATGCAGAATTGGAAGGAGAGATAGATGCTCATTTAATAGAAGAGGAACGAGATTTGGATAATCGTCATGATGGTAAGATGCCGAAGCCGGTTCAAACGCCGCAAAGAGAAGTCTCAGTTTCTACCCCGCGAGATCGGCAGAGCACGTTTGACACTCAGTTTATAAAAAAAGAAAAACGATTCTGGCCGAAGGAGTTGCAGACCGTATTATAGGATTATATGTACAAGGAAACAGTATTAGTCAGATTAGTGACTCGATGGAAGATAATCTGGGTAATCGTGTCTCAGACGAAACGATCAGCGCAATTACAGACCGTGTATTACCCGAGATTAAAGCCTAGCGTTCTCGGCTCTGGATAGTGTAGGATCTTGATGAAATAGAAAAACAGTCAACTGCATTTCATCCAGATAGCACCAATGTAATCAATATAATAGTTGGTGATTTAGTCTACGATCGTAATCTCAAATGGATGGATCATATTCCTCAACTAATTAGTGAAACGCCTTCGTTTATTGCAGTCGGAGTAAGACATCTCCCCGGTAAAGATGGGTTAATTGATCTTTTACGCAGAAAGGGATATATTGTTGAATCGGTAAAATAAACTTTTGTAGAATGGTTATAATTGCAAATAATTTGGGTAGTGGAACAAAGTAGATAAGAATGATATTTTCACTTTCCTTGCAATTAGTGATTCGACCGTTTATTCGGAATGCTTACAAAAACAAACTTGATAATAATTAGAATTTGAATGAAAAAAGTATTGTTGTTATTAGCGAATGGATTTGAAACGTTTGAAGCAAGCGTATTCATAGATATCATTGGCTGGAATCTTGTTGAAGGAGATTGTTCTACCCAACTATTTACATGTGGACTAAACAAGGAAATTAAAAGTTCTTTTAATCAACGATTTGTGGTAGACTTTCTGATTGATGAAGTAAATATTGCTGATTTTGAAGCGTTAGCAATACCGGGAGGATTTGAAGTGTATGGTTTTTATGACGATGCTTATGTTGAGAAATTTCTTGAATTAATTCGTGGGTTTAAATCAAAAAACAAGATAATTGCATCTATTTGTGTTGGTGCTTTGCCTTTAGGTAAGAGTGGTATATTGAAAGACAAAAAAGGCACGACATATAATAGCATTGTTCGACGAGAGGCTTTGAAGGGTTTTGGTGTTCATGTGTTAAATCAATCAATCGTATTGGATGATAATGTTATTACTTCATGGAATCCTGCAACCGCGATTGAGGTTGCTTTACTGTTGTTGGAGCTACTAACAACAAAGAATAATGCTGATAATATCCGTAAATTAATGGGTTTCTAAGTATTAGTCAGGACTAAATAGAATAAACATTATTAAAATAAATATATAATCTATACTGGAAAATGAGAGTTTCAATCGCCCAGATAGCGGCAATAAAAGGAAATATTGAGAAAAATATTGAAAATCATTTAAAGTGGATAAAACTGGCAATTCAGAATAATGCGGGTGTGCTGGTTTTTCCTGAGTTGTCTTTAACCGGTTACGAACCTGAATTAGCCGAGAATCTTGCAACCAATCAAGATGATACTAGATTAGATGAAATTCAAAATTTAAGTGATAGAAATGGAATCACGATTGGAGTTGGATTACCAACTAAAGATGAGAGTGATACATTTATTAGTATGATTATATTTCAGCCTTACAAAGAGCGAATTACCTATTCAAAGCAGTATTTATATCCACCGGAACAACCTATTTTTAAAGCCGGAAAAAATCCGCTTGTTTTAAATATTGAAACAGAAGTTGTATCTCCGGCAATCTGTTACGAAATTTCTAATAAAGCGCATTGTGAGTTTGCAAAACAAAATAAAGCAACACTTTATATAGCAAGTGTCTTAAGTTCTGTAAATGGAATTGATGATGATATGAAAAAACTGTCAGACATAGCTAAGAACAATAATTTGGTATCTTTTATGGCAAATTATGTTGGTGAATCAGGAGGATATAAATGTGCAGGAAAATCTTCTGTTTGGGACACAACTGGGAAACTGATTGGACAACTTGACGGCGAGACTGAGGGAATACTAATTTACGACACAGATACAAAAGAAATTGTGACGAAAACAGAATAAACAGCTTCTTCAACTCACCTAGTTTAATGGTTGTCAAAAAGGTTATTTATTGGACGGCTTAATAGTTGCTTCAAAATGTATTTTCTTCCAATTCGGGTACTACGTCACTGCCGTCTTGTCGTTTTGGGAATGGGGAGATTAAAATCTTTATTATTTCGTCTCCTTTTTTCGACAGTTGTCCGGGTATTCTAAAAGTAGCATCTAAAAGTGTCTTTGTTTCATATACTAATGTAATTAGTTAAATGACTTATCTTGTAATTTGGAATTTAATGTTACATTTGCTGTATGTGATTATATATCTACTGTTCAGATTTTACACAATTAATAGGTTTAAGCATAACAAAATGAAAACGAAATTATTAACAACAATTGTACTTATTATTATTTCTAACTTATGTTATGCTCAGAACAAGTATTTGGATATTCAATTAGATGGAGTTAAGTATGATTCACTTTATCTTTATGGGAATAATGTAAATGGAAATAGAATTAAAATTGCAGCAGAAAAGATAAATAATCAATGGCATTTTTCTATTCCGGATTCTGTGTACGATTTCCTGCCTGGTTTTGAATTTGCTCCTAAATCATTCGATTATAAAACAATGACGAATAATGATATTAAGTTCTTATACCCATTAGGAAAGGATACTTTGGTTACAACCGTTTGGAATTTTGAAAATATAGTTCATGAAATTAAAGCACAATTTATAGATACTCTTGAAATAAAAAATATTTCATTCGGAACGACAATTAATGGAGAGTATAAAAGTTTTTTGGGGAAGGAGGTTATTGACCGGTTTATAGTATCCGACCCTATTAGTCCGGATCTGTATCTTAGAATGCAGTATCCTTATTATAGTTATTTCTGGGAGGATACAACCTATGCAGAAATGGTGAATAACTATGCTTCATTAGCGTCTAAGCATCCGAATTCAAGGTATTTAATTACCAATCTGGCCACCCAATTGGGGAAATATAAAACACGGAGTGATGTTGCTAAAGTATATAATTATTTTTCGAAAGCTAATAAACAGTCATCCTGGGGAAAAATGATTGAAAAATACCTGAACGCAAAACTTTTTGAAAATATACTTTTACCCGAAGCAAAGACAAGAAAGTTGGAGCCGATCATTCGGATTTCAAACAAATATAATCTGGTCGTATTCTCAGCTTCATGGTGTGGTCCCTGTCACAGACTAATACCAACACTGAAAGAGGTCTATACCCATTTGAAAGATAAAATGGATATAACCTATATTACGATTGATGAGGAAAAAGGGGTTAATAATTGGAATGAACTGATGCAGAAAGAACAAATCCCCTGGCCGAGTTTATTAGCTGTAAATAATATAGAGGGCATTAAAAACAAATATTACATCCAAGGAATTCCACATGCTATCCTCGTACATCCCGGAGGAGAGATGGAAGTTGTTGATTTGTATAAAGATAAAGATAGATTATATTCAATAGTAGAATAGGTCATTTCCTGGACGATTTAATACTTACTAATAATAAATGAAAACCATAAAATCATTGCTGCTTTTTATCAATGTTGTTTTAATATCGGTTGTTTTCTGTAGCTCGGATATTAAAGAGAAAAATGGGTTGTTGTGGAAAATATCGGGTAACGGTTTAGCTGAACCTTCTTATCTTTTCGGGACAGCTCATGGCGGTCCTTTTTTATCGGCTACTTTATTGTTGGATAGTATACCTCATCTCTATGATGTTTTGGCTTCATCAAAACAATTTGTAGGAGAGAAGAATATTTTTAATCCGGCTAATTTTGATAAAAGCAAATTATTAATGGAGGCAGATTCGTCTTATGCTTTACTCCTAAATAAAGAGGATCTAGCCTTGCTTGATACTTGTACAGTTAAATACTTCCATAGTACATCAGATAAGATTCGGCTAAAGCCTTTTTACTTATTTGGAGCTATAATTAGTAAAAGAACTGTTGAAAAGGGGCGTGAAATTGCTTATAAAAATCTAAAAACTAAGAAATACGTAACAGATGCTGATTTAGATGAATACGATTCCATATCGGAAGAATCAATGGATCTGTTCCTACAAAAGAAAGCGCATTCGAAAGGATTCAGCATTGTTGGTTTGGATGATTTAATCGGATTTAGATCGAAGGATACAATACCTTTAACTAAACAAGTTGAGCAATTAATGTATGGGCTAAGAAATATGGATAAATTTATTGATGAGTATTTTAATGATCCATCTATAATTGCTTTTAAAAACGCTTATTATAGTCAGAACCTTGATGAAATAGAAAAACAGTCAACTGCATTTCATCCAGATAGCGCCAATGTAATTAATATAATAGTTGGTGATTTAGTCTACGATCGTAATCTCAAATGGATGGATCATATTCCTCAATTAATTAGTGAAAAGCCCTCGTTTATTGCAGTCGGAGTAAGACATCTTCCCGGAAAAGATGGGTTAATCGATCTTTTACGCAGAAAGGGATATACTGTTGAATCTGTAAAATAAATAAACCTATTATGACAATAACCAATCAGAAAAACTTTGAGTTTTTTGCTTTATGTTTTATCGCCTTGATTCTACCTGGTTGTAACCATTCCAATCCTCAGGATTTGAAAGAAAAGTATTCGGTAGAGGCTATAAATTACTTTTATGAAACAGCTTTTTATGAAGATTACGTTGGAAGGTTTGATGTATGTAAAAAGTGGGATAAGGATTTATATTTTTATGTGAATGGAGATTTTTCGGCGTATGATGCTGATGACATGCAATCAGTTGTTTCTTATTTAAATTCGCTGGATTTGCCCATCAACTTCTACACTGCTTCCGATAGCTCATCCGCCAATGTGTCTGTATTTTATGGTAGTTATCCTTATCTGGAAGAGAGGATGGGATTGAAAAATCGCAAATATGAACCATTTGCTGGTGTTGGCTATACACATAAAAGTAATTCAGAGATAGAATGGGCAAAAGTGGGGATTGCCAACGATGCCCGAAAATATAAAAGAGTCAGTAAGCAGGATAGTACAACGCTTCGATATCATATTCTTTTGGAAGAGTCTGTACAAATATTAGGTGTAACAGGTGATAGCTGGCATTATCCACATAGCTCTTTCTTTGAAGGAGCAGGATTGAATCCAACCCTTAGTGATATTGATAAAGAGGTGGTTAAGCTGCTTTATGAACCTTCTATCCCGGTTCGGTACACTAGACAACAGTTTGAAAAAGATTTTGGCGATGTGCTTTATCATGTAAATGCTCCTCAGAAAATTGCGGATTATGTATTTGCTAATAATATACCCCTTCATTTTCTTGATTATGTTCGGAAGTATTCTTTTCATGATAGTTTATTTGTTAAATGGCCTTCGGAAATCTATATTAGTTTAAATGATGATTATTCGAAAGAAGATTCATTGTATTTTAATACGGCGGTGGATGCATTCAATTCAGTCAGCAAACAGTTGCGACTAATCATCGGGAAGAAATCTCCGGAGAACTATCCAAGTATAAGCATTCATTATAGGTGTGGGACAAAGTTGGAGGGCATATTGTCTGATAGTGAAACCGTTGTGGGCGTAATGATGTTTCCATGGCGAGTGAAAAGTGATATTAGATCTACAATTAAGAAAACTGACGTAAGGAAACTTAATGAGAGTATTTTCAGCTCGCTGTATTTTTCATTAGGTTTTGATAATAACAATTCTGATGACAATGTTTTGGCGATCGATTCATTAGATAATATTGTAATTAAACCGGATTATAAAGAGATGTTGGCTCTTATTTATGAGCCCGTTTTTTATAGTGGCTTAACCCTCAAAGAATTTGATGAGGCCCTTAAAATATTAAAAGCAAAAGGGTATAAATAAATCCCCAATTCATTTAGAGAGAATGATTGGTCTCCTTTATCTTGGATTATAGTGTTAAATACGATTCCATAACTTTAAAATACAAAAAAATGAAATTAAACGACTTGTCAATCACTTTCCACACGGGTAAAATTAAAGAGTGTGTAGACTTTTATGTACGCTATTATGATGTGAAAATAACGTTCGATTGCGAATGGTATGTAACTATTCAGTTTCAAAGCGAAGTGAATCCTTTTATCTTTCTTTCGTTTATGAAACCCGAGTATGGATCGGCGGGAACAATATTTACAGGCGGGTTGACTTTGAATCTGAACGTTGCTGATGTGGATGTCGAATATGCTAGGTTGAAGTCTGCCGGAATAGATTTCTGCGATGAAATTGCCGACCATGAATGGGGCGACCGCTCTTTTTCTGTTAAAGATCCGATTGGTAATGTCCTGTGCGTTTATTCACCTCGTGAAATAGGTCCCGAATATCAAAAGGCAGTAAAAGAGTAATAATAAATTGGGTATGACTTCAGCAGACGTTAAGATAGAAAAGTTACAACAATCTGATATCGAAATAGTGGCCGCTTTACTGGCTGATACTTTCGAGACTAATCCGGCTTATGCTTTGATTTTTAAGAAAAAAGATACCTTATGGGATGGCCTGTATTGGCTTTTTAAAACGAATTTGATTCTGATTAATAAAAGAGGAACAGTTACAAGCGTTGCAAAAGAAAAAGCTACAGGGAATATAATCGGGGTGTATAGTTTACTTCCTCCCGGTGGGGTTAAATCTGCATTCAGCGATTATTTATATATTGATTTACCTCGGTTTATTATAAAATTCGGTTTGGGAACTTTGCAGAAGATGCTGGGAATGGACTCCTACAACAAACAATTGTTGACCGAGGCTATTCACACAAACGAATATTATTATTTATCGATGGTTGCAATAAAGCAAGAATACAGAGGGGAGGGCATCGGCTCTTTTATGATTCGGAATTGTATTGACGAATTAAAATCCAGAGAAAGGAAATGCCATTTAGTAGGATTAACAACTCAGCTACCCGAGAATGTAACTTTTTACGCAAAGCTAGGATTTCAAAAACTAAACGAAGGGGAAGTCCAGTTTAAAGAGAGTCGTTATTACAATTATAATATCAAGTATGATTTATAGCCAGCTTTTATTTTTTCACGATTGTTATCAAATATTTTTATAAAAAAGAGAACCCAGCAATCTGGGTTCTCTTTTTTATTGGATGCCAAATGGAATTCTTTATTCGTCAGGCTATATCGCTTACGGCTTTGAAATATCCAATTGATTCGGCAATGCCGAGGAAGGGATCTTTCATGTCTTTTTCGTATTCCAAGCTACATACGCCGGTATAATTTACTTCGCGCAGCATACGTATCAATGCCAGAAAATCAATTTTGCCTCGTCCTATCTCAATTCCTCTTCCTGCTTTGGATGCTTCTGTTACATCTTTAATGTGTATATCGAATACGCGGGTATGATATTTCTTGAGATCGGCCGCGGGATCGCAACCGTTGCGCAGATCGTGACCAATATCCAGACACATGCCGATACGCGGATCAAGCATATGGGTGTGATTCCATACGTCTGTAGCATCGGGATAGGTGGCGATGTCTGGCCCATGCAGGTGGATCGCATAATTAAAATTGTATTCTTTAACCTTCTTGTCTACATAGGGAAGAAGCTCGTAGTTAGGAACGCCTACGATTGTTTTAACACCTACTCTTTTAGCATAGGCAAAGGCGTTGTCTATGTCTGCTTCGCTTTTCATGTAGATGGGGCCAACGGCATAGCCGGTTACTTTTTTGGCAGCCAGTTTGGCATGGAAGGCGGCTATCTGTTCGTCTGTACTTGTAAACGGTAAATGGAAATCCTTTATGCACAGGTAATGTACATCCAGCTTTTCCATGATATCCAACGTTTTGTCGATATCAAAGTTTACAAAGGTATACCCAGCCATTCCCAACCGGAATGGGTTGGCGGCTTTGGGTGCTTTGGGTTTAACCGGGTCGGTTATTCCAGCTCTTGCAAAGGAGGCCGTGCCCACTAAAAGTGCGCCGGCTAATCCTTGCTTGAAAAATTTTCTTCTGGTGTTATTCATGGTTTTCAACTTTGTTTTTACGTTTTAATACTTCAATGGAACTGCTAAAAGAGTCTCAAATCATCATTGAAAGTTATCATAAGATTAATTGATAGTTGATTACAGAGTAATTGTTTATTTAATAGAATTGATGTTAACAAGTGAATGTATTCGCACACACATTAAATAAGCTTTGCAAACATAGAGGTATTCAAAATAGTAAAATGACACTTTTTTCCCCAATTATAACACTATATTTGCAATCCAATTCAGCCCATAAATTCTACACCTTTTAAAACTCACGCAGAATGAAAGACAAACTTATGTTTGAACCAATAGCGCTCAATTCACAGAGTCCTGTTATCGCCCGCAATTTTGATTACGACCATTTCTTTTTTCCTTGGCATTATCATGATGAATTCGAAATTCTTTACGTTAAAGAGGGAACAGGTACAACTTTTGTCGCTGACGGGGCAACTGATTTTGCTCCGGGTACAATTATTTTGTTTGGAAGTGGTATTCCGCACTATTCCAAATCTTCTTCTCTGTATTATCAGAATAATCCCAATTACAGGCTGCTTGGTAGTATTATTCAATTTGAGAAAGAATTTATGAGCCATTCAGTCAATAATTATCCAGAATTCAGATCTATAAAAAATCTTTTTGAGCAATCTTCTCAAGGTATTTGCTTCCCTCCTGATTGTCAGGATCTTGTTAGTCAAATTGATAAAACAACATCTAGCCAGGGTTTTTTAAGACTGATAAACCTTTTACAATTGCTTTTTATGATGAGCCAGTCCCGGAACTGTCATACGATTGGAAGTGTATTGTTTAATACCAGAGAGCAATCGGCTGATAATAACCGATTAAAAAAAGTTCTTACTTATCTTGAGCATCACTATTTAGAGGAGATAAGTCTGGATGAGGTGGCTAAAATAGGAGCAATGAACAACAGTTCTTTTTGTAGATTTTTTAAAGATAAAACAGGTAAGACCTTGATTCAATATATAATTGAGATGCGTATCGCTTATGCCTGTGAATTACTGAACAATACAACACAAGACATATTTCAGATTAGCTTTACTTGCGGCTTTAATTCTATTTCGCATTTTAATAAAGTTTTTAAACGCATTACTCAGGTAACTCCCAGCTATTATCGCGCAAATAATCCGGCAAAAATGTAGAATCATGTTTATTGAGCTTCATAACTGCTCAAGGAGTAGTGGAATACTATATAAACTATAAGCAATCCTTAACCTGCTTTTTATTTGGCAATTCAAATTTCAACGAACGAATAGGTTTCATTGGTGAAAATAAATTATATTTGCAAAATTTTAGAAATAACCCGAGTCAGTAATTTTGGATGATTTAAGCATAAATAGTAAATTTGAAGAGATATATCTTGCCTATTTTTCAAAGATGAAATACTTTGCCAAGGAGTATGTGGTCTCGGATGCGGACGCAGAGAATATTGTGCAGGATGTTTTTACTGAATTATGGGAAAAGAAAGAAATTCTGACGATGCCTGTCAATTTGGTCGCGTACTTGTTTACTACGATTAAAAACAAGAGTTTGAATCACCTCCGCCATAAAACTGTCGTTCTGAAAGCAACCAACCTTATACAAGAAGAATATGCCATTACACTTCAGATGAACCTGGATTCTTTAGAAGCATTCAATGAAAATCTTTTTACGGAAGAAGATGTCGAGAAGACAATCTCCCGGGCCCTTGATTCTCTTTCTGATAAATGTCGTGAGATTTTTATTATGAATAAACTAGAGGGTAAAAAACAAAAGCAGATCGCAGAAGAGTTAAATATATCTATTAATACGGTTGAGACTCAAATGGGTATTGCTTATAAAAAACTACGCGTAGAATTAAAGGACTATGTGCCTTTGCTCCTGTTTTTACTTTCTCTTTAAAAAATTGAAATAAATATTTTTTTATTTGGCGGATTTTTGTGATTCAAGTGTCTATTCTATACAAACAGATAATATGGACGAACGAATACAAAAATATTTCCAGAAAGAACTGAGTGTGGGCGAAAGGCTTATGCTGTTACGGCAAATAAAGGCTGATGGAGAGTTGATGAAACAATTCATCGAATATAAAAATATGAATGCCTTGTTAGTCTTAGCCGATCAAACGGACCGTATGAATGCAAACAGACAAGGATTACAGCGGTTTAATAATATAATTAAAACAAATAAGGTCCGAAAGTTCCTGTTACATGTATCGAGGTATGCAGCCGTTGTCGTATTATTTATAATCGCTACCTATTGGTTTATTGACAATCATTATAGGTCTGATAATGCTTTGTCTGAAATTAACAATACTTTATTTATTCCAGCTGGGCAACGAATCAAAATAACGTTGTCTGACAGCACAGAGGTTTGGCTGAATGCCCAAACTACTTTTACTTATCCCGCGGTTTTTTCTGGAAAAGAGAGAAGGGTTTCTGTTGAGGGAGAAGCCTTTTTTAATGTATCAAAAAATCCGGAAAAACCTTTTATCGTTTGTTCGGGAGGGGCGGAAATGAAAGTGCTGGGTACGAAATTTAATGTACGCAACTACGCCGGAGAGGAAATACGAACTAGTTTGCTTGAGGGATTATTACAAGTCTATCTGCCTGATAAAAAAAATAATGGCATCATTCTTAAACCACATGAAGAGGTTACAATCAATGGAAACACGATGAAAGTCGATTCTATCCCCAATAACGATTATTTTTTATGGACGGATGGTATTTATAGCTTTGATAATGAACCATTGGGCAATATATTGAAAAGAATGGAACTCTATTATGATGTTAAGATCGTAGTTAATGATCCGTCAATTTCTTCATGGAAGTATCGTGGAAAGTTCCGCCAACGTGATGGTATAGATGAGGTTCTACGGATAATCCAACGGATACATAAATTCAGAATTCAAAAAGATGAGGAAAACAATACAATCATAATAAGTAAGATGTAAACCATATAAACCGGATGCCTATGACATAAAAACAATTGAGTATAGTTATAATGGATGGTTTCAGCACTAGTCATTGAAACATCAAAAAATTATTAGAATCATATTTATTATTTACTTAATTTAATACAGAAGTATGAGCTTAAAAACTTTGTTACAGTTTTTTAATGTACAGAATCAATCTATTAAATGTCCTTTTAGAATCACGAAAATCTCATTTTTTTTACTTTTTGCCTGTATTGTACAGTTACTGGCAGTGGGTATGGAGGGACAAAATACCGTTATTAAACTGGAAACGGATGTGTTATCTATCGGCCAGTTGATTAATCAAATTGAACAGCAGACTGATTACCTGGTTGTTTTCCGTAATCAGGAAGTAAACATCAACAGAATGGTCGCTTTACATAAAAAATCTGAAAAAATAGGCTTTTATTTGGATGAAGCCTTTGAAAGCACGGATATTGTATACGAGATAAACAATAAGTATATATTGCTTTATAAAAAAAATAATGCAGCTGGGCTCAAAGAGATAGCTCAGGAAGGGAAAAAAATCACGGGTGTTGTGATGGATGCTTTCGGACCAGTGATTGGCGCAAATATTATGGAAATTGGCAACATGAACGGAATTATTTCCGATTCGGAAGGACGCTTCGCTCTTAACGTTTCACCTGGTGCAACGTTAAGGATTTCCTACATTGGATATGTTTCTCAAGAAATAAAAATTACGGATCAGACTTCCTATACCATCACGCTAAAGGAAGACACGGAAACGCTGGAAGAGGTAGTGGTGGTTGGTTACGGAACTATGAAAAAGAAAGACTTGACGGGAGCTGTGAAAAGGGTAAACCTGGAAAACTCGCCGGCTATAGCTAGTACTAATTTATCTCAGGCTCTTGTTGGGTCTACCGCAGGCCTTAACACGGCTCAAACCGGGTATGCAGGGGATAATGTGAGTTTGAGTATTCGTGGAAATAACTCTTTTTCTGCCTCTCAATCGCCATTGATAGTTTTGGATGGAATTATCTACAATGGATCGATGTCGGATATCAATGTGAACGATGTAAGTAGTATTGATATCTTGAAAGATGCCAGTGCAGCCGCTGTTTATGGATCGCGTTCGGCCAATGGCGTGATTTTGGTGACTACAAAAAAGGGCAAGGCTGATAAACCAACCGTATCGTTTAATATGTCTGTTGGAACACAAGGTGCTTCCAATCATAAGGCCGAATATATGAATGCAGAAGAATACACGATGCGTTTGGTTGACTATGCTTACCAGCAGAACTTGCGAACCTGGTATAAGACAAATCCGACCAGTGATATTGGACGCCCTGCATATACTGACATTTCTAGCAAAGAGGCAAAAGCCTATTATTTGCGGTCTCAAGAAGAAAAAGACAATTATCTTTTGGGTTCGGACATTGATTGGATTGACAAAGTGATGCAAAACGGGTGGACGCAAGATTACAATCTAGGTGTTTCCGGAAATTCAGAGAATGTTAATTACTACCTGTCGGGGGCTTATCATAATGAAGAAGGGTTATTGAAGAATGACCAGTTTACCCGTTATACTTTTAATGCAAAAGTTGATACAAAGATTACGGATTGGTTGAAACTAGGTGCGAATGTGAATTATTCTCACCGGGATTATTCAGGCATCTCTGCTAGTTTTGATTATGCGACTAAAGCTTCCCCCTTGGCAACATATGATTTTGAAACGCCGGGTTATTACCGTACGGAATTTGCAATGGAATCTGCCATGAAGGACCCGTTGCAATATTTGTTCATTGACAACTCGGATTTACGGAATACGCTTTTTCTGACTATGACCGGACGCGTAGATGTGCCTTTCATCAAAGGATTGTCTTATGATTTCAACTACTCAACAACTCGCTATCATCGTGATAATAATACATTCTATCCGTCTGACGTGGATGGAGGATTTATCAATAACGGTAAGGCGGTAAAGGTTCCCGAGAATGTGAATTCCTATTTGTTTAACCATATTTTCGCGTATCAAAGAGCTTTCGGTGATCATTCGTTAAATGCGACTTTCGTTTATACAACAGAGAAGAAATGGGGAGATACTACCAAGGCTACTGCTGAATCGTTTGATACAGATAACTTGAGTTATAATAATCTGTCTCTCGGTACATTATTCACTGAAGAAAGTTCGGCATGGCAGGAAACCAATCTTGGTTTGATGGGGCGTATCAGTTATAATTATAAAAGTCGTTATTTGCTGACGGGAACGGTACGTAGGGATGGCTATTCCGGATTCGGTAGCAACAATAAATATGTAACACTTCCTTCTGCCTCTATCGGCTGGGTGATTTCAGAAGAAAATTTTAATCCGTTTAAGGATACTTATATGAAGTTGCGCCTTTCTTACGGACAAAATGGAAACCAGGGGATAGATCGTTATGTTTCGTTGGCCAAATTGGGCATAGGGGCTTACAATTACGACGACGAAATGGTTATTTCTGTATATCCTTCATCCATGGCAAACAAGGATTTGAAATGGGAACGGACTTCTTCTTGGAACCTGGGGCTCGATTTCGGCTTCTTAAATCAGCGTTTGACTGGTTCGTTTGAGGTATATAAATCGCATACGAAAGATGTATTGGTCAAGCGGACTTTGCCAAATGTTACCGGGTATAGCAATGTGTGGGCAAACTTGGGCGGTATTGATAACAAAGGAGTTGAAGTTGAATTGAACTCGGTGAATATCCAAAACCGCAACTTCTCATGGTTATCTGGTCTTACTTTCTCATTGAACCGGGATAAAATAACCGATCTTTATGGTGACGGGAGTACGCAGGATTTGGCGAACGGATGGTTTGTAGGTGAGTCGATCGGTGCTATCTATTCGTATGAGATGTTGGGGATCTGGCAAGAAGAGGATTTGTTTTCAGGCAACATCTATGATGGCTGGTATCCGGGGCAGCAGAAATTTGCCGACTTGAATAAAGATGGCAAGATTGATGCCGAGCATGATCGAAAAATTATAGGAAATACGAATCCGAGTTGCCGTTTAAGCTTTAGCAATACGTTGACATGGAAGAACTGGTCTTTGTATTTTATAGTGAACTCGATGCTGGGTGGCGGAGGTTATTACATTACTGGCAACGGTCTTTTGACCCCGGAAAACAGTTCCGACTATGTGATTCGCCTTAACCAGCCCTCTGTAAGGGATTATTGGACTCCGGAAAATCGTTCGAACGAAAGCGGAACGTTGTTTAGAAACCAACAGGTCTCTACTAATATTTACCAAAACAGGGGATTCGCACGTCTTCAAGATGTTTCGCTGATGTATACGTTTGACAAGAATTTGTTGCGGAAGACCGGAGTTTTTGGGTCGCTGCAATTGTTCCTGACGGGAAAAAACCTCTACACTTTTACCGGTTGGGAAGGATGGGATCCTGAATATACTTCATTTCCATTGACTCGTAGTTTGCAATTTGGAATCAAGTTAACGCTTTAATTTCTAGAATCATGAAATGTAATTTTATATCAAATACGCTTTTATCAAAATGTGTGGCCGTAGCGTTCCTTTTGGGAGGATTGTCTGGCTGTAATAGTGATTTTTTAAAAGAGACACCTTTGGACTTCTTGTCTTCGGAAAATACTTATACGGAGGTTTCAGGTATTAAATTGGGAATAAATGGTCTTCATAGTTCTTTGCGCGATGATTTGTATTATGGTGGGGATGCGATAGTCTATTTTTATAGTACGATGGCTGATGTCAGTTATAATGGCGAGAATCCGGGAGGAGTGACTTATGATGTTATGACTCCGTCCAATAGCTTGTTTTATAAGTTATGGAATAATATGTATAAGCTGATCAGCCGTTCCAATGAATTGTTGTTGTATATCGATGATGAGAAAACAACAGGTTGGGAGAGTGCCGAACAACAAGCGGCGTATAAAGGGGAAGCTCTTTTCTTTCGTGCTTATGCCTATCGTCTGCTGGCTTCATTTTATGGAGATGTTCCATTATTGCTGGAAGCGGTTAGTACGCCAGAAACAAAATATGTTCGTACTCCATTGGAAAAAGTGTACGCCCAGATAGAAAATGATTTAATTTTTGCGGCCCAGCATCTTCCTGATCCTGGCAAGGAAGAAAAGAAAGGGCGTGTAACGAAAGGGGCTGCTTATCATTTGCTGGCTGAAGTCTATTTGCAGGATGGCAAATATGCCGAAGCGATTGAAGCATCTACGCATGTGATCAATGATTTTGGTTATCGGTTGATGACCGAGCGGTTCGGTTCTACAAAAGATGTTTTTGGAACAGGCGATGTTTTTCTGGACCTGTTTGCTTACGGAAATCAAAATTTGAATGAAAACAAAGAGGCAATATGGGTTGCTCAATTTGGTGCTAATTTGCCAAACGGAGGCGGACAAAATAACGGGCCTCGTCGTCATGGTCCCCGTTACTATTCTTTGGGAAAAGATCCGGCTGGATATGCGTGTATATTAGGAGAACAGATTGATGGGAAATATACAGGATATTCGGATACGTTGAGCCGTCCGGTTTCTTGGTCACGTCCCACCTATCATGTCACACATGAAGTATGGGCTTCGGATTGGATGAATGATATTCGAAATGCTCCTCATAATATTAAACGAACCTACTATTTTCAAAATCCTGCATCGCCTTATAACGGCAAAGCAATTGATTTTTCCTTATGGGGCAGTTATGCAACGAATGGCCGTAATCAAATGAAGGATACTTGTAATTTTATTTATCCTTATTGGATTGGTAAGGTTGGCGATCCTTGTCATATTCAGGCAGAACCTCTTCGTAGCGGTGCCGGATATACGTGGAAAGATTGTTATTATATGCGATTGGCAGAGACCTATTTGAATCGGGCCGAGGCTTATATCCAGTTGGGTGATATGCAAAAAGCGGCTGACGACATCAATGTTGTTCGTTCACGTGCAAACGCCAAACCGGTAGCCGTAAGCGATGTCTCGATTGATTATTTGTTGGATGAGCGAATTCGCGAACTTTTTACGGAAGAACTCCGAGATGTGGTTTTGCGTCGTACAGGTAAATTTCTCGAATGCTTGCGCAAAAATAATAATAATCCGCAGGCTCCGGGGATGAATGTAAAAGATTATAACATTTTGTGGCCAATTCCTCAAACAGAAATAGATGCAACAGGTGGTGCGCTTACACAAAATCCAGGTTATAATTGAGAACCGAGTAGACTGTATTAGAATTTGAAAGAATATTATAATGGCTAGTCCTAATTAATCGTTATAGGTTTTTCAAAATAAGTTATTTTTTAACAGTAGCAAGGATAGCCTTGCTACTGTTTTACTTTTAATAGGTATTAATTTTGACTTATCTGTGTTGAAATAGCTAGGGATTTTAGGTATGCCATTAATCCCTTTTAATACACTTTAAGTATAAGCATTTGGAACAAATTGGAAGATATATTATTTGATAGTGAAACTGTGGTGGAAGTAATTTTAGGTTTATTTTATATATAAGATTAATGTCAGTTGACCAAGGTGGCGTGAAAAAAGTAAACAAATTTTATCCAGGTCATGTTTTATAAATGTACACTAACTAAAAATGTAAAATTATGGACAAATTGCAATTAAAAGGAAAATGGAATCAGTTGAAAGGTGCTGTTAAGCAAGAGTGGGCTGATTTAACAGATGATGATTTACTGTATGTTGAAGGTAAAGAGGATGAACTACTGGGTAGAATCCAAGAGAAAAACGGAAAGGCAAAAGAGGAACTACTTACCTGGCTCGATAAAAAGATAAAGGATCTCGATTAATTGAAATTTGTCTTTTCTCAATGAAAACTAGCTTATTAAAAGAGAATCTAACTTGTTGGATTCTCTTTTTTATTGGGGTGTATTCATCCAAAAGTATTTTTTATATGCAACATTTTCATTTATAAAGCCATCTATATAACTATGAAAGAGAGTGAAGAGTTAATTTTTAATGATTCTTCGTCTAATTATATTGATACAATAACCATAAAAAAACAAATAAAATGAATCAGAAAAACTACTCAGTTTACTTGTTATTACTCGTTTTGCTACCCATTTTTAGTTTTACATCGTGCGATAAAGATTCCGACGAGCGATTGTCTTTGCATCAGGTTGTGAATAACGAAATTGAACTTTATTATGGCTCTAAAGGTGGCGTTACCATTATAGGTGGAGATGGTAATTATTCGTTTTCCTGCGAATCTCCGCTCTTAAAGGCGGAAATGACGCATAGTAATTATATCTTGTTTGAACCATTAGGTGTGGGTGAAGCTAGAGTTAAGATTAGTGATTCTTCCGGACATTCATATATTCTGAAAGTGAAAATGAATTACAAATCCGAAAAAATTGTTGTTGCTAAGGTAGACGTAACAGTTGTTGGTGATAATATGACTGTTGGTGATCAAAAAGAGCTGAAGGAAAAGGCAATGGCAACCATCCCTGTAAAAGTTGGAGGCGGTTATAAGTTTACGTATACCGAAAGTGAAGAAAAGGAGGAGACGAAAGGGACTGTTTTAATCTATCCGGAAAAGGTTGATGGCGAAAGTATTATGGGTACCTTCGAACGAAAGATGGTGAAAAATGAAAGCGGGGGATATTCTTACTATATTTATACATTGCATTATAAAGACATGGATCGTACATTTGTTTTTATGGAGTATAATGAGCCGGCTACCTTGTCGTCTTCAGGATTTAGAGCTGTTCAGTTTGCAGAAGATCTTAAAGAACGGTTTAAAACAACCTATCCTAATATTGACCAGGTTTATACTTCGCAGGTTATTGCAAGTATGGTGGTAAATTAAAAAGATACGTAGATTATTTATAAAATAAAGAATTAAATGAAACTAAAAAGTTTGACGTTATGCCTGCTTTTTGGAGCTCTTTTTGCATCGTGTATTAAAGATGAGTTGCCCAATGCCGAAGCAGACATTCTTTCGTGTGTGGTTCCTTCCGAAATTCTAATAAGAGATCCTGTAATTGAGAATGATAAGATTACGATAAGGGTAAAGAGTCCGGATCTCACAAATATAGCTCCGGAATTTACGCTTACTCCGGGTGCTACGATTGTTCCTGCAAGCGGAACCGCCCGCGATTTTACAACGCCACAGACATATATGGTGACTTCGGAAGATGGAAACTGGCATAAAACGTATACGGTTACTTTTATTTATGAAGGTTTGAGTACTCAATATAGTTTCGAGGACATGAAGCTTCAGCAAGATAAGTATCCTGTATTTTTTGAACGAAACGGAGATAAGGTGATTATGGATTGGGCCAGTGGAAATATTGGTTACGCTATTCTTGGTATGGCGGCATCTCCGGAAGAGTATCCAACTGCACAGGGTGCCGACGGGGTGATTGGCAAGTGCCTGAAGCTTTCTACCCGTAGTACCGGAGGAATGGGGGCAATGATGAATATGCCTATGGCAGCCGGAAATCTTTTTATTGGGACTTTCGATGCCATGAGTGCATTAAGTAATCCCCTTAAAGCCACTCAGTTTGGACTTCCTTTTTATTATGAGCCTACCCGACTGACAGGATATTATAAGTATGAGGCAGGAAAAGATTTTACTGAAGGGGGAATAATTGTACCCGGGAAGAAGGACATCTTTGATATTTATGCTATTTTTTACGAAACCGATGAGGTTACAAAGACTCTTGATGGAACAAATACATTTACTCATCCGAATCTGATCTCGATTGCCCGTATCAGTAATGCTAAAGAAACAAAAGAATGGGTGCGCTTTTCGTTGCCTTTTGTGTACTTACCCGGAAAGAGTGTGGATAAAGCGAAGTTAGCTGCCGGCAAGTACAATTTGGCGATTGTATTCGCTTCTAGCCTTGAAGGTGCTAAGTTTAACGGAGCTTTTGGAAGCACACTTCAGATAGACGAGGTTAGGTTGCTTTATAATGAGAATAAATAATGGATATAAGTTGGACTTTAAGAAGAATCAGAATGAAAAAATATAATTTAATTGTTGGATCCTTGCTGGCTTTCCTTTTTATATCTTTTTCCACCTTTGCGCAAAGCGACAGAAACGAAGCAATTATTCGTTCTTCCCTTCATGGTCTCGAGTACCAGTTGAAAGCGGGATTTAATATAGGAGGTATTACTCCAATTCCTATTCCGGCCGAGATACGGTCTGTTGACAGTTATAATCCGACAGTGGCCCTTTCAATTGCAGGAGAGGTTACAAAATGGTTCGGACCGCAGAAGAATTGGGGTGTGGTTGTGGGACTGAATCTGGATAATAAAGCGATGCAGACCAAAGCTACTGTCAAGAACTATGGGATGGAGATTATCGGTAGCAGTGGCGAAAGGGTAAGTGGTGTGTGGACTGGAGGTGTAAAGACTAAAGCCGATAATACGTATCTGGCTCTTCCGGTTATGGCGGCATATAAGATTGATAATCGGTGGAGCGTAAAGGCTGGTCCGTATGTATCGTATCTTTTGCAGGGAGAGTTTTCCGGCCATGTTTACGATGGGTATCTAAGAGATGGAAGTCCAGTCGGCCCCAAAGTGGAGTTTAAGGATGGTAAGATAGCGGCATACGACTTTTCTGATGAAATCCGTAAATTTCAGTGGGGAGCTCAACTGGGAGCTCAATGGAAAGCCTTTAATCACTTGAATGTGTATGCCGACTTAACCTGGGGTTTTAATGATATCTTTAAAGATGATTTCAAAACAGTAACTTTTGCCATGTATCCGATTTACTTAAATCTGGGTTTTGGCTATACGTTTTGATACTGTATCTATAAATTAACCTATTCAAAATAAGATTGATTGTTTTAAAAATGGTTATTTAGCATTTGAATGTATCTAATAACATAAAATAGCAGGTAACGAATTGATTTCATTACCTGCTATTTTTTGGGTAAACTTTTGTATCCTTAATGAGGTCAGGGCTTTTTGAATAACTTTTCGGCCGGAATTATCTGTTTGGGTACACCTGGACCTTCATAATATGCATCGATCCAATAGCCTCCGCCATTATTTGAGAAATCAATGGTGAGGTTATGCTTCCCCTTTTCAAGTATGATTGATCCGGTTTTTTCTGTTACTCCATGTGAGCCCCCATTATCAACCACTTTCATATCATCTACATACAATTTGCTCCCGTCGTCCGATTGCAGATAGAAATGGTATTCGCCACTTTCATCAATCTGGAGATTGCTCGAAAAAATCAGACTAAATTCAGTTACACCTTTGGGAAGTAGTGGATTGATTTGATTTTCGTCGGCACGAATCTCGTCGATAATCCATTGCTTCTCAGTTTTTTGCGGTGAAGACATAGAATTCCGTCCTGTTCCCGGATATAAGCTCACATTGACGCCATTTTCAGGGTTACGTTGCAAGAACCGAAAGTAACCTACTGATGTAACACTCTCTGTGTTGTCCTTCCCAAAAGATTTTGCTTTTATCACTGTTGTCTGATCAAGCTGAAATGCCGATTGATATAGCTGTGATTGTTGTGTTGGTTCGGATCCGTCGGTAGTGTAATAAACTTTGTCGCCTTTTGTATAGGGTTCGATTATCACTTCGGTTGTTTTATCAACAAACAATCCTCCTGCTTGTTCGAATAGATGCCGGCTTCCATTTATACGTGGTCCGTACGACAGCTGCTTAAACAGTACCGGATCGGCTTTGGATGTTGCTCCGTCGAATGCAGAAAGTATCGGACGTCCGGTCCAGGCATAGGGAACATCAATCCCTAAAGCGTATGCGATTGTTGGTGCAACATCATACATGTAGGTTTGCTGTTGGATTTCAAAGCCTTTCTTTACATGCTTTCCGTAAAGGATGAAGGGCACTGTCATCTCTTCCCACGATTCACCTCCATGACTGTATCCGATGCCTCCATGATCTGCCACCACGATAATGAGTGATTCGTCTTCGATACCTGCATCTTTGACTGCTTTTAGTACCATGCCGACACATTGATCTGCCTGTTCAATACATGCCAGGTATTTTTCGGTCATATGTCCGTACTTATGCCCGTAATGATCTACGTCGTCCAGTTGGGTAAAAGTGAACGCGGGCTTTTCCGTACGAATATAATCCGCCAGTGCTTGTGCGGTTTTGGACTGTGTTTCGTACGACTTGTCCACGTTTGCCACGCTCTTTTCAAAGAGATTGCCAAAGCCGTCCCAATGGTAGATCATACCGATTTTTGCCTCGGGTAATTGTTTGCGTACAACAGAAACAATGGTAGGGAACATTCCATATTCTGTTATTCCAACCGGTTTCACCGAATAATTATGTGGTGTCCAGCTGTTGGAGGTAATTCCATGTGCTTCAACGCCGGCTCCTGCAAGCATGGAGGCCCAGTTGGATGAACTGCTGGAAGGAATTACCGTACGAACGTTCCGACAAATGGCTCCATTTTTTATCAGGTAATCCATATTGGGAGTCGAAGCTGTTTCCATTCCTTGAGTACTCATTGCATCTATGCCTACCACGAACACATGCTTAATTCCTGATGGAAGCTTATCGCTCCTTTCTGAACATGACCAACAAAGAATACAGAGGCTGAGTAATAAGATTATGTTTCTTATATAATTCATGGTCTCAGTTTTTATTTATTCCACCAAAGACGCGTTAATAAATCGTCTGCTCCTTGTCTGGATATTGCAATCTGGTATTGTTCAGAGTTGTAAACCAGCTCATTTTGAGGATAAGGTATGCGTCGCGGCCACTCTTTTATGTTGCTTGAAGAGGGGAGATTGCGTGGAGGTGTAACCGAAATTTCTTTGGGGAATCCGGTACGTCGCCACTCAGTCCAACCTTCGAGTCCGCACAGAAAGAGTGAGATCCATTTTTGGACTCCGATCTTTTCCAGTTTTTCGCTCTGTGTTCCTGTATAGGTAACTTTAGGCTGATCGTAATAGCTGGCATCTGGAATTACGTCTGAGGCCTGAAGTGCTTCTGTAGGCGGGAAAGGTAATGATTTCATATCCTTGAAACTGGCAGGAATTCGGCTTGCCCAGTATTCAAAACTGGCGGCAATCCCTTTTTTGTAATAAACAGAGGCATCGCCGATTGTGATGATTCCTTTCTCGCGGGCTTCGGCTAAGTTGAATTGAACTTCCGAGTAGGCAAGTAAAACGGATTGAGCCGCTGTGGGTGATGCGTATTTGGAGTCTAGTTGGCGGGGAGCAAATAGATACCCTTTGCGGGAGTTGTAGCTGTCTCCACCGTTATAGTTGGCTTCATCTGCATCGCGAATACAGTTGGGAACGCCGGCGTATATATATTCTCCCTTTTCTACTCCTTTAACTGTAGGCGAGAAAAAGACCTTTATACGAGGGTCGTTCATGGCTTTCAAGTGATCTTCAATGATGACTGACATAAATTCTGTACCATTGAATTTTTCCAGTGTCGCTCTGTATAATGGGCTCCAATGGGATTCTTCGTCACTTAGGTAGGTGATTGCTGCGTTATCGGCCGTGCTTGTCATCAACGGATATTTATCAGGTTGTTGCAACATATCTCCGATAGCCTTACTTACATCTGTTTTTCCTGAGATACGCATTAATAAACGCAATTTCAGACTGTTGGCAAATTTTCGCCATTTCAGTATATCTCCATTATACAGACAGTCGTAAGCCCCGATTTGTTCCGGACTGCTTTTCATCAACAATTCGTTGGCATTGTCTAACTGCTTCAACAAATCGGTGTAAATAAATTCCTGAGTATCGTATTTGGGTGTAAATACTCCGTCGGTTTTACCTTTAAAGGCTTCCGAATAGGGAAAATCACCATAGGTATCAGTCATTTGTTGGAACATAAGTGATTTGATGATGATTCCCATCGCCTGTACATAGGGTTGATTGTATTTTTCAGCTAGGTTGATCATATCTTGTACATCCCGTCCGTCGTAATAGAGTTGCCCGGTCTGGGTATTATTGTATGCATCGTTAAACATGCTTACATACTGATCTACCCAGTAACTACCTAGCACGGCTCCATAATATTTGATGTTTCCCAGATTATCCATCTGCCGGATAACTCCGCTAAGTAATAATTTGGGTTGGTCTATGCGGTCAGGATTGTTCGGATTGGTGTTGATTTCTTCGAAGTCGTGTGTACATCCCAAAAACAGGGAAATAACCGAAACTAGTACAATGAATTTATATTTTGTTTTCATAGAATTCCTTTTTTATAATTAGAAGTTGACATTCAATTGGATACCAAGACTTTTAGATGCGGGTACTGAAAAAGCATCAATTCCCAGATTGAGATTGTTCATACCTCCACTTTCAGGATCCACATGTTTATTTTTGGTCCATAAAAATAGGTCGCGTCCAACAAATGCTATGTTGACGTTTTGAAGACAGACTTTTTTTACCCATTTGGCTGGTAGCGAATAGCCGAAACGTAGCTCTCTCAGTTTTACAAAAGACGCATCTGTTAGTTGAGCTTCAGTGATATGGTCGTATTTGGTTTTGATAAACCGGCGAGCATCATTTCCGGCAATTCCTTTGCTATATGTTCCATCAAATATCTGAAGATTCTGCTGATATTCGCCGTTTACCATAATGGCTCCTTCTGAGTAGTATAAATCTGTGTATTCTTTTCCAGGTTCACGTGCACCACGACCTTCCAGTGATTCGATAGTCTGACCGGCACCCACAAATTTGTTTAGAGTTCTGGAAATAAAATATCCGCCTTGACGAACATCGAACAATACACTAAGATCGAAGCCCTTAAATGAAAGAGAAGCACTTGCTCCGGCTGTCCAGTCGGGGTTTACATTGCCAAGATAATGGTTTCCCTCTGATACATATTGTCCGGATCCGTTTAGGATAGGTTGACCTTTTAGAGGTCCTTCTTCTACGCGTTTGTAGGCTGTGCCGAATATTTGTCCCATTCGTTCGCCTTTACGAGCCACTATTTTTGCATCTTCCAATCCCTCGGATGTTAGAATCAGTTCATCCATTCCTTCGGCTAAATAGACAACCTTGGTACGCGAGCGGCTGAAGTTTAAACCGATATCCCATTTCAACCCATTGGATAACTGAAGTGCGGTAGCATTGACTACCAGTTCGATACCTGAATTGGCTGTTTTCCCGGAGTTAATCAACCGACTGCCGTATCCTGACGTTAAAGCTGTTTGCAGACTGATTATCTGGTCTTTGGTGATTGTGTTGTAATAGCTGAAATCTATATTTAAACGGTTTTTAAATAAATTGATCTCCGCCCCTGCTTCCCACGTTTGAGACATGGCTGGCTTCAGATTGCTGTTCAGCAGATTGCCCGGATTGCTTAATGTGGGTACTCCATTCCAATAACCACTCAATGAATAGGAGTTGTATAAATTATATGGTCCTGTATCGTTACCAACAGAAGCGTAGCTGCCTCTAAGTTTCGCGTAATTGATAAATGAGGGAAGTTTAATCATTTCGCTGACGAGTCCGCTTAATGTAACTGAAGGATAAAAATAAGAATTTGTTGCAGATGGTAATGTACTTGACCAGTCGTTACGACCCGTAAATTCGGCAAAAAGCGTTCGTTTGTAATCTAAAAGAAGACTTCCGAAGAGACTATTTACCACTTTCTTAGATCTCCTGTCGGATACGGCCGGTTTTTCCTTTGAATTGCTGAATGAGAAAATATTCGGTACAATAAGACTGCTTGTGCTTGATAGTAGTTCTTTGTAGATAGATTCCATACGGTTTCCTCCAAAGTTGACAGTCAGTCCGAACTTATCTCCTATTTTAGGCATGTAATTAATCAAGAAATCGTAATTATTGTTATACGATTGGAATTGATTATTATTGTAGTAACCATTTCCTCCGTTCTTATAATAGCTTTCTTGTCGCGTATTGGTCTCCCATGAGTTGTCCGTTCCTCCCCGCATTAAAACAGATAATCCTTCTGCGGGTTTCAGGGTAATACCCAGCTTTCCAAAAAAACGGTGGGTTTCAGAGCTATTTGCCATTTCATACATCACGAAGTATGGATTATTGTAGGATGCCATGTTCTGGAATTGGCGTGTTCCTTCTAATCCTCCTCTTTGCCAATATTCTTTAAGACTGTTGATATTGTGACTTAGTGGCATCCAACAGAAAAAATACATAGGAGAGATGCCTCCGTAACCCAAGGTGGGTACATTGGTACGATTCGTTTTTGTATAGTTGACTACAGCATCTACGTTGATCCATTTATTTAATTCGATCGAATTATTTAAGTTGAACGAGTGCCTTTTAATATCATTGTTTGGAGTGAGACCTTCCTGCCAGGTATTAGTGTATCCTACTCTAAAATTCTGTTTTTGTGTACTGTTGCTTAAGGCCACACTTTGGATGCGAGTACTTCCATGGTCGAAGAAGTCTCTGATATTGTTTGGATGACCTACCCATTCGGATGGGATAACTTCGCCTCGGATCTCCGGTGATAGATAGGTGTCGCCTGCACGGTAACCGTTGGTTGTTGGTGAATCGAACTGAACCATTGACTGTCCCATGAAGCGGGGGCCCCAACTTTCGTCATAGTTGTCGTTTTTGCCTGAAGGATAGTATCCGCTGGAGCTTCCAAAATTACTCCCTACATATATGCCATTGTTCCCTTGTCCGAACTGATCTTGTAATTTAGGTAGTATTAAGGGGGTTTCTCTGGAGAATGTTCCACTATAGGATACACCCAGTCCATTGCTTTTCACTCCTTTTTTTGTTGTTATAATTATGGCTCCATTGGCAGCGGCGGATCCATACAGTGCAGATGCGGCAGCTCCTTTCAATACGTTCATACTTTCGATATCGTTTGGGCTGATTTCATTTATTTGGGAACTGCTTGTCTGTGAGCCTGCTCCGGAGCCAATGGGTATCCCGTCTACTACGAACAAAGGTGAGGAAGGGCCGGCGCTTAATGCTCTTTCTCCACGGATGGAGATGCGGCTTCCGGCACCTGCTACAGCTCCGGTATTGATATTTAAGCCAGCTACTTTCCCACTCAACATACTCACCAGATTGGAGTTTTTATTTTCCAAAGCATCTGCTTTGATTACTTGTGTTGCATATCCTAGTCCTTTTTTCTCGCGTGTGATACCCAGGGCAGTTACTACGACTTCCGACAAGGTTTCGGAAGCTTCAGCAAGAACAATCTTATAATTTTCTTTATCGCCTACAACAAAAGTTTTATCTGTATATCCTATATATGAAACTACAATTGTTGCGCCAAGCGGAGCTTCCAAAGAAAAAGATCCCTGTATGTCGGTTATCACTCCTATTTTGGTTTCCCGGATAATAATGTTAGCTCCGATGATGGCTTGATTTGATTCGTCTACTACTATCCCGGTAATTTTTTTTCGGTCTACTTGTCCAATTCCGGAATCAGAGGCTTTATTCATTTTCTTACCTTCCTTCATCAGCATGATATTGTTTCCTTGCATCGCATAAACAATATTCGTATTCTTGAAGATGTGATGCAGGACTTCTGCAACCGATTTTTCGTTGGCATGAATAGAAACTTTCCGATTTAAGTCAACTTCATTTATGTTGTAAATGAATAGATAATTGGTCTGCCGCTCAATGTCGTTGATTAGCTCGCTCACATTCGTGTTTTCTTTGGATAGAGTTACTTTTGCTATTTGCGAATTAGCCTCCGTAGCAAAAATCCCAGCTATGCATACAAAGAGAGAGAAGAAAACTAATTTCATAACTCGCAAAAAATGTTTATTTTTTAATAATAAGGGGACAAAGCATTCCCCATATAAATTATTATTCATAAATTTATAGTCTCTTTAAGTTGATAATAAGATAATTCAAAAATGTCTGTTTTCGACTTCGGCCGGGATGTGTTGGTAGCGCATTCCGGCTTTGTATTTGTGTTACTTATGTGATTTTTTCATTCATAGGCAAATCTGTTTTATTGATTGTTGTTAACTTACTTGATGACAATAAGACTGTTATTATCATTCGGCTTTTCATATTGAAATTCTGTATTTAATTGCAGTGTTTTTAAGACTTGTTCGACTCCATCGTCAATTCTGAATTTTCCAGAATACCTATAGTCTAATAGTTGCTTGTTTTCTGTAAGTATAGTGACATCAAAATAAAGTTCAAGCTTTTTAAACATTTCGCCGATTGTGTTATTGTCGAAACACAACAGACCTTCTTTCCATCGGAAAGAGTCGTATTGAGTGATGGGTGTAATCTTGATTTGTCCATTCTTTACATCCATCTTACTGTTGGGCTCCAACCGGATTTGTTTCCTGTGTTTCTTCGACTCAATTTGTACCGATCCTTTCAATAAAGCTGTTTCGAAGGATGTATCGTTTTTATATGCCTGAACATTGAATTCGGTTCCAAGAACTTTGATATCGTACAGGCCAGTTTTGACAATAAATGGTTTTTGTTTGTTTTTTGAAACGCAAAAGAAACCCTCTCCATCTAAAGTGACTGTGCGGTTGTCTGCATCGAAATGACTAGGGAAAGTGAGTTTTGTCTTGGCATTCAGCCATACTTTGCTGCTGTCTGACAAGGTTATAAGTGCCCGTTGTCCTGCAGGGACATAGATTGTCTGCATACCTGTTTCTTTTTTCTGAGTTTCGAAACTCCACAATAAACAGGTATAAGCTATAGGGAAGGCAATGAGAAAGATAGCTGCGATTTCAATGAGTTTTTGAAAATTTAGTTTTCGTGAAAAGAATGTCCGGATGGGCGTGTTGGCGGTTTCGCCGATTGTCGCGTCATCTTGCCATATCGTAAGATAATATAATTTTCGTAGGGATAGATATTCCTTTAGGTGCGCCTGATCAGATTCAATCCAATCCATCACTTCTTTTTTTTCGGAGGCGCTGGCATCACCCGAAATATATTTGTATATTTTATTTGTTTCCATTCCTTCTGATTATCGTATTATCTGGATTCGTATAATACACGATTCAAGGGATAAAAACCCTAAGGAAGGAAAAATATTTTTTAAGAAAGAAAGAGTTGGATAATTGGCAGATAATCTTTTAAACTGATCCGCAGGTATTTTAAGGATCTGGTAATATGGTATTCCACGCCTTTGATTGTTGTATTTAATTCGCTTGCTATTCGCTTGTTGGACTTATTTTGAAAACGACTCATGATGAAAATCTGACGTGTTTTTGGCGGTAATTCTGCTAAGGTTTGTGCGATTATCTGCTTTATTTCGTTCGAAAAGACTTCATTGGGATCGCAAGCCTCAAGTGAGTAAATCCGCAATTCTAATTCTCTTTTTTCTAAATCCATTAGCTGATTTATGGTTTCGTTCTTGATAGTTTCATGTTTTAAATAATCAAGAGACTTGTTTTTGAGAATGGTAAGAACAAGAGCATCAATATGGTCAGGATCATCCATTCCCTTCAAATTTTCCCAACACTTGATAAGAGATTCGGAAACGATATCTTCAGCTATAATTTCATCATGAACAAATGACTTTGTAAAAAGAAGTGCCTTTTTATAATACTTAATGTATAAAGTATGAAGGCTATAGGGAATCTGATTTTTTACAATGTTCATCTTTTGGGTCTAAATAGTTTATTCTTTCGTTTTATTCGCCGCAAATGTAATTGTAACATATTTCACTCGCGTGTCTTACAAATGACATTGCAGCAACTGGTTAAAAGAAAAATGAATAGCGGTTAACAAAATACAGCGGCTAAATTAGTGATTTATTTTTTTAAAAGTTATTTTGCCGGATTTAATTTGTTACAAATTGATATATCTAGTTTATGTAGTGATTTATATTATGATCAATTTCTTGCAGGAATAAAATATATTTATGTAAGTTTGTGGAATCACTGTTAGGGGTGCTCTTTTATTAAAAGAGCTGAGATAATACCCTTGAACCTGATATGTTGTAATCGACATCGGAGGGAAACGGGAAGAAAAAATATGAACTGGTAATATCTATATATTATTATTCAAGCCGTTTCGTTTTATGCGAGACGGCTTTTTTTGTTGATAAACATCTTATTAATGTGGCATTTGTGCTAATAAAAAATGAAACTATGATTGATATATCTGCAATTGGAAGAGACTTGCGCCTGATTAAGGAGAGGTCTCCCTTGGTTCATAATATCACAAACTTTGTGGTGATGAACAATACGGCTAATGCCTTATTGGCTATTGGGGCTTCTCCGGTAATGGCTCATGCTATTGATGAGGTGGAGGAGATGGCTGGTATCGCATCTTCGCTGGTACTAAATATCGGTCCCCTTGAACCCCGGTGGGTGGATGCAATGGTGATTGCAGGAAAGATCGCTTTGAAACGAAATATCCCCATTGTTTTTGATCCGGTGGGAGTAGGTGCTACATCGTATCGGTCCGAGGTATGTAAACAAATCATCAGCGAATGTAAGCCTTCAATAATAAGGGGTAATGCTTCTGAAATAATTGCTTTATGTAATGAGAATGTGAAGACTAAAGGGGTGGATAGTACGGAATCGTCTGATTCGGCCTTGAGTTGGGCTATGCAGCTTGCCAGGGAAGTGAATGCTGTGGTTGTAATAAGCGGACAGACGGACTATATTACGGATGGAGAGCTGGTTGAAATGATATACAACGGGAGTACGATGATGGAAAAAGTTACCGGAATGGGATGTACTGCTACAGCGGTACTGGGGGCTTTTGCTGCTGTAAATCCTTCCATGTTCGATGCGGCCATTCATGGTATGGCTGTTATGGGAATTGCCGGCGAGATTGCGGCTTCTGCATCGAAAGGAAATGGTAGTCTGCAGGTGAATTTCCTGGATGAACTGTATGCAATGGATGAGGAGGTGTTATGCAGAACGTTCAGACAATGAATCATTTTGACTTGAGTTTGTATCTGGTGACCGACCGTTCGCTTGCTTTGAACAGGTCTCTTGAATATGTTGTGAAAGAGGCGGCCGAAGGTGGGGTTACCATGGTTCAGTTGAGGGAGAAGGATTGCTCGTCTAAAGAGTTTCTGAATTTGGCTATTCAGCTCAAAAGATGTTTGAAATCCTTTGCTATCCCGCTTATCATAAACGACCGGTTGGATATTGCACTTGCCTGTGATGCCGACGGACTGCATATTGGCCAGAACGATATTCCCTATGAGATTGCCCGAAGGCTGTTGGGAAAGGATAAAATTATCGGCTTGTCTGTCGAAAATATCCAGGATGTAATCGAAGCCAACAAGCTGGATGTCGATTATATTGGTATTTCTCCGGTTTTCAGTACTCCTACGAAAACTGATACTGCTGAAGCTTTAGGATTGGACGGAGTTCGTGAGATAACAAAATTGTCGGAGCATCCCAGTGTGGGCATCGGAGGAATTAATCTGAGTAATGCCCACGAAGTGATTGCTGCCGGGGCGGATGGTATATCTGTGGTGTCTGCAATCATGTCTCACCCTGATCCGAGGCTTTCGGCCTTACAGTTAAAGGATATAGTTGTCAAAAATAAATTAAAATGATACAAATGAAATGGAGTGAGAAGGCCTGGAAGGCAATTGAACCGATATATGAAAAGACGGTAACGTTACCTTTTATCCAGGAGTTGACTAACGGTACGCTGGACAGAGAGAAGTTTATTTTTTATATTCAGCAGGATGCCATGTACCTTTCTGATTACGGAAGTGTAATTACGGGGATTGCATCCAAATTAAAAGATCCGGCACACACGGAATCGTTCATTCGTTTTGCAGGAGATAGTATTGTCGTTGAGAGGGCTTTGCACGAGTCATTTATCCATGGAATTAATGAAAAGGACCGTTTAAAACCATCTCCTGCTTGTTTGCTTTACACTTCGTATTTGTGGCGTCAATTAGCTAATGCTCCGATTGAGGTTAGTGTTGCCGCCGTGTTGCCCTGTTTCTGGATATACAAGGCTGTGGGTGATTATATCTTGGCAAATCAGACGAATGAGGAGAATCCATATCAGACCTGGATTAATACGTATGGAGGGGATGATTTTTCCAGATCTGTGAGCCGGGCCATTGAGATATGTGATGAGTTGGCCGAAAGCTGTACCGAGAGCCGGCAAAAAGAGATGTTGGAGGCTTTTGTTGTCTGCTCTAAAATGGAATACCTGTTTTGGGATTCGGCCCATAATTTGGAACAATGGAAAATATAGAAGATAAAAACAATGAAAAAATATAGAATTGCTTTAAGCATTGCCGGAAGTGATCCGAGTGGGGGAGCTGGTATACAGGCTGATCTGAAGACTTTTTCGGCTTGTGGCTGCTATGGTGCAACGGCTATTGTTGCTGTGGTGGACGAAAATACGGTTGGAGTAACGGGGGTTCATCCCGTTCCGGTTTCATTTGTAACGGGACAGATAAAATCTGTTCTGGATGATATCGGAGCAGATGCGATTAAGATTGGAATGCTGCATTCCTCCGAATTGATAGTTGCAGTGAGAGATACGTTATCTAAATATAAGATTCGGAATATTGTATTTGATCCGGTTATGGTGGCTACCTCGGGCGATAAGCTTTTACAGGATGAGGCAATTACGACATTGAAAAATGAGCTGATTCCTTTTGTGAGGGTTATTACGCCCAACATACCGGAGGCCGAAATCTTATTGGGTAAGAAGATTGCTACTCAGGAGGATCTGCCTTTGGTTGTAAAATCGTTGTCGGTTGGAGGGACTGTGTCTGTATTGCTGAAAGCCGGACATTTATCGAACGAAGAGCTGACGGACGTATTTTATAATGCTGAGACGGATGAAATCATAAAACTAAGTTCAAAAAGAGTACATACGAAGAACACACATGGTACAGGTTGTACATTCTCCTCTGCCATTACTGCTTTTCTGGCTCACGATAAGTCGTTGAATGAGTCTATCCGGCTGGCCAAAGAGTATATAAACCAAACAATTGTAACCGGTGCTGCATACGAAATTGGCAAAGGACACGGCCCGGTACATCATTTTTTTAATTTTTGGGAATAAAAGGGTTTGACCTTTATTTAATAGGGGGCTATAATCAGTTCCCTATTAAAATAAAACATTGTTATGAGGGGGAATACAAACTATTTTCTAGATTTGTAATTCGTTACGTTTATATCATAGATAATTGAATCTTATTGGATTATATCACTACTATTTGTACCACTGAAAGAAAAGAGCATTATGATTAAATTTCCAAAAATATACATAGATTCAATTAAAGCAAAACTATCTTCGAACCGTAATAATAAGAATGATTCTGATAAACAAAAATTCTATAATTTTGATATTATATCATATTATCATAGATTCAAAATAAATAGTGCTGAAGATATAACTGTTGATGATAAAACGGTTGCTGACATTGATTTTTATGAAGTATTCAAATTCTTGGATTACACAAAGTCTAAAGTGGGGCAACAATTCTTTTTTAATAGACTATTGACTCTTGATAGTCGGAAAGATTTTGTAGAACAAGAAAAATGGATAACTTATTTTTCTCAGAATAAAAAAGACAAAATTATTATTGAAAGGATTTTATCAAAACTAGATAAACATGAATCATATTATATCACGAATCTCTTTCTTGATGAGTATATCGGTAAACCTAAGCATTACGATATATTAAAGTTTTTATGCTTTCTTCCGGCAGTATTCTTCCTGATGACATTTATTTCGAAAATCTTTTATTTTCTTTTAGGTATATCTATTGTATTAAATTTGATATTGCATTATAGGTTCAAGAAATATATTTATTTGTATAAAGATTCAGTATCACAATTACTGATTCTAATCAATGTGGTTAATGAAATTGTTAACTTAGGGCTATTCAGTAATGAAGCCACTTCTCTTTTGAAATCAAAAAAATCATTAGAGAAATTAAGAAAGAAGATGATTGTTTTTAGGATTGAAAAAATTGGAGATTCAGATATATTAGAAATATTGTTTTTAATAGCAGAATACATTAAAATCATTTTCCTGATAGAGCCTTTAGTTATATTTGATGTTTTATCTCAATTAAAGTCGAAAAAGGATGATGTAAGACATTTATATGAATTTATTGGGGAAATAGATTCATATATTTCTATTTTAGAACTAAGAGAGTGTGTTATATACTATTGTATCCCAGAATCTAAAGAAAAATTTAAAACCCTTAGCTTTGTTGATATATATCATCCTCTGATTGAAGATTGTGTCCCTAACTCATTAGAAATTAATGGGAAATCTATATTGTTGACCGGATCAAATATGGCAGGTAAAACAACATTTATCAGATGTGTCGCAATTAATACTTTGTTAGCACAAACAATTAATACCTGCTTTGCTAGAGAGTTCAAGTATTGTCCAATGAATATACTTTCGGCGATTCGTATTTCTGATGATTTACTAAATGAAAGAAGCTATTACTTTGAAGAAGTGTTGACAATTAAAAATATGATAGCTCAAAATTTAGAAAAAGGGGGTAATATTTTTTTACTTGATGAAATCTTTAAAGGAACAAATACTCTTGAACGGATTTCTGCTGGCAAGGCAGTCCTTTCTTATCTAGCGAAAGAAGATAGTACTGTCGTTTTTGTATCTACTCATGATGTTGAACTGGCTGATTTATTGAGAGATTTATATGATTTATATCATTTTACTGAGATAATCCAAAATGATCAGATTAGCTTTGATTATAAATTAAAAAAAGGATCTTTAGCAACCCGAAATGCAATTAGAATTTTAGAAATTAATGACTATCCAAAAGAGATAATAAATGATGCAAAAGAAACATTCTCCTGCTTGTGTCAAGATAGTTAGTAGACTAAGATTTTATATGCTGTTTTAGTTTTTTTATGGCCCAATCATAATGGCTGGATGTGGAAGATACTGCATAGCTTCCCAGACTGGTTGTCCCTGTCCAAGAATAATACTTTTTTGTAAACAATTCCTCATTTGTAAAAGATTCAATTAATTTCAGTACTTCTCTGTGACTTTCTTTTAGAAGTGTAGTAGCACTTTCAAGAGAGGTTTTCTGATGTTTCTCCCAGAATCCGATATTCATTTGAGGATATGTTTTCCAGTTATACGGATCAGGAAGAAAGTTGACCAGCTTTCCTGAGATATTGGATTGAGCCCATTTAATAAATAGTTGATGCCATTCGTAAAGATGAATCAAGACATCCCGCAGATTCTTATCTCGATCTTCGAATGAAAATGTAGCGTGTTGCTTTTCTTCAGACATGGCCCCGATGAGTATCCAAAGCTTTTCAAACTGGCTATTAGCCGCAATGATAAGTTCTTGTTTATTCGTTGCTCTTGCCATAATGCTTTCTTCTTGTAGGTTAAGTTACAAAGATATATTTTTTTAGGTGTATAATGCCTATATACTTTCATCGTCTTTTATGGATTCTGAGTTTGATTCATGCCATGATCTTTTTACTAACTTTGCTTACTGTAATTATCGGTTCTATTGGATGACATTATGAATAAAGAGAAGAGCTGTGTTGAAGTTGTTGCGGCCGTTATTAAGAGTCGTGACAAATATCTTTGTGTCCAACGGGGACTGACAAAGTTTCCTTATACTTCATTCAAGTTTGAATTTCCTGGTGGTAAGGTTGAAGGGAATGAATCTTTGCAGGAGGCCCTGGAAAGAGAGATCAGGGAGGAGTTAGAATGTGCAATTATAGTTGGAGAACTGTTGCTTACAGTTGATCACTCGTATCCTGATTTTAATATTAGGATGCATTGCTTCTTGTGTTCTGCATCGAATAAGGAATTTACCCTAAATGAGCATATTAATGCCCGGTGGCTCACCCCGCAAGAAATGATTGACCTGGATTGGGCTGAAGCTGATAAGCCGATAGTGAGACTGCTGACGAAATGATAAATCTTGAGGACATAACACCTAGTTTAATTTGACAACTTTAAGGGATGGTTTATTGTTTTAATAACATATAAAAACATAAATTAAATTAGTATGAAAAAGAAACTATTCAGAAATTGCCACTGGTTTTCGCTTGCAGTTTGTTTGTCTTCTCTTTTATTTTGTGCGAATCCCATCGTTGCCCAGAACAATATGCCGGAAGATGTAACTGTGCTGAATGCCAAGACTGAGACGGACCGGTATAAGTCTGTATTAAATCTATCCGACGGGAAATATAAGGATGTGTATGATATTAATCTGAAGTATGCCAAGGAACAAAGCAGTATTCAAAATCTGGGTAAAAGTCGAAAAGCCACATTGAATGCAATTATGAATTCTGATAAGAAAAAAGCAAAGGAGCTGAAGACGGTATTAGATAAAGATCAGTATAAAGAATACAGCAAATGGTTGAAGGAAGAAAATGAAAAAAGAAAAGTAGAGATTGCTTCAATTGACGCAAAGGAAAAGGCTGCTAAAGCCGAACTAAAGGCCACCAAGGCCAAAGAAAAAGCTGAGAAGGCAAGAGAAAAGGCCGAAAAAGCAAGGGATAAAGCAAATAAAGCGGTTAACAAACACCGTGAAGCAAGATAGGACTTAGGGTTGAATTGCATAGCTTAAATAAAAGAGACAGATTATNNATAATCTGTCTCTTTTATTTAAATCTGATACCTGTATCAGAATATTTCGAAATCTACATTGTAAGTAATTCCTTTCCTCGTTTTAGAAGGTATTCTATCATAATAGATGTATTCGTAGAAACCGCCTTCACTAAAGAATATTTTGGTGCGTGAGGGTCTCATCCGAGGGTTGTAATCCAAGTCGTTGAACATGTTATTTATCAATGGATCACAATCGCCTTTTCTTTGTTCAAGCAGATTTAAAAGGGTAAGCTGGCTGAATGGAATTCCTTCTCCCATGCGGGGCAAATATTCATCAGAATCGTCAACAACAAGAACATCACCATAAAATGAAATAGGTACACGTAGCTGGTCGTAACCCGAAATTTCTCCTCCTTGATTTAGGTACTCTGTTATTGCGACAGTAGACACTTCCGTAGAATTGTTGAACCTGATGAAATAATTCCAAACATCTTGTTGGTCAGGAGTTAAACTTTGATAAACAGCTTCTGAATCGACGTGTTCTGTTTTTGAACAGGATAGAAGTAATAAAGAAAAAAGCAAATAAACAGTAATTTTCATTTGATTTATTTGTTGAGATGAGAGATTCATTTTATTTTTAAATTTTGTTAAGAGCCTCTTGTCATTTTGAGGAAACAAAGATACAAATTGATTATCAATTATTATATAAATTACAGAATTATATGGGTGTGGTTTTATATACGGAAACGAAAGGTTTCAAAGTAAACGAAAAGATTGAAAGACGTTTGATTCACACAAATAATCTCCTTACGGCTATTGTCGATTTTAGCGGAGGACCGGCAAATGTGCCTGATCCGTACCACAATCATCCGCACGAGCAGACATCGTATATAGCTGAAGGTGAAATTATGTTCTTTATGGAAAACGAAGCTCCGGTGCATTTAAAAACTGGTGATTTATTCTCAGTTCCTTCAGGAATTAATCATGCGATACAGCTTCTTACCCCTACAGCCCGGCTCATTGATAATTTTAATCCAATTAGAGAAGATTTCTTATGATGTGAGAATTTGTTTGCAGTCGCCATTGTCCGACAAAAGCAACAATGTAAGGTTGCTGTTGGATAAGAGCTTGCTGCAATGGGTATAACACTCCTGTAACAGATAAGGGAAGAGCTTTGCTTGTTCTTCTTCAGGTATTATCCATAATTCACGGGCAAGTGTCAGTTGGTGTATCAGTTGTTCCGTTTCTTTGTTACAACCCGATTGTTGAGCAGCCCGGATCAGGAAGTCTTTGTTCATAGTTACCTTCTTGCTGTGAGTATCCATATATCCTTCGGCTAGCTTTACAGCTTTGCCTAGCATGATGCCCATACTGATGTGTGGCATTTTCAGTTCATTAGCGATTGAGAGTGTTTCGCCAATAAAATTTCCGAAATGAACAAATGCCTGAGGGGGCAATTCCGGGTAGTGTTCCTTTACGTATCTTTCACTCTTTGCTCCGGAATTGATAACCAGATGTTCTATTCCCAAGGCTTTGGCAACCTCAATTTCCTTGCGTATGGAACGAATAAATGCTTCGGAGGAGAAGGGCTTTACAATGCCGGATGTACCAATAATTGAAATACCTCCAACTACCCCAAGCTTTGCGTTAAACGTACGTTTGGCTATGGTTTCTCCTTCGGGTACCGAAATAGTAACGCTTAATCCGCCACAGTAAAGCGATGTAAGTTCGTTGGTTATCATTTTCCGGGGTGTGGCATTGATAGCAGGTCCTCCGATTTCGAGTCCCAGACCGGGAAGGGTTACTTTTCCCACTCCTTTTCCTGCAAGGAATTGGATTCCTGTCTGTTTGCTATATGCTACTGTTGCGTTGATTGTACAACCGTTGGTAACATCGGGGTCGTCTCCCGCATCTTTAACGACAGAACAAGTGGCCGAATCGTTCCGGACGTCGGTTTGAATAACGGGGAGTGTGATACATTCGCCGGAAGGAAGTGAAATAGTAGATGAATTTTGTTCTTTACCAGTTAAAAGGGCCATAAGCGCGGCTTTTGAAGCTGCCGTAGCACAAGTGCCGGTAGTAAACCCGCTGCGTAAGGGGAAAAATCCGGGAGCTGTTTTTTCCATGGCTTTACGCAAACCCAACTGTCCGGTCACGGTTATAAAGTTGTCCGGTAATATAGGCCTTTTAATAGCAAAGATAGGAATCCCAAACTTTCTGGCAGCTTCGGTTTTTTGTATAAAGTATCCGCTTTGGCCACTTTCCTTGGTTAGAATGGCATTTGGTTTAAGTATTTGGAGAAGATATGACTCGTCCTCTCCGGGTGTGTAGTAAAGAATTCTTTCGGAAGGGAATCCCTGCGCGGTTGCCAAAAGATGAGACTCTTCCCTGTCCAATATCCGGAACCAGCATTCATTGGCTTGCCAGAAGGAGCGAAGTTTCTGTATGGTTTGTACTCCGGTAAGTGCCAAAAGCTTTTTAATTTGATACTTTTTGAGTTGAGAGATTGCCTCATCATAAGAAGAACACCAGATAATATCCGGATCGCGCGGAGGATAAACCCGTTCGTATCTGATAACCGGAATATGTAAATTTTCGGCAACTTCACTAACCGTTTGATGTAACAATTCTGCAAAGGGATGAGCTGCATCAATGAGCAGACTGATTTTATGTTTCCCGCAAAATTCGATCATTTGATTTTCATTCATTCCTCCGGTTATACGTATTCCGTTTTTGAATATGATCTCTTGCTTATCTCCTTTTGTGGAGTAATAGAATGGATGTCCGGCCTCGTCAAGGATGCGGACTACCTCTTTGCCTTCGGTTGTTCCTCCCAGTACAAGTATCATTTGCGAAATAGATGATGAAAGTTAGATGAATAGAGTTTGGATAATCCCTCTCGATTGTCGATGGCTTCGCCTACTACAATCATGGTGGTCAAGGTGAGATTGTTGTCTTTTACAATCTTTACCAGGTTCTGCAATTCCCCTCGGTATATCCGTTCGTCTTTCCATGTTAAATGGTAGCAAGCGGCTACAGGGGTCGTAGGCGGATAGTGCTGAAGCAGCTCTTCCTGTACCTGGTCTACTACTCCGGCACTCAGAAATATACACATGGTACTTTGTGATTTGGCCAGCAAATGAAGTTTTTCTTTTTCTGGCATGGGAGTACGCCCTTCTCCTCTGGTTAGAATAATGGTTTGTACCCTCTCTGGTATAGTGAATTGTGATTGGAGTGCTGCTGCTGCTGCTTGAAAAGAAGATATACCGGGAGTAATATGGTAGCTCATTCCGTAGGTGTCAAAAAAGGCCATCTGTTCTTGTATAGCTCCATAAATACAGGGATCGCCCGTATGGAGACGTACAACAAATAATCCTTTGTCATAAAATTGCTTCATTAATTCAAACTGTTCTTCCAGATTAAGGGCGGCCGAACTTCTTACTATGGCGCCTGGTTTAGCACAGTGAGTCAGTTCTTCCGGGACGAGGCTCCCGGCATATAGTATAAGATCGGCTTCTTCCAGCATACGACGACCTCTGACTGAGATTAGTTCCGGATCGCCCGGACCGGCTCCTACGATTTCGATGTGTCCTTTTCTTAACGAAGTAACGTCTTGAGCCAAGGCAAAGGTAAAATCATTTCCTTCTTTCAGCATTCCTTTTTGTTTTTCAATTAGAAGAGGGCCGCTTCCTGCACTTTTCCTTGCAGAACTTTCTGCAATGCCATACACTCCGGTTACTTCAAAGACTTTCTCGGAGGGATTGGGGATGTTTATATCCTTTAATTCGTCTGCCAGGTAGATGTGTATTTCAGAGTCCGGGAAGTATGCTTGAAGTTCCTGTAATAGAGGTTCATCTTTTTTCAGTTCAATGGTTGAGATGCTTCGAATGGAAAGGGGACTGAGCTGTTGTTTTCGTATTATACTTTCAATGTATTGGCTAATACCTTGTGGAAAACAGTTTTTACGGCATCCGATTCCTACATGAAATACTTGCGGATGAAAATGGAGTGTAGGAATAGCCGGGTTGTACAGGTGGGGGGTAACAGCAATAAGTATGGCAAAGTTCTGCTGAGGAATTTCTTCGTATTTGTAGTATATGCTTACATGATCGGGCTTAGTACGTTCGAGATAACTGGTGCCTTGGTCTCTTATTTCTAATAAGAGAGCTACCGGGTTTTTGTTAACGAAGGACGCAATCAGTTTATTCATGGTTGCATTATGTGCTGTTTCTTTCCATTGGTAAGTTTTACCAAGGGTGTCCAGGGCCCAAAGGTCTGTATTATCACTTTGGGTAGTAATAACTGCCTGTCCACCTGTGATGCGTGCGATTTGTTTGGTAAGGCTGTTTGCCCCGCCGATGTGTCCGGATAAGACGGATACAATATATTTTCCGGTACTGTCTATATTTACGATGGCAGGATCTGTATGTTTGTCCGTTATAAATGGCGCAATGGAACGGACGCAAATACCTAATGATCCTACAAATACAAATGCTTCGAATCTGTTGAAATGTTCCTTCAAAAAAGTTGCAATGGATGGAATAGTGTCCGTGAATATTGATTCAAAACTTGAATATAGATTCGATCCGGGAAGATGTTTTGCAATTGTTAGGGAAAGCTTGAGGCTGCTTTCTGAAACTACTAGTATGGCTATTCCTGTTTTCATAAGGATAATATTATTGAGTGGTTGTCCGTTGTCTTAAACCTGGCGGCCAACACATGGATTGTATTGTAATTGTCTATTGTAATGCTTGTTTTTCCTGTAGCTTCCATCTCTGCGTGTTTAATTCCCTCGATAAAGAGTGTTTCACTGTCCGAAGATACGGCGTTAAAAACGATGATTCCATCTGGGGAGAGAAAACGACTTACTTTCTTGAGTATGGAGTGCATTTCACCGCCGTGTCCACCTATAAAAACTGCATCAGGGACAGGCAGATCGCTTAGGTCTGCTTCCATGAAGTTTCCTATAATGGAAGTGATCCCAGGAGTTCCGAATTTCCGGCTGTTGACTTCCATTAGCTCTTTCCCTTCTTCTCTTTGCTCGAAGGCTATTATCTTCAGATGAGGAAATTGCATTTTAGCTTCAATGGAAACGGAGCCAGTGCAAAAGCCGATATCCCAGAAAACATGTCGGTGGCGGAGATCAAGCATACTTAATGTAAGTAATCTGACGGGCATTTTCGTAATCATTTTTTTACGTCCGTTCAGTAAATGAAAGTCTTCTTCATTAATCCCGAAGGGGCGTGAGCGCAACCCGGTTCGTTCCATGATGAGGCAATTGGGGAAACGAAAAGTATCGTTTATCAATTCATCTACAGAAAAAGTCCGGATGCTTTCGGTATTGTTACCAAGAAGTTCTCCAACTGTTATCTTATAATTGGTGTAGCCGTAGTGTAGCATGCGGACAGCGATTGCTGCAGGTGTTTTCTCCCGATCGGTCAGTATTCCTATTTTTCTTTTACCTTCAATCAATGCCTGATCTAAGGCATCCCATGGACGCCCTGTTAGTGAAACGATTTGCATGTCGTGATAAGGTAAAACCATACGGTGGGCCAACATCTGAAGCGAATTGAATGCCGGAAAAAGAATAATATCTGCGTCTGGCAATTTATTCTGTATTGTATTGGCAAAACCATAGAATAAAGGGTCGCCGGAAGCGAAGACCACAATTTCCGGATGTTCCAAATATTGTTGAAATACATGTTCCAACGGTACAGTAATATCTATCCATTGAGTATGAGCAGGAAGAAATCCCTCTACTATCCCGTGGTGACGAATTCCTCCGGAGAATACTTTTCCCGAACGGATTACAGAAAGGACTTCGTCCGTAAACTGCGGACTTGGATTGTCGTTGATTCCTATTATATAAAACTTCATAGATTATACGTCCCTCCCCGGACGCAGTTGTTCTGCATCGTTATAACTGAGAATAGCATTAACCAATGTGGCGGCCAGATTGCTCCCCCCTTTTCGCCCTTCTACGATGATTTTAGGTATTTCGTGAAATGGTTTTATCCTATGTTTGGATTCTTCTACGTTGACAAAGCCTACAGGTGCTGCGATGACCCCTATAGGTGCGGCTTTGTTTTTCCTGATAAGATCGCATAATTCTATAAGGGCGGTAGGGGCATTTCCAAATACAAAGAGCGCATCCGGATGTTCGGCTACGGCAAGTCTGATACCTGCTTGAGTACGGGTAATACCTTTTTCGGTAGCAATTGGTGCGATCCGCTGGTCGGACAAATAGCATTTTACTTCAATACCCATCCGCTGTAAAGCTGCCTTGCGTATACCGGCTGCTGCCATGGTAACATCAGTAACAATGGTGACAGATTTACCTGCGTTCAGCTTCTTATATAGCAAGGCAACTGCACCGGGATCAGTATAAAGAAGTTGCTCCATTTCAAAATCGGCAGTGGTATGGATGGCATGAAGCAGGGCCCATTTATGATCCAAAGGGATATTTTTGTTCTGCAATTCTTTTTCGATTGTCTGGAAACTGCGAATCATGATTTCTTGTCCGATGCCAGCCTCGATTGGAGTTTTGTCACGGAAATATCCCCGAGGAGTAACCATCTTGCCATCAAATGATTTGGTTTGAGAATTGCCAATTATGACAACGGTAAACATATCCACTTGTTCCGGATTAAAGGCTTCCAGTGTGGTTGTACATATTTCCTGGTCTTCTCTGCCAGCCTGACGGACAAATCCGACCGGTGTTAGTGAGGATCGGTCTTGCAGAAATAGCTCTTTAAGCCGGTGTAATTGCCAGTACCTTCCTTCGCTTCGTGGGTTATAAACAGCTGTTACAAAGTCGGCCGTAGCTGCTGCCACTATTCTTTTTTCAATCTTTTCCCAAGGAGTCATCAGATCCGAAAGTGAGATGATGCAGAAATCGTGACCTATGGGAGCTCCTAGTATGGCTGCAGCTTTCTGAAAGGCACTTATTCCGGGCAGTACTTCCACCGAAATGTTGCTTTTGCGTTCTTCTTTCATTTCAAAAATTAGAGGAGCCATCCCGTAAATGCCTGCATCACCGGAACTTATCACGCAAACTGATTTTCCTTCTTCTGCATAATTGAAGGCCTCTTCAGCTCTTGCTTTTTCCCGTTTCATTCCTGTATCAACACAGAGAGTCCCGGGAGTGATAAGTGTGGAAATAAACTGAAAGTAATATTTATATCCTACAACAACTTCCGCACTGCTAATGGCTGTTCGGACTGCAGGGGTAATATCTTGCATATCTCCCGGTCCGATTCCGGCGACGACTATTTTTCCTTGTTTCATTTGGATTGTTTCTTCTTATTCATACAAACGTATGGATTATTTATTTAATTTTTTTTGTTTTCGCAGATTCAATCTTCTTATTTTACGTATTACATATCTTGCTCCAAGTACGACTCCGGATACCGAAACAACGGTTCCTCCTAACATAAGTATCCATAGAACGGTTAACCGGAGTAGTGGCCTGGTAACCAGAAATTGGAAGGTAAGACCGTGCATTCCTTTATATAACCAGAAGTCCCACCGTTTACGGTTATTGTAATATCTGTATTGTCCGTTTTTGGGATTTACATAGTAGCAGCTATTGTCTGCGTCTGCTATCTCTAATTTGTAAACCGGTAACGGTAGATGGCCTGATTTTGCAAGGTAGTAGGTATCGTATTCTTTTAAGAAAGTTGTTTTTGTACTACCTTTTCCATGGATACTTTCAATTGCCTTTGTTATCTCTTTCTCCTTAAGATTTAAGGGTAGGATTTTGTTAGAAGAGGCATCCAACGTTATTTTTTTACTTGTAGTTACAATATGATATAAAGGTTTGTCGTGGAATCGTCCCCATTCTATTTTCTTAACAGTACCGGAAAGCTGACTTATGACTTCTCTATAGTCCAATGTATACAGTTCCGGACGAATTCCGTCTCCTTCCAGTATCTTTTCAATTGGGTAATGCTCTTTTTTCTTGATTATCCAATTGGGAGTTTCCGTTACCGACATCATACCGCTGAATATCCAGGTCAGGACAAACAGTCCGAATATAAGTCCCGTTATATGATGTAGCCAATACCATCGTTTTTTATAGGGAGATTTGAAACTACATTTGTTTTTCCGGCATTGTACGTATGCATGAATACCAACGTACAACCCGGCCAAAGTCATTATAATTCCCAATACGGATAAAAAGATAATTGACTTTGTCCAAAGAGCCTGATCTTGCCGCAGGCTGGTGAAATATACCCAATGAGGAATCGCCCCCATCCAGGACCAGAAACGTTCTTTTTGTGTCGTGTACTGTAGTACTTCTCCTGTTCGTGATGAGATGTATAATTCATGTTTTTCGTTATCCGAAAAGTAAAATTTTATAAATGGAAGTTCTTTTTTAAGTTCTTCAAACGGAGTCCATTGATCGAGTTCGTGCAATGTGTCAATCCTGTTGATTGAGGAGCTGTTCCATTTCTGAGCAATCTGATAGATTCTTTCATGGCTAATTTCCTGCAACTGCTCAGTTGAATCGGCAGGCAAGAGATAAACTTGTTTGTTGGTTTGAATCCGGAATACAGTCTGATTTAAAAATCGACTTACTTCAATGTTATTAATTTTCTCTTCCGATGGAATGCGGCCTGCTATTGTTTCAATGGGTGGGAGAAGAGAATCCAGTATTTCTGTTTTTTGCAACTTCTCTTTATCCCATACCTTTGGGAAGGTATGATACATCATAACTAACCCTGAAAGAAACCACATTAGAAACAGGATACTGAGGAAAGTCCCCAGTATCCTGTGAATTGTATATATGGATCGGGTTATGATCTGTCTAATTCCCTTCGTTTGCATATCGTTTCTTCTTATCAAGAATCTTTATCATTTTGTAGTTGCAGGCGAAACGTGCATGTTCAATAAATAGATCTTGAATCATGGGAATTTCGCCCAATCCTCTTAAATTGGTATTTACCTTGAATCCCTCTTTTTCAAGAGCACTTTTCCATTCGGTATCAATATCATTAACGGCATGGTCGCCGGCAACAAACATAAAAGGAACCAGTGTAACTTGGTTATTCTGATCAGATTTTAGCCGACGTAATACCGTTTCAAACGAAGGATAACCCTCTATTGTGCCTATATGCATCTGACTGAATCCTTTATCTTTCAACATATAGTCTAACATGGCATAGCAGGCTGTTGCCGGAGTATATGTGCCGTGACCAACAAACAGTGTAGAATTATTTCCCTTATATTCTGCACTAAGAACATCTACCACTTTTTCGTAATCCTCCACTGTGTACAGAAGTGGATTTCCAATACGGATATCTTTGAATTGCGGTTCCATGTTTTCGATTTCATGACGCAACGCTTCCATCTCTATCCCTTCGATTATATTGCTTGATTGCACTATAATATGCGTATACCCTTCTTCTTTTAATGAAAATAATACTTCGGTGGGCGTTTGTTTGATTATGTTATTTTTTTTCAGTCGATTAATTACAATCCGGGAAGTGTAAGCCTCACGAATAGTAACATCAGGAAACGCTGATTTCATTTTATTATTTATCACTTCGATTGTACGTTTTCTGGTAAGATCGTGTGTAGTACCGAAATGAACAATCAACAATGCAGCTTTGTCTCCTTGCTGCATTGTTTCAAACAAATTTGATTCTTCAAAATTATCCCCGTTGCTTGCCTTACATACTAAGCTTATTAATAGGGCAAGGCATATGAATGTATATTTCATTACTTACGAAATTTAAGAAGTAAACTTACATAGTATGTGCGACCGGGCGACAGAGTGGCATAATTACTGTTGTAAGGCCGGTCGTCACGATAATTAAAAATGTTTTCGATACCGATACCGGGCTCAAGTATAAAATTTGCCAGGTTGTTGAATGTATGTCGTGTAGATAGATTCCATAGCTGATAACCTGGTGCATTTCCATACGTGCCGGTTTCAAATCGTTCACTTTGAAGTCTGCCTGCAAGATTGACATTTAATGTGTAAAAGCCCCAGACTTTGTTCCAATTGCTGTTTATACTTCCGGAATGCTTTATACTACGAGGTAAACGCGAATCCGTATTCGTGTCTTTTGCATCCGCATAACTGTACGAACCACCCAGTGATACACCATATCCCAGATAGCTGTTTATTGAAATATCGACTCCTTTTACTCGTGCTTTATCAACATTCCGGTATTCCATACGTTTGGTTATACTGTTGGCAATGTCTGTTTCGGTAAGGGCAACTTGTTTACTGGTGATAAGATTGTCTAAATTGTTAATGTAGGCAGTCGCAGAAATCGAGAACAGCCTACTCATGAATTCTCCGTTTATTGCATAATAATTACTTTTTTCGGGCTTAAGGTTAATGTTTCCGGCACTCAGCGTTCCGTTTTTCTCTTTGTTGTAATAGAGTTCTTCCAACGAAGGAGCTCTGAATCCACTGGAGTAGGTTGCTCTGAAATTAAATGCTCCGGGTGAATACATAAGTGACAGCTTGGGAGTAAATCTGTTCTTGAATGTTTCATGGTAAATATATCTCAACCCAACGATCGCCTGAAAATTCTGTAAGAATTTGATTTCATCTTGTGTATACAAGGCCATCGTGTACGCTTGTTTGTCTCCCGCAAGTGCTTCCGGATTCTTCAGTTTGTCTGTAATGTATTCGGATCCTATTGTGATTTTATTGAAGTCTCCAGCCATGAATACACTTTTTAGATTTGCATTGTAATAGTGTTGGCGTTTACTTAATGCCGATGTTCCATTCTTTATGGTAATATTTCCCTTTTTATCTTTTACATCCTTGATATATTCTTTGGTCCCTTCAAAATTGTCATTGTACAAATCCAGACTGATATAGGATGCATTTCCTAAAAGAAACTTACTTCCAAGTGCCAGGCTATAATCATTGTATGCCAGGTTATAGTCGTATTCCGAGACAGGACGGTCATTCTCTTTATTATACATACTGCCCCGGGCATAGAACGATAGAGCTTTCGTTGCAGAATAGGTGAAGTGCTGGGTCAGAATGTTGGAGTAAAATTTGTCAGAAGCTTTCTTGTTTGTTTCAGTCAGCTTCTCGTTTCCCTTTGAGTCGTATGTGATGGCTTGATTGTTTAGCTGCCAGCCATCCGATTGTCGTCTGTTGTAGGTTGTAAACGAACCGAATTTTCCGGTGTTGATATCCAGATTGATAGTCTGATCGAATTGATTTTCTTCAGCAAAACGGGTTTCAGAGGTAACATTGATCAGATTTTTAGGCTGATCGGTAATTATGTTTATGACACCACCCATTGCTTCCGATCCATAAAGCGAAGAAGCAGCTCCTTTTAGTATTTCAATTCGTTTGACATTGCTAAGGTTAATACGGGAAAGATCAACATTTCCGGATACATCTCCGGCAAGCTTCTGTCCGTTAATAAGAACCAGAATATGCTTATTCCCCAGACCGTTTAATGTCATATAACTGGCCATAGCCGTGGTGGAGAATGAAAAAGAGGGATTCAGCATGATTAATGCATCTTTAAAATTTGTAATACCAGCCCTTTTTAAATCGTTCCCGTTGATTATTTCCACTGGAACAGGGCTGTCTTGTATCCTGCGATGAGTTCCGGTTCCTGTAATTACAACCTGATCCAGATTTATGCCTGAATTTTCCATTTCAATAAGCATGTTCAATTGTGATCCGTGGATTTTCTTTTCTACAGGAATGTAATTCAGGCAACTGGCCCGAAGCGTGTATGACTCATCGGGAACATTTTTAAGTATAAATTCGCCTTTACTATTGGTTGCGCAACCAATGGTGGTTTGTTCCAGCCGGACGTTAACTCCTTCAATGGGTTTTCCGTTTTTAACGTTAACAACTTTTCCGCTTAGCGTGACTTGCGCTAACGAACAAATTACAACACATCCCCACAACAGGGTTGTTAGTAAACCTTTTCTTTTCATGTTTGAGAAATAATAGTTAATAAATGGCATCCTTTAACCCGAGGACGCGGAATTTATTTATCGACTGGCAGGTTTCCTGACTATGTCCAGAAAGCGACCTTCCCATTTCTCTCGAAACAGTGGTGTGAGCTTGCTTTCTTTTATTACTTTCTACTTTTGAAAGTAAGGACTTTACAGTAGCGGGTACTGTTCCGGATTCAAACCGGATTCCCTTTTATACAAATCGCAGAATGCGATCGTATCACCAAATCAGGGGCAAAGTTAAGATGTTTATTTATATTTGCACAAGAAAATTAAGATTTAATTATTTATGAAACCTCAATTGTTGGTAGGTGCTGCCTCTTCAGGGAGCGGTAAAACTACTTTTACTCTCGGACTACTCAGGGCATTGAAGAATCGGAGTTTGAAGGCACAACCCTTTAAATGTGGCCCCGACTATATTGATACTAAATATCATTTGCTCGCAGCTGGTGAAGAGTCGGTAAATCTTGATTTATTTTTATCCTCTGAATCGCATATCCGAAATTTATATGCTAAATATGGTACCAATTCGGATATCTGTATTACAGAGGGAGTTATGGGTCTTTATGACGGATACGACGGTATGAAGGGTAGTAGCGCTAAATTGGCAGAGTTGCTTGGAATCCCTGTTGTGTTGATACTGAATGCGAAATCAATGGCTTATTCGGCAGCTCCTGTTTTATTTGGTTATAAACATTTTAATAAAAACTTAAACATTGCAGGAGTTGTCTTCAACCGGGTGTCTTCCGAGACTCATTATGCCTATTTACAACAAGCCTGTAAGGATACAGGGGTTGAGTGTTTGGGCTACATCCCGAACAAAAAAGAGCTTGAAGTTCCTTCCAGACACTTAGGCTTGTCAATTGACAATTCTTTTTGTATGGATGATTTCGCAAACAGAGCGGCAGAGATTATAGAGGAGTTTGTTGATTTGGATCGTTTGCTTAAAATATCAAACATGCCTTTTTGCCTGCCTGATAAGTCTGAGCAGAACGAGTTGGATATAAGAGGTGACATTAAGATTGCTGTTGCTTACGACAATGCTTTTAATTTTATTTACAGAGAAAATCTGGCTCAATTAAAACGGTTGGGAGAAGTTGCCTTTTTTAGTCCTCTTGATGATGTTAAATTACCTTCTGCAGATTTGGTATATCTGCCAGGAGGTTACCCTGAATTATATTTGGACAAGCTGACAGAAAATAAGACAATGCTTCGCTCCATAAAAGCCTTCGCAGAGAATGGAGGTAATCTTTTAGCCGAATGCGGAGGGATGATGTATCTAAGTAGGGTGATTGTTGGCATGGATGGCAATCCTTATTCGATGGTTGGTGTTTTTGACCAGGAAGCTACCATGCAAGATATGAAACTTACCCTTGGTTACCGTACATTTACATATAATGGAATTGAGAATATACGGGGGCATGAATTTCATTATTCCCGGATTAAAGATCCTCAAACGGATTCTATATCAGATATTTCTATATATAATGCGAAGGGAGTGAGAACAAAAACAAATTTATTTCGTTATAAGAATACAATAGCAGGTTATACTCATCTATATTGGGGCGAGCTCGATTTGATGAATCTGTGGAATCATAAATGTTAGTTATATGAAGATTTATACAAAAGGAGGCGATAAAGGTCGTACTGGTATTTTTGGCGGCGAGAGGGTGGATAAGGATGATATCCGGATTGAAGCCAATGGCTGCTTGGATGAATTAAATTCAACCATAGGGGTTGTGCGATCGCTTTTGCCGGAAAACCACGAATGGCATTCATTCTTGTTTACTATTCAGGTGGAGCTGATGGTTGCTATGTCTGAAGTTGCTACACCGTCGGCTTTGAGGGATAAAAATCCCAATAAGATAAAGGAGGATATGGATCTTTACTGTGAAAAGGAGATCGATAGGATTACGGCGGCCATTTCTGAAAGTGAATATTTTATTCTTCCCGGAGGAACACCTGTCTCGGCTCATTGCCAGCTTGCCCGCACGGTTGCCCGTAGAGCAGAAAGACGGTTGTGGACATTACATAAGCAAGATCCGCTTCCCGAAACCGTACTTCGTTTTGTAAACAGATTATCTGATTTGTTTTTTACTATGGCCAGATATGATATGTATATGAATGGAAGTGCCGAAGAACGCTGGAAACTGTTTTTATACAAGAGATAAGTAAATCACAGGGGTGTTGGTAGCCTGTCAAGGACACCAACACCCCTGTAAATGTATAGAATCAATCGCCTAATGGAGTTTCTATCGTACCACCCCAGTTTATGCTGACAGGATATAATGTAAATGTATCGTTGCTTAACCGTGATTCGTATAACTTTCCCGAATATCGTACCATTTTATTAATTTCGGGTGTTACGGAAGCTATGTGATAGTCTCTGAGTAATTGCCCGGCATGGTTGGTCGACTTTATCTTAGCCGACATCGTTTTTCCGGTTTCGGGAATAAATGTGAGCAAGGAATGGCTCTGATTCATTTTTCCAATATCTTCAGGAGAAAAAAGATGGGTAAAGGCTGTTGTGTCTGAGGATGCTGTTGCGATTCCGGTCAGTATGTTGAGCTTGTCGGGATATCCGGAGAGTTTGATTTCAAATTGCTTGACTCCCGAATGAACACTGTCGGTTGCAAAGAACTCAAGTTTGCCAACTATTCGTTCGAGATTTATATCCTGTATTATTTCTTCCCCCGATCCTATCTCAAGTGTTATTTGCTTATAAAATGTGTCGGTTGTCTCTTGAAATGTAAACGAGTTGTTGTTTAGCGAATCAGTTGCAGAGGAATGTGCAAGCAGACAAATTTTGTAGCTACCCATGGGTAGTTGATCGTAAATGATTCCAAAATCCTGAGAGTCGGTACTACTGTAATGCTGTTTCCTGAAGGGGGCGGTAGTGTTGTCTGCCTTATAGACTACATATTCAATTGTGGTGCAGATTGATTCCAATGTGCCTGGAGCCGGTTCGGTAATCTCGTCTGCTTTAGTTTGTGGTTCCGGAATGATTCCCGTTGGATAACCTTTGGTCGCAACGTATGGCAATACCTCTTTGCTGAGTTGGATACTAAATTGAACAGGATAGGTTTTGGAGTCTGGTTTTTCTTCTTCAATTAAAGGATTGCTGCAGTTGCAGAACAAAATCAGACACGCAAGAATAGAAAATTCTTTTTTACTCATCATAGTTGAGGTTTTAATGGTTAACACTGTTATTTGATTCGGATTAATATATTCCGACTTCCAGTCCACAAAGAAAACCTTATTATTTGATATTAAAAATAAATAATGAATAAATAATAGCATCACTCATTTTTTTTCTTAGATTTGTTCCAGTACTTTTTTAAAAACC
>WARQ01002495.1_pt1 | contig 57830 bp, 52 predicted proteins | sample 4769161 | NCBI WGS metagenome assembly WARQ01 (sample SAMN08893024, study PRJNA449175) | gut metagenome | isolation source: rumen sample fed with dry roughage | host: buffalo | place: India: Nagpur | collected 2016 | reverse complement strand
AACCTAATTCCGGACAAGACACCAGACGGTTTCACAAGTTTTTAAACGATACTTAATTTTGATGCACCGTAAGCTGTGGGAACGGGAAGCTGATCTTTTCGAGGTTGAACGTATCGTAAACCTTCTGATTCATATCAAAATAGACACTCCAGTAGTCTTCACTCTTAACCCAAACTCTTAAGGTAACATTCACACTGCTGTCGGCCAGGGCATGAAGGGCCACAAAGGGAGCCGGATCATTCAGAATACGTCCATCCTGTGCAACCAAACGTTCAATTACACTCTTCACCTTGGCATAATCTTCGCCATATTCGATACCAAATACCCAATCTACTCTTCGTGTGGACTGGTTGCTGTAGTTGGTAACTACCCCACTGCTAAGAGCTCCGTTGGGAATATATACCACTTTATTGTCGTAGGTGGTTAATATGGTGTGAAAAATCTGTATTTCACGTACCGTACCGCTTACCCCCTGAGCCTCTATCACATCGCCTACTTTGTAGGGTTTAAATAACAAAACGACCAGACCTCCGGCAAAATTCTGCAGATTTCCGCTTAAGGCCATACCGATAGCCACACCGGCAGAGGCAAGCAAGGCGGCAAAAGAGGTGGTTTCTACACCCAATGCTCCTACAACAGAAACAATCAGAAGGATGGTAAGTAAAATATTAACCAGACTGCTCAGGAAGGTACGGATGGATAATTCCACATTTCGTTTGATAAGAATCTTACGGAACAGTTTATTGAGGAGTCCGATAACGAGACGTCCCACAAGGAAAACGATTACCGCTGTAATGATTCGTTTGCCGAGGTCAATACCCGAATCCATCAGCACTTTCATCAGCTGTTCGGCTTTGGTTAACGAGATTACCTCGGCCTGTAATAAGATTAGAGACAATATATTCATACGTATATGAGTTTGTTATTAAGTAAGCAAAGGTATAAATAAAATTTAAAAGTTAAAATGATGACATTTTAATACTTACATTTGCAAACTAATTTTGAGAGACAAAAGATGAAAATTATCATGTTATGGATTTGCCTGTTTTTGGGGGTTACCTCCATACAGGCTCAAGGATATGAGGAGCTTATAAGCAAGTCGTACGATTATCTGGAGAAGAAGGATCTGCCCGCTGCGGAAGAGAGTCTGAAAGCTGCCATGCGGCTTGAACCAGCCAATCCAAACAATTTTGCGCTGCTTACCAATCTGGGTACCATCCAACGCCGGCAAGGTAAGCTGGAAGAGGCTATGATTTCCTATAGTGCTGCATTAAGCGGTCACCCGCAAAACCAGGGTATCCTGGAAAGCAGGGCTTCTTTATATGCCGAGATGGGTAACACGGAAATGGCTCTGAATGATTATTCCACCCTGCTGGCACTAGCTCCGAAAAACGAAGAGGCTCTGTATAACAGAGGACTGATCTATCTGCAACAGAAAAATTACCTTTCTGCAGAGCAGGATTTTGAGAAGATTCTGGAGGTGAACGACAAGTCGGTTCGCGGAAGAGTGGGTTATGCCATTCTGGAAAAGATGAGAGGAAACTTTGACGAATCCGAACGGATCTACAATTACCTGATAAGCGAACTTCCTAAAGATTGGTCTTTGTATGAAGGGCGCGCCGACCTCTATTTCATGAAAGGGAAAAATGCACGGGCCATGGCCGATATAAATAAGGTGTTTGCCGAAACTACTCCTACAGCCGCCCTCTATGTATTGAGAGGTAAAGTTAAACTGGCATTGTACGAAAAACCTTCGGCAGCAATCGATTTCAAAAAAGCCCAGGAGATGGGATACGATCCGGAAACAATCCGCGAGCTTATAAAGCTTTGCAAATAATAAACCTCCCACCAGACTTTAATACCTCTAAGATATAGAGCGTGTTCATTAATTCGATACTATTAAAAAGGTGATTCTGAGCATGCCCGGAATCACCTTTTCTTTTTCTGTTCCTTTGTACGGATAAACTCCGAACAAAGAATGCTTATTTATTCTTGATATAGGATGCCACCCAGTCTCCTACGGCCGAAGTAGAATAGGCTTTTCCTTTTTCAGAAATATCTTCGGTTACAACTCCGGCATCCATTGACGCAGCAACAGCTTCGCGGATAAGTTTACCCTCTTCCTTCAGGTCGAATGCGTACTCGAACATCAACGCGGCACTCAAAATGGTAGCGAGCGGATTAGCGATGTTCTTTCCGGCTGCCTGAGGATAAGATCCATGGATTGGTTCGAATACCGAAGTATGAATACCAACCGAAGCCGAAGGCAGCATACCTAATGAGCCGGTAATTACAGATGCCTCATCGGTAAGGATGTCTCCAAACATATTCTCGGTCACCATCACGTCAAAGCTCTTTGGCCATTGAATCAGTCGCATGGCAGCATTGTCTACAAACATATATTCTGTTTCCACATCTGGATACTCTGCCGAAATTTCCTGAGATACCTGACGCCATAAACGCGATGTAGCCAATACATTCGCTTTATCAACTACGGTAAGTTTTTTCCGGCGTTTTTGTGCATATCCATAGGCAAGACGAACAATCCGATCGATCTCTTCGCGCGTATATACGCAGGTATCATAAGCCGTATCGCCGTCTTCGCTGCGACCTTGCGGGCGACCAAAATACATTCCGCCGGTAAGTTCGCGGATACACATAAAATCGGCACCTTCAATCAATTCCGAACGAAGGGGTGATTTGTGCAACAAACTTGGAAATGTAGTTACAGGTCTGATGTTGGCAAAAAGGCCCAATTTCTTACGCATGGCAAGCAAGCCCTGCTCCGGACGCACTTTAGCAGAAGGATTATTGTCGTAAAAAGGAGATCCGATCGCACCAAAAAGAACCGCATCGCTCTGCATACAAAGACTGTGAGTCTCTTCCGGATAAGGATTACCCGTAGCATCGATTGCACAAGCTCCCACCAATGCCTCTTTGTATGTAAGTTCGTGATTAAATTTGGTACATACTGCCTGAACACTCTTAAGTGCCTCGGCAATGATTTCGGGACCGATACCATCTCCCGCCAATACTGCAATATTCAATTTCATTTTATTATTCTTTTCTTATCGTTTAAAATAGATATACTTTGGCTCGGTGGGAACGTAATCTTCGTTGTCCCACAACGTGCTGGTAATCATCAGGTCGGCGCTGTACCTATTGCAGGCAATGGGCACATTGTGTACACGACACTGACGTAATAACATCTGAATGTCTGCTTCGTGCGGCTGGGCATTCAAATCGTCTATAAGGAAAATAGCCAGATTCACCTCCTTACGCACCACCATAGCAGCGATTTCGGCATCTCCGCCCAACGGGCCCGAATTCATACAGGTGATATCTGCCTCAATTCCCTTTTCCTGAAAGGCTTTTCTGATCAGGCTACCTGTAGTTCCGGTACATACCAGTTTATGAATGGATAGCATGTCTGCATTGTGAACAGCCCACTCAACCATATCCGCTTTACGGTTATCATGCGCAACAAGCGCAATCGTCAATTGTTTTTTCATTATACGATGTATTATTTATAAACTATGCAATCTTATTCAGCATTTTCACCGTAGCCTTGATGGCCGCCTCCGTCTGGTCGGCGTCCAGTCCACGGGTTTTAAAGTCGACACCCTCGTGATTCCAGCTGATTACCGTTTGAACGAAAGCATCGGTACGTCCGCCTGGAGGGATGGAGACGGAATAGTTTGTAAGCATCGGGAAAGGTTTCGACAAGGATTTGTAAATCTTGCGAAGTGCCCTCATAAACGCATCATACTGTCCGTCGCCCGAGGCCGTTTCTTCGTAGGCTTTGCCCTCAATTTCAATCTTGAGCGAAGCTACCGGCTTCAGACCTTGCGTCAAAGATAGTGAATAGTTTAATAACTTTATCTTATTCTCGATGGCATCGTGACGAAGCACATCGGTAATGATATAGGGTAGATCCTCTTTTGTAACCGCCTCTTTCTTATCACCCAGTTCGATGATTCGTTCGGTCACTTTGCGCATGGATTCTTCGTCCATCTCAATACCCAGCGATTCCAGGTTTTTACGGATGTTGGCCCTGCCGGAGGTTTTCCCCAGCGCATACTCTCTTGTACGCCCGAAGCGCTCGGGTAACAGGTCGTTGAAATAGAGGTTGTTCTTGGCATCTCCATCGGCATGAATCCCGGCACATTGGGTAAACACATGTTCGCCTACGATGGGTTTATTGGTTGAGATATGGATACCCGAGTAGGTTTCTACCAGCTTACTTACCTGATTGATCTTCTTTTCATTCAGACTCGTTTTTAATTTAAGCTGATCATGTATTACAGCCAACACACTGCTTAAAGGAGGATTTCCGGCACGCTCGCCCAATCCGTTTACGGTTGTATGCACACCTTTTACTCCGGCTACTATTGCTGAATATACATTGGCCACCGCCAGGTCGTAATCATTGTGTGCATGAAAGTCGAAATGGAGTTTCGGCCAACGGGTGAGCATCTCCTTACAGAAGAAGTAGGTGTTGCGAGGATTGAGAATACCCAACGTATCGGGCAGCATGAAACGCTTGATAGGAAGGTCTTTCAATCCGTCCATCAACTGATAGACATATTCCGGCGAGTGAAGCATACCGTTGGACCAGTCTTCGAGGTAAACATTAACTTCAATCCCCATCTCCTGCGCCTTATTTACCACCTCCGTAATATCTGCGATATGTTGCTCGGGGGTTTTACGGAGCTGCTCGGTTACATGCTTGAACGAGCCTTTGCAAAGCAGGTTCATAACCTTACATCCGGCAGATTTTATCCAGTTAAGCGATGTCTCGCCGTCTACAAAACCCAATACTTCCAAACGCGAAAGATAGCCTGCACGCTCAGCCCAGCGTACGGTAAGCTTTACCGCGTCGTATTCGCCCTCAGACACCCTGGCCGAGGCGATTTCGATACGGTTTACTCCCAGATCCGACAGAAGCTGACGGGCTATGCTGACTTTCTCGTGTGCAGAGAAAGATACGCCCGAGGTCTGTTCGCCATCCCTCAGGGTTGTATCCATTATCTCTATCAGTTTATTTCCTGGCAGCCTCATAAGCCTCGATTTTTGTTTTGTTGGACAACAGGTAATCGATGTCGTCCAGTCCATTCAACAGGCAGTCTTTCTTATAGGCATTGATTTCAAAGTTTTCGCTTTTTCCGGTCGCATTGTTGGTAATTTTCTGATTCTGAAGATCTACAGTTAAGGTAGTCTTCGGATCGGATGTTACTGTTTCAAATATCTCCGCAAGAAATTCGGGTGATACCACAACTGGAAGCAATCCGTTGTTAAGGGAGTTACCCTTGAAGATGTCGGCAAAGAAACTGCTTACCACCACACGGAATCCATATCCGGAAATTGCCCATGCGGCGTGTTCGCGGCTCGATCCGCTACCAAAGTTCTTTCCGGCCACAAGAATCTGGCCCGAATAGGTATCCTGATTCAATACGAACGATGGAACCGGATTGTTCTCTTTGTCGTACCTCCAGTCGCGGAACAGATTATCGCCAAATCCTTCGCGGGTTGTTGCTTTTAAGAAACGGGCAGGTATAATTTGATCGGTATCCACATTTTCAATTGGAAGAGGAACTACCGTTGATGTCAATGTTACAAATTTTTCCATTTTTATCTGATGCTTATAATGTTCTTGGATCTGTTATTTTTCCGGTTACGGCGGCGGCGGCGGCTACTAATGGGCCTGCTAAGATGGTGCGTGCACCCGGACCCTGGCGACCTTCAAAGTTACGGTTACTTGTACTTACAGCATACTTGCCGGCAGGTACTTTATCGTCGTTCATGGCAAGACAGGCCGAACATCCGGGCTGACGTAAAGAAAAGCCTGCCTCGGTAAGAATTACATCCAGTCCCTCCTCTTTAATCTGACGAGCTACATTCCATGAACCCGGAACCAACCAGGCAATTACATTATCAGCCTTCTTCTTCCCCTTCACAAAGTGGGCAAAAGCACGGAAGTCTTCGATACGTCCGTTGGTACAGCTACCCAGGAATACGTAATCGATAGATTTACCCTGAATAGGTTCACCCGGCTGGAATCCCATATAATCCAATGCTTTCTTGTAGGAGATACGGCTTGCCTCGTCCACACTTTCCAAGGAAGGAATTGTTCCGCTGATGCCCATACCCATACCCGGATTTGTTCCATAGGTAACCATCGGTTCGATATCTTCGGCATGATAAACAATTTCTTTGTCGAAAACAGCATCCTCATCGCTCTTCAATGTCTTCCAATAGGCCAAAGCCTTCTCCCACTCTTCTCCCTTCGGAGCGAATTCACGTCCTTTCAGGTATTCGAATGTTGTTTCGTCCGGAGCAACCATACCACCTCGGGCACCCATTTCAATACTCAGGTTACAGATGGTAAGGCGTTCTTCCATGGAAGTAGCCCGGATCGCTTCGCCTGCATATTCTACAAAATAGCCGGTTGCACCACCGGTTGTCATCTGCGAAATAATATACAAGGCAATATCCTTGGCTGTTACACCCGGTTTGCGCTTTCCGTCTACCGTGATACGCATTGTCTTAGGCTTACGCTGGAATATACATTGAGTAGCAAGAGTCATTTCCACCTCACTGGTACCGATACCGAAAGCAATAGCTCCCATGGCACCATGCGTAGAAGTGTGTGAGTCTCCACAAACAATAGTCATACCCGGTTGTGTATATCCGTTTTCCGGACCAACCACGTGGATAATTCCATTCTTATTGTTTCCGATGCCGTAATAGGTGATACCAAATTCCTGAGCATTGCTTGCCAGGGTATCGACCTGATTCTTTGAAATCGGATCTTCAATCGGGAATTCCTGCTTCAGGGTAGGTACGTTGTGATCGGGCATACAAAGGGTCTGTTCCGGACGGAACACCTTTAATCCGCGGGCACGTAAACCACCAAAGGCTTGGGGACTTGTTACTTCGTGGCAGAAATGTCTGTCTATATACAATTGGATGGTGCCATCTGCCAAGGTATCCACCACGTGCTTATCCCATATTTTTTCAAAAAGAGTATTCATACGTTTTATCTTATTTTACAAATTTATTAATTGCATCGATAAAGGCTTCAACGGATGCTGCAATGATATCCGTGTTAGCCGAAAAACCATAATAATTATTTCCATCGTATTCCACCTGCATGTGAACCTTACCTACATCATCGCTTCCCTTATTGATAGCCTGGATAAGAAACTCCTGAATCGTCATGGTACGATGGATGATTGATTTAACCGCTTTAATAGCTGCATCCACCGGTCCGTTTCCGGATGCGGCCGCTTCAAACTTCTCTCCTGCGATATTCAGACAGATACTGGCAACCGATTGTACACCTACTCCCGATGTAACCTGCAGATACTCCAGTTTAATCCGGTGCATAGCTGTACGGTCTTTACCGGCAAGCATCAAAACGTCGTCGTCGTTAATATCCTTCTTCCGGTCTGCCAGCTTAAGAAACTCTTCGTACACTTTGTCCAGCTTCTCCTGATCAAGATCCACGCCCAATATATTCAGTCTGTGTTTTAATGCAGCACGTCCGCTACGGGCTGTAAGAACAATCGCATTATCGTCTATTCCAACATCCTTAGGGTCGATAATCTCGTAACTTTCCCGATTTTTAAGAACTCCATCCTGGTGAATCCCCGATGAGTGCGCAAATGCATTCCTTCCTACGATGGCTTTGTTTGGCTGAACCGGCATATTCATCAGGCTCGAAACCATGCGGCTGGTGGAATAAATTTTCGTACTGTTTATATTAGTAACAATTCCCGTCTCTTTATGGCTACGGAAAATCATGGCAATTTCTTCCAAAGCTGTATTTCCGGCACGCTCACCAATCCCATTTACCGTTACTTCAACCTGACGTGCACCATTCATTACTCCCTGAATTGAGTTGGCTGTTGCCATTCCCAGGTCGTTGTGACAGTGAGTGGATATTATCGCATTATGAATACCATCCACATGTTCCATCAGGTAACGAATCTTTGCACCATATTCGTCGGGCATACAGTAACCAGTCGTATCGGGAATATTAACCACGGTTGCTCCAGCTTTAATAACCGCTTCCACGACCCTTGCCAGGTATTCGTTGTTGGTACGTCCGGCATCTTCTGCATAAAACTCTACGTCCTCAACAAATCTTTTGGCATATTTCACACAGGCCTTGGCCCGTTCAAGTATATCATCCTGATTGGAATTAAACTTGTAACGTATATGATAATCAGATGTACCGATTCCCGTATGGATACGTCCGCGTTTGGCAAACTTCAATGCTTCGGCAGCCACTTCAATATCTTTCTCAACAGCGCGGGTGAGTGCACAAATGGTTGGCCAGGTTACGGCCTTGGAAATCTCCACTACACTTTTGAAGTCACCCGGACTTGACACCGGAAAGCCGGCTTCGATTATATCGACGCCTAATTCTTCCAATGCCTTGGCAACCTGAATCTTTTCAAGGGTGTTTAACTGACAACCAGGCACCTGTTCACCATCTCTCAATGTGGTGTCGAAAATAAACAATTTGTCTGACATAATCCTATTTTTTATTTGTTTGAATTAACTATATCAAAAGAGCCTTTCTCACATGGAAGTGAGAAAGGCTCTTTCTTTTTTACAAATGCTCAGAAAAGCACAGCAGTCTCACTTCCTAGTCCGTTCCCAGAGTAGAATATCAATTAGAGAAATAATAATAATGCTGTTTGCTGAATACTGTATCATTTGTCTTCTATTTTTTAACGTTGCAAAGATAGAGCCTTTTTTGTAACATGCAAATATAATTCGATATTTTTATCAATATTTTTCTTACGGTTTATAATATATCTTGCTTTATTTATTCTAATTCGTTCTTTTACCTGTTTTTAAGGCTGCTGTTCAGCATATTTTATATATAGAAAACATAGACAAGTTTAAAGAAGGTGCAGTTCTTGTTTAAAATATAGATTACTTTTGTACGCGTAATTGAATATCATAAGCAGAAGTATATGGATATTGACTCATTGAACGAGAGAGCCAAAAAAGTAGAAAAAGAAACAAAGTCTTTTTTTAAAAATATAAAGAAAAACAGAATGCGGGAACTGGACGACATGGTCCACTACCTTCACGAAGAGGTATTTGAAGAGATTAATTGCCTGGAGTGCGCCAATTGTTGCCGTTCACTCGGACCACGTATTACGGACAAGGATATTGAAAGGATAGCGTCGGCCACCCGAATGAAGCAGCATGAAGTGGTGTCTGCATACTTAAGAATAGACGAAGACAACGATTACGTATTTAAAACCATGCCCTGTCCTTTTCTGGGTGCCGATAATTATTGCAGTATCTATGAAGACCGCCCCAAAGCCTGCAGGGAATATCCTCATACCGACCGAAAGAAATTCTATCAGATCCATGCACTAACCATAAAAAATGCGGCAACTTGTCCGGCGGTATTCAATTTGCTGGAAAGGCTAAAAAAGGAGTTTTGACGCTACTGCTAATTAGCAAGGGTTTTTCCGTTTCAATTAAACCATTCATGGGTCAGTAATTCTAAAATGGGTGTTATGAATGGCTGGCATACGATAAGATCTACAGTAATTACTCTACTTGCAAGGTAAATGAATATTATTTTCAAACGGGTAAGATTCATTTGAATTTGACAGGCATCTTTCGTCTATTTTGTATGATGGTTTTTTAGGTCAAGTTGATTTATATTCATTAACTTTTATTATATTTGTATACTTGTATACGAAGCCTATGAAACCTAATTTTACGATAAGTTCCGCACAGGCAAATGAATTGCTATGCAAACAGTTTGCCACCTGGCCTTTTTTTGCCACCAACTATCAGACGTTGGATAAGGTAAAAGAGAAATGTTATTCTTTTGATGATTTAAGTATTAAAGTTCTGTTTAATCCGGCGCGAACAATCATGCTGCGGCCGGAGCTTAATGCAGGTATTTCCTATGCCAATGGATGCCCGCTTTGTGTAAACAACCTCCCTATCCTGCAAGAAAGATTGGTTTTTGGTCGTGATTACATCGTGCTGTGCAATCCAAATCCAATCTTCCCGAATCACTTTACCATAACATCAAGGGTACATTCGCCTCAGCGTATTCTTTCCAGATTTGGAGACATGCTAGAATTAAGTATCCGGCTGGAGCGGTTTATTTTATATTACAGCGGACCCTCGTGTGGCACTTCCATACCTGGTCATGCACATTTCCAGGCAGGCACCAAAGGAGTACTTCCCTTTATGAATGAAGTGGACACATTACTCCACAAACACGGTAAAAGTATTATCACCGAACCTACCGCTACCTTGTTTGCCCTTTCAGATACGGCAAAAAGAAATTGTTTTATACTTAAGGCCCGTACATTAACCGCTGCCCGAAAGCTATTCGGACTTATCTACCAGGCATTACCCGAATCCGATGGGGAACCGGAACCGATGATGAATATCATCAGTAGTTACGAAGATGGAACGTGGACCATTGTAGTATTTCCTAGACGCCCCTATCTTTCGGGAGAGGAGAACTCAGCTAATGTAAAACTATCTATTAATCCGGGAGCTGTTCACGCAGGGGGACTGATTATTACCAAAAACGAAGTGGATTTTGATAAAATAACACCAGCTTTGCTTTCGGAGATGTACAGTCAGCTTTTCCTTTCGGACGACTTATTCGCGGATGTATGTCGCTCCATCCAACATCTTTCTAGTAAATAAGGATTAAAAAGTAGGGCTTCTCCAAATATGTTCGTTATATTTGCTGTTCAATAAACCTTTACAACCGGATAAGAGATATGAAACAATTTTTCAAAATGATGTTTGCTTCGGCTTTAGGTGCCATCCTTGCTGCCGGATTGCTTATTACACTTTCAATTTTCCTATTGATTGGCATTTCTGCCAGTATGAGTCAGCCTACCGCCTTCTCTCCGTCTTCTAATTCGGTGCTCAAGATTGCGCTGAACGGAGCATTGAGTGATCAAAAAACGGACAATCCGTATGCAATGCTTTTGGGAGAAGAGGATACCGAATTATCTCTTACAGATATCTTGAAAGCTATTAAAGAGGCTAAAAACTCCGATAATATTAAGGGTATATATATTGAAGCCGGAAACTTTTCGGCAGGTTCTTCCAGTATTGATGCAATACGTCGTGCAATAACCGATTTTAAGGAAAGCGGTAAATTTGTTGTTGCCTACGGAGATCAATATACCCAGGGAAGCTATTACCTTGCCAGTGTTGCCGATAAAGTATACATCAACCCGCAGGGAGCGCTGTTACTCACAGGTATGTCTTCACAAACGATGTTCTATAAGGGTTTGCTAAATAAACTTGGTGTGGAAATGCTTATTTTTAAAGTAGGAACCTATAAAGGGGCAGTCGAACCTTTTATGCTTGACAAACTGAGTGATGCCAACCGTGAGCAGATAAGTTCTTACATGAATGGCATCTGGGACAATATAACAGCCGACATTGCCAAATCAAGAAAAATAACCGTCGAAGATGTGAATCATTACGCTGATCAGGGATTTGCGATTGCATTACCCGAAAAGGCTTTGGAATGCGGACTTGTTGACGAGCTTAAATACAAACCTGAAGCGGAAGAGTATGTTAAGGAGCTTGCCGGACAAACCGACAAGAAACTAAAGACTGTTGGCGTGGACAAGGTACGGAATATCAAATCCAAAGAAGGTAAAAGCAAAAATAAAATTGCCGTTCTGTATGCCGAAGGAGAGATTACCGAAGCGGTTACTTCTCCTTACAGTATGGATAAGTCTATCACTGAAAAGGTAGCCAAAGAGCTTATCAAACTAAAAGAGGATGAATCAATAAAGGCTGTCGTACTCAGGGTTAACTCACCCGGTGGAAGTGCCTTTACCTCCGAACAGATATGGAAACAGGTCCTTGAATTGAAAAAGGTAAAACCGATTGTTGTTTCCATGGGAGATGTTGCCGCTTCGGGCGGATATTACATTTCATGTGCAGCCAATAAGATTGTTGCAGAGCCTAACACTTTGACAGGATCCATCGGTATATTCGGGATGTTTCCGAATATGACCGGACTCTTTAACAAAGTAGCGCTTACCACCGATGTGGTAAAGACAAATACCTATGCAGATCTGGGAGATGTAAGCCGCCCCATGCGTGAAGACGAAAAAGCGCTGATCCAGAGCCGTATTGAATCTGGATACGATACCTTCATCACACGCTGCGCCGACGGAAGGGGTATGACTAAAGCTGCAATCGATTCAATTGGTCAGGGTCGCGTGTGGACTGGCGAACAAGCTATTGAAAAGGGTCTTGTGGATGAATTGGGAGGCATCGAAAAAGCAATTGCCGTTGCAGCCAAGCTGGCCGACCTGAAAGACTACAAGCTGGTAGAAGTTTCCGGAAGCAAGGACTTCCTGAAAGATCTATTCGAAAAACAACTTGACGAAGTAAAATTGAATGTGGTGAAACAACTTATGGGTGAAGATTTTGAATACTTCAAAACTCTTAATTTAATCAAGTCGGCTCCGGCCATCCAGACTCGGTTACCCTATGATGTGCAACCTTTATAATAGACATGCCGACAGACAACACAAGAAAAATCAACCATTTATTAGCTCCTTTTTCATTTCTATATGGATTAGGGGTAAGATGCAGGAATCAATTATTTGACTGGGGATTGTTACCAACGGAACAATTCCCTGTTCCTGTTCTATGTATCGGCAACTTAACAGTTGGAGGAACAGGAAAAACGCCTCATACCGAGTATCTCATCAGGTTGTTGCAACCTACATACCGTATTGCAGTACTCAGCAGGGGGTATAAACGAAAAACCAAAGGCTTTATTCTGGCAGACGAACATAGTACAAGCTGGCAGATAGGGGACGAGCCGTTACAAATGAAACGAAAATTTCCGATGGTTACCGTAGCTGTTGATGCCGACAGGCGTAATGGTATCAAGAGGCTTCTGGCTCTCCCTGAAAAGGAAAGGCCCGAAGTCATTTTGTTGGATGATGCATTTCAACACCGGTATGTTACACCGTCATTCAGTATTTTGCTTACAGCGTACGACCGTCTTTTTCGTTGGGATAAGTTACTCCCTGTGGGATTATTGCGCGAACCAATTTCAGGAAAACGACGGGCCGACGTTGTGATAGTCACCAAATGCAAGCCCGATTTAAAGCCAATCGAATACCGTATCATAGAGGAAGATATGCATCTGGTGGCCCATCAAAAAGTGTTTTTCACCGAAATAAGCTACGACGAGCTTATTCCTGTATTTGGAAATCACAAGAATAGAATGCACCTTTCGGATATACGGGCAAATGATACATGCGTTGTTGTATCAGGAATTGCCTCTCCTGGCAGTTTCTACGACGAGATAAGGAAGTATCCGGGTAAAGTACTCTCAATACAGTTCCCAGATCATCACGACTTCTCGCTGCAGGATGTTAAAAAAATCAAGACTACACTAGACCTGATAAAGTCTGAACGCAAGTTCCTGATTGTAACAGAGAAAGATGCAGCCAGACTGGTCGACAATAAATTGGTTCCTGAAGAGTGGAAAGACAATCTCTTTTATCTTCCCATCAGGATTAAGTTTGATTTGGATAAAGGAGACGAATTTGATGATATGATATTAAAGCATATTACTACATTTTACAAAAACAATATTTACCGTTAAGCAAATGAGCAAAAGAACAGAAATAGCAACTTTAGGAGAATTCGGCCTTATCGACCATCTTACACAAAGAATACAACTAAAAAATGCTACCAGTATAAAAGGTGTGGGAGACGATGCCGCAGTACTTGATTACAAAGACAAGCAGACTCTTGTTACAACCGATTTGTTGCTTGAAGGTATTCATTTCAATTTGATGTATTGTCCGCTGAAACACCTTGGATACAAAGCTGCAGTTGTAAACTTCTCAGACATTTACGCCATGAACGGAACCCCTAAACAGATTACTGTATCCCTGGGTATATCCAAACGGTTCAGCGTGGAAGATCTGGAATCTTTTTATGACGGTCTTCAGCTTGCATGTGATATATACGGTGTAGATATCGTAGGGGGAGACACATCCGCCTCTCTTACCGGAATGGCAATCAGCATCACTTGTATTGGTGAAGCAGAAAAGGAAAAGGTAGTCTATAGAAGCGGCGCAAAAGAAACAGATCTTATATGTGTTTCCGGCGATCTTGGAGCAGCTTATATGGGATTACAATTGCTTGAAAGAGAAAGACAATTGTTCAAGGGTGAAAAAGAATTCACTCCAGACTTTTCCGGTAAGGAATATATACTGGAGCGCCAGCTTAAACCCGAAGCCCGCAAAGATATAGTTGAACAACTTGCGCTGGCCGGAATTGTCCCTACAGCTATGATTGACGTTTCCGACGGTTTATCATCAGAATTGCTTCACATCTCAAAACAAAGTAATACAGGCTGCCGTATTTACGAAGAGCGCATTCCGATTGATTATCAGACAGCAGCAATGGCAGAACAGTTTAACATGAATCTTGTAACAACTGCTTTGAACGGTGGTGAAGACTATGAGTTGCTGTTTACAGTACCCCTTACCTGTCACGACAAGGTTTCAGAGATGAAAGGTGTTAAAGTAATCGGACATGTAACAAACGCTTCTCTGGGAAATTACATGGTAACACGCGATGGAAACGAAATTGAGTTAATTGCACAGGGATGGAACTCCTTAAAAGAGTAAATAATTTTAATGAAACTATTGCAGAATTAAAAAATCTCCCTATCTTTGCACCCGTAATGAAAACGATGGTGCCATAGCTCAGTTGGTAGAGCAAAGGACTGAAAATCCTTGTGTCCCCGGTTCGATTCCTGGTGGCACCACTTTTAAAAGACTTCAAATTTGGTAAATCCCTGAAAATAAAACATTTCAGGGATTTTTCTTTTCCGAAAAATCTCACATATTTAGCAAAATTAGGCAGTTCCCTCGGGCTAAATCGTGGACAATTTTATCCACGTAAAAAAGTGTCCACGAATTGCATTGTAAGTCACTGATTGTCTTATCGTTTGAGGCTCTCTATTAAGCGTGGTTCAAGTATCTTTAAACCATTAATTTTTAGAGTATGAGACAGACTTTTAATGTGCTTTTCTTTATCAGAAAAACACGAGCATTGAAATCAGGAGAGAATCCTATCATGTTACGGATCAGTATCGCAGGTCAATTAGCCGAAATGCAACTGAAAAGAGCTGTAAAGCCTGACCTTTGGAATCAGAACAAAGAACGATGTACAGGCAAAGATGCCGCTTCGTTGGAAATTAACCGTTATCTGGAATCCGTAAAACTCCGTTTGTTTGAAATCCACCGCAAGATGGAGGAAGAAGGCAAACTTATTAATCCAATGGAGATTAAACGGAAATTTCTCGGATTAGATGAAGAACACAAAATGTTTTTTCAGGTATTTCAGGAACATAATGACAAGTGTCGTGAACTTATCGACAAAGATTATGCAAAAGTTACGATCTCTCGTTTTGATACCTGTTTGAAGTATTTTCGGGAAATGAGCGTAGCCCAATACCAACGAAAAGACATTCCGCTAAAAGAAGTCACCAACGGCATGATTCATGATTACATCCACTTTCTGAAAGCCGAAAAGGGATTGCAGGAGAATACGGTTATTCGCTACATGAAGGTGGTAAAGAAAGTACTAAACATTGCGGTAAACTATGATTGGATACAAAAGAATCCATTCGGCAATATTCGTTTCCACGAAAAAGAGGTGAATAAAGAGTTTCTGACTAAAGAGGAACTGGAAATACTTCGCACGAAAGAATTTGATATTCCACGATTAGAACTGGTGCGGGACGTCTTTTTAGTGCAATGTTGGACTGGACTCGCGTTCATAGATGTATCTGAACTAAAAGAAGAACATATCATTGCTGATAATGAAGGGAATCTATGGATACGAAAGGAACGGCACAAAACGGGAATCATGTGTAACGTACCATTGCTTGATGTTCCATTAGGGATTATTGAGAAATACAAAGACCACCCTCTTTGCCAAAAGAGAGGTATTTTACTCCCCGTATTGAGCAATCAAAAGTGTAATGCTTACTTGAAAGAAATTGCTGATTGCTGCGGAATTAAGAAGAACCTCTCGACTCACACCGGAAGACATACATTCTGCTCGGTGGTTACGCTAGCTAACAATGTATCGTTGGAAAATATAGCTAAAATGGTTGGACATACGAATACCCGAATGACCCAACGTTATGCAAAAGTGTTAGACCAGAGCATTCTTCGGGATATGCAAGGCGTAAAAGAAAGTTTTGCGAAGTAGGTTGAATAAAAGAAGAAACGGCTGACTCATTTTCACGAATGTTCAGCCGTTTATTTGAAATGTTATTAATTCAACTTTTTTAGAGCTTCCAAGCAACTTCACACGCAAAATATTCAGCAATAACAATTCTAATCACTATTTGTCCCATATCATCTATTGCAAGGAATCTATATTTGCCATCCTGAACATCAACCCAATCATTAATGATCATTCCTATATTTTGTTGTTTGCCATTTTCGGCAAGTCTAGTTATTTGTGTAACAAAAAGGCGTTGCATGTTACGGGAACCTAGCTCCCCGGAAATTTGCTGAATGTGAACTGAATCGAATGCTTCCCGACACTCTTTAGGAAGCGATAAAAGAGGTCCACACCAGAAATGATCTGGTTCTGTACGACATGGTTGACTAAGTTCAAAAGCCGCATGTCCACGGGCAAGTTTTAACATCACATTATTAATACGTTCAATTTCTGGAACAAATGCAATCTGGCCGTTCATTTCAGTTTTTGAGTTTTCAATTCGTTGTCGAAGCGCTGGTGAATTTTGCATAATTCTAGCGACAGAAGGACGCCCAATTTTTTCCGGATCAGTTGAACCGCAAAGAACACTTTCTATCAAACAAACAAAGTATTGTTCGTCTTTAGAGAAATTTTGATTACAAGAATAACAGCATCCGACTACAGGTAAATTATCAGGAAAAGGTTTTTCAAGAAGGCATTTAGATGGCACATGGTCACGTGTATCAGAAGTGGCTCCGCAATAAATACAATCATAAATTAATCGATTATCAGCATAATTGTTTAATTGTTCCATAATGTTGCAGCTAACGGATGGCAATAAGAAATGTAGGGTATTTTGAAGTTCCCATGGATCAGGTTGCCAAATCGCTTATTAAATGTTATAACTTATACAAAGATAACCGTTTTACCTATATATCGGTGATATTATTATACTTACAGTAAATTTTCATAGTTATTATAAGCGGGATGAAACCATTCCTCCAAAACTTTTCGGATATCAGATTCACGAAACAGAACTTTTCCCGGCAACTGAATAAATGGCAAAATCCCGTTATTCCGGTAATCCTGTAAAGTTCGTCGAGAAATTTTAAGGATAGAGCAAAGTTCCTCGCTTGTCAGATAACGTTCGCCGTCAAATAACGGCTTATGCGTTTTCAGGACGTGTTCGATATAAGGCAAAGCATTGTTTAACGCTTGCAATAGTTCCTGGCTATCTTGATTGGTATATAGTTGCATGGAAAAGTTATTTAGAATTGATTATATTTTGTTCCAACAGAAATTTCACTTCGGATATCCGGTAATAGATTTTCTTCCCGATGGTAGAGAATGATAGTGTACCACTTTCGCGAAGATGTTGTAGCCGGCGAGGCGGCAGATTCAGAGAAGCAGCCAGTTCTTTGCCCTCAATCCATTCCTGTTCTATGCACAGAGTGTTGTTAGATGGCTGTTTCGGAACTAATGAAGCTATCTGTTCCAGTTTCTTTTTGAAGGAATCAAAAGATTCTTTTTCTATTGCGATAATATCCATATTTATTTGGTTTATTACGTTCTGCCAACAAATATAGATGAAGGAATAAACGGTTTTGGGAAATAGGTAGTAATGTCTTCCTATGGTCACGAGTGACGTAATATCTATAATTTATCTCTAAAAAAATCCCTTTCGGGTATCTTTTAACCCAAAACAATACCCTAAAGGGTACTATAACAATTTAATAGCTTATTCTTAAACTTATGCAGATAAAATATAGGCAAATCACTATCTTTGCATTAAAATATAGAATTTAACGGATTCGTCCGTTTAAATATAACATAACGTTCGCTGAACGTCTCATCGTAGAAAACTGGTAACTTTCATGAAAAGGAGACAATGGCGCAATGTTCATGCTATACGAAAGTATGGCGTGGACTTGCCTGTTTTCCTTTTCGGGTATACCAGTACCTCTACGGTGAAGCAGCGTGAGTTCCACGCTTCTTTTTTTTGAAGAGCACAGCGAGCAATGGTATAAACAATAAATTCAAAGAAACATGAAAAAGATTATCCTTTACATCGCTGCATCACTTGATGGGCGTATTGCAGAACCGGACGGTGGCATCGAATGGCTTTCGGAATTTCCCATTACGGAAGAAATGAATTATGGCTATAAGGAATTTATGGCTTCGATTGATACGATTATCATGGGTGGGCGCTCTTGGCGTGAATTATCAAATATGGATGCAATGGGTGTATATGCTGACAAAGCGGTTTTTGTGGTTTCCCGTTATGATTGGGGAGAAAAAGGGAATATTAGATTCATTACGGAAAATGTAATAGAACACATTACTACTCTACGCAACGAGTCAGGAAAAGACATTTGGTTGTTTGGCGGTGGCGAGTTGGTCTCGATGCTACTTGCTGCTGATTTAGTAGACGAAATGCAGATTGCCTATATCCCCGTTATTCTCGGTAAAGGAATTCCTTTATTCCCCGAACAACCTAAAGAATCAAAATGGGATATAGAGTCAAGCGAATTACATAATTCAGGAATCTTAAAAGTAGATTACAAAAAGAAATTATCAGTAAATCCTGAATGAAGTTTATTATTACATGTATGATATAGATGAGCCGTGAGAAATATCGTTTTCTTTCATATCTAAGATTCTGTTACAATGTTCATAGATTCTGTTAAAAGCAAATGTAAATACTACCATACCTTTGCATAGTCAGAAATTAACAAAGAAGTTGAACAAAAAAAGACAAAAAATGAAAAATCAGGATTTAGAAAGAAACAAATCGGTTATTGTACGTTTTGATAAAGAATGTGTCGAAAATATCAACGATGACTTATTAAACGAATTTGTATCCGAAGAATTTGTAAATCATGTTGCACCGGAAGGGGCTAATGGACGAGAAAGCTTCCGCCATTACATCAAGGAAGTTTTGCATGCCGGATTATCTGATGTTAGGTTAGATACATACCGACAAATAGCAGAAAATGATTTAGTCGTTTCACAAAAAAGACTTACAGCAATCCATTCTGGAAGTTTTTTGGGGATACCTGCAACTGGGAAAAAGATAGAAATGGAACTGATAGAAATTATCAGATTAGAGAATGGACGATACATAGAACATTGGGCAGAAAGTAATATGTCAAAAGTATTGGCATCTTTGAAATAAAGGTTAAAAGGAAACACGTCTTCAACAAAATCCATACATTTGTAAATGCATATCAGAAAATGAAAAATTCACAACCCTTACATATTAAGTCTATCAGTGAGTTTCACAGATTAAGAGGATTTACTTCACCAGAAAACCCCTTAATTAGTGTCGTGCAAATAGATTCTTTTAGTGAAGATTTTCTAGAATGTAATCATTCTATGTTTTTTGATTTTTATTGTATTTCCCTGAAACGTACTGATAACATCATACTAAAATATGGACAACAAAAGTATGATTTTGATGAAGGTGTTATGTTCTTTATGTCTCCCGGACAGATATTTGGATTTGAGCAAGATGATTCAAACCTTAAAAATGAGACTACGGTATCCGGGTGGATGCTCTTAATCCATCCGGATATTCTCTGGAATACTCCTTTGGCTAAAATCATAAAAAGGTATATGTTTTTTGACTATTCTGTCAATGAGGCTTTATTCCTATCTGAAAAAGAACAACGCATAATTGTAGGGATAATACAAAACATCCAAAGTGAATGTCAAACTAACATAGACAAATTTAGTCAGGACATTATTATCTCTCAATTGGAGGTACTACTAAACTATTCAGACAGGTTTTACAATAGGCAATTTATAACACGAAAAATAGCAAATCACCAAATTCTTGAAAATCTTGAAAAGATACTAAATTTCTATTTTTCGGAAGAGAATCTGCTTCAAAACGGATTTCCAAGCGTTCAAAATATTTCAGAAAAGCTCAATCTTTCCCCCAATTATTTAAGTTCGCTACTAAAGGTAACTACGGGAAGAAATACTCAACAACATATTCAAGATAAATTGATTGAAGTAGCTAAGGAGCGTATTTCAACAACCTCTTTATCGGTGAGCGAAATTGCATATCAATTAGGATTTGAACACCCTCAATCATTTAGTAGGATATTCAAAAACAAGACAGGTATGTCTCCTCTAAAATTTCGCGAATCATTTAACTGATAGAGCTTTACCTTACATCAGGCACTCTATTCATAATTATTTTCGTATAAAATGAAAAAATGGAAGCTCATGCTTTTAGGATGGCTATGTATATATCCTATTATCAATATAACATCTTATATTCTATCTCCTTTTGTAGACGGATGGCACATGTTGTTAAAAAGTTTATTACAGACGATTTTACTTGTGCCTTTAATGGTAACAATACTTGGATTCTTGCAGAAAAAATTCAGCAATTGGCTGAATAAGTAAGAAAAAATACTTCATTGAAGTAGATGAAACAGAACTATGCTTTATTTTACTGCTCGTCTAAAAAAAGAAGTAGATGCTAAGATTGAGAAAATAGAATGTTCGGAAATCAGCATGATTGCAAAGTCTTTGGAGGCTTCGCGGGTTCTAAGCGAAGCTTTTAGTCAGTTGAAAGAATATATTCTATCATACAATTTTAAAAATGAGGAAGAGGAAATATTATTTTTCAAAGAAACCAAACCTCGATTTTGTTCTCGTTTAATATATTATCGAAAAGTCTATAATATAGAAATGGATCGTCCTATAGGTATTGATACACAGCGAGAATACCTAAACGAAATATTGGAAGGAATAAATAAGTATAATTGTAAACGGCTTGATTTTATTCGTTATTATCGCTCATCTGCTTCACACTTAGACAATCTTTATTTCCTACGTGGACAGACAGATACAGAGCAATACCTTGAAACATTCAATCACGAATTTGATCCTAGATTTTCCACTAATTGCGATTTCAAAGTAACAAAAATTTTGGCAAATGATATGCTTTCTGCCTATTTGATGCACGAAATCGAACTGTTGAATGATAACGGAATGGATGCTTGTTTTTTTAATTTCCCAGCAACAAAACTAACATGGAAAGGAACAAAAACTGAACTACAGGAACAAGTTGCTGCATGGGATAGTGCAGGATCATTCGGAGATGTACCTCTCACACATCTTTATAGCTATATCCAAAATGTATTTAACATTCAATTAGACAGCAACTTCTCTCGGAGTTTCGGCGAATTGAAAATACGGTTATCTCCTACACCATATCTTGATAAATTGAAGGAAGCTCTGCTACGGCGCATGGGCAGAAAATAACAATACCGAGGTCGGTATATACTTTCAAACACTCGATTTTGACACTGATTCAAGTCAAAATCGGGTGTTTTGGCTTATAATTCACTCCATACCGACCTTTCGCGTATTTTTCGCTCCTGTTTTTTGTAGAGAACTCATCTATAATCTACTGTGATCAAGCAATTTGTGATAATTTTCAGAAAAAGTCATACCGACCTCCTTATCAACTGCATAGAAATGCCTGAACTTTGCTTCATCAATCGATTGAAATAAGCAGTATTAATTTGAAAAATGAAGCAAATCATGTATATGAACAATGAAGATTTTGAAATGTGGATGCAAAAGCTATCCAAGAAATTGAACGATATAGGTCAAGACCTGAAATCGCTCATTAATACCAAAGAAGTATTTGACGAAGACGAGAAGCTGCTCGATAATCAAGATTTAGCCTTTCTCCTAAAAGTATCTTACCGAACATTACAGCGGTATCGTTCCAGTAAAAAACTACCTTTCTTTATGATAGCCCACAAAACCTATTACCGCACTTCTGATGTTCGGGAGTTTGTCCGTTCTCATATGGATTTTCAAACCTATCAGGAGTTTGAAAAAAAGCATCCAAAACCCAAAGACGAGGATAAAAAAGACGAAAAAGAGGAATGATTCTGCTTTCTATAATTTAAGCAGAATAGAGCAAATGAAGGAGGCTTGTTTTTGGTTTACGCCTCCTGTAAATAGCTCCGCATTTAGCAGAAACAACCTCGCCTACCGGCTCTGTTTGTTTCGCTAAATTAAGCAAGAGGGAACTGGACTTTGTCCTGTTCTTCCTCTTGCCCTGCGGGGCAAAGCCTTCGGCTTTAGCGGTTTAGTATAAACCGCTATAATTAGTCCAATAATTAGCATTTTGTATTTATCGCTAATTATCAGACTTTTAATAACATGAAATTCCATTAAAAAGTAATTATCATGAAAAATGAAGCCCCAAAGAGAATATATACCACTGTTTCCATAGACAAGGAAACAGGACGTTTAGTAGAAAAGATATGCAAACGCTATTCGCTGAAAAAGAGTGAAGTTGTAAAGCTGGCATTCCTGTATTTGGAAAAGACACATATCAACCCTGCCGATGCTCCCGAATCAGTAAAATCAGAACTTGCCAAGATAAACAAACGACAGGATGATATTATCCGTTTCATTCGCCACTACGAAGAAGAACAACTCAACCCGATGATACGGACGAGCCATTCAATAAGCGTTAAGTTCGATACGGCTGTCGGAATCCTGACGGAAAAAGTAAATTTAGAAATAAACACCTCAAAAGATAACCTTGTCAATGTACTGAAAAAGTTAGACGAACATTTCGGTAAAATAGCAGTAGTAATAAACAACCAGTCCGCAAGCCTTGATAAACTATCCGCTACTATTGATAGCCATTCCAATGCTATAAATAAGCAAATCCAAACCCAGCAAAGAAACAATCAGAAGCTATTGAAATTAATCTCCCTGTATTCGGAGCTTGCCACTTGCGGAGTAATGGACGGCAAGCGGAAAGAGAGCCTAAGAGCAGAAATAAACGACCTGATAAACGAGTAACCCATGAATATAGATTTCCCGCCACCGTCCAAAGGCACATATAATAATGCAGGCAGTAGCCGAAAGCTGGCAAACTATTTAGAACATGAAGACATGGAACGTATGGCGCAGGGAATCTATACCGAAGGTTTTTTCAACCTGACAGATGATAATATCTACAAATCACAAGTTATAAAAGACATAGACAGTAATATCGGTCAGCTATTAAAGACAGATGCCAAGTTTTACGCTATCCATGTCAGCCCATCGGAAAAGGAACTTCGGGCAATGGGTAACACCGAACAGGAACAAGCCGAAACCATGAAACGGTATATCCGGGAAGTAGTAGTTCCCGAATATGCCAAAAACTTCAACAAAGGATTATCGGAAGAAGATATAAAGTTTTACGGGAAGATACATTTCAGCCGGGACAGGTCAAACAACGAACTAAATATGCACTGTCATTTGATTGTCAGCCGAAAAGACCAATCCAATAAGAAAAAGCTATCTCCGCTTACCAACCACAAGAACACCAAGAAAGGAACGGTTAAGGGTGGTTTCGATAGGAAGAACCTGTTCCAACAAGCAGAGCAGGGATTTGACAGGCTATTCGACTACAAGCGGGAACTTACTGAATCCTTTGAGTATTACAATGCGATGAAGAACGGCAGTATCTCCGAGCAACTCGATATGCAGGAACGGCAGATTGCTAGTGAGAAAGAAAATATGCAAGCAGGCTTGTATGCAGATAGGCAGGACGAACTGACTGAGAACAAAGTTGCATATAAACAAGACAACAACCTTTCAAATATACAATTTGTAAATCAACATAATAAGAGAGAAGATAAACAATCTATCAATCTTCCAGATTTGGGTTTATCCTCTGCATTAGGGTTGCTTACTCCTGAGCCAAATAGCAGCGAAGAACAACAAATCCCGATGAAGAAAAAGAAGAAGAAGTCCAAACGGGGATTTCGGCAAGGATAATCCATTTTATATTTGTGAAACAAGGTATATTCCAAGCCTGAAACAGCAATGCCAAGCCCTTCGGGTTTTTAGGAGATTTCTTCCTTTTCGCTCACGAAAAGAGTAAATCTCCTAAAAACATTGCCTTATTCAGCCTTTTCATAGGAGAGGTGTTTAACAAATCTAAAGAAGGAAAAATATATGCGTTGGAGAATAAAAACGAGAAAGATAAGGATGGTAAGTGTCTAAGTGTTGATAGGTTATCTACAGAACTGTTGCACAAGTGAAAAAGAAACAATAAATTTGCATGTTAGAACAATAAATATGTCTGAAAAAGCAATAAATCGAATTAAGGTTATTCTTGCCGAGAAAAGATTAACCAATAAGTGGCTAGCTGTACAACTTGGGAAAACAGAATCAACAGTTTCCCGGTGGTGTACTAATGAGAAACAGCCAACCATTGAAACATTTATTGAGATTGCCTACGTTCTAGATGTTGATGTAAAAGATTTATTAGTTTCCACAAAATAATTAAAGAATGGGAGACATTAAATATAAGGCAGTTGATTTTTTTTGTGGCGGCGGCGGTATGACTTGTGGACTTCGTCAAGCTGGAATTAATGTTATTGCCGGAGTTGATTTTGATAAGGATTGTAAGGAAACATATGAGTTCAACAATCCTGAATCTTCTTTTGTATTGGCAGATATTACAAAATTACCAAGTAATTATTTTACAAAAAAATTCGGATTGCAGAAAGATGATAACAATTTAATTTTTATCGGTTGTAGTCCTTGCCAATATTATAGTTTGATTAATACAAGTCGTGAGAAGTCACTTGCATCAAAAGATTTACTAATCGACTTTAAGCGATTCATAGAATATTATAATCCTGGGTATGTTTTGGTTGAAAACGTACCGGGTATTCTTTCAAATAGAAATTCTATTTTACCAACGTTTCTTGAGTTCTTGCAAGAGCATGGATACAACTATATTGAATATGCGGTTGTTGATATGAGCTACTATGGTGTGCCTCAAAAGCGGAGAAGGTTTTCTTTAATTGCTTCCCGAGTTGGTCCAGTGGAACTTCCACGGAAAGAGGCAGAAAGAAGAATACTTAGAGATTATATAGGAGAAGCTAACGGATTCCCTTCGATTATCGCAGGACATAGAGACGAAACCGTGTTTAATCATACAACAAGTGCTTTAAGCCCGATCAACTTGGAACGCATCATGGCAACTCCCCACAACGGAGGAAATCGTTTGGCATGGAAAGACAACCCACATTTACAAGTTCCTTGTTTTATAGGAAAAGATAAAAGTTTTGTTGACACATACGGACGTATGTGGTGGGATCAGCCCGCTTCTACTATTACAACTAAATTTTATAGTATATCAAACGGGCGTTTCGGGCATCCGGAAGAAAACAGAGGATTGTCTCTAAGAGAGGGTGCAACTTTACAAACCTTCCCTCGAAACTATGTGTTTAAAACAAATAGTGTAGGAGCAACTGCAAAACTAATAGGTAATGCAGTTCCGCCTGAATATGCAAGAAGATTAGGTCTAATAATAAATAGATAATATAATGAAAGGTACCTTTTCCATAACTCCAAGAATAATTGCTCATTTTGGTGAAGATCTAATCAAAAATGAAAGTATAGCATTATTTGAATTAGTGAAAAATGCCTATGATGCTTGTGCAACCGAATGCAAAATTAATTTTAAAGTTGAGGGATCAGATTTAGTGGAAATCACTATTGAAGACAATGGCTTTGGAATGGATAAAAACGTTATTACAGATGTATGGTTAGTTATCGGAACAGACTTCAAATATCAGAAAGCAGAATTAAAGCCTAATTGTTGTGGAAGATATCCTTTGGGAGAAAAAGGAATAGGAAGATTAGGGGTTCATAAGCTTGGAAATGAGGTAACCTTAATTAGTAAAAAGGAAACAGAATCGGAAGTTGAAGTTCATATTGATTGGACTAAATTATTGTTAGCAGAAAATATTGAAGATTTTGAAGTTGATATAAAAGAAAATACCTCGCCCACTATTTTCAAAAATGGTTCTACTGGAACTAAAATTATAATTAAAAAGCTCAAAACGACCTGGGATAGAAGACAAATAAGAGAAGTTTACAGGAATTTAACCTCTTTAAATAGTCCATTCACAACAGGAAATGACGCATTTTCCGTAAAGGTAATTAGTAATAATACGAATTTATTCGCAGGATTACCTTCATTCACCGAAATTTTTGATAGTGGGTTATATTATGGTCATTGTTTCATGAAAGGGGGTAACATTGAACAGTTCACATATGAATTTAAACCTTGGAGTTCTTTAACTAAAATTGACAAAGGCCGCAAAAAGGATATAAGCGGTTTAATTGAACAAGATTTAATTATCCAAGGGGATAAAATTGAAGTTGAAATTGACAGCAATGGAAGAATAAAAACAAAAAAAGTTCCATATGACATTGACTTAGATGAATATAAAATCGGAGATATTGAGTTCGATGTTGTAATTTATGAAATGGACTCCCAAATATTTAATTTTGTTAATGCGGAAAAAACATCTATCAAATCTTATCTGAAAGAAAACGGAGGTATTAGAGTTTACCGAGATGAAATTAGAGTATATGATTATGGCGAAAGAGATAATGATTGGTTAGGAATTGACTTAAAAAGAGTTCACCGGGTAGGTGGTAACGTTAGTAATAATATAATCTTAGGTTCAGTAAAAATAAACAGAGCCGATAGTTCAGGCTTAAAAGAAAAGACTAACAGAGAAGGATTTATAGAAAATGAATCATACAAAGCTTTTGTTGATGCCGTTAATTATGCACTTTCTTTAATAGTAAGAGAAAGGAACATTGATAAAGTACAATTAACTACACTATATAAAAAACATCGTGCTGTTGAACCGGTATTGGCAGATTTAGATGATGTAATTGAAATTGTCAAAGCAAAAGTAACAGTTGAAGAGGATAGAGAGGAAATTCTCAATTATTTATATCGGATTAACAAGCAATATGTTGAAGTAAAAGAAATCCTAATAAAAAGTGCTAATGCAGGTTTAAATCTTGGTGTAGTTATACATGAAATAGAAAAACAATTACAGGCTTTGATGGGATTAGTAGAGAATGGAGGAAGTCAAGATCAAATAAAAGATATTACTTTCAGTTTAGAAAAAATAGTTAGAGGATACTCTGCAATGATAAGAAAATCAGGTATTGAAAATAATTCCTTAAAAGAAGTTGTTCAAACGGTAACTGATAACTATGAATTTAGATTCATAGATCATTCAATAGAGGTGTTCACAAGTTACTCTGATAATAACCTTTCAGGTTTTCTAGCTAAAGCAGAATCAATCTCCGTTTTAACCAATCTATTAGATAACTCGATATTTTGGCTTAGTTATGCAAGGAAAGAAAATAGAAAAATTTCTATTTTCGCAACAGATCAAATAAAAGATTATAACACAATAATAGTTTCAGATAATGGTCCTGGATTTAATATCCCCCATGAAGTAGCCACACAACCTTTTATCTCTGGAAAGCCTAATAATATAGGTATGGGATTGGGTTTACATGTTGTAAATGAGATGATGAACGCAATGAAAGGTAAACTATTATTTTTAGAAAAAGAAGATGTGGAATTTCCAAAACTCATAATCGAAAATGGAATTACACAAGCAATAGTTGCCCTTTGTTTTCCTTTAAAAAAATAAAAACACACTAATACTATGGTTTTCAATTTTGTTGATAGTGCATTGATACTGGACGATACTCCTTCGGAAGTAAAAGGTTTAATAGACGTTTTAGAGCAAAATGGTGTTGCTACTTCTTTTTATGAACCGGATAAAATCCCGTGTAATAATTTAAAAAATAGAAAAATTATTTTTCTTGATATATATATAGATCCTACCACAACTGAGTTAAAAGGACAAATCTCCAAAATAAGAACAATTCTTCGAGATAAAATAGGTAACAATTTTGGTACTTATGGTATTGTGCTTTGGTCTGCTCATTCTGATGAAGTTAAGGACCTAATTGATAAAATCCAATTAGATAAGAATAAAAACTTATATACTCTTCCTTTGTTTATTGTTGGTCTAAACAAGGCTGAATATATACGAAAGGGTAATTATTCTTCTTTATTAGCAGACTTAAATGATGCTCTCCAAAATGATTTATCCGCACATTTCTTTTTGGAGTGGCATAATTCTATAAAAAAGGCTCAAGATAAGGTTTTATCTAATTTCTATTCTTTATTGCCTAATTATCATACAAGTGGAGGAGATTTTAAATTTTTACTTAAAAATCTAGCACAAAATTATGCAGGAATCCCTAATGAAAAATTGAAAGAATATCCATTAACAACGGATAGTTTCAAATCATTTGATGAAATTTTACATGGTGAACTATTAAATTGCGAAAAGACACAAAAAGATATTTTAGGAAATATAAGTAGTTGTAACTTTTCCGATAAAACTCTATTACCCCAAATATATGCACAAATAAACACTTCAATATTGATAGATAGTAACAATATCAATCAAAAAGTAATTATTCCGGGAAATGTGTATAAAATTAATTCCGAGCCTAATGTTTATATCTCCGATAAAGCACCTAGCAACGCACAGAAAATATTAGTTGAATTAACACCACCTTGCGATTTTGCACAAAAGGATAAACGAGTATATGCGAGAATTGTTGGAGGATTTATTGTGGATGCAGAGACCAATATTAAACAACAAATTCAAAACCTGAAATGCACTAAAGAGTCTTTTTATACTGAAATCTGGCCTATATTAATTCCAGGTGATGATAATCCGAAATTAATGATATTGGATTTTAGATATTTTGGTCATGTGGAGGACAATTTGCTTAAAGTAGAAACTTATTATCCCATATTATTCAGATTAAAACCTAAACTATTTGCTGACATTCTACAAAAATTCTCTTCACATTCAGCTCGTTTAGGTTTATCAGTAATGCATATTTAGTTTATTGATTTAAAATATGTTTACTATAAACTCTACACTACATTCACGAAAATTACCATGTACTGTTGATTAAATAAGCAGATTAAATTAAGATGTCTGATATCTATTCCAAATCAAAACGTTCGGAAATAATGTCCAAAATCTCTGACAAAGAAACAAAGCCAGAGATTTTAGTTAGAAAGTTTTTATTCTCTAAAGGATTTCGGTTTAGAAAAAATGTAAAGGAGTTACTCGGAAAACCGGACATTGTGCTTCCTAAATATAAAACTGTTGTTTTCATTCATGGATGTTTTTGGCATGGGCATTCATGCAAACGAGGAGCATTACCCGAAACTAATCATAAATTTTGGCAAGAAAAAATAAATAAAAATATTGAGCGAGACAGCCGTAATACTTCTCAACTAAAAGAAAAAGGATGGAATGTTATTGTTATTTGGCAATGTGAGATTAGGAATAAAAACGAACAAGACAATCGACTAATGAAACTTATTGAAGAAATTATAAATAAAATCCAGCCTAATACTCAATCAGCTCAATATAATCTATTGGATACCAATAAGCAACAGTAATAATTTCGTCTCTACCCTCCATTAGCAAATTCATAAAGTCAATAATGCGTTCTTCCTTAGGAAAATAGGAATGGCAATAAACAGGCGCAATACTTTCCGGTGCAATCCCAATATAATCCGTTCCCGATACCATTGCCAGAATTTCTTCAGCATTCCATAGTTTGAAAGGGATATTGTGGTTATACAAAGCTGTAGCAAAGCGAACTGTTTCGGCTATGCGACTACTACTTTTTCCGGCAAGAGATAATCTCCAACCATCAGCTTGCTTGTCAACATACAGCGAAATATGTGTAGAGTTACCACCTCGACAAACCTCCCACGGATGACCGAATTGCCATTCTCGTTTATCGAACCATTCCTCAAATGCTTGAGAAGAATCAGTATTCAGTTGAGTAAGTCCAAAATTTCTTCCATCTGCAAACTTGCGATATAAATCTGCTGGTTTTATATCCGCACTATACAAATAGCCATTAGCGTCATATCCAATTTTACAGCAATCAAAGAAGATACCGGAAGTCATTTTCTCTGGAAAGATTGTCTGTTCATCATTTTCGGACAATTCTACAATAATCTTTAGTGTGTCTATATCAGTTGTAGTCAATCCTTTCAGCATCCACTCTTTTTCTTTCGGGTCAATGTTCCAATAATCCTGCCGAAGGATGCGACCAGTACGTCTTGTATAAGGAAGATGTTTATTGATATACTCATTATATCCAGTCGTATCTTTTTTGAGCCAGTCAAGACATTTGCTAACGGCTTGATCAATCCATAAAATAAGTTGGAGATTGATGGACTCTGTGATATTCGATGCTTCCTTCTTTATGTGCAGAGTAAGTTTACTGTCAATGAAAAGAAAACAATCTTCATTATAATGTTTTACAGAGAGAAGATACCATTTTACTAGATCAGGATATTCATCTTTCCATAACTTTTCGAAGTCATCTCTGTTTTCTACTATCCCATTTTCTAAATAATCATTGTAATCTCCGAAATCCTCTATAGAACCACGTTCTATGGTTAGCCAAAGTTCACGACATTCATCATTACCACAGATTGCAACACATTGAAGCTTCTCTATTATACTTAACAAAGCATCTTTCTCCTCCTGACTGAGTAAATCAGGATGGTATTGTGCTTTGGAGATGAAATTATCAAGTATTGGGGCTGAGATAGCATTCATATCACTTTAATAATGAGGCAATAAATAATGTAAAGTCAGTGATATCCCCATCAACACTTCCTTTTTCTATGGCTTTCATGTATTCTTGGCGTCTTTCAACAGGGACTATAGTCCAATTGTATCCACCGGATATTAACATGGCATTCATCAAAAAGCGTCCCATCCTACCATTGCCATCCATGTAAGGGTGAATATATACAAATACAAAATGACCTAATACTGCACGGACACGTGCGTCCGGTTCTTCTTTAAGCAATTCGAAAAGGACAGGCATTGCATCTCGTACTGCTTCCGGGTTTAGAGGTGTGTGCAGTGAACCACGAATATAAACTTGCCCGGTACGATATCCGGCTAAATCGGTCGGCTTTAAGATTCCGGCAGTAACACTTGGAGCAAAAAGTTCTCGATACCATGTCCTATGATCGTTGTCTATAACCTCTCCCGGATTTTTACCTTCCAATATGCGTTTTATACTACCTTTTACCGATTCAAAAGCCTGATAGTAACCACGGGCGGCCATTGCATTTTTTTGTTCCGCATCATTGGAATTGGCATCCGGTTGCCAATTCCCACTTTTTACTTTTTCAATAAGGTCGTCTGTAACCCTATAGCCTTCAATTGAAAGTGAATGGTATGCATCCAATTTGTATTGAGCCTCAATATTCTCCATGCAAGCGTCAATATCAGTATATACATTATTTGTCTCAGGGAAATTAGCTATCACAGCTTCGCGCATATTACTCCACATAAGTTTTAATCGGGCAACATAAGGTGATGTTATACGAGAATAGGAGATGGTTGTTTTATCTTCAAATGGGTCTTCTTCACGAATATCGTATCCAAGACTTTTCATTGTGTCTATAATTTCATCGGCCGCTACCGTATGTCCTATATTGCGGAAAGCTCCGGCAAGTCGTCCTGCCTTTGTGCTTTGTCCTTTCTCTAACAGGATATTCAATAAATCCGAGGCATCTGGAATTAATGACAAGCAAGTACGTGCAGTAATACTATCTAACTTGAAAAAATCAGGGCTACATTCTATTAATGCTTCCGGCAAAGAATAAAGATTTAAGCCAAATCGTGGTTCTGTATAAATTGAATTGGCTAAAGATACTTTAATATCCAGTAGTGACGTCTTATGCATAAGTTTTACTACATTATTCGCTCCTTGGGGTGAGCGGATAATAACCTGAGTTGGAACAACCCAATTGCCACTATATATGGATAAAGAATGATCAGGCGTTAAACACCAATCTTTGCCAAAACGAGAATTGCAATACTCAGTAATGAAATACCAATACGAAGTGTACCAATTCGTAGTGTCACCGGGAGTACTGTCTGGACGGGCAGAAATATACCATCCTTTCATCACCTCCTGAAGAAAGCCATTGGAAATTAATCTCTCCAAATGGGTTCTTGAAATTTCTGAAGATTTTATGATTGCAAAACCACTCTCGTTTTGCAAATTTTGTAATACCTTCAACGATTCCGCTAGTTTTTCCTGAATTGCTGCCATATTTTTATTATATTTTTAATGCCCACCACCGCTTTTAAGGTTGTTAAGAGCGTGATGCACCTCCTTTAGTTTATCTTGTTGTGCAACTATTAGTTTATTCTGCCGTACAGTTATTAGTTTATTCTGTTGTGCAACTATTAGTTTATTTTGCAAAGATACCATAAATTCCCCAGTATAACAACCTATTAAATCGCTTTTGTGATAGCATATGTTGTCTGTTCTGTTTTCTTCTTCACCACTAACAGTGTCAAACAAAGGATTAGTATATTTAGACATAAAGCAAGAATATTCCTAATTAATTTCAACATTTTGTTTCCGAAATGCACTATTTTTGCTGCATAATAGAAACAAAATACAAAAAATGACCTTTCTGGAATTTAAGAATAAGAGTAAGTTACGCAGTAAGTCGCCCCGCAAGTGAATGAGAAAAATCTCTTTTATTTTGTACGCAAAACAAAAACACACCATTTTTGTCTTGTGCGCAGAACAATATTGGTTCGTCAGATGAATTTCAGCACGAAAATACCCCCTATATCCATACTTTTTCGTAACTTTGTCAGAGAGATCATGCTAATAGCGAGCAGAACGATGAAAAATAATCGTGTGCTAAATCGTGTGGGATTCCAAATTTAAGAAAATATAAAAGGTTGACTATCAATAGAGATACGATTAAGGTTCTCTTTCTGGTGGCACCACATGCAAAGAATAAGATAAAATCCCTGAAAGATAAAACTTTCAGGGATTTTTCATTAATAACAAGATTATACAGCGTCCTTTATAAACGTACAAATACTTATTTCAGATTTCGGTTCTTTCTTATTTCAACCACTAAATTATATAAATCTTATAGTCAACTACTTCTTTGGCTTTATCAACATAATCACTGGGTTGGACTCTTCGTTTAACGCAGAAGCAATTTCTTTTAAGCGCCCCTTAAGCGCTCCAACTTGGAATGCTTCAACCAACTGAGGAGCATCTAAACGTTGCCATGATTCATTTTTGTCATTTGCAGGCCTTAGAAGACTCATATACATCTCTTTTTTAATAGTAAAATCGCCGTTATATACAGTATATCTGAATAAAGATCGTTCTTGATTGTCATACATCAAGTATGTTTTTGAAAAACCTGTATTAGACTCAAAGTTAAATTCATTTTTCACAGTCTCCATAAAATAATAACGGTCAGACAGCAACCTTAATATAAGAACCACCTCCGGATCCATAGATTTAACAGACGGTGTTCTTACAATAAAAGGACGCAATGTTTTATTGGGCATAAATGTATATATGGTATCCGAAAAAACATCTAATAATATCTTTCCACCATTGAAAGGAAGTATGGTATTATAAGGATCTGGAGCCATCCCATTCACTCTATTATTAGCCTCGTCAAATTGAAGTTTCATTAAAAACTTTAAAACTTTAACAGGTATATCAATCTTTTTGGTAATACTACCATCTAATTTTGATATGAGAACAAAGGCCCTCCCTTTATCATTATATTCATCGAAACAAATGAGATTAGTTTTATTATAATTACTCATATCAGTATAAAGCCACCCTTTTGTATTTTCCTTATAGGAAAAGCTTCTCTTGAAATTTCCATACAAATCATATACATAAATTTTCTTGATATGATGATCATGAACAAGTATTTCATTATTATATTCATCTAAAATAATTTTAGTAATGTATGTATATTCTTCGCCACCTTGACCCTTTCTGTTTATCTTTCTTAAGGCTTTTCCTGTTCTATCATAAACATAAATATTACCATCATCCGTTCTGTTTATTACCACTATTATTTCTTTTCCAATCTCCTGAACAAACCCCTGATTAATAAAATCATCGGTAGTTTGCAACGGAATATATTCCACATCCATAAAGTCCTGAATAATCAGTTCTTTTTTAGGAAAGTTATTTTTCGTAACATCAACTCTTATCACATTATCAACTGGTTGCTTTACTTCAACACAACTCAATAAAATAGCTTGGAAGATTATTAAAATAAAAATTAGATTTTTCATTGTGAGAGCATTATTACTAATTAAGGACCTGACATAAACAAGAACACCCGGGGATCAAACATCTAAAGCCCGGGTGTGTCTGGTTGATATCCTATGAAGTATAATATTTCAAAACAGCGAATAGGTAAGCTTTGCCACAAAGTTGCCGGTCCACATCAGATTCTTTGGATCATCTTGTTTTGGTTTGATATTATCTGTATATCTTAAACCGAGATTGGCATTCAGTGCAAATCTGAATTGGGGAGAAATATAATAATATAAATCAACAAACGCACCTGTATACGATGTCAGAAAGGTATACTTATCGTTGGGTTCAGGTGTATCTTTAAAGGTTCTTTGACCCCAATAAAGACTCTCATCAAATCCAAAATTCACATTGGTCCGCGATGTGGGGTAATACCCTAAAGTGTATCTTCCATTGAGTCCCATATCCACCATATGGGAGGTGTTATCAGAAGGCAAATTTATTTTACTATGCCAATAACTTCCGGAAGCTTCTGCCCATATACTCTGCTGCCAATATAAATTCAAAGGTTTTTCATTTTCGTACGAGAGTTTCGCAGTAACACCTGTGCCTGTTAATTTTACGGATTGAAGATCGGATACATTATTGTAGTTGCGATGATTAATAAACGGAGTTAATCCCACTTTGTAAACCGTACCCGATCCCCGGCTGAAAAGATCTCCGTACATCCAATAATCATATAAGGTAGTAAAGTAAGGAGCTCCACCGGACGAAAGCACACCCATATTTACTAGAACTGAATCAACGGTCGTAATCTCATCAATCATACGCAACCGGGCATCCAGAAAACGTTTATTTTTGACAGTTGAAATGGTTTGAGCAAATGCATGAATCTCTTCTGTGGTCAGTTTACGGTTCAGCACACCCTGTTTATCCAGATTCTCCAGGATGTAAATCGCCTGACGGGCATCCTCCACCTGCTCAATCCTGCCTTTTCCCACCGACATTGGGATATTTGCGTAATAACTATTGTTATGAGTCTTAACATCAACCAACAAACCGCCTGTTTTATAGCCAAGCAACTGAACATCTACGGAAGGAGATACTTCAAAGAAACGCATGTCGCTCGTATAAAATCGGTTTACGTTCTGATAATTAAATGTAAGTCCGTAGTCACTTTTTTTCTCTTTCAACTCATTTCTATAATTGCCGGACATACCAACAACAAGCAATTGTCTATTCCAATAAGGTCGTGTATTCTTATATTTATCAAAGGCTGTATTTAGATCGCCATTAATTCTAAACAAATCATTTTTTGATGTTTCGTTATCAGTAAAAGAACCGGCAGTCCTTAAAGAGAAATCCAATTGAGATCTTACGATATCAGGGGTTACATATTCGCTCAGATTAAAGTCCTCATAAACCTGAGCAAAGCCAGAAAAAGAAAGGTACAAACAAATCACTGTACAATACAAAGCTCTTTTATTCATAATTTTCCGAATTAGGGTGAGGTAAATCATTAGTCAAGTATTGACAACAAATGTAATCTTTTTCATATACATTATCCATTAATAAACATTTAATTTCATAGAAAAAAGATAATAGATGAAACATGCAATTCCAGCGCATAAAAAAACGGGTTATCACTCCTGGTGACAACCCGTTTATCTATACTATAACTACAGAATTACATACCCATTGCTTTGGCCTCATCCCAGATTTTATCCATCTCATCCAAAGACATATCCTTTAATGAACGCCCCTGTTGAATGGTTTGAGATTCCAGATAATTAAACCGGCGTAAAAATTTCTGATTGGTTCGTTCCAACGCATTATCCGGATTAATCTTATACAAACGGGCCGCATTTATGAGACTAAAGAAAAGATCTCCGAATTCGTTTTCCATCTTATCTGCGTCCATCTTGTTTATTTCGTCCTTCAACTCCGTAAACTCTTCCAGCACCTTATCCCAGACCTGTTCACGTTGCTCCCAGTCGAAACCCACATTACGTGCCTTATCCTGCATACGATGAGCCTTCACCACCGAAGGAAGCGAAGCAGGAACACCTTCAAGAACCGTTTTATTCCCTCCTTTTTCCTTCAATTTAAGCTGCTCCCAGCTCTGCTCAACCTTCTTGGCTGTATCTGCCTGAGCATCGCCAAACACATGTGGGTGACGGTAGATAAGTTTTTTGCACAAACTATCGCATACCCCTTTTATATCAAATGCCTCTTTCTCTTCAGCAATCTTGGCATAAAAGACGATATGCAGTAACAAGTCGCCCAACTCCTTCTTTATTTCGGTATTGTCGTCCCTGATAATCGCGTCGCACAATTCGTAAGTCTCTTCGATGGTGTTGGTACGCAGACTCTCATTAGTCTGCTTGCGGTCCCAGGGACATTTCTCCCTAAGTTCATCCATAATATCCAACAAGTGGCCAAAAGCCTCCAACTTTTCCTCTCTTGTACTCATCTTACTTCTTGTAATTCTTTAATCCGCCCTGTAAAAATTGAATATACTTATTTACATCTTCATCGTAAGCATAAGAATGAGACAACGGCTTTCCGTTGTTATCAAGCAATACATAGAAAGGTTGTGCATTGGCGCCAAACTTGCTACGCTGCAAGTAGCTCCACTTATCCCCTACTGTTTTCAGTTTTCTTGTTTTACCATGTTCCTCTATCTCGATAACTTCCGGTAACTTCGTTTTATCATCTACAAACAGTGTAATAAGCACATAATCATTCTCAATAATTTGCTTCACGCCCGGATTAGTCCAAACCGAAGCCTCCATCTTACGGCAATTTACACAACCATAACCAGAGAAATCGATCATCACCGGTTTATTATTCTTTTTGGCATAAGCCATACCGGCTTCGTAATCGTCAAACTGAGCATGAACCTCGTCTTCGTATAAATTGAAATCCTGCGTATACAAAGGAGGAGCAAAAGCGCTGATCGATTTAAGAGGAGCGCCCCAAAGTCCCGGTACCATATAAACAGCAAAAGCCAACGAGACAATTGCCATAAAGAGACGCGGAACAGAAACATATTTTAATTCGCTATCGTGACTAAAACGAATCTTACCCAACAGGTAAAAGCCCAGCATAGCAAAAATAACAATCCACAAGACAAGGAACGTTTCGCGGTCCAGGATACGCCATCCATAGGCAAGGTCGGCCACCGAGAAGAACTTCAATGCCAGCGCAAGCTCCAGGAAGCCCAACACCACCTTTACCGAATTAAGCCAACCGCCGGATTTAGGCATACTCTGAAGCATATTGGGGAAGATGGCAAAAACGCTGAAAGGAATAGCCAGCGCAAAGGCGAAACCAAACATTCCTACAGCCGGAGCCACAATAGATCCCATAGATGCAGCCTGTACCAGCAACGTGCCGATAATCGGTCCGGTACAAGAGAACGAAACCAAAGCCAAGGTAAAGGCCATGAAGAATATACTCAAAATTCCGGAAGTGGAATCCGCTTTAGCATCCAGTTTATTGGTCCACGACGATGGCAAAACCATCTCGAAAGCACCAAAAAATGAAACAGCAAATAACACCAGCAAGGCAAAGAACAGCAAATTGAATACGGCATTTGTTGAAAGGTCATTCAACGCACTGGCACCGAAAATACCCGTAATCAATAATCCCAGCGCCAGATAGATTACAATGATGGAAACCCCGTACATCACCGCATCCTTGATAGCCTTCTTCTTATTTTTGGTCCTCTTCAGGAAAAAGCTTACAGTCATCGGAATCATTGGCCACACGCAAGGCGTCAGCAGCGCAATGAATCCACCGGCAAAACCGGCAAGAAAAATGAAAAGCAGACTCGAATCCGTGCCGTCCAGCGGGCTCTCACCAAAAGCCTTCAACTCATCAATCACCGGAGTCCACAGATCCACGTTGTCAGACAAAGCCTCGGCAATCTTCGTAGGATTCACCAGCTGTCCCGCATTCTCTCCGTCAGCCGAAACCGATAAAGAATCGGTACCCTGCGCAAGCGAAAGACTGTCCGCTGCAGCCTGATCATCACTTTCACCAGCTACAACACCGGCATCCGTCATCGTTATATTTTTACGGTTAAACGAAAACTCCACTCGCTCGGGAGGCAGACATGTTTCGTCGTTACAAGCCATAAATTCAAGTTCACCGGCAAGCTTGAAAGCCTTGGCATCCGTCACTTTAATTTTTTGTGTAAACGTAACCGTACCGCTGTACCAGCGAAGATTCATTGCAAACAATTCGTCGTATACAGAGGTAGGTGCCACGGAAGATACAACCTTTCCAACCAGCTCGGCACCTTTCATTGTTTCGTACGTAATGGATGTAGATACAGGTCCCCCAGCCGGAAGATTCATGTCATACAGATGCCAACCCTTATCGGCCACCGCAGTAAACACAATCTCTTTTTCTGGTTTTCCGGAATCCTCCAGTTTAATTTTCCATTTAACAGGAGTGTGAATCTGAGCTTGCACAGCCAGAAACATAAAACTCATCAACAATGTACTAAATACTCTCTTCATAGGGTCTTATTTATTCGTAAAAAACAAATGGAACTGTTTATTGTTTAACTATCGCATTGAAAATGGACGGTATAGCTGTTTCAAAACGCAACTCTTCGCCTGTTTCGGGATGAATAAAACACAGTTTACGTGCATGCAGCGCCAGTCGTCCGGCCGGATTGGAAGCCGCTCCGTACTTTACGTCGCCTGCAATAGGATGACCTATCGACTCCAACTGTGCGCGAATCTGATTCTTTCGTCCGGTTTCCAGATCAAGCTGCAGCAAAGAATATTGGTTCGTACTTTTAAGCACCTTATAGCGTGTAATGGCCTCCTGACCATCACCCTGCGTACTTACATAAACCTTCATGGCCGAATTTTCGACCAAGAAAGAGGTAAGCAAATCCATTTCCTTGGCTGGTTTTCCTTCTACAACGGCCACATAACTTCTTTCCGTAATCATTTCATTCCAGTTTGACTGCAATATCTGCTGGGCTTTCCTGGTTTTGGCAAACATCATCAAGCCCGAAGTATCACGGTCCAGGCGATGTAAGATAAATATTTTGTTAGCCGGATCAAGCTTTTTTACATAATCACTCAACAGATGATAAGCTGTTTTTTCTTTTATCTTATCTGTTGCCATAGACAAAAGACCATTCCGCTTATCAACAACAATCAGGGAATCGTCTTCCCATACCAGTCTCAGCATCGGGTGACGGAAATCCTCCCTGCCCCGCTGAAAGCTGATTTTCACTTCATCGCCCGATCTAAGCGGGGTATCAAATTGCGTAGTTGTTCTTCCGTTTACAGAAATCTGGCGGTTGGCCAATATACTTTTAACAGAACTTTTACTCTGCTCTTTCAACAACTCAAATAGAAAAGGCAGCAAGGTTGTATCTTCATTTACCGTAACAAGCCTTCCTTTCGAAGAGGCCGAACGAGATTTAGCTTTCGCCGTGTAACGTCTTTGTTTCATATTCAGTTTAATAGCTTACAAAGGTACGATGATTCAGTTAAAACTCAAATAAAACGATGGAATTAAGGATTTATTAATAGAAGTTATACATCACGTAAAGATTCGTTTAAATATTATTTTTACTTTTGCAAATTAATTGGGCATTCAGGTACCCGATATACATTGTATAATAAATAAAGAATTAGATAGGATCATGGAAATTGCAAGTAAGTATAATCCTGCGGAAGTAGAAGACAAATGGTATAAGTATTGGTTGGACAACGGGTTCTTCAAGTCGAAACCAGACGACAGAGAACCTTATACAATTGTAATTCCTCCACCCAATGTGACCGGTGTACTCCACATGGGACATATGCTTAACAATACGATACAAGATATCCTGGTGCGCCGTGCCCGCATGATGGGCAAAAACGCCTGCTGGGTTCCGGGTACCGACCATGCCTCTATCGCCACCGAAGCCAAAGTGGTTAATAAACTGGCTCAGGAAGGCATTAAGAAAACAGACCTCAGCCGCGAAGACTTCCTTAAGCATGCCTGGGAGTGGACAGACAAGCACGGGGGCATCATCCTGGAACAGCTTAAAAAGCTGGGCGCTTCCTGCGACTGGGACCGTACCGCCTTCACCATGGACGATGTTCGTTCGGAAAGTGTAATCGATGTATTTATCGACCTGTACAACAAAGGATTGATATACCGCGGTGTACGAATGGTAAACTGGGACCCCAAGGCACTTACAGCCCTTTCGGACGAAGAGGTTGTGTACAAAGAAGTTCACAGTAAACTCTATTACCTCCGGTATATGATTGAAGGAGGCGAAGGCAAGTACATTGTAGTTGCCACAACCCGTCCGGAGACTATCTTAGGTGATACCGCCGTTTGTGTGAATCCCAACGATCCCCGTTTTGAATTCCTTAAAGGGAAGAAAGTGCTTGTTCCCATAATCAACCGTGCCGTACCCATCATAATGGACGACTATGTGGATATGGAATTCGGTACCGGATGCCTTAAGGTTACACCTGCACACGATGTGAACGACTACATGTTGGGCGAAAAGTACAACTTGCAGACCATAGATATATTCAACGACAACGGAACACTGAACCAACATGGCGAAATGTATGCCGGTATGGATCGTTTCGATGTTCGCGAAAAGATTGAGAAAGACCTGCTGGCAGCCGGTTTGATGGAAAAAGTGGAAGATTACGACAATAAAGTTGGATACTCCGAACGTACCGATGTACCCATCGAACCTAAATTATCCATGCAGTGGTTCCTGAAGATGACCGATCTGGCCAAACCGGCACTGGACGCAGTGATGAATGATGATATCAAGCTTCATCCTGCCAAATTCAAAAACACCTACCGCCACTGGATGGAGAATGTAAAGGACTGGTGTATTTCGCGTCAGCTATGGTGGGGACACCGCATTCCGGCCTACTTCTTACCCGAAGGAGGATACGTAGTTGCCTCCACTGTGGAAGAAGCGCTTAAACTGGCTCAGGAAAAAACAGGAAACCAATCGCTTACGGCAGAAGACCTGCGTCAGGATTCCGACTGCCTCGACACCTGGTTCTCCTCGTGGTTATGGCCTATGTCGGTATTCGGCAATGTGATGGACAAAAACAACGAAGAGCTGAATTACTACTACCCCACCAACGACCTGGTAACCGGTCCGGATATCTTGTTCTTCTGGGTTGCACGTATGATCATTGCCGGTTACGAATATAAGGGAGATATGCCTTTCCGTAATGTATACCTTACAGGTATTGTACGCGACAAGCTGGGACGTAAAATGTCCAAGTCGCTCGGAAACTCGCCAGATCCTATTACCTTGATGGAACAATACGGAGCCGATGGGGTACGTATGGGACTCATGATGGCAGCACCTGCAGGTAACGACGTGCTGTTTGATGATTCATTGTGCGAACAGGGACGTAACTTCAACAACAAAATATGGAATGCCTTCCGTTTGGTTAAGGGATGGACGGTAGACGAAACCATCGAACAACCGGAAGCCTCTGCAACAGCCATCCGCTGGTTCCAGATGCAGCTGGCCAAAACCATTGCCGAAGTAGACGATTCATTCAGCAAATACCGACTAAGTGAAGCGATGATGGCAGTATACAAACTCTTCTGGGACGAGTTTTCATCCTGGTACCTCGAGTTGGTAAAACCGGGATATCAGCAGCCAATCGACAAGCAGACCTACAACGCCACCCTGGGATTCTTCGATGACCTGCTTAAATTGTTACATCCCTTTATGCCGTTCATCACGGAAGAGCTGTGGCAGGCAACCAACAACCGCAACGACGGCGAAAGCATCATGATGCAACAGATGCCTCAGTTGGCTCAGGTAGACAATAACTTCCTCGGAGCATTCGAAATCGTTAAGGAAATCATTGCCGGCGTCCGTTCGGTACGCTTGCAGAAGAACATCCCTAACAAAGATGCCCTTACGCTTGAAATAGTAGGCGAACACGACGACAGCTTCAATGCCGTTATAACCAAAATGTGCAACCTTACCCAAATTACCCGCGTTGCCGAAAAAACAGCCGGAGCAGGCTCGTTCCTGGTCCGCACCACCGAATACGCAGTACCATTGGGCTCATTGCTGAACGTTGAGGAAGAACTTGCCAAACTAAACGAAGAGCTGGTATACCTGCAGGGTTTCCGCGAATCGGTACTAAAAAAACTGAGCAACGAAAGCTTCGTAGGCAAAGCACCGGCCAAAGTTATTGAGATGGAACGTAAGAAACTGGCCGATGCCGAAAGCAAGATCAACAGCTTGCAGGAAAGTATCGCAGCCTTAAAATAAATTCCTATATTTGAAAAACCATGAATAACACCAGAAGAAAATTTTTCAAGCAAGGATTAGCCGGCGCACTTTTAGTGGGCACGGCCTCCTTTGCAAGAGCTGGAATAACCGACCCGGTTAAACCCAAAGCACCCAAAGCCACCAACCCATTCCGGTTGGGAATGGCTGGGTATACCTTTGTAAACTTTGATATCGACAAAACATTGGATATCATGGAAAAGCTGGATGTACATTACCTGTGCATAAAGGATTTCCATTTACCGTTTACAAGTACAGACGAACAGATAGCCGCCTTCCATGCCAAACTCGCTGCCAAAAAAGTAACGGGCTATGCCGTTGGCCCCATCTACATGAAAAGTGAAGCAGAAATAGACAACGCCTTTGCCTATGCAAAAAGAGTAGGTGTTAAAACAATTGTAGGCGTTCCTAACTACGAGCTGCTCCCCTATGTAGACAAGAAGGTTAAGGAATACAACTTTAATTATGCAATCCACCTGCATGGACCAGACATCGCCACCTATCCCGACGCTACAGACGTGTGGAATCATACCCATATGCTCGATCCGCGTATCGGCATGTGCCTGGATGTGGGTCACGATCTGCGCAACGGTTGCGATCCCGTGGCCGACCTCAAGAAATACCATACCCGCGTATTCGATGTACACATCAAAGATGTAACAGAAGCATCCAAAGCAGGTAAAGGAATTGAGATAGGACGAGGCAAAATTGATTTTCCGGCATTGATACGTATGCTGCGCGAAGTAAACTATACCGGCGTATGTAGTCTGGAATACGAAAAAGACATGAAAGATCCCTTCCTCGGCATTGCCGAATCAATCGGATATTTCAAAGCCGTAAGCGATATAGCCTGACGGATCAAGGCATCCTTTCTACTCCCATTGTCCCATAATAATAATTGATCAAATGAAAAATACGATATTCATAGCTTTAATTCTGCTGGCAGGAATTTTAACCTCCTGCGGTTCGGTTAAATACTTTGGTATTGAAACCTTTACTCCGGCCGAAATTACATTCCCGGAGACGGTCGAAACGGTTGTTATTGTGAATAATGCCGTACCTCAGCCTAAAAAACCGGGGTACAAGTATACAATAATGGGAGTAGAACAAGATACCACCCACATGGTGGCCGACAGCGCCCTGTATGATGCCTGCAAGGCCTTGGGCGAAGCCATTGCCGATCAGCCTTTTTTTAAAGACGTACGTTTGTACAACGATGCCGTGCGCCAGGACGAATTTTTCTTCCAGGATACCAAACTTACTCCCGATCAGGTAGAAACCATCTGCGACGAAAGTGGAGCCGAAGCGATAATCTCTCTGGACCGTTTGTTGTTCAACATGGAAAAAGACGTATTCCCCTTTGGAGAAGTTATGGCAGGCACCATCAAGGTACAGGCAACCGCCGTATTGAGAGCCTATATGCCGGGGAGAAACAACTCCATGGCAACCATCTATCTTACAGACAGTTTGTTTTGGTCGGAAGGAGCCAGCAACCTGAGAACCCTCGACAGCTACCTCCCCAAACCAGAAGTTGCATTACGAGAAACAGCAGCCTACCTGACTTCCGGAGCCTACAGAAACTTTGTTCCGCACTGGGAACAGGCACAACGCTGGTATTACACCAATTCGGCTACCCGATGGAAACAGGCATCAGCCTTTGCATCCAAAGATAAATGGGAAGAAGCCTTAGCCATCTGGCAATCCATTTACGAAGCGCAGACAAATAAAAAATTAAAAGCCGAGGCAGCCGCCAATATAGCCGTAGGATACGAAATGGTCGGGAAGTTTAATGAAGCGCTTGATTGGGCAAAAAAATCGTTGGCACTATTCAAAGAACAGACAAGCGACGAAAAAGACAGCAATGTGGCACTACTCACACTCTATGAGCAGGTAATCACCTCCCGTATACAAGCCAACAACAAACTTAACATGCAATTTGGAAAGGAATAACACCTTGTTTGCTATTTTTTTATTACTTTTGGCAAATTATACGAACAAGAATTAACACGATATTATATGAGCACAAATAATGCAAAGGTACAAGCTGTAATCGAAACTGCAATTTTGTCGGCTATCGATAAAGTGGCAAAGAATGAGTCCGCCGGCTTTATCAGCGACTTATTTCTGCAAGCAGACCAGGAAAGCGGCGAATTACAGATATACGACGATAATGAAAAGTTGCTGGATAAGGTCATTATATTCGATTGGATAAACAACAGCGACGACGAAGAAGCATTTAACAAACGGGTGGCAGAATCCAGCAAGGCAGCCCTCACCTCTCTGGCAAACAAAGGAGTGTTTGACCGCGACTATTTTATGAAACCATTATCTGTAACTCTTACGGACGATGATTTTGTTGAGATAGAGGAACTTCTGTTTGTTGACGATGATATGCTACGCGCAGACGATCCTTTGTTAAAAGATTTGGATACTGAATTGGACGAATTTTTAACAAAACTTCTTTCAGATATCGATTAGACTGATTACATTTGCACCCGAAAATAAAAAAAGACGCCGAAATAGCTCAGTTGGTAGAGCAATTCATTCGTAATGAATAGGTCGCCGGTTCGAGTCCGGCTTTCGGCTCTACGAAAGAGCAACTGCAACAAAAGCAGTTGCTCTTTTGTATTTTACCACACCCTGGAACTAAAAAGCAAAACGAATTAAAATCAATAAATCAAATTAAACATTTGTCAAATACATTAATTATATTTGTAATACAATCTATACGTATTAAAATATGAAAACAAGAATCTGTATACTATTTATCATAGTACTTATAACAACCGCCTGTTCCTCTGTAGTAAATATGACGAGCGAAAAGATGAATAAACTTGAATTAGGAATGTCCAAACAGCAAGTTACAGAGATCTTAGGCAGCAATTACACTATTGCTGAAAAGAAAATAGAAAATGGAGTACAAGTGGAGGTATTATCCTACAGAGACTTTTACAAGGACGATGAATTCTATATGTTCATTTTCAAAAATAATACATTAGAGAGATGGCATAGAGAATTAGCACTAAAACAGGAAGTGGTAAAGGACAAGTAATTACAACCTCCATACTTTTCCGAACTTATAAGTATTATATAATCACCTCTTTCAAATTATTTTAAGCACCAAATTTATAGAATTTCGTGCTGCAATTTTACAGCACGAATTAAATGCAAAAGTATCTCTCATCCATCATTATTCAGGCCAGAACCCTCTCCAGTAAAGGGTTTCAAGAATGACAGATGCAAATGACAGATGCTTTTCATCTGTCATCTGTGATCGTTTTGATCACCAAACTTTGATCCGATTGTTATTCTTCGGCAACAATTCAAAACGAGTTATAATTGGAATATCCGATAATCAATAAATAATATCAGCTAAATGACATTTAACACCTAAATCTCTTTTTGGAATGAAAATGAATTTGACTACAATGTTTTTTGGGTAAAAGACAGCTTTTAGAATAATTTTTTCTTTGGATGAAGGCTATGAAGCCGAAATCCGACAGTGATTTTTTTTAATTATTTCGCACATTTACTTTGTGGTTATTTGAAATATAAACATAACTTTGTCAGGTTGTTATTAGTTATCATTCATAACAACAATTTTTATGATGTATTTTATATATACATCTATTATTTAAAAAATTCTCTTTATGACGATAAATAATATAAGAACACATCACATGTTATATCTGATTTTATTATGAAAAAATATATATTTATTTTCTGCTTTGTGCTTGTTATTAACTTACTTAAAGCTCAAGAAACCAAAACACATGCTATAGTGGGAAGCTTTAAATCTGAGGTTCCTATGTTTATACTATTAAAAAATACAATTGATTCCACTTTACTCAGAGCTACAGTATGTGATTCGGCATCATATTTTTGCTTCGACAATCTTTTAGCTGGAGATTATTATGTAGAAGTATCTTCTGATAAAAAAACAGGACATTTGTTGAAAAACAATATTTTAATTACAAACAATAGCGAGTCAATAGTTGATATAGGTGAATATAATAGAATAGATGTTTTCATACAAAATCTCCCTGGTGTTGTAATAGAATCCCCTAAAAGACAAGTATATGAACAAGAATTAGGTAAATTTACATTTAATGTAAAACACAGTGATTTTGCTAAGGGGAATAAAGCTATGGATGCCCTTCGAATAACTCCAATGGTTACTGTAGGAATAGATGAAGACATTCAAGTATTAGGTCAATCTCCAACCATTTACTTTAATGGACGGAAATCAAATCTAAATAAAACCTCGTTGGTTCAATACTTAAAAGCCTTACCTGCCGGACAGGTGGCTAAAATTGAGGTAATCACTATGCCATCTGCTAAATATGAAGCAGCTGGTTCGGGAGGCATTATCAATATTGTATTTACACGGAGTTCTCAAATGGGGCTGCAAGGTAATGTGGAATTAAATTATACCCAACTACATTATGCTAACTATTCACCCTCGATAAACTTAGAGTTCAATTCAAAAAAATGGCGTCTATTTGCAAATGGAGGATATAACCAAAATAGAAACTACAGAGAAGTTGCACACCATATTGTTTATAATACCTCATCAGGTCCTCAAATATGGGATAAATATTATTGGGCCCGGCAAAAATTGAATGGATCCTATTTTATTCAAACAGGAGCCGAATTCTTTTATAACGATAATCAGACGTTCTATATATCGTTTACCGGTAATTATGGCAAGCAAGATTTATTTGGTCTGGATACAACCAAAGTATATCAACCTGGAAATGTGCTGACTGATTCTATTCTAAAAACAGTAAATGAAGATAATAATAAAAATAAAGATTATGCCATAGACTTTTACCATACATATAAAGACGAGAAACGAAATATTGAATGGGAAAGTGGAATTGGTTACTTCAATTCAAATAGCGATGGACAACAGCTTTTAAATTCAACTACAACAGATATAAACAACGAATTTATTGGAGAATTAGGATATATGCAACAACGTACTAACTCATTTAGAGGTTTTAATGCCCAAAGTGATTTGCTGATGTCTATTTTAAATAATTCTAAGCTCAAAACCGGGTTAAAGTATTCATATACAGATGCCCGCTTCCCGCTGCAATGGTATGATGGTGTAAATGGTTCATTGATAGAAAATGAACAGAGAAGTGACAATTATAAAATAATAGAACATATTGCAGCAGCATATACGGAATTGATGCTAAAAATTCATGAACGAATAAAAATACAAGTCGGATTGCGTGGAGAATATACCAACAACCAGGTTAACAATGTGGTATTGGATAATTTAATACAGAAATCTTATTTTCAGGTTTTTCCAACTTTACTTGCTCAGTATCTGATATCTAACAATCATATTATTGCCGGAGGTGTAACACGCAGAATCGGTCGTCCAAATTATGGTTTTCTAAATCCAGGCAAACGCTATGAAAATCCTTACAAGTATTCAATAGGTAATCCTTATCTAAATGCAGGAAGTTCTATCAATAGTCAATTAATGTATACCTTTAAACAAAGATATAGTTGTGTGATATTCTATACCAACGGAAAGAATACAATCTATAATATACCTATCACCGATCCCGTAAAACAGACAGTTTATCTTATGCCGCAGAATGTAGGACGAGAACAAAGCATCAGTATTCAGTTAAATTTTCCAATAGGTTTATTAAAGAATCGTTGGATATTGAGTAACTCTATACGATATAGTGGTTCGGAAGCGACTGTGCCAGACATTGAATACAAAGCCCCCTGGAAGTTTTATTGGTCTATCCAACATAATGAAACTTTTAAAATAACCAAGAATGGTAAATCAAGAATTGGTTTGGATTTTAATTATGTATCAAGCCATTTATACGGAGTTCAAACAGTGGGTTCGATGGCCACCTTAGACATTAACATATCCAGAGATTTTTTTAAGGATAGATGTACGGTCAAAGTAATTGGAAAAAATCTGTTAGACACTCACAATCAAACAATGGAGCGTATGGACGAAAGTGGAAGTTATTATCAAAAACTTTATTCGAATGATAGAGGCTTTACAGTATCCTTAAGTTGGAATTTCCATACTGGATTTAAAAGAAAGACAAAAAACAAACAAAGTTTAACAGAAGATCAAAAAGGACGAACACAGTTGTGAGTGTATATTTAGCCAAAACCGGTTACTTGAAATATTTCAAATCAAGTAACCGGTTTTTATCTTCTAGACCTTTAATATAAAATAATCAGTTGTTAGAGCTTTCCACATACACTGTAAACAAAAATAAGTTTTGTTCATAGAGTATCATGGGATGACATTCATTTCCATGAATCGTGCGCCGGCATTAAGGAAGTGGGCTGTTATCCAGAACACGGTCCACCCTTCCGAATAGCCGCCACGCAGTTTATACACATTACTCATATCTCCGTGCTGTGCGAAATTGGTCTGCTGAAGCTGTTCCCCCTGCGAACCGTAAATGTTGGTCAGCTGGTAGCACGAGCGAAACATCACTTTGGCAAGATCCTGCAAGCGTTTATCCTTAAGGTATGTGCCCATCTTATAGATCTCCGGAGTGAAAATAACACCATACACATCGATGTGTTGATTTTGCGGTGAAACGACTGTCCATCCGGTTGTCTTGAAATTATAGTCGGCCATTCTGCCTGCAGGAAGTGGTATGTCCCACACAACAGTATAGCTGAGACACACATCCATAGCGTGCTTTGCCCAATCCAAATATTTCTTCTCGCCCAACTGCTCGAAAAGTTCGAGAAACCCTTGAAATGCCGCCCACGAACCTTCCTTGTCTTCACAGGTTGCATCAAGCGTACCACCCCAATAACATCCGTTCATCTGCAAATGCCGGTCGGCAAACACCTGAGCGGCTTTAACGGCTGCCTGCTCATATTTCTTGTTCTTAAACAGTTTAGAGGCGCGGATAAGAGGAGCTATATAGAAACCTTCGGCAGTGGAAACCGGATTCCAGCCCGGGTCGAGAATACGTATACTCTGCCCCTCGGCACTCTTCTTCAGAAATGCTTCCCATTTTGCGGTGTTGTATTTTTTGCTTTTGCGTGCGGACTCTATTGCTTTCGAGAAATTATACATTGCCTGTCCGCACGAAACATGGTCTCCTCCGTGATATTTCTCTCCGTTGAATCCTACAGGGAAAACACCCGTAGTCTCATCCACCGGGAAAGTTGACAGGTAGTCCATAGACTTTTGTACTTTCTCAGGAATCGAGCCGTCGCCAATCATTGAACCAAGAACCTGCAAAGCATAGCCGGGCGAATCAGCCTGACCGCACCACCCCATCACAATATCCTTTCTCATTGAGAGGTCGTACATGGAGAAGCCTTGCTTTTCGGAGTCGAACCCAAACCAACGGTTCAGAGCAAATCTGTACTTACTCTCGATAATGGATTGGAAGTTGGCAAATTTGTCAACATCATACGGTTTATGTATGTCCATCGACGTGTAAACCGGTTGTTGGAAGCCAGTACCTGGGCGAGAGATGGCATATGTTTCTATATAAAACTCTTTTTCAATCACCTTTCCCGGCTCCATAGTGATATAAGTGTCGGAATATCTCATCGGTCGTTGTTGCAGAGCCTTTGCAACGCTGTGCTGCTTGTTGTATCCGATAGGTCCGCTATAAAGAACAAAGTCGGTGTAGCCTTTACCTGCCTCCACTCCCATCGACCACCACTGGTCTGCCAACACGGCTCCTCTTACCGGACTCGGTGTCGTGTGAATGGCAGCGGCATTCTTAGCTGCGCCATCTTCAAGCATAACGAAAGGCATCGGATAGCGATGATCCTCAAAAATAGCAAATTCGCCCTCTTTACCTTCATACACCGGAATAATATTTGAATTTACGGCAGCACCATTCTTATTACCATAATACAATATACCCGGCATAAAAAGGGAAAGATTCTCCCCCTCCATGCGCCATCTCACAGAAAGAGTGGCATGGGTGAGCGGCTCCTTGCCAGTCCATTCATATCTTCGCACATACTTAATCAAACCCGGTTTCAGCTCTTTGTAAGCATCCCTCAGCTTCATTTCGCCCTGCGGAAGCACAATAGAACCTTTCAATATGTGCCAATCGCCGCTTTGTTCTTCCGAAGTTGGGTTGGCATACTTCCATCCCGTCATCCAGTAGTCTTGCCATCCGGTAGCAATAGCCCACAGTCCCTCTGGCTGAGGAACGAGTGTTTTGTTGGACGAGATAGGGAAAGAGGGCGGATTTATTTTTTCATTCTTTTTAGCCATGCTGAATGATATTCCCACCATAAGCAGAGATGTCAGTAATAATAGTTTACGCATTTTCTATTGTTTAATTTATTTTGCATAAATGTGATTTTAACTTTTAATCTGCCATTTCGGGAAGATAGAAGTCGAAGTCTATATCGCGGTTACTCACCAACGTGCCGTTTATGTACTCCAACGGAGCCACCTGAATAGATGAGCGGCGCAGCTCGTAGGGCACGTTTCCGTTTACGTCGTGCGCATCCTGGGTATGAGACTTTCTGCCCGGATGAGTAAAATAGAACACATACGCCTTATCGCCAAGCACCACCACATCACCATGCGCACCGCTGGGGGTATCATCTTTTCTCTGCGAAGGCTTGTCGAGAATCAATCCTTGCTTTTCCCATTTCTCCAGATCCGACGATTTATACACTCTCATGCCATGCCATTCGTCTGTCACCATCCAATAATATCCTCCATACTTGAAAGCTTTCGGACCTTCATGTGCACCTCCGCCAATAGCCTCTCTGGCCGGCGACCAGTTGTCAAGGTCTTTACTTTCCGATAGCATAGTGTGGGCACCAGCCATCTCGTCTTTATACCACATACGCCACACATTGTCGTCGCCTTTCATCAGCGTGCAATCTATCACCTTGTTCGACGACAGTTTAGGACTGCCTTTATACTCCCAGTCCCACAGGTTATCACTTACAAAGTGCACGATATGAGCCTGACCGCCCCAATGATTGCGCACACCTTTTATGTAAGACACGAAAAGATGATATTTGCCATCGTGATATACCACATCGGGAGCCCAAAATGTATTATGACCACGTTCAAGATTCAAGTCAAGGGTGCCGCGATATACCCAAGTCTTGCCATTGTCGGCAGACTCGGCAATGCCTATTCCGTTGCCATAGCAGTAAGCTACATCCGCTGTTTCCTGATTCGCTCTGCGCTGCGTGTAGAGCATCCACCATGTTTTCTCCTGCCTGTTCCAAATCAACACAGGATCTGCAGCACCGTCTGTTATAGGGTCGCGATAGAGCGGAGCAGCCGCTTTACGTACAGTTGGCTTATCTTCAGCCACACCAACTCCCAAAACATCCATACAAATTAGAGATAAAGCCATCCCACAATAAACAAATATCTTCTTCATAATAATATTACTTTATATATAAGACTCAAAAGACTCTATCCACCCTTAAAAATAAGAATAGAAGTCCTCTCTGATTTCACCGCACCCTTATATCTGACACCATAATTATAATACCAATACAGGCCGTGCATGCGGTCCAACTTTTGCTGTTATATTGTAAGAATCAATTTATAAACAACACACCCTGTATCTGATCCTTGGGTTTGATGTAATATTCCTTTATCGACTGATTATGGCCCGCTCCTTGCATGCGTATTTTGACAATATCATCCAATTCTTTTGCATCGATATAACCATATTTTATACACGATTTAGAAAAAACAGCCTCCAAACTGGTTTTAGAAGGTAAAAGAAGCTCTCTTCTTTCAAGCTCTTGACCAAATAATGCTTTTACTGTATCTCTATATACTGTTTGTGCAATGCAGACATACTCATCTTTGTAAGTTTTTTTCATATAATATCCAAATGATTTATGATACGGAATGTTGATGATATTCATGTAATTTGCGTGGCCAAGATGGCAGTCAACGACAATCGTTTGATTAGGTTTACAAAGATTATCTATAAAAAAAGAGACGTTTTTGAACATTCGGTAGTCTCTTTCGTAGTAACTGTTTTCATTTTTTATTTCAGTTTCTATTAGACTTTTCAAGTAGAAAGTAATGATTGCAAGATCTTTTCCTATAGCGCTACTTAGTTCTTTTTCGTTATTTTCGATGATATGAAGTGTTGTTACTGCCATATCCTTTATTTTTTCGACATCTCTTATTTGCAAAACGGACACTATTGAATCCACAGCCGATGAACGTGCTTCTTTATTGAGTGTTTGCAAATAATCTTTTAGGAAAAAATCCAATTCATTATTTTCATATTGACAGTCAATACCCAAGTAATTTACTTTTTCAACAGCCGTTTTATTATAATTCCTAAGCCATCTTGATAATTCTATCATAGGTTCAGCTTCTCTAATATTCATTTTTATAACTTCTTTTAGTTTATCTTCATCAATAGAATTACTGCCTTGAATATACTTGTTGAAAAAAAGCATCATCAATATTGGGTGTTCTAATAAAATTAGATTTGTCTGATTATTCAGTACGCTCGATTTTATAAATTCGGTGCTAGCCCAACCAATTTTACCACTTCCATGCACCGTTTCGCCGAGTGCAGTAATTCTTTTGGAGATGTGTGAAAGTTGTTTTTCTGTCAGCAAAGTGTCCGATGATAAAGGAAGGACTTTGGATTTATCTAAAGTTGATGCCTTAATATCTTGAAACTGAAGAGTGTTGATGTTCATATTGCCATTCTGCAACTCTATCCGATTAATTGATATTTCTTGAGGGATGGATGTCTTGACTGAGCTAAAATTATTAGTATAGGTGCTGTCTTTTCCAACCGCTCGCAGTTTGAAAAATAAAAAGCACAAATCTTTGGTGTTTATTTCAACAAAGTCTTCTTCAAATTTGTCATTGTTCTGCAGGAGAATACTGTCCGTTTTGAATATATCCATTTTTTGATTCATTGAATAAACAAACAATCTGCCGGTCTTCAGATTTTTACTTTTATAGGATATTTCTACTTTTAAAATGTCATCGGAGAGCGGTGGAAGTAAAATCACCGAACTGTACGTATTCAAATTCATTTTTTCTCTGAAACCCCATCTTTCTTTTTGGAAAAATTTGATAGGTCCGCTCAGATCAGTAGTATCAGTTACATAACTGATATAGGAATCATTTACATCAGCGATCCATCCGCGAAAAACATTATCGATAATTTTGAAATTGAGATTATATGTCTCTTCATAAGTCTGCCCATATATGTTATTTATTTTACAAAATATAATAATGGAGAGAATTGCAACTAGCTTAACTATTTTTTTCATCTGTCATCGAGATTCAATTGTTAATACAATAAACACTCATTAATTCCACCTTCTACATACAACCTTGACTTAATTTCTATGTTTTACTAACATAATTATGGGATTGGATTCTTCATTTAGCTCTTGGGCAATTTCTTTTAATTCGCCTTTCAATTCGTTTTTCTCAAGCGCATCTACAAGGTCAGATGCATTTAAGGTCAGACATGTAGCCATAGTGCTATTGGGTTTCTTACCTAACGAAATTTCTCGTTTGGGTGAAAAATCATTATTAAACACAACATATTCAAAAATAGATTTTGCCTGCTTGTCGAACATTAAATCAGTTCCGGGAAATCCTTTAAAGGTGGTAAAATCTATTTCCTTCTTCATTGTTCTCATAAAATAATAACGATCTGTAATAACGGTAGGAAATAAATAAACTTCAGGGTTCATCGATTGAATTGAAGGAGTCCTTACGATGAGAGGAGTTAATATTTTATCAGCTGAATAGTTATAAATTGTATCAGATGATGTCCTCATAATTACCCAATCTTTTTGATTTGGAATAGTTAAGTAAAAATCAGGAGTAATACTTCCCTCTCCTTCTATTATAACTGGAGTTTTAATTACTCCACTATATGGCAATTCAATTTCTCGTTTGATTTGCCCATTCTGTTTGGAAATAAGTATATGTGAAGAACGTTCCGTTTCAACTCCAGGAGAGTAACCCTTGTGGCAAATCAAGAACTCATTATCATAATTAAATGTGTAATTATAAAATTCCATTTCGTTTACAAACTTGAACTTTCTTTTAAAATTTCCATAAAGATCATACACCAATATTTTTCTTGAACTATATGCTATTACAAACATTTCGTTATTGCCTTCGTCTAAGATTATATCTGTAAATTGTGAATACTCCTCAGGACCTTGGCCTAATCTGTTTATTTTTCTCAGACCCTTTCCATTCTTTCTGTCAAAAATAAATATATTCCCATCTACGCTCCGGTTACTTACTATTATAATTTTTTCACCTACCGCTTTAATTACACCTTGAGTAATATATTCATCGGAAGATTCTAAAGCTATGTATTCCACATCCATAAAATCTTGAAGTATAAGTTCCTTTTTAGGATATTTTGCGTTTACATCTACTGTAATCAAATCATATTCTAATTGATCTTTTGTACCAACACATGCAACCATTATGAATAAGAATGTAATTGCTGATAATAAATTCGTTTTTTTCATGTTTCTCATAATTTTCGAAAAAGGTTGTATATCAATTTAATCTCTATGGGATTAATCAAAAATATAGAAAATCCCTCTAATTAACTAAATAAACAGGAGTCACACAACTAAATCATACTATTTAAATTCAATTATGTTCAAGAACATCTCTGGCATTTTAGTAAAGTTACTGATTGGATGCTTATCAATGGAATAATGCCATCTATTAATAATGTATTGAACAATCCAAATCAACAGTTATTATCAACTAAATAACATTAAACACGACTATCTCTCTTTTGAATGTGAAAGAGTTTGAACACTAGACATTCTTTGGGGTAACGAATATAAACAATCAATTCCATTATCAAAACTGAAGCTTGTAATTCCATAATATTTGGAAACCTCAAACCGAACAAAATAGTAACCATTAGAAAATTTAGGCCCTTTATAGTCTAGAGTAAAGCAATAAACGCTATCTCCAATATAAGAGTTATACTTTATTTCATTTAACACAATATTATAGCTTTTAAAGAAGCCTTCACGGTTTATCATCCAACTATTACCAATTTTTGAATTAAAATCAAATAACAACACACCTGCTTCATTACGATTTCTCTTATATAAATATTTATCGTTCGAAATGTTTAATAACCCAATTGTGTCGATATCTAATCCGGCCATTAAATAATAGTACTTTCTATTATTAATTGTTACAAATCCCGTATCAATAAATAAACTGTAATCGAATGGAGCTTTTTTAAATATACTATATAATGAACTATCATTATCAATTAAAAATTGATTGCTTTCTATCAATATGGAGTCACATTGGCATTTATTATTGAATCGAAAGGCTTCCGTGTACTTTTTTGCAGGAATGCATCCAAAATATACAATACTTACACAAAAGCTAAAAACAATAATGGCAACTTTTCTATTCATATATCTAGTGTATATTTGCATTCCCTTCATCTTCAATTCAGTGTATGGTGTATGTAATCTGAATCATTAAGGCAAATATAACTAATTACTTTAAATAACTGTTATTTACGTTTATATTACTTCCAATGCTATTTTATAACTATTATATCAAACGATTAAAATCAATTGCAGCATTATATGAAAACGGATCGGCAAATCCGGGCTGTTCAATTTATAAATTACTCATTGTCAACAGCACAAATCATGGAAAAACTAACATTATCATTCAACAAATTAGAGACGAACTCTTTTCCTTTAAAATCAATCAAGGCTTGTGATAATGTCACTGCATTTTTTCTTAAACAGTAACGATCAACGCTAATACTTGCTTGAGCTTGTAACATACATGAGACAAAAAAAAGCACTAATGCTAAAATAACTTTATTTACCATAAGCTTTTATTACTTTAAGTAGTAACCTTTACGGTGTTATTGTTGTTTTTTATACGATAATTCCACTAAACCTCCCATATTCAATGCTATCTAATAATTAACGTATTAAATTATTCCAATCAATAGTTATTATCAACGAAATAACATTAAACACTAATATCGCTCTTTTGAATGTGAACGAGTTTGAACACCAAAAATTCTTTGGGGTAACGAATATAAACAATCAATTCCATTATCAAAACTGAAGCTTATAATTCCCAATAAATACCACCAATTTAGCCTAGTAAATTTGTAAGACTTTCAGTTTATTGGCATTTGAAAGTACCTTTTGATTTATTCCATTTATAAATATTTTCGTCTTCCAAACTGATCACAAGTTCAATACAATCGCCAATCCGATATTGTTCTAAAGTTATTACTTGTTGATTTCTGCATCATCTTTAAATGCTCTATTAGTTACAGCACTTATTACTTCCATTAATAATGTTTTCAATCTAAAATTTATCCATTGGATTTATTGCTGATAAGCCAACATCTACAAAATCAATATTTCCAATCAAATCATCTCAACCTGTTTTTCAGCTTTTATAATCGTCATATACTTGAAACCCATACTCTAATCTTGCACCACCAACCGCTCAAACAGGAAACCTCCCATCTGGATTAATGAGATATAGAATCTTTTTATTCCATTGCATTAATTGTTTCTTTTAAAGCATCAAAAAACTCTTTGTCATTCTTTTTTTGAGATTGCATTAAATTGATTTCATTTATTACAACTTTTTTTTCTTCGTATTTAAGCTTAGTATAAAATAAGTCAGCAATTGCATTTTTATCCAAAGGATTTGTATTTAGATATCTTTCAATCTCAGCGACAATTTCTTTGTAGCAAGCATTTCTTTTTGTGTAATCATCTCTCTGCTCAAAAGATAATCCTTCAAATGTTTTCATATATAGTGTCTTTTGATATGGTAAACTAAAATCGGTCACATTCAAAGAATCTAAATACTTGCAGCCCATTTCATATTTCTTTAAAAGAGTATACACGGTAATTTTTAGATTCACCGCACGAACTTTATACTCAGTACAAGCACTTAACTGATTCGCATAATATAATGCTGAATCAAGATGACTACTCGAACGATCTTCGTAATATTTATTTAAGTTTATCTTTGCTTTTTGATAGCTATTTTTGCAATCATTAGACTCACCTCGACAGCAAAGGAATAAAAAACAGAATATTACAATTATTAAATTCTTACTCATCGCGTTAAATTATTTATTGGAAAAAACCCAATTGTGATTAA